>JAESGN010000578.1_pt1 | contig 25206 bp, 18 predicted proteins | sample 9269731 | NCBI WGS metagenome assembly JAESGN01 (sample SAMN15720683, study PRJNA650826) | algae metagenome | isolation source: Mojavia pulchra JT2-VF2 and co-occurring heterotrophs from desert soil | place: USA: Cadiz Valley, Joshua Tree National Park, CA | collected 1998-06-08
GAACGAGAGTTCAGGGCCCACGAGCCCAACCGCTTCGCACTGCGCCATTGCGGTGTTGCGATCACCCCAATGACAAACGAGGCCGGAGCATCATAACCGATGCTCCGGCCTTCAATGTATAAGGCCCCGATCCGGGGCCTTTTTCATCTGGTGAATCGTCAAAGTCCGATCGAGACGTCGCGGCCTGCCGCCCGATTGGAGATGGTGAACCCGGCGACCACATCGATGAAGGCAATGACCATCAGCGTGAAGAACAGCTGTGTCGCCGCATCCCGCACGAGCAGGAACTCGACGAGAAAAACGACGAAAACGAGCATCGACAACATGTGATTGATGAGCGAACCGCGGCTGCTCATTGTCGCCTTCAGAACTTCGAAGAAAAGCGCGGCCAGCGCGGTCAGCACGACCAGATCACCGAGTGTGATTGCCCAGAGAGCGCCCGACAGCATCGGCACCGCCACCAGGACGCCAGCGAACGACGGCAGACCACTTCCCAGCATGACGGCGTTGTAGAAGACGAACGGCACGATCATCAGGGGTATGGCGACAAACATCAGACAACTTCCTCACCTGGAGATCCCCGCCCTTCGGGGCCCGCTCCTGCGTGAGTTAACAATGTCTTGACTAATAAAGTAAAGGCCGGCGCAACGGCCGGCCTTCAACAATCAGGATATTGCGCAGATATTATGCGCTTTCCTTCGGCGTCAGAACCTGACGGCCGCGATACATACCGGTCTTCAGATCGATATGGTGCGGACGGCGCAGTTCGCCGGAATTCTTGTCCTCGACGTAAGTCGCGGCCTTCAGGGCGTCCGCAGAACGGCGCATACCGCGCTTCGACGGGCTTGTTTTTCTCTTCGGTACAGCCATTTTCGTTACTCCACGTGACGGTGCAAAACAGGTTTAGCGGCCTCGATGAGGCCGGACAGAACCTGTCGCGAACTCTGATTTTGGCGGGCTTATACATGTCCGTAAGGGGTTTGACCAGTCCCCGGCTTGATTTTTTCGAGCCCGTCTGAACAGCCGTTCAGGCCTCGTCCTCGAGCACGATCCAGCTTTCGGCAAGCGCTGCTGCCTCCCAGGCTAGCCACGCCGAATGCCCTTTTACGGTCGCCATGTAGTCGAGTGTATCCGGATTGCTGACGAGATCATAGGCGGAAAAGCGATTGACCACCGGCGCGAACATCGCGTCGGCCGCGCTGAACGCCCCGAACAGGAAGGGTCCGCCAGACAGCTTCCGTGCATCGCGCCAGATCTCCTCGATCCGCCGCACGTCAGCCGCGACCCCATCTGGCAAGGAGATTGCGCGGACGGGCCGACGCATGTTCATCGGGCAAGCGGCCCGCAGGGCGCGGAAACCCGACAGCATTTCCATGGACACCGATCGCGCCATGCTGCGCCAGGCCGGATCTTTCGGCCAGAGCCCTGCGTCGGGATAGAGCTCCGCCATATATTCGATGATGGCGAGCGATTCCCACACCCGCACAGCGCCGTGGTGAAGCACCGGCACACGCCCGGTTGGCGAAAGCTCACGAAAGCGAGGATGCGTCGCGCCGGGGCCGAATGGGATCAGCTCCTCGCGAAAGGGAATGCTGGCCGCTGTCATGGCGATCCAAGGACGGAACGACCAGGATGAATAGTTCTTGTTGGCGATGTATAGGACGAGATCAGACATGGGCACCTCCGATTCAGGTGGCGGCGACGTTAAGCGCATTGCAGGAGAACGACCAACGAGACTTCCTGATCTCACTCATAGAGACAGGTGATGTATTCGCCGGATCGCTTCGCGCGGCGATCAACGACATTGGCCAACCTTTGCATCCCCTTACCCGGCTTGCCGGCTACCCGATCGATCGGATTGGGCAACGCGACGGCGAGAAGTGCCGCCTGACGGCTGCTGAGCTTGGCGGCAGATGTCTTGAAGTGGTGTCTAGCCGCAGCCTCGATGCCGTATATGCCCGGGCCCCATTCGGCGATATTGAGATAGATCTCCATCGTCCGCTCCTTCGGCCAGACTGCATCTGCGACCAGCGCCAATGGCAGTTCGAGCCCCTTGCGGATGAAGGAACGGCTGTTCCAGAGGAAGAGATTTTTGGCGGTCTGCATCGGGATAGTGCTGGCCCCACGGGTTGCCTCGCCGGCAAGCGCATCATCGACAACGCCCTTCAGCTGCCCCCAGTCCACACCGTCATGGCTGCAGAACTGCCCGTCTTCCGACATCATCACCGCCCGCACGACATTTGGCGAGATATCCTCGAAATCCACCCAGCTGCGATCATAACCCTGGAAGGTCGCGAGATCCGCAAGCATAAGGGTGGATACCGGGTGGATGAAATCGAGGCGGTAGATCAGGATCAGCACATAGGGCGCCATAAGAAACGCAACGACGCCGATGGCGATGCGACGCCACAGCCTCGGCCGCTCCTGGCGCCCCTCAACCGGGGCTTCTTCCGTCTCCTGCTCCAAAGTCTGCACGTCCACTGTCAAAGAAGATCGATCCACTCATCTCGGGGGCTCGCCTGTCATACGCATCCTCTTGACGATTGACCAGTAGAGCGGGGTCAAACTCGGGGGACTGTGACGGAATTTCCCGTTGCCACTCCAGGGGTCCCGTGCGAAATAGCCGGCATGAGCCCGTCTTCGACACTTTTCGAGCAGAATCTCGCACGCCATGCGGCCGCGGTGGAAGCCCGCCTCGGTCTGCTCCTCGATGCGCGTGCGCGCGCCGGCGAGATCGCCCGCCCGCAGCGACTGATCGAGGCGATGCATTACGGCGCGCTGAACGGCGGCAAGCGCCTCAGGCCCTACCTGGTGCTGGAAGCCACCCGCTTGTTCGGCGGCAACGAGGAAGCGGCCCTTCAGGTTGGCTGCGCGCTGGAATGCCTGCACAGCTACTCGCTGGTCCATGACGACCTTCCGGCCATGGACGACGACGACCTGCGCCGCGGAAAGCCGACCGTACATGTGGCCTACGACTACGCCACCGCAATCCTGGCCGGCGACGGCCTGCTCACCTATGCCTTCGACATCGTTGCCGCGCCGGAGACACCTCTGTCGGATGCCGCGAAATTGGCGCTGGTTCTGGAACTCGCCCGTGCGGCTGGGGTCGGCGGCATGGCCGGCGGTCAGGCGCTGGATCTGGCGGCCGAAACGCTGGCGCCCGACGAAGAAGGCATCGTCTTACTGCAGTCAATGAAGACAGGCGCCCTGCTGCGGTTTGCCTGTGAGGCTGGTGCCATCATCGCCGGCCGTGGAGCCGATGATCGGGCGAGGTTGCGTCGGTTCGGCCAAGTGATCGGCCGCGCCTTCCAACTGGCCGACGACCTTCTGGACGTCACGGCAGACGCTGCAACCATGGGCAAGGCGACCGGCAAGGATATGGCAAAAGGCAAGGGGACGCTGGTGGCTCTGAAAGGTCAGGCCTGGGCGGAAACCGAGCTGAACCGCCTTGTGGCCGAAGCCCGCGAACATTTGGCAGTCTACGGAGAGGCAGCCTCGGCCTTGACCGAAGCCGCCCGTTTCATCGCATACAGGAAGAACTGACATGAGCCGTTTCTGGTCGTCTGCCGTCTACGAGCTGGAACCCTATGTGGCCGGTGAACAGCCGAAGATTCCGGACCTGGTGAAGCTCAACACCAACGAGAACCCCTTTGGCCCCTCGCCAAAGGTCCTGGAGGCGATTGCGGCCGCCTCGGACGATCGCCTTCGGCTTTATCCGGACCCATCATCGTCTCGCCTGCGTCAGGTGATTGCCGAAAATTTCGGTCTCGGCGCGGAGCAGGTCTTCGTCGGAAACGGATCGGATGAGGTTCTTGCCTTCACCTTCGCAGCCCTTCTCAAGCACGACAAGCCGCTGCTCTATCCCGATATTACCTACAGCTTCTACAAAACCTATGCGCGTCTCTTCAATCTCAACGTCGAAGAAGTGCCGCTAGACCAGGACCTGCGCATTCGAATCGGCGATTATGACCGCCCCTGCGGCGCGATCATCCTGGCCAATCCGAACGCGCCGACAGGCATTGCCCTGCCACTATCGGAGATCGAAGCGCTGATCGCCGCCCATCCGGACCAGGTCGTGGTCGTCGACGAGGCCTACGTCGATTTCGGCGCAGAGACTGCTGCGAGCCTCATCCCGCGCTACGAAAACCTGCTGGTGGTGCACACGTTCTCCAAGTCACGCTCGCTGGCTGGCTTGAGAATCGGCTTCGCGCTTGGACAACGTCCTTTGATCGAAGCATTGGAGCGGATGAAGGACAGCTTCAATTCCTATCCGCTCGATACGCTCGCCCAGGCCGCAGCAACCGCCGCGGTGGAGGACCGGGCCTGGTTCGAGCAGACCCGCGACCAGATTATCGCCAACCGGCAAATGCTGACTGAGGCGCTGGAGGCGCGCGGATTCGAGGTACTGCCTTCCATGGCGAACTTCGTCTTCACCCGCCATCCGGCCCATCAGGGCGCCGATCTGGCACGCGGCCTGCGCGAACAAGCAGTGCTGGTCCGCCACTTCGCCAAGCCGCGGATCTCTGATTATCTCCGGGTGACGATCGGGACGGCCGAGGAATGCCATCAGTTTTTGACTGCGATTGATCAAATCATCTGACGTGTGCCTGAGACGTTCCCCGGTTAGGGTACAGCCTTCCCGACCATCGGAGCGTCGCATGCAAGTCATCCTGGAAAACCTGCCGCAGGTCTTCAGCGCCTATCTCGTTTATCTCGTGGCTGTGCTCAGCCCGGGTCCGGCAACGATGGCGATCGCATCCGCCTCTCTCGGCCAGGGGCGCCGACATGGCCTGACCATGGCTGCGGGGATCTTCTGCGGCTCCATGACCTGGGCCATTGCCGCCTCGGCTGGTCTTGCGACCATCCTGACGCACTACGCCCATGCGGTAACGGTCATGCGCATCGTCGGCGGCCTCTACCTGCTGTACCTCGCCTGGCGCGCCTTCCGCTCGGCGGCGAGTGCCACAGATCCGATGGCGAAAGCTACGACCGAGGCAAGCTATGGACGCACCTTCCTGCGCGGCTACGCCATCCACTTGACGAACCCGAAGGCAATCTTTGCCTGGCTCGCAATCCTGTCGCTGGGTCTGCCGGTCGGCGCAACCGGGGTGACTGTTGCCGTGATCGTGGCCGGATGCCTTATGACCGGTTTCACCGTCTTCATGGGATATGCCTGGCTGCTCTCCCTGCCCGGTGCGCTCAGGGCCTATAGATCCGCACGCCGTTACATTGAGGGCACCCTGGCCGTGCTTTTTGCGGCAGCCGGCACCAAACTGCTTTTCCAGCAATGAAACGAAAGAGGGCGCCGCATGTCGCGACGCCCTCCTGCAAACCTCGATGAAAGCGACCTGATCAGCCCTGCGTGAGCGGCGAGATCTGGATCTCGACGCGACGGTTCTGAGCGCGGCCTTCCGGCGTGGCATTGGACGCGATCGGCTGGTTCGGACCGAAGCCCAGCGACGAGACACGACGCGGATCGATACCCTGGCCGTTCAGGTAACCGGCGACCGACATGGCGCGACGCTCCGACAGTCCCTGGTTATACGCCTGGCTGCCGGTCGAGTCGGTATGACCATTGATGTCGATGAGGGTCTTTTCGAACTTTCGCAACACGATCGCGACCGAGTTCAGGGTTGGGTAAAACTGCGGCATTACCGCATCCTGGTCCGTGGCGAAGGTGATGTTCGACGGCATGTTCAGTATGATGCGGTCGCCCACGCGCGTGACCGAGATACCCGTGCCCTGCAGCTGGGCGCGCAACTCGGCTTCCTGCTGGTCCATGTAATTGCCGATGGCCCCACCGGCGAGAGCGCCGATGCCGGCGCCGATGAGCGCGGCATTGCGCCGGCCCGTGGCCGAACCGCCGACAGCCAGACCGCCGAGCGCACCAACGGCCGCGCCGATGGCGGCACCACCCGCCGTGTTCGAAACCTTCTGCTGGCCGGTATACGGGTCCGTTGTCGTGCAGGCACTCAGATAGGTCGCGCACAGCGCGACGATGGCGATCTTCTTGATCATGCTCGATGTCCCTCCAAGAACAGGCTGATGATTCCTGAACAGTGAAATTACGGCAACAAAAAGTTGCCGTGCAGCCTCATTCTGCCGCCGAGCGGCGCCCGTAGCGCTTCTCGATATAGTCGGCCACCAGTGCTTCGAAATCACCGGCAATGTTCGGGCCACGCAGCGTCATGGCTTTTTCTCCGTCGATAAAGACAGGGGCTGCGGGGTTTTCGCCCGTTCCGGGCAGCGAGATGCCGATATCGGCATGTTTGCTTTCGCCCGGACCGTTGACGATGCAGCCCATGACCGCAACGTTGAGGCCCTCGACACCCGGATACTTCTCGCGCCAAACAGGCATGTTCTTGCGCAGGTCGTCCTGGATCTTCTGGGCGAGTTCCTGGAATACGGTTGAGGTGGTGCGCCCACAGCCGGGACAAGCAGCTACAACCGGCACGAACTGCCGGAACCCCATGACCTGCAGCAGTTCCTGGGCGACTTGAACCTCGCGGGTACGATCGCCGTTCGGCTCAGGCGTCAGGGACACACGGACCGTATCGCCGATCCCATGCTGCAGGACGTAACCCATGGCAGCGGACGAGGCGACAATGCCCTTGGTGCCCATGCCCGCTTCCGTCAAGCCAAGATGGAGGGCATGGTCCGAACGGTCGGCCAGCATCTGGTAGACAGCGATCAGGTCCTGCACCTGGCTGACCTTGGCCGAGAGAATGATACGGTTACGCGGCAGGCCGATTTCCTCGGCGAGTTCAGCCGACAGAAGTGCCGACTGGACGATCGCCTCACGCGTCACCTGGCGGGCCGATAGGGGCGAGCCGTTATCGGCATTGGCATCCATCAGCCGGGTCAGAAGTTCCTGGTCGAGCGACCCCCAGTTGACGCCGATGCGGACCGGCTTGTCGTAGCGGATCGCCATTTCGACGATCTCCGCGAACTGCTTGTCCTTCTTGTCCTTGAAGCCGACATTGCCCGGATTGATCCGGTACTTCGCCAAGGCTTCGGCACAGGCCGGATGATCTGCCAGCAGCCGATGGCCAATGTAATGGAAATCGCCGATCAGCGGTACGTCCATGCCGAGCCGCAACAGGCGTTCGCGGATCTTAGGCACGGCAGCCGCGCTCTCATCCCGGTCGACCGTGATGCGCACGACCTCGGAGCCTGCCTTGAACAACGCGGCGACCTGCGCCACGGTCCCATCGATATCAGCGGTGTCGGTATTCGTCATCGATTGCACGACGACGGGGGCACCGCCTCCGATAATCACGCCACCGACATCAACGGCGACGGAAGCCCGACGTGGCTTCGGATCATAGGAATCGGCTGATGGTATGGTTCCTGCGAACATGGCTGTATCTCTACGCACCTTCGGATGACGCTCTGGAGGTGGATCAAAGCTCGGCACTTGTCAACCGGACCCACCATAGGCGAACGCCGAAGATCAACGAACGAGGATCGCGCCAAGGGCGAGCGTCAGCAGGTGCGGGATGGCTTCAGCCACCTCTTCGATATCCTGTCGGCGGGATTTCATGCCCTGGATAGCATCGATCAGCAGAGAAGCGACGATGTCGGCGGAAAGACCTGACGGAATTGTGATGATGTCAGCTTCGACTGCCCGGTTCAACGCGAACGTGATTTCCACCTCGACCGTTTTCATCCAGGCAAGGAACAGGTCAGCTGCGAATTCGTGGCTTGTGTCGAACAACTCGGCGCCATGCGCCGTCTCCAGGATCTGGCGGTGAGGGATGACGATGCCCTCCTGCAACGCAAGCTCAATGCGTTCGCCAAGCGGCAGATCTCGCTCCAGGCAGCTCGCGACGCGTGCGCGCATATCCTCCATCATCGTCAGCATCAGCCCACGGAAGATGTCCGGCTTGCTGCGAAAATGTATGTAGAGCGCCGGCCTCGACAAGCCGACAGCCCGGGCAATGTCGTCCATCGTCGTGCGCTTGAAACCATAGGTCACGAAGGTGCGATACGCCGCCTCAAGTATGAGCGCACGCCGCTCGTCTGCAATCACTTCTACCATGATTGACAATTTGACGATTTTTGTAATTGTGTCAATATTGGTCCATGCACCAGAGGAGAATGCCGGTGAACATCACAGTCAATGGAATGACTCATGTGATCGAGGCAGAGGCTGATATGCCCCTCCTCTGGGCACTGCGCGACGAGTTGAAGATCCTGGGTCCAAAATTCGGCTGCGGCGCCGGACTTTGCGGCGCCTGCACGGTGATCATCGACGGTCAGGCGGCCCGCGCCTGCCAGACACCGGTCGGCGAGGTAACGGCCCCGGTCCGAACCATCGATGGCCTGGCTGACGACGGCAGCTTGCACCTAGTTCAGCAAGCCTGGCTTGACGAGCAGGTCGCCCAGTGCGGCTATTGCCAGGCGGGCCAGATCATGAATGCAGTGGCCCTGCTAGAGAGAAACCCGAGCCCGACGGACGCCGACATCGACGAGGCCATGTCCGGCAATCTCTGTCGCTGCGGCACATATCCGCGCATCCGTGCCGCCATCCACCGCGCCGCAAGCGGCCAGGCAGGAGCGTGATCATGGGCAAACTCGGAACCCTGACACGGCGCGGCTTTCTCTTCGGTGCGGTGGCGCTCACCGGTGGCGTGGCCTTCGGCTATTATCGCTATGCGTCGCCTCTCCCCAACCCGTTGAACGAACAACTCGCCGAGGGCGAAGTCACCTTCAACCCCTACCTGAAGATCACGCCGGACAATCGGATCACCATCATCACGCCGCGCGCCGAGATGGGCCAGGGTGTCCAGACGACCCTTGCCGCCTTGCTGGCCGAAGAACTGGATGTCTCACTGGATCAGGTGACGACGGAGCACGGTCCGGCCGCCCGTGCCTATTTTAACGCAGCCGCCATGACGGACGGCGCTCCGGTTCCGAAATTCGATGACGGAGTTGTTGCTGAAACGCTGCGGGGCACGATCGGTGTCGTCGCCAAACTGGTCTCGATCCAGTTCACCGGCGGCTCAAGCTCGATGATCGACCATTTCGACAAGCTGCGCCATGCCGGTGCCCAGGCTCGCGAAAGCCTGAAGCTTGCCGCCGCCGCACGCTGGAACGTCGGTGTCGACACGCTGCGCACGGAAAATGGCCGGGTCATCGATCCCGCATCCAACCGCAGCGCCAGCTATGGCGAACTCGCCAATGAGGCCATCACGCTTGCGCCGTCCGCCGCCCCTACACTGAAACCCAAATCCGACTGGAAACTTCTCGGCAAACCACAGCCCCGTACGGACATGATGGCCAAGGTCACCGGCGCACCAATCTTCGGAGTCGATGTCGATTTGCCGGATATGCTCTATGCCACGGTCCGCATGAACCCCAGCCCCGGCGGCAAGATGAAGCGCTTCGATGCGCAGGCAGCGAAGTCCATGCCGGGCGTGCGGGATGTCGTCGTCATCGACAGCCCTTATGGCCAGGGCGTTGCCGTCATCGCCGATAACACGTGGCGCGCCTTCCAGGCAGCCGATGCACTCGATATCGAATGGGAGGCTGGACCGATCCCAGCGACGTCCGCAGAGATGGAAACCCTGCACACCGCCGCACTCGACGGAGAACAAGGCTTCTCACTGCGCACGCTCGGCGACCCAGATCTCGCCTTCGCCGACGCTGACCAGGCATTGGTCGTCGAAGCGGAATATGACGTGCCTTTCCTGTCGCACGCCGCCATGGAGCCAATGAACGCCACGGCACTGGTGACGGCAGACAAGGTTGAGGTGTGGGCACCCAACCAGGGGCCAACGCTGGTTCAGGTCGTGGCAGAACGAATCACCGGGCTCCCAGCGGACCAAATCAAGGTCCACACCACTTTTCTCGGTGGCGGCTTCGGCCGCCGCATCGAGCCGGATTACGCCGACTACGCGATCCGCATCGCCTCACGCGTTAAAGGTCGTCCGGTCAAGGTGACCTGGACGCGTGAAGAAGACATCCGCCATGGACCTTATCGACCCATGGCCAAGTCCCGCTACAAAGGGCTGCTCGACAAGACCGGCATGCCGAATACCATGATGGGCTCGATCGCCTCGCCCTCCGTCGTGACCAGTGCGTTGGGGCGCTACTATCCGGATCTGCCGATCGCTGGCCCGGACAACACGCTGATCGACGGCGCCTATAACCAGCCCTACGAGATCGAGAACTACCGTGTCGACGGTCGCAAGGTTGCACTCGCCGTCCCTGTCGGCTTCTGGCGGTCTGTCGGTTTTTCCTACAACACCTTCATGCATGAGAGCTTCATCGACGAGCTTGCCCATGCGGGCGGCAAGGATCCGTTGCAGCTGCGCAAAACCCTGCTGTCGAAGCATCCCGCAGCCATCGGCGTGCTGGAAAAAGTTGAGGAACTTTCAGGCTGGAATACGACTCTGCCGACGGGCCGCGCCCGCGGCGTGGCCTTCGCGCTGTCCTTCGGCACCTGGGTCGCCCAGGTGGTCGAGATCGAGGCGAGCGATGGCGCGATAAAGGTGACACGGGTAATCTGCGCCGCAGACCCCGGCACGGTTCTTGATCCGAAGATTTTCGAAGCCCAGATGATGTCGGGAATCGTCTTCGGCCTGTCAGCGGCGATCAAGCAGAAGATCAGCTTTGCCGATGGCGCCGTCGAGCAATCGAACTATCACGACCATGATGCGCTGCGCATGATCGAATGCCCCAAGATCGAGATCGCGCTGCTGGAGAATTCGCCCTTCCTCGGCGGCGCAGGCGAGCCGGGCACTCCACCGGTCGCTCCAGCACTCGCCAATGCCATCTTCGCTCTGACCGGCAAACGCCACCGGCGTCTGCCGCTCTCGACGGATCTTTCCTTCGCTTAGGTCTCCGAGACCCGATCGGCGTAGCGGGCGAGGTGCGAGAGCGCGAGGGCCACCAGCAACAGGGCGGGAATGGCCGTGTAGACGGTCGAGAGCGTCGTGTGCTCGGCGACGAAGCCGATCAGAGACGGCGCAAACAGAATGCCAGAATACCCCATGGTGGTGACCACGGACAGGCCGACGCCTGGCGCAAGGCCGGGTATATTGCCTGCCGCCGAGAAGGCGATCGGCACCATGTTGGAAATGCCGATTCCGGCAACGGCAAAGCCGAAGAGGGCGAGCGCCACGCTGTCGGACTGGCCGGCAATCAGCAGACCCAGCGTCGCCAGAACACCGCAGACACGCAGCGTGTTGACCCCGCCGAAACGGTCGCGCACGAAGTCGCCTGCAAACCGGCAGGTGGCCATGGTCAACGAGAAGGCCGCAAAGGCGAAGCCCGACATTTCAGTCGATGCACTGAGCTCATTGCGCAGGTAAAGCGCGCTCCAGTCGAGCACCGTGCCTTCGGGGATCATGCAAAAAAGAGCAATCGTGCCGATCAACCACGGAAGCGGCGTCATCGGCAGTTTCGCCCGTACCGGCTCGTCACTCGGATGCGGCGCATCGGCAAGGATCATCGGACGGGCGACGAGAAAGAGGACGACACAGACACCAGCAAGCAGAAGCACATGTCCCATGACGCCCAGCGTAGCAATCAGCGTACCCCCGGTCGCCGCACCGAACAGCCCGCCGAGGCTCCAGAACGCGTGGCAGGACGACATGATCGAGCGCCGCATCTGCCTTTCTACTTCAACCGCATTGGCGTTCATCGCCACATCCATCGCCCCGGTCAGACCGCCGAACAGGAAAATGGCGATCGCGCCTGCCCAGACACTGTCCACCATGGTCAACAGCACGATCGTCGGGATGTAGAGGAGCGTTGTGACCTGCACGACGCGGTTGGACCCGTGACGAGCGATCTGCATGCCGGCGATCGGCATCATCACCAGAGAACCGACACCGAAGACGAAGAGCATCATTCCGAGCATGAACTCTGTCAGGCCGAGTGCCTGGGAGAAAAACGGGATCTTCGGTGCCCAGGCCCCCATCACCATGCCATTCAGGAAAAACAGCAGCGCCACCGCCGCCCTCTCCTTCGTGACGATAGGAGCGGGCCCTTCTGACGCCGCCAGAACAGATACCGTGTCGTTCATCTCTTCCTCCATACAACCGGCGGCACTCTACTTAAATCGATTTGAACGACAATCATCGCGGCACCCCATCGGCCATAACATTTTGTTTCCGCCGATGACGTTTGCTGATGCCAGGTACTGATTGACACACGTGAGGATTGCCGCGACAGATGTCGCGATGCCTGTGTCGGCGAACCGGCCCGGCGGCTATCCCTGTCGTTGAAAGTTCTGACCTCGTGAAGACCACCATCGGCGCTGGCATCCTCCTGTCCAGCCTGGCCTATTTCCTGTTCGCCATGCATGACAGCATGATCAAGCTGCTCGTAGAAACGACGACGGTCTGGCAGATCCTGTTCTGCCGCAGCATTGCGATCCTTGCGGGTTGTTTTCTCCTGGGCGGCCGCGGTCTGTTGCGCGAGACCATCGCTTCACCGGTCCGCAAACCGATGATGATCCGCAGCCTGTTCCTGCTCGCTGCCTGGCTCTGCTATTTCCATGCGGCAAAGTTCCTTCCGCTCGCCGATCTCACGACCCTTTATTTCGCGGCACCAATCGTTGCAGTCGTCCTGTCGATCCCGATGCTTGGAGAACATGTGACGCTGGCGAGCTGGGCAGCCGTAGTGACCGGATTCGTCGGCGTGATCGTTGCCAGCGACCCGACCGGCATGGCCGATGGCTGGCCGGTTTATCTGGCCGTTCTAGCCGCCTGCTGCTGGGCGATCGCTACCATCCTGCTACGTCGAACCTCGCAGGATGCGAGCAGCATGGTGCAGATGGCGATGACCAATATCTTTTTCCTGGCGCTGACGGCACCCGTCGCGCTCAGTACCTGGACCATGCCGACGGGCGGGGCGCAGATCCTCTTGATCGCCGTCGGGGTGATCGGCGGGCTGGGACAACTCGCCTATTTCGAGAGTATGCGCCGCGCACCGATCTCGATTGTCGCCCCTTTCGAATACACGGCGCTGATCTGGGCCTTTGCGCTGGGTTATGCGATCTGGGGCGACATCCCCGGTCCGAACGTGATCGCGGGCGCCGTGCTGATTGCCAGCGCAGGCGTCATCATTCTGTTTGCAGAAAGGCGCCGGGCCTCCGTTTGAGGAGACGTCAGGACGTCTGCAGATAACGCTCGGCGAGTTCCACCCACAAGGTCGTGCCGATCGGCAGAACATCATCGTTGAAGTCATAGCGGGGGTGGTGAAGCGGCGGATCGTTGTCCGTGCGCTTTGTTCCGAGGAAGAAATAGCTGCCCGGGTGTTCGGCCAGCATGTAGCCGAAATCCTCGCTTCCCATCATCGGGCGCGGCAGGTCGAATACCTTGTCGACACCGGCAAAGCTGATGGCAAGGTCACGGACGAAGTCCGTTTCGGCCTTGTGGTTGATCGTCGCGTTGTAGCCGCGCTCGTAGTCGATCGTCACTCCCATGCCATAGCTCGCCGCCTGCCCTTCTGCAACCACCCGTATACGCTGCTCAAGCTGGTCGCGAACCTTGGCATCAAACGAACGGATGGACAGCACCATTTCAGCCCGCTCGGGAATGACATTGCTGGCGGCACCGGCATGGAATCCGCCGACCGTAATGACCGTTGGATCGAGCGGGTGGATGTTGCGAGAGACGATCGTCTGCAGCGCCATGATGATCGAAGCGCCACAGACAATCGGATCGGCCGTCGACTGGGGTTCGGCACCATGGCCACCCCGCCCGTTGACAGTGATCTTGCATTCGTCGACGGCAGCCATGATCGGCCCTTCGCGGACTGCGATGTGACCGAAAGCAATGTCGGGATCGTTGTGCAGGGCAAAGACCGCATCGCAGGGAAACTTGTCGAACAGACCATCCTCGATCATCAGACGTGCGCCACCGAAATTCTCTTCAGCCGGCTGGAAGATCAGGTGAATGGTGCCATCGAAATTCCGACGCTCGGCGAGGATCTGGGCCGCGCCCAGCAACATGGCAGTATGCCCATCATGGCCACAGGCATGCATGACGCCGGGCACCTTGCTGGCATAGTCCAGCCCCGTCTCTTCCAGAATGGGAAGCGCGTCAAAATCGGCACGAATACCGATGCTCCGCCCACTTTCGCCATTGCGCAGCGTGGCGACCACGCCGGTCCCGGCAAGACCTCGCGTTACCTCGTAGCCGAGGGATTTTAGTCGCTCCGCGACATAGTCCGAGGTCTTGAATTCCGACAGGCCGATCTCGGGAAACTGGTGCAGGTGGTGCCGCGTGGCCAGCACATCCGCCATGACATTGGGAAACTGGAACGACATGAAATACTCCCTCGCAACGGACAGCGACTGGCATGAATGAACGCGCGCGACTTTCGCACTTGCGGCCTTGTTGTTCAACCGTATAAAAAGCGTCTTCTCAGGACTGATCAGTTTGCAAGACGTTGGGAGATGCCGATGACAAGACGCACATTCCAGCGGGCTGGCGAGGCTGAACGCCGCCAGGACCTGATCTCCGCCACACTGGACAGCATCTCCGAGCATGGACTGGAAGGCGCAACCGTCCGCGACATAGCCGCAAGGGCAGGCGTCACTGGCGGCCTCATCCGGCACTATTTCGCCGGCAAGGACCAGATGGTCCAGGCCGCCTATCGGGAAATGCTGACGACGATGACCAAGACGGCAGTCGATGCGATGACCGACGCCGGCGAGGATCCGCACCACCGCCTGAAAAGCTTCATCATCGCCAATGTCAGCCCGCCGATTGCGGACCCCAAGGCGCTCTCGCTCTGGGCCGCCTTCATTGGCAGAGTGCGGTCGGACGAGGAACTGGCCCGGATCCACAGGGACAACTACAAACTCTTCCTGGAAATCCTCGAAGGCCTCGTTACTTCGCTGCTCATCAGCCACGGCCGCACCTCGGCCCCTTCCGAATGCCGGCACCTGGCCATCGCCATCAACGGGCTGATCGACGGGCTGTGGCTCGAAAACTCTCTCGCCAGCGATCTTTTCGACGAGGGCCGCCTGCCGCAAATCGCGCTCGACGCGGTTGAGGCGCTTTTGGGCGGCATCTCGCTGAGGTCTGCTCCAGACATGCATTGAAACGAGATTTTCCATGAAATACGCCGCCGTCACGAAACGCCTGGCCGGTCTCGGCTCGGGCAAATGGGCCCTCCACATTGAAGGACGCCGCAGGGCCGCGGCAGGATTTCCCATCATCGAGTTGACCATCGGCGAACCTGACCTGCCGCCGGACCCGACGCTTCTGGCGGAATGCGCCCGCGCCATGTTTGCCGGGCGCACACGCTATTCCAACGGTCGCGGCGAACCTTCCGTGGTGGAGGCCTTAGTGGCGAAATACCGCAAACGGCGGAATGATGTCACGGCGCGCAACATCCTCTGCTTTCCCGGAACGCAGTCCGCCCTGTTCGTGGTCATGATGGGCCTGCTCGACGCGGGCGACGAGGTCCTGGCCGGCGACCCCTCCTATGCGACCTATGAAGGCGTCGCTGCCGCAACTGGCGGCCGTCTCGTGTCCGTCCCGCTGCGGGCGGAAAACGGTTTTCACATGCAGGCAGCCGACCTTGAGGCAACGATCACCCCGAACAGCCGTGTGCTCCTGCTCAATACACCGCACAACCCGACCGGCGCGGTTCTATCCGCTTTGGAAATCGCCGAGCTTGGCGAGATCTGCCGTCGTCACGATCTCTGGATCGTCTGCGACGAGGTCTATGAGGAACTCGCCTTCGGCGACCGCTTCGCCTCGCCCTTTGACAACCCCGACCTCGCCGATCGCACGATCGTCGTTTCCTCGATCTCGAAGTCTCATGCTGCTCCAGGCTTCCGGAGCGGCTGGGCCGTCGGACCCGCCGAATTCTTCGACCACCTGTTGCCGGTGTCGGAAACCATGCTCTTCGGTGTCCAGCCCTTCATCGCCGACATGACGGCCATGGCCCTGACCCAGCCCATCGGCACCTCAAAGACGATGCGCGAGAACTACCAGTCCCGTGCCAATCTCATGGTCAACAGGCTTTCCGGCAATTCGGCGCTGCGTCCTCATCGTCCGGAAGGCGGCATGTTCATCGTGCTCGACGTATCGGGTACCGGCCTGTCCGGCGAAGATTTTGCGACGCGCCTGCTGGAGGAGGAAAATGTCTCGGTAATGCCGGGTTCATCTTTTGGCGAGGGCGCCCGCGACCTCATTCGCATCTCGTTGACCGTTCCGGAAGCAAGCCTGGAAGAAGCGGCGACACGAATGCTGCGCTTGGCAGATCGACTGGTCGGCTGAGCCCGCTCACGGCGCAATCGGATGGGAAGGACATCCTTCATGGGATGTTACGGAGGCTGAAGCAGGGGGCTTGGCCACCCGCTTGAAATAAGGCATAAAAACGCCAATCCAACGTCCGGGAACCCGAAGCCAGTCGACAGAGTTCATCCGCCAAAGGTTTCAGGCGCATTGCGGCGTTTTTCTGCCTCGATTGTCATCCAAAAACCCGGCTTCGTGAACTGTTCCGACGACTGCGGTCTGCCCGAGCGATCATCAACCACCTGTAAACCGAGATTCAATCCTTCATGACGCTGCATGTCCCATCGCGCGACCTCGAAACCAAGCAGATCGACCATAATGACTCGATCAGATCTGCCTATTTCACCATCGAGGAACTGCAGGAGAGCGCGGCCTCCCTCGCGCTGAACGGCGCTGACGAACTACCGGGGCTGAACGATTTCGACTTCTTCGCCCGCCACAAGGAGAACGAGCGGGAAATCCTGCGCGTCTACCGGGCCACGGCTGCAGATGTAGAAGCGGGTGCGACCATTACGCCGGCTGCCGAATGGCTGCTCGACAATCACTACGTCATCGAAGAGGCAATCCAGGAGGTCCGCCGGGACTTTCCAAAGAAATTCTATCGGCAGCTGCCGACAATGAAAATCGGCGCGCGGGAAATTCCCCGCACCATGGCCATGGCGTGGCTATACGTCGCCCACACCCATTCGACTGTCTCACAGGAAAGCATGACGGCTCTGGTTGACGGCTATCAGCGCCACCAGACGCTGGAGATCGGGGAACTCTGGGCACTGCCCTCGATCGTGCGTTTTGTCTTGATCGAAAACCTGCGACGCATTGCAACCCGCGTCGACCGCTCGCGCCGCATGCGCGGCAAGGCCAACGAGGTCGCCGATGAAATCATCCGTCTGAACGATCCCGTAGCCGCCGCCGCCTATCTGCGCCAGATCGAGCCGCTGGCCGATGACAATACCTTTGCCACCCAGTTTCTCTACCGCCTGCGCAATGGCTCGCAGAACACCAGCTTTGCCGTCGAATGGCTTGAAGGCAGGCTGGAAGCTGCAGGGCGCACTGCGCAGGAGGCGATGGACGCCGAGCACAACCGCCTGTCCTCCGGCAATGTCACGATGGGCAACATCGTGCGCGGCCTGCGCGAGATCGACGACAAGGAGTGGTCGGTCTGGGTGGAGGAGGTCAGCCAGGTCGACCACATCCTCGGCCAACACACCGACTATCGCGAACTCGATTTCGGATCGCGTAATGCTTATCGCAACACCATCGAGAAACTGGCACGCCGGTCGGAATTGAGCGAAATCGAAATTGCTCAGAGCGCAATTGACCTCGCCACGGCGAGTGCCGAGCCCAACGGCAGGCTCGATGTCGGCAATTATCTCGTCGGATCGCGCCGCGCCGAACTCGAGGCCGCCATCGGTTACCGGGTCCCTGTATCCCGCGTTATAACCTCGGCCATCAGGTCGCTGAACTGGCTATCCATTGCCGGACCGGTCGTGGGACTCACAATCGCCGCACTCGCCATCATCGGGTACTTCCTTGGTCAAGCGGGAGTATCGACACCACTGATCTTCGTTCTTCTGATCATGGTCTCCCTCCCAGTTTCGGAAGGCGCGACCGGCCTGTTCAACACGCTGATCACATTCTTCATGAAGCCGACGCGGCTGACCGGTTATGAATTCAAGCAGGGCATCCCGGAAGATGCGCGCACCCTCGTCGTGGTTCCCTGCCTGATCACTAAGCGCGATGATGTCGACGAACTGATCCGCAACCTGGAGGTCCATCACCTCACCAACCCACATGGTGAAATCTACTTCGCTCTGCTCAGCGACTGGAAGGACAGCCAGGTCGAGGAAACCCCTGCCGATATCGAGGTTCTCGACTATGCGAAGCGCGAAGTCGCCCAGTTGAACAGCCGCTACGATCAGCAGGGCAAGACCCGCTTCTACCTGCTGCACCGTCGCCGGCTCTACAATCCGGCCGAAGGCTGCTGGATGGGCTGGGAACGCAAGCGTGGCAAGCTGCATGAGCTCAATCTTTTGCTGCGCGGCGACCGCGATACGTCATACCTGCCAGGCGCCAATATGGTGCCGGAGAATGTCCGCTATGTCATGACGCTCGACGCCGATACACGTCTGATGCGCGATGCAGTGACCAAGCTGGTCGGCAAGATGCACCATCCGATCAACCGGCCGGTGCATGACGAGAAGACCGGCCGCGTGATCAGCGGTTACGGCGTTCTCCAGCCGCGCGTTACGCCTTCGTTGACCACGGGCAAGGATGCCTCCGTCTTCCAGCGCATCTTCTCGATGAACCGCGGCCTGGATCCGTACGTCTTCACCGTCTCCGACGTCTACCAGGACATCACCGATGAAGGATCCTTCACCGGCAAGGGCCTTTACGACGTCGACGCCTTCGAGACGGCCATCAAGGGCCGGATCGACGAAAATTCCGTTCTCAGCCACGACCTGCTCGAAGGCTCGTTCGCCCGCTGTGCCCTGGTGACAGATGTCGAACTGGTCGAAGACTTCCCGACCCGCTACGAGGTCGAAAGCTCGCGCCAGCATCGCTGGGCGCGAGGCGACTGGCAGTTGCTGCCCTATATCGGTGACACGAACCGCGGCATTACGGCGCTCGGTCGCTGGAAGATGATCGACAACCTGCGCCGTTCCTTGACCCCGATCGCCTGGTTCATGGCCTCGGTTCTCGGCTGGGCCACCATGGAGCCGGTCGGCGCGACGATCTGGCAGCTACTGCTGATCTTCAGCCTCTTTGTTGCTCCAACGCTGTCGCTTCTCTCCGGCATCGTTCCGCGCCAGACCGACATCGTACCGGCCGCCCATTTCCAGACCCTGTGGTCGGAAGTTCGCTCGATCAATGCCCAGGTGGCACTCCGCATCGTCTTCATTGCCGACAATGCCTGTATGATGGCCGATGCGATCGCCCGCTCGCTGTACCGCCTGCTGGTCAGCCGCAAACTTCTGCTCGAATGGCGCACGGCTGCCAGTGTCCAGTCAGCAGCCCAAGGCTCGATCACATCCTATTACCAGAGCATGCGCCACGCCCCGATCCTGGCTATCCTTTCGGTTGGCGTAGCAGCCCTTCCCGGTGGATATGGCTATCTGATTGGTCTGCCCTTTGCGCTGCTCTGGGTTCTGTCACCGTTGGTCGCCTGGTATGTCAGCCAGTCTGCGGAAACCGAAGACAGTCTGGAAGTTCCCGACCACGTCTCGGCTGAACTGCGCAAGATCGCGCGGCGCACCTGGCGCTACTTCGAAACCTTCACCACCGCTGGCGACAACTATCTCCCGCCGGACAACTTCCAGGAAACACCGGAGCCCCTGGTCGCCCACCGCACCTCGCCGACCAATATCGGCGTCTATCTTCTCTCCGTCGTCTCCGCCCGCCACTTCGGCTGGCTGAGCTTTGAGCAGACGATCGAGCGCATGGAGCAGACGATCGCCACCATCGACCGGATGGAGAAGTATCGCGGGCACCTCTACAACTGGTACTACACCGACACGTTGAAGCCTCTCGGCCCGCGTTACATCTCGGCGGTCGACAGCGGGAACCTCGCAGGTCATCTCATCGCAATCGCCTCGGCCTGCCGCGAATGGGCGGAAGCGCCGTCTGCCCATCTTCAGGGCAATATCGACGGCATCGGTGATGTCGGCGGTATTTTGTTGGAAATGCTGGAAAACCTTCCGGACGACCGCAAGACCGTCCGCCCGCTACGCCGCCGCTTGGAAGAGCGTATCATCGGCTTCAACACGGCTCTCGTCGCCGTGAAGCGCGAGCACGAGTTCGCCTCGATCCGCATCATCAATCTCGCTGTACTCGCCCGCGACGTCCAGAAACTCGCCGCGAACCTGCATCATGAACTGCGCTCGGAACACAGTGCCGAAGTCGTGCGCTGGACGGAATCGCTGGTCTCGGTCTGCGAAGCGCATATCGCCGACACCACCTTCGACCTGTCCAACATCGATCCGCTGCGCCAGCGCCTCAGCCAGCTCTCTGAAAAGGCTCGCGGCATCGCCTTTTCGATGGACTTCACCTTCCTCTTCCGCCCCGAACGACGGCTATTGTCGATCGGCTACCGCGTCGACGGCCGGGAACTCGACGAGGCCTGCTACGACCTTCTGGCGTCGGAATGCCGCCTGACCAGCCTGTTTGCCATCGCAAAGGGCGACCTGCCGACCGAACACTGGTATCGCCTCGGCCGTCAGGTCGTGCCGATCGGCGCCCGTGCGGCGCTGATCTCCTGGTCGGGTTCGATGTTCGAATATCTGATGCCGCCGCTCGTCATGCAGGAGCGTCAGGGTGGCGTTCTGAACCAGACCAACAATCTGGTGGTCATCGAACAGATGAACCATGGCCGTCGTCTGAACATCCCCTGGGGCATTTCGGAAGCGGCGTTCAACGCCCGCGACCATGACATGAACTACCAGTACACCAACTTCGGTGTGCCGACGCTCGGCCTGAAGCGCGGCCTCGGCCAGAACGCCGTCATCGCGCCCTATGCGTCGATTCTGGCCAGCCAGTATTATCCGGAAGCCTCGCTCGAAAACCTGCAGCGGCTGCGCAAGCTGGGCGCACTCGGCGCCTATGGCTTTCACGACGCCGTGGACTTCACGCCGACCCGTCTCCCCGACGGCAAGAAATGCGCGGTGGTCTACAACTACTATGCCCACCACCATGGCATGTCGATCGCGGCGATCGCCAACGTTGCCTTCAACGGCCGCCTGCGCGCCCTCTTCCACGCTGATCCCGTGATCGAAGCAGCCGAACTTCTGCTGCAGGAAAAGGCCCCGCGCGAAATCCCTGTGATGAGCGCGAAGTACGAGCCACAGACGCCGGGCAAAGGGCAGGCAGACCTGCTGCGCGCAGAAATCCGCACGATCACAGATCCGGCCACGAAGGACCGCGAACTCGTTTTCCTGTCGAACGGCCATTACTCTGTCATGCTGACGGCGACCGGTTCCGGCTATTCCCGCTGGAACGGCCAGTCCGTAGCCCGTTGGAAGCCGGACCCGACGGAAGATCGTTGGGGTACTTTCCTCTTCCTGCGGGACATGGCGAGCAATCAGTGGTGGTCGGCGACGGCTGCCCCGCGTCGTGCCGAAGACGAGAAAAGCAAGGTCATCTTCGGCGATGACAAGGCCGAGTTCTTCAAGACCGTCGGTGATATCTTCACGACGCTGGAATGCATCGTCGGGACGGAACACGACGCCGAAGGCCGGCGCCTGACCATCCTCAACACCGGGACCGAAGACCGCTTCATCGAAGTGACGTCCTATCTCGAACCGGTGCTGGCCTATGACGATACTGACAGCGCCCATCCGCTGTTCTCGCGCATGTTCGTCAAGACCGAGTTCGGCCGTCGTCGCGACGTGATCCGTGCCGAGCGCAACAAGCGCAGCCCGGGCGATGCAGACATGTGCGTCGCCCACCTCGTGGTCGACAGCGCCGGTCAGGGCCGTCCGACCGAGTTCGAGACCGACCGCCGCCGCTTCCTCGGCCGTGGCCGCACTCTCGGCGAGGCCGCGGCTTTCGATCCCGGTGCTACGCTGTCCGGAACCGAGGGCTTCACGCTTGATCCGATCCTCAGCCTGCGTCGCGTCGTACGCGTGCCGGCGGGTAAGAAGGTCTCCGTCATCTTCTGGACGATGGCAGCCCCGAACCGCGAGGAAATCGACAAGGCGATCGAGCGTTACCGCCACCCGGACGCCTTCAGCCATGAACTGATTCATGCCTGGACCCGCACCCAGGTGGAGCTTCGCCACATAGGAATCACCTCGCAGCAGGCGGCCGCATTCCAGCATCTCGGCCGATACCTGGTCTATCCGGACACTCATCTGCGGGCAGATCCGGAAACGGTGCGCAAGGGTCTAAGGTCCCAGTCGGCGCTCTGGCCCATGGCTATTTCGGGCGACAATCCGATCTTCGCGCTCCGCATCAACGACGACATGGACATGGATATCGCCCGCGAAGCGATGAGCGCGCTCGAATACCTGCGCCGTCGCGGCGTGGTCGCGGATCTCGCGATCATCAATGAACGCGCAACTTCCTACGCCCAAGACATGCAGCATGCACTCGATCATCTGGCCGAGAACCTGAAGCACCGTCTGCCCCCGGGCCGTCCGCATGTCTTTACCGTGCGTGACGACCTGATGGACGAAGGGGCGACACTGTCGCTGCTTGCTGCGGCCCGCGTGGTTCTGCACACCCGCAACGGCAAGATTGTCGATCAGATCAACCGGGCCGTTTCACTTTTCGCTGCGCCCCGCGCCATCGACGTAGATGCCGACTGGGTAGGCCTGCCACCCGCCCTGCCCGCACCAACCGAGCAGCCCGAGGCGATTGACGGCAGCGATCTGGACTTCTGGAACGGCACCGGCGGCTTCTCAAGGGATGGCAGCGAGTATGTCGTCCGCTTGTCCGGCACGGCCGCGACACCGCAGCCCTGGATCAACGTGATCACCAACGAGCAGTTCGGTTTCCACGTCTCGGCCGAGGGTGCCGGCTTCACCTGGAGCCAGAATTCGCGCGACTACCAGCTGACACCCTGGACCAACGACCCTGTCGTCAACCGTCCCGGCGAAGCGTTCTACGTGGCGGATCTCGGAAGCGGCAGGTCCTATGCGACCGTAAGCGCTCTGAACACCGACCCGGCAGCACAGTTCGAAACCCGCCATGGCCTGGGTTATTCGACATTTGCCAGCAGCCATGACGATCTTGAGATCGAGATGACGCAGACGGTCGATCGCTCGCGTCCGGTCAAACTCGCCAAGATCCGGGTGAAGAATGCCAGCGACACGGCAAGAACCTTCCGGGTCTACGGCTATGCAGAATGGGTCCTGGGCAACAATGCAGCCCGGACGGCGCCCTTTGTGCTCTCTTCCTATGATGAGGAAACCGGAGCACTCCTGGCGTCCAACCCGTATGAGATCAACTATCCAGGTCGCTTTGCCTTCCTCGCTGGTCCTGATCAGCCTGCGGGTTATTCGACCAGCCGCCGGGAGTTCATCGGCCGCAACGGCACGATCAAGCTGCCGCAGGCGGTCGCCCGCCTGTCGAGACTGTCTGACTCGATCGACAGCGAGAGTGATCCGTGTGCTGCGCTCGCCTTCGATATCGAGCTGGCACCCGGCCAGTCCCGCGAACTGACCTTCTTCCTCGGCGAGACCGACTCCATGGAAGGGGCAGTCGAGCTAATCAAATCGATCCGCACGACCGGGTTCAAGACGGTGCTCGAGGAATCGCGTACCTTCTGGAAGGGCGTTGCGGGCCAGGTCTCTGTTCAGACGGGCGACAAGGCCTTTGACCACATGGTCAACGGCTGGCTGCCCTATCAGGCACTCGCCTGCCGCATATTCGCTCGTGCCGGCTTCTATCAGGCAAGTGGCGCCTATGGCTTCCGCGACCAGCTGCAGGATACACTTGCCTTCCTGCTGACGGATCCGAAGCTCGCCCGTCGGCAGATCCTCAACGCCGCTTCCCGGCAGTTCCCGGAAGGAGACGTGCAGCATTGGTGGCTCCCGCGCACAGGCGCCGGCGTCCGCGCCATGATCTCCGATGATGTGGTGTGGTTGGCCTATGCCATCGACCAGTATGTGGCGGCGACCGGGGACGAGACCATTCTCGATGAGGAAGTGGCCTTCATCGAGGGTGCCGCCCTCGATGCGGGACAACATGACTCCTTCTTCCAGCCAAGTACGTCCGAAACCAAGGCCAGCCTCTACGAACATGCGGCCAAGGCGCTCGACCTCGCGATCGCACGCACCGGCCAGCATGATCTTCCGCTGATCCTCGGCGGCGACTGGAACGATGGCATGAACCGGGTGGGCATCGAAGGTAAGGGCGAAAGCGTCTGGCTCGGCTGGTTCCTTGCCAGCACGCTCACCAACTTCCTGCCGCATGCCGACAAGCGCCGCGACAAGGAACGCCGCCAGCGCTGGGCCGCCCATGTCGATACCCTGAAGGCGGCTCTTGAAACGTCAGGTTGGGATGGCACGCATTATCGTCGCGGCTATTTCGACAATGGCGCACCGCTCGGCTCGAACGAATCGCTGCAGTGCCAGATCGATTCGCTTGCCCAGTCCTGGAGCGTCCTCTCCGGCCTCGGTGAGCAGGAGCACACAGTGCAGGCTCTGGATGAGGCTGTGAAACGCCTTGTGGATGAGGAGAATGACATCGTCCGTCTCTTCACACCGCCCTTCGAGAAGTCGACGCTCGATCCAGGTTATATCGGCGCCTACCCGCCGGCCGTACGCGAGAATGGTGGCCAGTATACCCACGCCGCCATCTGGCTCGGCCTGTCCTTGCTGAAGGCAGGGCGTATTGCGGACGCCTGGCGCGTGTTCACAATGCTCAACCCGATCAATCACGCGCTGCATGCAGACGCAGCCGAGCGCTACCGGGTCGAGCCCTATGTCGTCGCTGCGGACATCTACGGCGGTGAAGGCTATGCCGGACGCGGCGGCTGGACCTGGTATACGGGATCGGCCGGTTGGCTTTACCGCTTCGCGGTGGAAGGTATCCTAGGCGTCACCCGCAAGGCCGGTGTCATCCATGTTGATCCAGCACTGCCGGACCATTGGCTGGGCTACAAGTCGACGGTCGCCTTCGATGGCCGTCAGGTGGAGATCGACGTCAAGCGGACAGCAAATGGCTACGACATCACCATCGATGGTGAGCCGCAGCCAACCGAATTGGCGGCCGCTGCCCCTGCGAAGCCCAAGAAGGCAACGCGCCGTCCCAAGACGACGTAAAGCCGACCATTGGACGAAAACAAAAGGCCTCGCCGGGATCAACCGGCGAGGCCTTATACATTGAAGGCCGGAGCATCGGTTATGATGCTCCGGCCTCGTTTGTCATTGGGGTGATCGCAACACCGCAATGGCGCAGTGCGAAGCGGTTGGGCTCGTGGGCCCTGAACTCTCGTTCG
>JAESGN010000579.1_pt1 | contig 25049 bp, 21 predicted proteins | sample 9269731 | NCBI WGS metagenome assembly JAESGN01 (sample SAMN15720683, study PRJNA650826) | algae metagenome | isolation source: Mojavia pulchra JT2-VF2 and co-occurring heterotrophs from desert soil | place: USA: Cadiz Valley, Joshua Tree National Park, CA | collected 1998-06-08
GCGCCTTCGGTCTCCGCGGGGCTGCAGTCGTGGCGGCATCTGCCGTCGTGATTGGCAAAGGAGATTGAGATGACCAAGCGAAAGAGCAGCAAAGCATCGAAGGTCAACGCCCCCGCAAGGCAGGCACATAACGATAGTCAGGCCCGGAAAGCGGTCGCATCTATGCCCCGAACTACTTCCAAGCAAGCTGAGGTGATCGACATGCTGAGCAGCTCACAAGGCACGACGATCCCCGCGATTGTCACTGTGACAGGATGGCAGCAGCATTCCGTGCGCGGCTTCTTCGCCGGAGTGGTGCGCAAGAAGCTCGGCCTCACGCTTGCGTCCGAGAAGAAGGAAGGGGCAGACCGCGTTTATCGGATCGTTGCGAGCAGGTCGAAAGGGAAAGCCCACGCTGTGCGCGGAGCGGCCTGATCATGGCTCGGCGACCGAACGGCTCGGGGCCCGACTCCGAATCCACCCCTGTCGTTGAGGCTGGTCGCAGCCTCGACGACCTGCGGTTTGAATGGAAGAAGTTGTATCGCCAGGACGCACCGAAGATCAGCCGCAACCTGCTGACGCTCGGCATCGCATATCGACGTCAGGAACTGGAATTTCGCGGTCTCGGCAAGGGGACCATCCGTAAATTGAGAACGGTTGCCAAGAGCTTGCGCGAGACAGGTCGAGTGGGTCCCTCGCCCGGCCTCAGCCTTAAGCCGGGTACGCGGCTGGTTCGGGAATGGAACGGCCGAACCCATACGGTAAACGTGACCGAGAACGGCTTCGAGTACACCGGCAGGCATTTTTCCTCGCTGACCAAGATCGCGCAGACCATCACGGGGACGCGGTGGTCCGGGCCCCGCTTCTTCGGCCTAGAAGCTAAGAGCAATGGCCCTACGCGGCGAGGCCGGCAAATCGATGGTGCGGCCTGACCCTCTCGCCAAGCGGGTTGGCAAACGTACCCGCTGCGCGATCTACACCCGCAAATCGACTGAAGAGGGTCTCGAACAGGCCTTCAACTCGCTCGATGCGCAGCGCGAGGCTTGTGCAGCCTATGTCCTGTCGCAGAAGCACGAAGGATGGAACGTACTTCCCGCCCATTATAATGACGGGGGTTATTCTGGGGGCAATATGGAACGCCCTGCCCTGCAGCGGCTACTGGCCGATATCGAGGCCGGACAGATCGATGTCATCGTCGTCTACAAGGTCGACCGGTTGACCCGAGCCTTGGCCGACTTTGCCAAGCTCGTGGAGATCTTCGACCGCCGTGGCGTTTCCTTCGTCTCCATCACCCAACAATTCAACACCACCACCAGCATGGGTCGTTTGACCCTCAATATCCTTTTGTCCTTTGCCCAGTTCGAGCGGGAGCTGATTGGCGAGCGGGTCCGCGACAAGATCGCGGCTTCCAAAAAGAAGGGTATGTGGATGGGCGGGACCGTTCCGCTCGGCTATGACGTCAAGGACCGCAAGCTCGTCGTCAATCCTAACGAAGCCAAGACCGTCGTCGACATCTTCCGGCGCTATGTCGGACTTAAGTCGGTTCGGTCCCTGGAAAAAGACCTTGCCGCGGCTGGGATCCGCAGCAAGCAACGATATCGGCCGGATGGCACCCTTTATGGCCACGAACGGTTCTCACAGGGTGCGCTGTATCTAATGCTGCAGAACCGCACCTATCGTGGCGACGCTACCCATAAAGGCAACGCCTATCCCGGTGAACATGCCGCGATCGTTGACCAGACTCTATGGGACGCTGTCCAAGCCACGCTCGCCGAAAACCGGATCGCTCGTGCCAGCGGTTCGAACAGCAAGAGCCCGAGCCTGCTGACCGGCCGCATCTTCGACGAGGCAGGAGGTCGGTTGACGCCCACATGGTCGGTCAAGAAGGGCGCGCGATATCGGTATTACATATCGACCACGCTGCTGCGAGGCAAAGCAGAAAAAATATCGAACCGCCTGCGGATCCCGGCCGGCGACCTGGAAGCAATTGTCGTCACACGTCTTCGCAGCCTACTTGCCAACCGCGGAGAACTGCTCGACGCTATCGGCGGCAACAACGGTCGCCGACAGATGAAACTGGCGCCGCTGATGGAGCGGGCGCAACAATTGTGCAGCGACATCGATCAGCAGGATGCCGAACAGATCAAGTCGATTGTAACAACCTTGGTACGTCGCGTTACGGTTCATGCGGACCGTCTATCGATTGAGATCTCGCAGCCCCGATTAAGCACCTTGCTCACCTCATCGATGGTGGATCTGCTGAACCTAGCGCCCGTGGTGGAGGCTGGCCCTGATGACCTTCTCACGCTTGACGGAACGGCTCACCGGCAACGCCACGGCAAGGAGATGAAACTCCTCATCCATGACCCGGCCACTACCGCGCATGTCGATACGAGCCTCGTGCGGCTCGTCGCACGAGCGCACGATATACAAAATCGTCTTAACCAGGACCCGACGATTTCAGTCCATGACATCGCGCGCGAGGAGAGCGTCGGCGCTCCATACATTTATATACTGCTCAGGCTAGCGTGGCTCGCGCCCGATATCGTCACCGCCATCGTCAACGGCCGTCAGCCGCTCGGGCTCAGTGCGATGAAACTGATGCGCCTCACCGCAAAGTTGCCGGGCAACTGGGCAAGTCAACGCACACTTCTCGGCTTCCGCGGAGATATCGCCAGCGGTTCACCGCTACTGCGAGGACTTTCGGCAGAAAATGCGTTTCGGCGTTAGCGGTTTGCCGCGTTTAGTAAGTCAAGCCTAGCCAAAGTTCCAACCACCGAATCGCGGTTTGGAGACTTTGCCGCTCATTTCCCAAGAAAACGGACCAAAAATAATCTCCACTATGGGATGATTATATTTGGGCGCCCAAAGTGCCCGCAAAAATAGCGCTGGAATCCGCTACGCCCATGGAGACTTCCAACTCCTGAAAAATGGGCCGGTGACTGGCTGGGGCGGGAGGATTCGAACCTCCGAATGCCGGAATCAAAATCCGGTGCCTTACCACTTGGCGACGCCCCAACTCTGTCAGGAAGGGCCTCGTCATAGCGGCGGCTCCGGCTGCCCGCAACGGCAAATGTCGGCTGTCCGACGACCTCCGGCACCCGTCTCGGCGCCCTTCGCAGCCCGGTTCTGACCGCCCCGCGCACCCGGCGTTGACGCCCCCCATACGGTGGACTAGCCGTGGGAGCCACCTATGAGCCGCGTTCCGGAGGGGTACCATGTCCTATCGCGCGCCGGTTGCCGACATCACCTTCGCCCTCCAGCATGGCGCCGGGATGGGCGAGGCGCTGGCTTCCGGCCTCTACGGTGATTTGTCGGCGGACGATATCGACGCCGTGCTGACGGAGGCGGGCCGGTTCGCGACCGACGTGATCGCGCCGCTGAACCGGGAGGGCGACCGGTTCGGCACCCCGTTCAAGGACGGCCGGGTCACCATGCCGCCGGGCTGGACGGAGGCCTATCGTGACTGGGCTTCGGCCGGCTGGAACGGGCTTGCCTCGCCCGCGCAATGGGGCGGCCAGGGACTGCCGCGCGCGCTCAATGCCGCCTGCATCGAGATGTGGAATGCGGCATCCATGGCGTTCGGTATCGGTCCGGTTCTGACCATGGCGGGCATCGATGCACTGGCATTGCATGGAAACGACGCGCTGAAACAGGCTTATCTGCCAAAGCTGATCAGCGGCGAATGGATGGGCACGATGCAGCTCACCGAGCCGCAGGCGGGATCGGATGTCGGCGCCTTGCGGGCACGCGCCGAACGGGCCGCGGACGGCAGCTACCGGATCTTCGGCAGCAAAATCTTCATCACCTATGGCGAACACGAGATGACCGACAACATCATCCATTTCGTGCTCGCGCGCATGCCCGATGCGCCGCCCGGCACCAAGGGGATCTCGCTCTTCCTCGTGCCCAAATTCATGCTCGAAGAGGATGGGAAGCTCGGCAAACGAAATGATGTGAGGGCGCATTCTGTCGAACAGAAGATGGGTATTCACGCTTCTCCGACCTGCACCATGGTCTATGGCGATGACGGCGGTGCCGTAGGCTACCTGATCGGCAAGGAACATGCCGGCATGGCTTGCATGTTCACGATGATGAACGAGGCGAGGCTCGCAGTCGGGCTGCAGGGCGTAGCGATCGCCGAGCGCGCGATGCAGCAGGCGCTGCATTATGCCCGCGACCGCAAGCAGGGCCGCAGCGACCAACTGAGCGGCCCCGCCTCCGTCGCGATCATCGAGCACGCCGACGTGCGGCGCATGATCTTCACCATGCGCGCACTGACCCAAGGGGCGCGTGCGATCTGCTACGCCACCGCCGTCGCGCTCGACCGCAGTCATCTCGGCACGGATGCGGCGGCCGCGAAAACCGCGCAGGAGCGCGCCGCGCTGCTGACGCCTATCGCGAAAGCCTTCTCTACCGACATCGGCATCGAGGTCGCCTCGCTCGGCGTGCAGGTGCATGGCGGCATGGGCTTCATCGAGGAGACCGGCGCCGCGCAGCATTATCGCGACGCCCGCATCGCCGCGATCTACGAGGGCACCAACGGCATCCAGGCGATCGATCTCGTCACGCGTAAGATTCCGCTGAATGGCGGCGCCACGGTGAAGGCCTTCATCGCGGAGTTGCGCGACATCACGGCGCGCGTGCGGGCGACAAACGATCCGGCGTTCGGCGCAACTGCACTGCGCCTCACCGAAGCCATCGATGCACTCGAACGCGCGACCGACTGGCTGCTCGCGCGCCTCACCTCCAACACCCGCACGGCGCTCGCGGGTGCCACACCCTATCTGCGGATGTTCGGCCATGCCGCGGGCGGTGCGCTGCTCGCCAACGAAGCGCTCGCCGCCATCCGCCTGGGAAACGGCATCAGTGCCGACCGCATCGCCACCGCGCGCTTTTTTGCGGAAAACATCGCGGTACAAAACGGCGGCCTCGAAACAACGGTGACGGAAGCAGCCGGCTCGGTCATCGACGCGCCGCTGCCGGGCGAGGCAGCCTGACCATGACAGACCTGGTCCAGATCACCGACGACGGCCCGATCCGTATCGTGCGGATGAACCGTCCCGACAAGAAGAACGCGCTGACGGCTGCGATGTACGACGCCATGGCCGCAGCGCTGACCGGCACCAAGACCGACCTGTCGGTCCGCTGCGTGATGATCGCCGGCGTGCCGGGCGCATTCTGCGCCGGCAACGATCTCGACGAATTCCGCCAGGCCGCAGCCGACGGCGAAGGCCTGGGCGAGTCCGTTCTCCGCTTTCTCCACGCGCTGGCCTATTGCGAGCGGCCGCTGGTCGCGGCGGTGGATGGCTTCGCGGTCGGCGTCGGTACAACGATGTTGCTCCACTGCGATTATGTGGTGGCGTCGCGCATGGCGCGGTTCACCACGCCGTTTGTCGGTCTTGGGCTCGTACCTGAAGCCGCCTCGACCCTGCTCGCGCCGCGCCTGATGGGTCCGCGCCGCGCCTTCGCGATGCTGGTGATGGGCGAGCCGCTCGATTCCGAGCAGGCGTTGTCGATCGGGTTGATCAATGCGGTTGCGGACAGCACCGCTGTCGAAACACAGGCCCTCGCCGCCGCGCGCACGATCGCCGCGCTGCCGCCGGAGGCCGTGCTCGCCTCGCGCCGCATGATCCGCGGCGAGCCGGACGAGCTTGCGGCGCGTATCGACATGGAAGCAGACTTCTTCCGCGAGCGGCTGCAGTCGCCCGAGGCACAAGCGGCATTCGAAGCGTTCTTCTCACGGAAGAAGTAAAACCAAATTTCTGTCGTGGCGGGGCTCGTCTCGGCCATCCACGGCTTGACTCGACTTGCGTTTCGAGACGTGGATGCCCGGCACAAGACACGTTTGCGTAGTCTGCCAAGCTTCACTACGCGGCCGCGCATGACCAGACGTTGGACGTATACCAGCAATGAATACGAGTCCCGACCTGCAGCAGGTCGTCACCGAGATCGCCGAGGAGATGCGGCTGCGTCCGGATCGCGGCGATGTCGCGACCTATATTCCTGAGCTCGCGCGCGCCGATCCCGCCAAATTCGGCATTGCCGTCATTGATGCGGCGGGGCGCGTCGCCACCGGCGGCGAAAGCGACGAGCCGTTCTCGATCCAGAGCATCTCGAAAGTGTTCACCCTGACGCTGGCGCTCGGGCGGATCGGCGACCGGCTGTGGCGGAAGGTCGGGCGCGAGCCGTCGGGCAGCGCGTTCAATTCCATCGTGCAACTCGAATACGAGAGCGGTGTGCCGCGCAATCCCTTCATCAATGCCGGCGCTATCGCCGTCACTGACTCGATTCTCTCCGGGCACAAACCGCGTGAGGTGCTGGGCGACATTCTCCGCTTCCTGCAGTTTCTCGCCGACGATTCCTCGATCGCGATCGACGAGGCGGTGGCGGCCTCCGAGCAGCGCACCGGCTTCCGAAATGTCGCATTGGCCAATTACATGAAGGCCTATGGCGTGATCGAGAATCCGGTCGATTACACGCTCGGGGTCTATTTCCATCATTGCGCGATCGCGATGTCGTGCCGTCAGCTCGCGATGGCGAGCCGGTTTCTCGCCTATCGTGGTGTCAATCCCTCGACGGGATATGCGGTGGTGCAGCCCGAGCGGGCGCTACGCATCAACGCCATCATGCTGACCTGCGGGCATTATGACGGGTCGGGAGAGTTCGCCTATCGGGTCGGCCTGCCCGGCAAGAGCGGCGTCGGCGGCGGCATTCTCGCGATTGCGCCAGGCAAGGCCTCGATCGCGGTCTGGTCGCCCGGCCTCGACGACACCGGCAATTCCCATCTCGGCAGGATCGCGCTGGAAAAGTTGACACAGCGCATGGGCTGGTCGGTGTTCGGGGGATAGCGCAAGAATTTCACCACCCGTCTTGCCCGCGCTTGTCGCGGGCATCCACCTCTTGAATGCCGTGCCGGAGCGGGAGACGTGGATGGCCGGGACAGCCCGGCCATGCAATCGTCCAAACTGGACACAAAAAAAGCGCGCGTCCCGGCGACGCGCGCTCGCACACACCCGGCGGTGCGCAATCTCAGTTCTTGGTGTTCCGCTCGTCGCGGATTGCTTCTTCGTGATACCAGGAGCTGCCGCTCACGGCTTTGGCGACGCGCGTCACGGCGCGGGTATCGATGACATCGGCTTCCAGGTTGGCGGCAAAGCGGCCGCGCGCCGGGAACGGGATGATGTCGGCTGGTCCACGGTTCAGGGTGGGCATCGGTTTCATTCCTCGGGTTCGTGTGCGCTTACGCGATTCAAATTGCTTCGGTCCAATATAACCGCGCTGCCCCTGATTTGCTCCTCATGCCTCACATAAAATCAGCGCATGCATACAATATGGGCTTTTCACCACCTGCCGCTTTGGTCACCACTTGGGCGCTGCACACAAAGTGCTGTGCCGCAGCAATTGCTCCGCTGACGGGCGCTGCCGCCCCGATTGGCACACAAAATGCTTGATTTGACCCATTGCCGGTAGCCGGGCGCGAGCCGGCACCCGATTCACCATCGGGTCACGTTTTCCGCGTCGCCAAGATCAAGAGAGACCAATGCCAAAGTTCAAGCTCGAGTATATTTGGCTCGACGGTTACACCCCGGTTCCGAGTCTGCGCGGCAAGACCCAGATCAAGGAATTCGACGTTTTCCCGTCGCTCGAACAGCTTCCGCTCTGGGGCTTTGACGGTTCGTCGACCATGCAGGCCGAAGGCCATTCGTCCGATTGCGTGCTCAAGCCGGTCGCCGTCTATCCCGACGCCGCACGCAAGAACGGCGTGCTGGTGATGTGCGAAGTGATGATGCCGGACGGCGTCACACCGCATTCGACCAACAAGCGCGCCACCATCCTCGACGACTCCGGCGCCTGGTTCGGCTTCGAGCAGGAATATTTCTTCTACAAGGATGGCCGTCCGCTCGGCTTCCCAGAAAGCGGCTATCCGGCGCCGCAGGGGCCTTATTACACCGGCGTCGGCTACAAGAATGTCGGCTCGGTCGCCCGCGAGATCGTGGAAGAGCATCTCGAGCTCTGCCTCGCCGCCGGGATCAACCACGAAGGCATCAATGCCGAAGTGGCGAAGGGCCAGTGGGAATTCCAGATTTTCGGCAAGGGCTCCAAGAAGGCCGCCGACGAAATGTGGATGGCCCGCTACCTGATGCTGCGTCTGTGCGAGAAATACGGCATCGATATCGAATTCCACTGCAAGCCGTTGGGCGACACCGACTGGAACGGCTCGGGCATGCACGCCAACTTCTCGACCGAGTACATGCGCACGGTCGGCGGCAAGGACTATTTCGAAGCGCTGATGAAAGCCTTCGAGAAGAACCTGCACGATCACATCAACGTCTACGGCCCGGACAACGACAAGCGCCTGACCGGCAAGCACGAGACCGCGCCCTGGAACAAGTTCAGCTACGGCGTAGCCGATCGCGGTGCTTCGATCCGGGTGCCGCACTCGTTCGTGAATAACGGCTACAAGGGCTATCTGGAAGATCGCCGTCCGAACTCGCAGGGCGACCCCTACCAGATCGCATCGCAGATCCTGAAGACCATCTCGGAGGTGCCGACCGGCGCCAAGGAGGCCGCAGCGGCATAACGACAGACAGTCGCGCGAACGCGCGACTGTCTCACAGACGCACCGATCCTGATGTCAGCGGGGTCGTTGTCCAGCGGGGGAGGTACTTGGTCGTCCCTCCCCCGCTTTATTTTTTTGTGACAAGTCTTTTTTGCTGGTCATTCCGGGGCGCGAACAAAGTTCGCGAACCCGGAATCATAACCACGACCGGGAGTATGGATTCCGGGTCCGCGCTTCGCGCGTCCTGGAATGACGCCGAAAGGCGCGTCAGGCGACCAGCGGCCTCAGCCCTCGCTCGATCTCAGCGCGCCGTTTCTCCAGGAACGGCGGCAGCGCCAGTCTCTCGCCGAGCGACTCCATCGGCTCATCGGCGGCAAAGCCCGGCCCGTCGGTCGCGATCTCGAACAGGATGCCGTTCGGCTCGCGGAAATACAGCGACTCGAAATAATAGCGATTGACCTTGCCGCTGTTGGGGATGCGCAGCTTGCGTAGCCGCTCCGCCCATTCATTGTATTCCGCAGCATTCGGCGTGCGGAACGCAACGTGATGCACGCCGCCCGCGCCCGGTTGTGCCGCCGCAAGCTTCGGCCGCACCGCGACATGCAGTTCGGCGGCGGGGCCGCCCTCGCCCATCTCGTAGACATGCACGATGTCGGAGTCCGAATCCGGCACCGGATAATCGCGCACATGCCGCATGAACATCAGTTCGCGCAGCACGATGTCAGTCGCGGTGCGGTCCGGCACCGACATGGTGATCGGGCCAAGCCCGCGGATCTGATGCGCGGCCGGGACCGGACTCTTGTCCCAGGGATGCGCCTCGCCCGCGCCGCCATCGTCGATCAGGCTGAGCCGCTGGCCCTCCGGGTCTTCAAAGTCGAGGGAGAAGCGTCCATCGCGTTCGCCGATCTCACCGACCTTGACGCCGGCTTCGGTCAGATGGCGGTGCCACCATTGCAGCGTCTCATGTCCCGCGATACGCAAACCGGTGCGGGTGATCGTGTGATTGCCGCGCCGCTCCGGGCCGGTGGAGAAATCGAAGAAGGTGAGATCGCTGCCGGGAGACGCGACGCCATCGCCATAGAACAGGTGATAGGCCGAGACGTCGTCCTGGTTCACCGTCTTCTTGATCAACCGCATCCCCATTACCTGCGTGTAGAAGCGCAGATTGCCCGGCGCGTCGGCGGAAACCGCGGTGAGATGATGGATGCCAATGAGTTGCATGGGGCCCCGCTGGATCAGGATGGAACCAGGAAAACACGACTGGCTGGCACGCCAGCGGCCAACCTGCATGACACTAGATATGAGGGTGTATTGAAAACGAAAGCCCCGCCAATTCGAGTCCGCGTTGATTCATGTTCCCCATCGCGCGGAAGCAAGATGCGCGCAATAGACGACCAAGGCGCAGTCCGGTCGTACGTTGCGACGAAAGCCGAACGCGTGCGAGCAACCGATCGGTCAGGAACGTTACACCCGCGGCACCGTTGACGTATCGATCGGCTGCTTTTCAGAGCTGGAGAGCCGTTAGCCGTATTCGACAATCGAAGGATCGATCATGATAAGCAAGATTGCTCTCATTGGCGCCGCCAGTCTGCTGGCCGTTTCCCTGGCGTCTGCGCAGAATCGCCCGCCTCCGGGCAACACCAATCCGGGGTCGATGAACTCGGGTGCCGAGCAGTCCGGCGCACCGAACCAGCCACGTTCCGGCGGACAGATGGGCACAACCGGCGCCGCGCCGATGACCGCACCGGGCACACCGTCCATGACAGCGCCCGGCAGAAGCGATGCAATGGAAAGCTCGCCTTCATCGACGGCAGGCGGCGCCCAGGGCACGACCAAGGGTGGCCCGAACACACCTGGCAGCCGCTAACCCGACTTACCGGTACAGTCCCGATTGGAAAGCCCTGGCCTCATCCGCCGGGGCTTTTCGCGTCGCACCGTCAACATCGGGGCCAGGGTGCGGCGGCCGGGCGCCGCCAAACAATACGGCTCATGACGCAAACCGGAGCACATTGACTCGCGCCTCTGCGCCATGTCCCATCGCGGCGTCAAGGAGGCCATTGTGTCGTTACAGGGAAAGACGCTTTTCATCACCGGCGCGTCGCGCGGCATCGGCCTGGCTATCGCGCTGCGGGCGGCCCGCGACGGCGCCAATATCGCGGTGGCCGCGAAGACCGATCAGCCGCATCCGAAGCTGCCCGGCACCATCCACACCGCGGCGGCCGAGATCGAGACGGCCGGCGGCCGCGCGTTGCCGCTCGCAGTCGATGTCCGCGACGAAGAGCAGGTGAAGACGGCGCTCGCCCGCACCGCCGACACCTTCGGCGGCATCGATATCGTGGTGAACAATGCGAGCGCGGTGCAGGTCACGCCGGTCGAACAGACCGACATGAAGCGCTACGACCTGATGAACGGGGTCAATGCGCGCGGCACCTTCATGGTGTCGAAATTTGCGATTCCCTATCTGGAGAAAGCGGCGAACCCGCATATCCTGATGAACTCGCCGCCGCTCGACATGCAGGCGCGCTGGTTCGCGCCGTCCACCGCCTACACCATGGCGAAGTTCGGCATGAGCATGGTGGTGCTGGGGCTGTCCGGCGAATTGCGGCCGAAAGGCATCGCCGTCAACGCGTTGTGGCCGCGCGCGACGATCGCAACCAGCGCGATCCAGAATCTGCTCGGCGGCGATATCGTGATGCGGATGTCGCGCAAGCCTGCGATCATGGCGGACGCGGCCCATGCGATCTTCAGCAAGCCCTCGCGCTCCTTCACCGGAAATTTCCTGATCGACGATACCTTCCTCTATGGCGAGGGCGTGCGCGATTTCGAACAATACCGGGTCGATCCCAGCATGCCGCTGGCGGAAGTGTTCTTTACGCCCAGCGAACCGCCGCCGCCGCCCGGCGTTGTCATTGACGCAAGGCGCGATATCCGTGACCTTGAAGCGGCACGCTCAAAATCCTGACCTGAACCCGGTGCCACCATCCGCATGACAACGCTGCTGATCAGCCATCCCGCCTGCCTCAATCACGTCACCCCGCCCGGCCATCCGGAGCGGCCGGACCGGCTGCGAGCGATCGACCGCGCGCTGGAGAACGAGAAATTTGCGATCCTCGCGCGCGAACAGGCGCCGATGGCCGAACTTGAGTCCGTCGCGCTCGCGCACCCGATGGAATACGCCGAAGCGATCCGCGAAGCCGCGCCGCGCGAGGGCATGGTGTCGCTCGACGGCGATACCTCGATGTCGCCCGGCTCGCTGGAGGCGGCTTTGCGCGCGGTCGGCGGCGTCGTGCTTGCGGTCGACGAGGTGGTCGGCAAGCGCGCCGCCAACGCGTTCGTCGCGACCCGCCCGCCCGGCCATCACGCCGAGAGCGTGCGGCCGATGGGCTTTTGCCTGTTCAACAATGTCGCGATCGCCGCCCGCCATGCGCAGAAGAAGCACGGACTGAACCGTGTCGCCATCATCGATTTCGACGTGCATCATGGCAACGGCACCCAGGAGATTTTCTGGAGCGATCCGACGGTGATGTATTGCTCCACCCACCAGATGCCGCTCTATCCTGGCACCGGCGCGAAATCCGAACGCGGCGATCATGACAATATCGTCAACGCGCCGCTGCGGGCCGGCGATGGCGGCGAGCAGTTTCGCGCGGCGATGGACGAGGTGATCCTGCCGCGGCTCGAGGCGTTCGGCCCGGACCTCGTCATCATCTCGTCCGGCTTCGACGCCCATATCCGCGACCCGCTGGCGAGCCTGAATTTCACCGAGGCCGATTTCGCCTGGGCGACCAAAAAGCTGATGGATCTCGCCGACCGCCGGGCCGCCGGCCGGGTGGTCTCGGCGCTAGAGGGCGGCTATGACCTGCAGGGGCTGGCCAATTCCGTCGATGCGCATGTCACGGCGTTGATGCGGGGATAGCTAACTTCTGGTCATTCCGGGGCCGGCCAGAGGCCGGAATCCAGAGCTCCCCGCACGGCGCAAGCCGCTCTGGTTCCGGGCTCGCTCGCTTCGCTCGCGCCCCGGAATGACGTAAAACGGCGAACAGATTCGAAACCGGGACTTTCATGTCAGACAACAACCACGCCGACGTGATGACCATGCCCTTCGAGCGGGCGATCGACGAACTGGAATCAATCATCAAGCGGCTCGAAGACGGCAAGGTGCCGCTCGCAGAATCCGTCGAAATTTACGAGCGCGGCGAGGCGCTGAAGCGCCGCTGCGAGGAATTGCTAAAGGCCGCCGAAGCGCGGGTGGACAAGATCACCACCGGCGCGGACGGCAAGGCCAAGGGTACGACGCCGCTCGATGTGAAGTAATCACTCTCGTGTCCGGGGCGCAGCGCAGCGCAAGCCTTTGCGAAGCGGTGCGCCTGCAGAACCGGGACCCATCTTGAGACCGGCGGTATGGGCCCCGGCTCTGAGATGCACCACTTCGCTATCGCTTCGTACTGCATCGCGTCCGGGGCACGAGACTTACGTCTTCATTTCTTCCTATAAACAATCAGGGTCTTGAAATCGGCGACGCGCTCGACCGGCTTTTCTTTTTCCCAGACCGGCAGTATCTCCGCCGTCCGCTCGCTACCCATCGAGTTCTTGTAGAAAATCAGATAGCCGCCGGACCTTGTCTTGTCGGTGAACAGGTCGAGCACCTGCCGGTCGGTCATGCCGCCATATTCGGGACTGGCCGTGTTCGGGAAGAAGAACTCGCACAGATGCACCATGGTGACGATGTCGAAGTCGGGCAGAAGGCGCGCATTCGTCAAATAGATGTCGCCGAAATAGGCGACATAGCTCTTGGCCACGCCTGAATTGGTCGAGACCAGCTTGATATAGGCCTCGTATTCCTCGATCGAGGCGGTGATCGCCAGCACCGCGTTGTTTGAGCCGCTGCGGGCCTGCTCGATACCCACGACATGGTGCGTGCCGGTGCCGAAATGGAAGATGGTCTTGTTCTTCAGGCCCTGGTCCGCGACCCACTCGTTGAAATGCACGTCGCAGGGACACACGTCCTCGTGCAGGTCCCATTTGTCGGTCCAGTAATTCATCTGCAGCATGGCGTGTCCCCGCTGAATGGTTCCGTTTCGCTAGCTCAAGCCGGCTGGGTTGCCAAGAGGCGCGCCCTCGACACGGCTTCGTCGCGGCTCAATTCGACGATTTTCGGGTGGTATTCGCGCAAAACCTCGCGCCGGTCGATGGTCAGCACCACGGTTCTGGGGAGTTTCTCCAGCAGCGTGAGATAAAGTTCGCGGCCGGAGGCGTCCGCCAGCGCCGCCACCGGCTCGTCGAACAGCAGCACCGTCGGCTTGCGGATCAGGGCGCGCGCGATCCCGACCCGCTGCTGCTCACCGCCCGAGAGGAGCACATTCCAGTCCGCCTCCTCGTCGAGTCGCGGGACCAGATGCGGCAGCCCCACCGTCTCGAGCGCCGCCACGATATCGGAATCCGGCACCGCGCTTTGCTCGCTGGGATAGGCCACGGCCGTACGCAGCGTGCCGAGCGGGAAGTAAGGCCGCTGCGGCATCACCAGCACCTCGCCGTCTTTCGGAAATTCGACCCGCCCGGAGCCGGACGGCCACAGCCCCGCCAACGCTCGAAACAGCGTCGACTTGCCGGAGCCCGAAGGCCCCGCGATCATCAGCCGGTCGCCCGGCTTCAGATCCATCGCCGGAAAGCCCGAAATGTCCGAGCCGTCCGGCAGCCGGATCGACAGGCCCGACAATTCGAGGTCGCGGCCGCCGTCGCGGCCGACCACGATCACGCCTTCGGTCTCGGCCCGGCTTTCGTCGACCGCGATCATGGCATCCTCGAAGCCAGCGAGACGATCGACCATCGCTTTCCATTCCGCGATCTTCGGATAGGCCGAGATGCAGAATGCGAAGGCGCCCTCGACGCGAGTGAAGGCAAGCGCCGCCTGTATCAGCGAGCCCAGCGGGATCGCGCCGGCGAGATAGGCCGGCGCCACCATCAAGACCGGCACCACCGTGGATGCCTGCGCATAGCCGCCGACAAACCCGACAAGGCGGGTCTGGGTCGCGACCAGCCGCGTCCAGTTCGCGACCAGATTCGAGAACCGGTGATGCAGGTCGGCGCGCTCAACCGGCTCCCCCTGCATCAGGGCGATCGGTTCGGAATGATCGGCCGCGCGTACGATCGCGAAACGGAAATCTGACTCGAAGCGCTGCTGGTTGAAGTTGAGCGGGATCAGCCGCCAGCCGATCATGTGCGCGAACAAGGTGCCGAGACCGGCATAAAGCAAGGCCGCCCAGATCAGCCAGCCCGGAATGGTGCCGCCGCCTAATCCCGGCACCGGCGTCGAGGCCGAAAGGCCCCACAGGATATAGGCGAAGGACAGAAGCGCGACCATGCTGCCAAGCAGACCGGTGGTGAGTTCGAGCGTGCGCTGGATGAACAGATAGACGTCGCTGGCGATCCGCAGATGGATATTGTCGACCTGCGGGGCCACCACCCGCACCCGGTAATGCCGCCCTTTCGCCATCCAGACCGACACGTAATTGGCGGTCAGCCAGCGCCGCCAGCGGATCTGCAGCGTCTGGCCGAAGAAATATTGCGAGGCACCGGCGAGCACGGCGAAGGCCACGATCAGGCCGAAGAAAATCAGTTCGCTATAGAACGCGTTCCAGTCGCGCTGTTCGAGCGCGTTGAAGAAGCGCGCATTCCAGTTGACCGCTGCAACCGCGACATAAACCAGCCCCAGTTCAGCGCCGATGACGCCGAGCAGCAGCAGTCGCGCGGTCCATCGCTCCTCGGACCGGAAATACGGCATCGCCAGCCGCAGGAAGGTGCGTAGCGCGCGGACGATATTGTCCATCGGCGGTCCCCATCCCCGCCGTCGCACCGGCGGGCCTTGTCGTCATGATGCACGATGCCGGGCAGCCGCCGGCGGCGGTCCGATTCGCGCATGAATCCGGCCGATCCGATTCATCACCCCAAAGAATGGGAACCGACCGATTTCCAACACTTTTGGCCCTTATCCGCGCCGTCACGCAAGCTTCACGTGCGTTCGCCAAAGGCTTCAGTATGGGCTGGGGCATCCGTTGCCGCTGCCCTGCCGAACGGCCATACCATGACAATGCAAAATACCCTGATCGCCGGGGTTCCAACCCCGGCCGCTCCTGCGTCGCGATGGCGCGCCGAACTGACCGAGACGCTGCGGCTTGCCTGGCCGATCGCGCTGACCCAGCTTGGCCAGATCGCGATGATGACCAGCGACCTCGCACTGCTTGGACGGCTGGGCGACCATGTGGTCGCGGCCGCGGCTCTCGGCCATACCGTGCTGTTCGCCGTGTTTGTGATGGGGATGGGGCTGGTTTCCGCGGTGGCGCCGCTTGCAGCCCAGGCCTTCGGCGCGCGCGATCCACGCATGGTGCGCCGCGCCTTGCGCGTCGGATTATGGGCCGCGACCCTGCTCGGCATCCCGCTCAGTCTGGTTCAGCTCTACAGCAAGGAGATCCTGCTGTTCCTCGGCCAGACCGAGGAGGCGGCGACGCTCGCCGCGCGCTATCTGTTCGGGCTCGCCTGGTGTCTCATCCCGTCCTGGTGGTTCATCGCGCTGCGCGGCTTCATGGGCGCGGTCAATCGGCCCGAGCCCGGCTTGTGGATCACCCTGGTGGCGATCCCGGCCAATGCCCTGCTCGCCTATGGACTGATCTATGGCGAATTCGGCCTGCCGCGGCTTGACCTTCTCGGCGCAGGCATTGCAACCACCATCGTCAATCTCGGCATGTGCATCGCCGCCATCTGGGTCTGCTATGCGCTGCGTCCGTTCAAGAAATATCAGGTGATGGGCCGCTTCTGGCGTCCCGACTGGCCGCTGTTCCGCAAGCTCCTCATTATCGGATCGCCGATCTCCGGCACCTTCATGCTGGAATACGGCGTGTTCGCCGCGGCCGGCATCATGATGGGCTGGATTTCCACCACCGCACTCGCCGCGCACCAGATCGCGCTGCAGATCGCCTCGATCATGTTCATGGTGCCGTTCGGCATCTCGATGGCGGCGACCGTGCGCGTCGGTCATGCGGTCGGGCGGCGCGACAGCGCCGGCACCCGCAGCGCGGGCTTTGTGGCGATCTGGCTCGGTGTCGCCTTCATGTTCACGATGACTCTGCTCGTGATCGCGACCCGCGACATGCTGCCGATCATGTTCCTTGGGTCGATCACCAAGGAGAATGGCCAGACCGCGGCGCTTGCGGCGACGCTGATGATCGTGGGTGCGAGCTTCTTCATCTGCGACGGCGTACAGTCGATCGCGGCCGGTGCGCTGCGCGGGCTGAATGATACACGGATTCCGCTGCTGTTCTCCTTCATCTGCTTCTGGGTGATCGGGTTCACAGCCTGCTACGGGCTCGGCTTCGTGCTGAATTGGGGCGCACTCGGCGTCTGGATTGGATTGTCGGCTTCCGTCATCATCTATGCGCTGATGCTGGTGACGCGTTTCCACATTCTGACCAGCCGCGGATACATGCCGGACGTGCCGCAGGCGGTGCCGCACTGAGGCTTGCGGCGGCACGCAAAAGCCGGGCATGACACTAGTGCCCGGTTTCCGAGGTTCGTGATACGTCGCAGCAATCTCCTAGACGAACGTCGGAAACCAAGGGGCACTAGCAAGTCTATGATTCGGGTGCCGCTTTCGATTTGAAGTTCCTGACGGGAGCTTGCGGCAGGCGGTGCAGGAACTTCAAATCGGCGGCACTAGCATGGTGGACCGGCTCGTCATTGCGGATATCGGACATCGCGGTGACGGCGTGGCGCCGTCCCCGGATGGGCCGGTCTTCGTGCCCTATACGCTGCCGGGCGAGACCGTCGATGCCGATGCGGTGCAGGGCCATCCCGACCGCCGGCACCTGCTGCGGGTGGTGGTCCCCTCGCCCGACCGCGTCACGCCGTTCTGTCCGCATTTCGGGGTCTGCGGCGGCTGCGCGATCCAGCATTGGGCGGAGCCGGAATACCGGGCCTGGAAACGCAGTCTGGTGGTGGAGGCCCTGCGTCACGCGCAGATCGATGCGCCGGTCGAGGATCTGATCGATGCCCATGGCGAAGGCCGCCGCCGGGCGGTGCTGCATGCGCGGCAGGGGACGAAAGAGATCGTCGAGGTCGGCTTTTCGGCTTTGCGCGCGCATACGCTGATTCCGATCGACCGCTGTCCGGTGCTGGCGCCTGGCATGGCGGGCGCGATCGAGGCCGCCTGGACGATTGCGGAGGTGCTGGGGCCGCTGAAAAAGCCGCTCGATATTCATGCCACCGCGACGCTGAACGGTCTCGATATCGATGTGCGGGGCTCGGGCCCGCTCGACCGGGCGCGCGCCACCGCGCTGGCGCGGGTCGCGGCATCGGGCCGGATCGCAAGGATCACCCGGCATGGCGAGATGGTGGCGCTGATCGCGCCTCCTGTGGTGCAGATGGGAAAAGCGCAGGTCGCACTGCCGCCCGGACCGTTCCTGCAGGCGACGGCGCTTGGCGAAGAGGCACTTGGGAGACTTGTGCTCGAACACACATCAAATGCGAAGACCGCGCTCGACCTGTTCTGTGGCATGGGCCCGTTCTCGCTGCGACTCGCCGAAGGCGCGCGCGTCACCGCGATCGACAGCGATCAGCCCGCGCTCGATGCGCTGTCACGCGCGGCACAGGCGACGCCGGGATTGAAGAAAGTCACCGTTCAAAAGCGCGACCTGTTCCGGCTGCCGATGCCGGCGATGGAGCTCGCGCCGTTCGACGCGGTGATCTTCGATCCGCCGCGGCAGGGCGCGGAAGCACAGGCCCGCGAGATCGCAAGGAGCAAGGTGAAAATTGTGGTCGCGGTGTCGTGCAATGCCGCGACCTTCGCGCGCGATGCCGCGATCCTGATTGCCGGCGGCTATAAGCTGATGCGGGTCACGCCGGTGGATCAGTTCAAATACACCTCGCATGTGGAGATGGTGGCGCAGTTCGTGCGGTGAGATTCGGAAGGTCGCGCGGCTGCGACGTCGTGTCCCCCACGCTGGAGGAACGGTTCCGGCGCCGTCTCGTTGGCATCCGGCACGTTCGAGCGTGCAACTCTCCCGATTGTACAGACAGGTGCTACGACGCCCGTCGGATCGGGACATCAGATCTTACGGGTAAGGATACCAGCAATGCGCAGCCGGAAGGATGTCGATGCACGGCCGTGAGCATGCAGCCGCGGGGCATCCGGCCTGGAAATGGCTCTATCTGGTGATCGTATCGCTTGCGGGCCTGCTCGGTCTCGTGATGATCGGCCTCGGCGGTTACCTTGTGACGCTCGGCGGCACCGCCTATTACGCCGCTGCCGGCCTGCTTCTGTCCTTCGGTGCATTGCTCGCGTGGCTCGGACGGCATCGCTTGGCGATGCTTGCGCTCGGCGCTGCGCTGTTCGTGACCCTCGCATGGTCGCTTTACGAAATAGCCGGGAAAGGCTGGCTGCCGGCCTGGGGTTTCGATTTCGCCGCGCGGATGGGCGTCGTCACCGGCCTCGTGGTCGCGGCGGCGGCTGCGTTCGCATTCTGGCAAACGCCACGGCGCAGCATCGCGCGATCCGGCATTGCTGTCGGTATCGTGGCCGCGCTCGCATGCGCCGGTGTCCTCATCGCCGTGAAATGGGAGCGCGTCGAGACCGCGGACGCGAACCCCGCTCAGCGCCCACCGCCTGCGGCGGATGCACAAAAACGCGACGCGAGGACGGAATGGACCGCCTATGGCGGCACCCCTTCCGGGCGCCGCTACTCCACCCTGGCGCAGGTGCACACAGCAAATGTGGGCGACCTCAAAGAGGCGTGGACCTTCCGCAGTGGCGACCTGACCCCCGCAGAAGGACGCGTGTTCTATTCATCGCAAAACACGCCGATCAAAGTTGGCGATCTCCTTTACACCTGCACCAGCAGCAGTCGCGTCTATGCGCTGGACCCGGCAACCGGCGAAGTCCGGTGGCACTACGATCCGAAGGTGCCTCCGCGCACCATGGAATCCCTGTTTAGCGCCGCCTGCCGTGCGGTCGCCTATCACGACGACGGCGACCCGGCCGGACGGCCGGAGGCGATCCGGCGCATGCCTGCGGTTCCTGGCGTGATGGCGCAGGTGCCGCGCGGCGGCAGCAATTGCCACCGTCGCGTGTTCGTCGCGACGCCGGACGGACGGCTGATCGCGCTGGACGCCGTTGCCGGATTCATCTGCCGCGATTTCGGCCGTGACGGCGTTGTGGACCTCACCGAAGGCATGGGGTTGCGAGAGGCCGGCTTCGCCTCCAACACCTCCGGCGCGACGGTCGCCGGCGGCCTGCTGCTCGTCGGTCAGCAGGTCAGTGACAATCAGCGTCGCGACGCCCCCTCGGGCGTCGTGCGAGCCTATGACGCACGCAGCGGCGAGTTGCGCTGGGCCTGGGATGCTCTGCGTCCGGATCCAAAGGCGCCGCTTGCCGCGGGAGAAATCTTTCCGCGCGGAACGCCGAACGTCTGGAATGTGATTTCCGCCGACGAGTCGCTCGGGCTCGCGTTCCTTGGCACCGGCAATCCCGGCGCCGACCATTGGGGCGGCAACCGCTCCGCAGAGGAAGACCGGTTCACCGCCGCAATCGTGGCTGTGGATCTGGCCACCGGCGAAACGCGCTGGTCGTTCACGACGGTTCAGCACGATCTCTGGGATTACGACATCGGTGCACAGCCCATGCTGGTTGATGTCGTCATCGACGGCGAAACCCGTCGCGCCGTTCTGCAGGGAACGAAAAGCGGCGATCTGTTCCTGCTCGATGCCGCGAGCGGCAAGCCGCTGCGCCCCGTCGAGCAGCGCCCGGTGCCGCAGGACGGTGCCCTGCCTGGCGAACGCCTGTCTCCGACCCAGCCGCAATCGGTGTTTTACCCCAACCTCGGTGGCGTGCCGGGCCGCAACCCGGAAACGATCGACGGACGGCACATCTGGGGGATGACGCCGATCGATGCCGCGCTGTGCCGGATCGGATTTCACTCACGCCGCTACCAGGGATTGTTCACGCCGCCGACCATCGAGGCAAAGGGCATGGTGCTGCTGCCCGGCACCGTCGGCGGGATGAACTGGGGCGGCCTTGCCTTCGATCCGGTGCAACGGCTGGTCATCGCAAACTATTCGCGGCTTCCGAACATCGTCGATATGACGCCGCGCACCGAGGTCGAAGATCGGCCGGTCGGCTCTGGAGGCGCACGGCCGGATCAGGCCCTGGCACCACATTCCGGCACCCCGTTCGGGGTGAATCGTCCGATGTGGTTGTCCGCCCTCAACGTGCCCTGCCTTGCGCCGCCCTGGGGCTTCATTGCCGCGACCAATATCGACACCGGCGAACTGGTGTGGGCCAAGCCTCTCGGCACCGGTTTCGATTCCGGACCCATGGGCATTCCCACACGTGTGAAGATCGCAATGGGCACCGCCAATCTCGGCGGGCCACTGACCACGGCCGGCGGATTGACATTCATCGCGGCCGCGCAAGATAACTTCCTGCGTGCCTTTGAAACCGCCACCGGACGTCTGGTTTGGCAGGCGCGCCTGCCGGCCGGCGGTCAGGCCGGACCCATGACTTACGAGCACAACGGCCGACAATATATCGCCATCACCGCGACCGGCCATGCCCGCTTCGAGACGACGCAAGGCGATTTCCTGAAAGTATTCGCCCTGCCAGGAACGCCACCGGATCTGACGGGAATTCCAGCTGAATATGGCGGGGATGCCGGTGGCACCGATCCGAAGGACGAAGGCCCCTAGCGACGCTAATTCCCCCAGCGCTCCTGCCAGATGCGCTCGCCGATCGTGCAGGGTACGCGCGGATTGGCCGCGGACGCCTTGATCACGTGGGTCTGCGGCGTGAGGGTCGCGATCTCCAGCACGAGCTTGGTGCGGATCGCCTCCACGAACCTGTCGCGATCCTTGACCGGAACGACGAACGCTGCGGGGCCGCCGATCACACAATCCTCGTAATATTCGTCGAGCAATTCGATATCCATGGTCGAATAGCTCGGTCGCTTAAGCATCACCGGCAGCCCGTTGATGGTGATGCCCTTCGACACCACCTCGTCGCGCGCGATGGTGACGAGCGGGCCTGAGTTGTTTGCGCCGTCGCCGGAGATATCGATCACCCGGCGGATGCCGCGTTGACCGCTGGTGTCGAACAGCGCCGCTCCGAACAGCAGCGCACCCGAAATCGAGGTGCGCGCCGCGCGCCGGATCGGCGCTAACATGATCTCGCTCGCAACCGAGCCTGCACTCTCCGGCCCGTCCACCACTCGCCATGGCACGATCACGCGCTGTTCGCCGGCGCCGGCCCATTCGAAATAGGTGACTGCAACCTTGCCATGGATACCCTCGCGCAGGGCGTTGAGAAATTCGGTGGAGGTCAGCGCCTTCACATAGCCTTCGCGCTGCAGGGTCAGCTCATCGGCGTCCATGGAATAGGAAATGTCCACCGCCAGCACCAGTTCGACATCGACACTGGTGGTCGGCTGACCGGCGCCGCCGCGCGAGGCCGGTGCCGCGTCAAGCCGCCAGTCGGTGACGGCCGACAAGCCAAAAGCCAGCAACAGCATTGCGGTGACGGCCGGTCGACGCAGCATCCTCATCCCCCTGCGCTGTTGCGGGAAATGGTGCCATGGCAGCGGCTGGCGGAAAAGCGCCGGATCAGCCGTCGACAGCTTCCGTGGACACAATCTCGATACCGAACCCGCCCAGCCCCACATAAGTGAGCTTTTTCGAGGTCACCAGCCGGATCGAGCCAATCCCGAGATCCTTCAGGATCTGGGCGCCGAGTCCGATTTCGCGCCACTGCCGGATACGCGCGGCTTCCGACTTGGTCTCGTCGCGCGGGATCGCCGTGACCGGAACGCCCGCGGTCCCGTCACGCAGATAGACGATTACGCCGCGGCCGTCGTCCTTGAAACGCTGCAGGACCGCGTTGATGGTCTTGCCGCCGCCAAACACGTCGCCGATCACGTCGGCGCGGTGCAGCCGCGTCAGGATATTCTGTCCCTCGCCGATATTCCCGTAGACGAAGGCCATATGATGCGTGGCGTCGAACGGCGTGACATAGGCATAGCCCTGCAATGTCCCGATCGGCGACGCCACCGGGAATTCGCCGACGCGCTCGACCAGCTTCTCGCGCGCCTGTCGATACGCAATCAGATCGGCAATCGAGAGACGCTTCAGCCCGTGGGTATCGGCGAATTCGGCGACCTGACGTCCGCGCATCACGGTGCCGTCGTCATTCATAAGTTCGGACAGCACCCCGACTTCGGGAACGCCGGCAAGCTTGCACAGATCGATACAGGCTTCGGTATGGCCAGACCGCATCAACACGCCACCGTCGCGCGCGACCAGCGGGAAAACATGGCCGGGCCGCACGAAGTCGGATGCGCCACTGTTGCCGTTAGCGAGCGCGCGAACCGTATTGGTGCGTTCCTCGGCCGAAATCCCGGTGGTCAGGCCATGTTTCACGTCCACCGACACCGTGAACGCCGTCGCCAACGGCGCGTCGTTGCGTGAAACCATCGGATCGAGATGCAGGCGCTTGGCGTCATCCGCCGACAACGGCGCGCAGACGATGCCGGAGGTATGCCGGATGATGAAGCCCATTTTCTCCGGCGTGCAGAGCGAGGCCGCGACGAACAGGTCACCCTCGTTCTCGCGGTCGTCGTCGTCGGTCACGACGATGATCTCGCCGCGGGCAAAGGCCGCGATGGCCTGATCGATGCGCTGATGGGTCTCGAGCATGATGGTCCTGTTTATCGGGCCGGCTGAGGGAACGGCCATGACGGCCCCTCGCCCACCTGCCCACGATGACGCAGATAATGATCGGCCAGCACACATGCCATCATCGCCTCGCCGACCGGTACGGCGCGAATGCCGACGCAGGGGTCGTGGCGGCCTTTGGTCACGATATCGGTATCGCTGCCATAGCGATCGACGGTCTGGCGGGATGTCAGGATCGACGAGGTCGGCTTGACCGCGAAACGGGCCACCACCGGCTGTCCGGTGGAAATGCCGCCGAGGATGCCGCCGGCATGGTTCGACAGAAAAACCGGCTTTCCGTCATTGCCGGTTCGCATCTCGTCGGCGTTGGCCTCGCCGGGCAAATCCGCCGCCGCGAAGCCATCCCCGATCTCCACGCCCTTCACAGCATTAATGCTCATGAAGGCCGCGGCGAGGTCGGCATCGAGCTTGCCGTAAATTGGAGCGCCGAGACCCGCCGGCACGCCATCGGCCACCATCTCGATCACGGCACCGGCTGACGAGCCGGCCTTGCGCACGCCGTCGAGATAGCCTTCCCACAACTGCGCGGTCTTTGCGTCGGGGCAGAAGAAGGGATTGCGCGAGACCTCGTTCCAGTCCCAGCGCGCGCGGTCGATCGCATGCGGGCCGATCCGCACCAGCGCACCGCGCACCGTCACACCCGGGACCACTTTGCGGGCGATGGCGCCGGCTGCCACCCGCGATGCGGTCTCGCGCGCGGACGCCCGCCCGCCGCCGCGGTAATCGTGAAAACCGTATTTCGCGTCGTAGGTGTAGCCGGCGTGACCGGGACGGTATTTTTCCTTGATGTCGGAATAGTCCTTGGAGCGCTGGTCGACATTCTCGATCTGGAGCGCGATCGGCGTGCCGGTCGTCATCTCGGTGCCGGTCGCCTCATCGGTGAACACGCCCGACAGGATTCGTACCGTATCCGGCTCCTGCCGCTGGGTGGTGAAGCGTGACTGGCCGGGGCGCCGCCGATCGAGATCGGCCTGGATTTCGGCCACGCTCAGCGGGATGCGTGGCGGGCAACCGTCAACAACACAGCCGATCGCCGGCCCGTGGCTCTCGCCAAACGTGGTCACGCGAAACAGATGGCCGAAGGTGTTGAATGACATGATGCTTTGTTCGATGCCGCGGTTTGGTAGCCCGCGTGGTCCAAAGGGTCAAATCAGCCCAGATGTGCGCCCGGCGCGCGTTCGGGGCAGTCGCGGCCGTTGCCTTGGCGGAGTTCTGTACGACCGCACCGCACAATAAATCATTGTCGCCATTAACGCGCATTCAGCGCCGTGAACGCGCATTAATGGCAAACTGAATGCTCATTAAGCTACTGATTTTTCTACGTTTTTTTGATTTTTCCGTTTGCAGACGGGATTGAAGTCTGCGATCAATTGCCACGGTACGGGAGGGGCGCATCACGGGGTCGAACCAGATTCGCTCGCACCGGAAGACCGACCAACAAGGACACACACACATGCGCAAATTGATCGCCATTATTGCTGCGATCGGCTTCATCGGGTCCACGACCCTGTCGCCGGTGCTCGCGGCTCAGGCGACGCCGGGCGTTGCGAAAAGCGATGAGATCTCGGCCGCCGCTAAGAAGAAGAGCAAGAAGGCCAAGAAGTCTAAGAAGGCCGAGCTGATTGCCACCGACATCTCCGCTGCCGCGAAGAAGAAGGGCAAGAAGTCCGCCAAGAAGGCCAAGAAGGCCGAGCTGATCGCCACCGACATCTCCGCTGCCGCGAAGAAGAAGGGCAAG
>JAESGN010000581.1_pt1 | contig 24990 bp, 25 predicted proteins | sample 9269731 | NCBI WGS metagenome assembly JAESGN01 (sample SAMN15720683, study PRJNA650826) | algae metagenome | isolation source: Mojavia pulchra JT2-VF2 and co-occurring heterotrophs from desert soil | place: USA: Cadiz Valley, Joshua Tree National Park, CA | collected 1998-06-08
GCCCAGATCCGAAGCTGGCTTAGGGGAAGGCCCCGAAAGGGGCGGATCGGAGATCGATCGATGCAATGGTCGGGGCGACAGGATTCGAACCTGCGACCCCCACACCCCCAGTGTGATGCGCTACCAGGCTGCGCTACGCCCCGACCAAGGGTGCGCCCTCTAGGCCGGACCGGCGCGGGATGCAACCCATCCGCGACAATAGTTGCGCCGGGGTGTACCACATGTTAGCGCGCCGCGCTTGAACGGTGCGGATTCCTCCGCCCATGACAATAATAATCAGGACCCCATGCTCATCACGCCAGCACATGCACAGGCCGCAGGCGCGGCAGCCCAGGCCAACCCGATGGGCGGCGTCCTCGGACTTGCGCCGCTCGTCCTCATCTTCGTCGCCTTCTACTTCCTGATGATTCGTCCGCAGCAGAAGCGGATGAAGGATCTTCAGAACGCGGTGAACGCCGTGAAGAAGGGCGACCAGGTCGTCACCGGCGGCGGCCTTCTCGGCAAGGTGACCAAGGTCGACGAGACCGAAGTCGAGATCGAGCTCGCCCCCAATGTGAAGGTCCGCGCGATCAAGGCCACGCTTACCAGCGTGATGCCGGCCGGCGGCGCCAAGCCCGCGAACGACTGATGCTCGACTTTCCCCGCTGGAAGATCACGACGATCCTGGTCGGCATCGCGATCATGATCGCCCTGTCGATCCCGAGCTTCTTCCCGAAGAGCGCGCGCGAGCATTGGCCGAGCTGGGTGCCCAAGCCGGCGATCAACCTCGGCCTCGACCTTGCCGGCGGCAGCTTCCTGCTGTTCGAGGCGAACACCGATGACGTGCGCCAGGCCAAGCTGACGCAGATGCAGGATCAGGTCCGCGCCGAGATGCGCAAGGACCCCAAGATCGACATCGGCGACATCTCGATCCAGGGCGGCAAGGTCAGCTTCATGCTCCGCGACCCGTCCAAGGTCGATGCGGCGCGCGAAAAGCTGCTCGCGATCACCGGCACCGGCGTCGGCAATACTGGCCAGCGCCAGTGGGACGTCGCCGTGGTCGATTCGAGCCGTTTCGTGCTGACGCCGACCGAGGCGGGGATCAACGAGGCGATCGACACCGCGATGGGCGATGCCCGCGAAGTGATCGAGACGCGCATCAACGCGCTCGGCACCGTCGAGCCGACCGTGGTGCGCGAAGGCGCCAACCGCATCGTCGTGCAGGTGCCCGGCCTGCAGAACCCGACCGCGCTCAAGGCGCTGATCGGCCAGACCGCGGTGCTCGAGTTCCGCCTGGTCGACGTCAATGCCGATCAGAACGCGGTACAGCGTGGCGAGGCGCCCGCAGGCGACGTGATCATGCCCTACCAGGCTGGCGGCAAGGTCGCGGTGCAGCGCCAGGTGATGATCAGCGGCGACATGCTCGTCGATGCCAAGCAGACCTATGACCCGCAGACCGGCGCGCCCGGCGTCACGCTGCAGCTCAACGGTGCCGGCTCCAAGCGATTCGCCAAGGTGACGCAGGAGAATAGCGGCAAGCCGTTCGCGATCATCATCGACGGCGTCGTCATCTCGGCGCCGAACATCAACGAGCCGATCCTGGGCGGCAGCGCGGTGATCAACGGCGGCTTCACCGTGGAGAGCGCAAACCAGCTCGCGATCGCGCTGCGCTCGGGCAAGCTGCCGGTGAAGCTGAAGGTGGTGCAGGAATCGACGGTGAGCCCCGAGCTCGGCGCCGATTCGATCCGCGCCGGCGTCACCGCCTCGATCATCGCGGTGATCGCGGTGATCGCGTTCATGATCCTGACCTATGGCCGCTTCGGCATCTACGCCACGCTGGCGGTGATCATCAACGTGCTGGTCATCCTGGCGGTGATGGGGCTGCTCAACGCCACGCTGACGCTGCCGGGCATTGCCGGTTTCGTGCTGACGATCGGCACCGCGGTGGACGCGAACGTGCTGATCAACGAACGCATCCGCGAGGAGCGGCGGCGCGGGCGCGGTGTGAGCCAGGCGGTCGAGCTCGGCTACAAGGAAGCCAGCCGGACGATCTTCGAGGCGAACGTGACGCACGCGATCGCCGGCCTGATCATGGTGATCCTGGGCTCCGGCCCGGTGCGCGGCTTCGCGGTCGTGCTGCTGATCGGCATCGCGACTTCGGTGTTCACCGCCGTCGTGTTCACCCGCATGCTCGTCACGATCTGGTTGCGCCGTAACCGGCCGACCGAAATCCACATTTAACGGAAGCGACGCGCATGCGGCTCCTCAAGATCATTCCCGACAATACGAACATCGGGTTCGTACGCGTCCGCTTCATTGCCTTCGCGGTCACTACGCTGCTCACCGTCGCCGCCGTGGCGCTGGTGGGCATCCATGGACTCAACATGGGCGTCGACTTTGTCGGCGGCGTCTCCATCGAGGAGAAGTTCGCCAGCCCGCCGCATCTCGACCAGGTGCGCGAGACGGTGAACGAGCTCGGGTTCGGCGATGCTGCACTCCAGCAGCTGGGCGGCCAGAACACCGTGACGATTCGCCTGCCGGTTCCGCATTCGACCACGCCCGATGCGGTGGACAAGATGGTCGAGACGGTGAAGACCACGCTGAAGGCCAAGTTCAACGCGGATTTCACGAACTACTCCACCGTGTCGGGCAAGGTCTCGGGCGAGCTGGTGAACAAGGGCATCCTGGCCGTGGTGCTGGCGATCATCGGCATCGCGATCTTCTCGTGGTTCCGCTACGAATGGCAGTTCGGCATCTCGACCGCGGTGGCGATCATCCACGACGTGCTGATGGCGCTCGGCTTCTTCGCGGTCACCGGCATGGTGTTCGACCTGAACATCGTCGCCGCGGTGCTGACGATCATCGGCTATTCGATCAACGACAAGATGGTGATCGACGACCGCATCCGCGAGAACATGCGCAAATACCGCAAGATGGGGATGAGCGAGCTCATCGATCTTTCGGTGAACGAGACGCTGCCGCGCACGGTGATGACTTCGCTGACGATCATGCTCGCGCTCGCTTCGCTGCTGATCTTCGGCGGCCCGGTGCTGCGCGGCTTCACCGCGGCGATGATGCTCGGCATCGTCGTCGGCACCTATTCGTCGATCTACGTCTCGTCGTCGCTGCTGATCACGCTGGGCCTGAAGCCGGGCCCGCGCGAGGAAAAGCCCTCGCCGGCGAGCGGCGCCGAGCGCGTCGGCTGAGCCGGTGGAAGTGAAGCGCGCCAGCGCGGAGGGGCCGGTCATCTCCGGCTTCTCCGGGCGCGGCTTTCGCGTGGACGAGGGCGTCTATGAAGGCCTGCTGATCACGCCCGAGCGCGCCGACGGATGGGCGCCGCCGCCGATCGCCGAATTGACCGAGGCCGATCTCGCGCCCTTGCTGGGCCTGGCGCCCCGGCCCGAATTCCTGCTGCTCGGCACCGGCAAGACGCTGGTGCGACCGCCGCGTGCGCTGGCCGAGGCGCTGGGCGCCAGGGGCATCGGCATCGAGGCGATGGACAGCCGCGCCGCCGCCCGCGCCTGGGGCGTGCTGCGCGCCGAGCTGCGCTGGATCGCCGGGGCGCTCTACCCGCTGGACTAGTTTCCCGGCGGGGAGGCTTTCCGCGTCGCCCGAACAATGGATATGCTGCCCGGAAAGGGAGAGGCAGCATGATGATTCTCGCACTCGCGCTGGCCATGGCCGCTGGGTCGGACACGCCGGACTATCGCGATCCCGCCAATTGGCTCTGCCGGCCCGGCCGGCAGGATGCGTGCGCGGCGGATCTCTCCACCACCGTGGTCGCCGCCGACGGCGCGCGCAGCGTCGAGCCGTTCAAGGCCGCGAGCACGCCCAAGTTCGATTGCTTCTATGTCTACCCCACCATCTCGCTCGACCCGACACCCAATAGCGACATGATCCCCGGGCCCGAGGAGAAGCGCGTCGCCCAGTTCCAGGTCGCGCGCTTCGCGAAGAACTGCCGGGTGTTCGCGCCGGTCTATCGCCAGGTCACGCTCACGGCGCTCAGGAGCATCATGGGCGGCGGCACCCCGGCGATCGACCGCGACATGGCGTATCGCGACGTGAAGGCTGCCTGGGACGATTATCTGGCCCATGACAATAAGGGGCGCGGCGTGGTGCTGATCGGGCACAGCCAGGGCTCGCTGATCCTCACCCAGCTCGTCGCCCGCGAAATCGACGGCAAGCCCGCGCAGAAGCAGCTGGTCTCGGCGATGCTGATCGGCAGCTCGGTGCCGGTTCCGGCGGGCAAGGACGTGGGCGGCGTGTTCCCGACGATCCCGCTGTGCCGCAGCGCCGACCAGGCCGGCTGCGTGGTCACCTATGCGAGCTTCCGCGCCGACTCGCCGCCGCCCGCCGGCAGCCGCTTCGCCAAGGGCGACCGGCCGGGCGTCGAAGCGGGCTGCACCAATCCGGCGGCGCTGGGCGGGGGCAAGGCGGTGGCGCACGCCTATCTCAACGCCGGGGGCAACATGCTGGTCCCGGGCTCGGCCGAGGCCTGGAGCAGGGACGGCGCGCCGGTCACCACGCCCTTCGTCAGCGTGCCCGGGCTGATCTCCACCGAGTGCGTCGACAAGGACGGCTTCAACTATCTCGCGGTGACGGTGAACGCGGATCCGGCCGATGCGCGTACCGACACCATCCCCGGCGACGTGAAGGTCGGCAATGTCATCCTGAAGGACTGGGGCCTGCACCTGATCGACATGAACCTGGCGCAGGGCGATCTGGTCGACCTGACGGCGCGGCAATATGGCGCCTGGGCGAAGAAGCGCTGATGCCGTCTTGGGCCGGCCCGGTCCCCGCCCTGTAGCGCTTGCCGCCGCGGGCTTCAGCGCGCCGGCGCGAGCCGGGTCAGCAGCAGGCGCCAGAGCGGAATGGTGATCAGCACTATCTGGGCAAGGAACGGGATGAACAGGCTCGTCACGAACGCAGCGAGGGAAGCGAGCAGCGCCGCAAGGCCGCGCTGACGGATCATCCGGCGCTGTGCCGGCGTCACATGCTCTCCCACCACCGGCGGCGCGGTGAGGACGCGTTGGATCAGGATGTTGAAGATCGATATCAGGATCATCCAGCCGCAATAGAAGGCGGTGGGCACGCGGTGGCCGTAATATTCGGACGAGAAGGCCGTGAAGAACGGCATCGCGGCGATCGCGCTCAGCAGCAGCAGGTTGGGCAGGAACAGCCTGGGGCTCCAGTGGCGCGCGCAATCGAACGCCCGGTGATGCCCCGCCCAGAAGGCGCCTATCACGAAGAAGGAGACGAAGAAGCCGATGAAGTTCGGGATCAGCTTGTTCAGAGCCTCCAGGAACGCCGTGTCGCCATAAGGCGCGGCGACATGCGGCACATGGATCTCGATAACCAGCAAGGTGATCGCGATGGCGAACACGGCGTCGGAAAAGAACGCCATGCGTTCCAGCCCGTGCGCCGGACTGTCGGCGTGCGTCTGCTTCGGCTTCATTGAACTCCCCCCTGCTTCGGCGGCTTGCCTAGCAGAGGATCAGCGCGTCGTCTTGGGTGCAGTGGCCTTGGCGCGGCGGGTAGTGGCACGCGGCGTCGCGGCCGGCGCCTTGGTCGCCGCGGCCTTGCGTGGCTTCGGCGCCGGCTTGGGTGCATCGGTAGCGGCGGGCGCCGGCTTGGCGGAGGCCGGCTTGGGCCTCGCCGCGGCCCTGGGAGCGGCCGCCGGCTTGGTCTCGGCCTTCGCGGCGGGCGCCTTGGCGGCAGCGGGCTTGGCGGTGGCAGGCTTGGCGGGCGCCTTGGCCGCCGGTTCGGGCTTCGCCGCGGGCTTTGACGGTGCCTTGGCGGCGGGCTTCGCGGCAACGGTGCGCGCGCGCTTCACCACAGGCTTTGCCGCAGCGGCGGCCGGCGGCTTTGCCGCAGTGGCGGCCGGTGCGGGCGAGGGGGCCGGGGCCGCCGCTTCCCCGGCCTTCTCGCTGGGCTTGAGCTTGGCGGCCAGGGCGACCAGCCCGGCGGCGAGCAGATCGTTCACCACCGGATGCTTGGCCAGCGCGTCGAGCTGCTTGCGCAGTTCCTTGGGCAGCTTCATCCCGGCGATGCTCTTGGGAAGGAAGCCCTTCTTCTCGGGCTTGGTATCGCCGGCCTTCTTGTCCTTCTTGCCCGCCATCACTCGGTCTCCACCGCTGGTAACTTCACTGTCATGAATGTCACGGACCAACGCCGCCTAGTCAACGCGGAAAAGGATCACTTCCCTTCCGCCTCCCAATCGGGCTCGAACTCGAATTCTATCTCCAGGTCGCCGGGGCCGATCGGCGTCTCGGGCACCTGCTCTACCTGGGGCAGGATGTAATAGACGCGCGGCGCTTCGGCGGGCGGCTCGGGCAGGTTGCGAAAAGGGTTCATGGTCCATCTCTCTCCGTTACGCCCCGGGCACGAACGGCGGGCGGGGCGAAGCGGTTCCCTCACGCCGTGCCGCGCGCATCGACGAGGCGCCGGAGGAATGCGTGGAGACGGCTGCTGTTGGCCGCCCAGGTGAAGGGCGCGGCGACGGCGCGGGCGTCCGCCGCGGCCGGCGGCGCGGTGATCAGCGCGCCCAGCGCTTCGGCAAAGGCGGCGGGGGTGCGCGGGACGATGCGGCCCGCCGCCGGCGCGGTGACCACCTGGCGGGCGCCGCCGACATCGGGGATGACGATCGGAGTGCCGCTCGCCAGCGCCTCGAGCCATGCATTGGCGAGGCCTTCGCGTTCGGAGGCAAGGGCCATCGCATCGGCGGCGGCGAGCGCGGCGGCGACGCGATCGGGCGGGATCGCGCCGAGCAGCCTGACGCGCTCGCCCAGGCCCAGCCGTTCGATCCGCGCCTCCAGCCGCTTGCGATCCGGGCCTTCTCCCGCAATCCACAGCGTGACGCCGGGCAGTGCCGAGACCGCGTCGATGACGATGTCGTGCCCCTTGATCGGGATCAGCGCGCCGACCGACAGGACGAGCGGCCCGTCGACGCCGAGCTCGGCCTTGGCGGCGGCGCGGTCGCGCGGTGCGAAGCGGGCCAGGTCCACCCCGGTGGTGATCGTCTCGATCTTCTCGCCCGGAATGCCCATGGCGATCATGTCGGCCCGCAGCGCATCGCTCACCGAGAGCACGCCGTCCGCGCCCCGGCCGGCGGCGACCACCTGCGGCCCGACGGCCTGGCGCCGGCCCCAGTCATGGATGTCCGAGCCGCGCGCCTTGATCGAGACGGGCACGCCGAAGCGCCTGCCGAGCAGGACCGCGGCGGGGCCGTCGGGGAAGAAGAATTCGGTCGAGATCACGTCGAACGGGAATTCCCCGCGGATCGCGCCGAGCAGCGGAGTGAGCGCGGCGGCGAGGGCCCGGGCATGGAAGCGGCCGCCGGTGCCCGGCAGGTTGCGGAAGCGGGGGCGATGGACCGTCAGCCCGTTCCACGTCTCCCGCTCCGGCAGCGCGGCGAGGCGGGCATAGCGGGAAAGCCGGGCCAGTGGCCAGGGCGGCAGGCCGAGCGGGGCGACGACGCGCACCGCCACATCCTCCCGCTCCGCCAGCCCCCGGGTCTGGCGCTCGACGAAGATGCCGAAATTCGGGCGCGAGGCATCGGGAAAGAGCGTCGAGAGGACGAGCACGTGAAGCATGGCACTCCTGTGTAGCCGGCAAGGGTTAACGGGCCGCTCGCCATGCGAAAACGGTTCGCCCGGCGCGTTCTTCCGGGCGAACCGTTTCTGTTACCGGCGGGGGATCAGCGGCAGCGGCGCTTGCCGCTGCGCTCGATCTCGCGGCCCGCCACTGCGCCGGCTGCGGCGCCCAGCAGCGTGCCGACGGTGCGGTCGCCACGGGTGTCGATGGTGCGGCCGACCAGCGCGCCGGCCACGCCGCCAACCACCAGGCCGGTGGTGCCGTCGGGCTTGCGGCAATAGCTGCGGCCGTCACGCCCGCGCCACTCGCGATAGGCATAGCGCTTGCGATAGCCGCGATCCTGCGACCAGTTGCCGTCGGCACCTGCCTTGGCGATGGGTGCGGCATTTGCGGCGATCGGAACCAGGCCGGCCGACGGCACCGCAACGGCGATCGCGCCGAGCGCGAGAATGAGTTTCCGCATGTTATTACACTCCTGATGCACTTTGGGGCAAACCGGAAAGCTAACGTTTCGGTTCCGAACTAGTTGCATGAACGGAAAACAACAGGCCGTTCATCGGAGGGAAGGAAAATGGACGAGGCACGGGCGATCATCGAGCGGCTGGGGCTGGCGCCGCATCCCGAAGGCGGCTGGTATCGCGAGACCTGGCGAGCGGCGCCGGGCGCGGACGGACGGGCCCGGGGAACCGCGATCCACTTCCTGCTCGAACAGGGCCAGCGCTCGCACTGGCACCGGGTGGATGCCGACGAATGGTGGCTCTGGCACGCCGGCAGCCCGCTCGCGCTCCACATCGCCGACGCGGCGGACCGCGATCCGGCGACGATCCGGCTTGGCGGCGAGGTGACCGCCGGCTATGCGCCCCAGTGCCTGGTCCCGGCGAATCGCTGGCAGGCGACCGAAGCGCCGCACGGATGGGCGCTGGTGAGCTGCATCGTCGTGCCGGGCTTCGATTTCGCCGGGTTCGAATTGGCTCCTCCCGATTGGGCACCGCGCAACAATATTGCCTAGTTGTCCACATTATCCACAGTCTTCACAAGTTTGCAGGGGCATTTCGCGCTTTGCGCGACTCGGGTTCGATGACACCATCATGACTGTAAGCGGAACGGTCCGGCGGCGGGAAACCAAAGCAAGATCAGAGGTTTACACGGGCCGGAAACGGTGCAGGTGCCTTCGGGAAACCGCATCCGGTTACGGTTCGGGGATGCGAGGCCCCGGAAGTTGCGAAGCCGAAGTGCCGCCCAGGCGCTGCCGAGGTTTCGAGGGACGCCGGAGCACGGTTCGGCCGGAAGCGGAAGGCGATGCGCAAGCATTGCACGACGCGGAAGGGCGAAGCGGAAAGGGGCCGGAACCCTGGTTCGCGGAAAGGGGTGCGCAAGCGCCCGGCTTCGGGAACGAAGGAACGGCCCGCCGGGAGATTGGCCAGCCGGACGCGCTGCGCAAGCAATGCGGAAGGATCTGGAGGGATCGAGCGGAGAGAAGCATCCAGCAAGGCTTCCGATTTCCGGCCCCCGGCCGGAGAGACGAAGCGGGCCGCCGAGGCTGGTAACCGCAACTCCCCTTCGGGGTGAGTGGACAACGGCCAGCCTCGACGACCGACCCAAGGCACGCATGCCCTTGCCGGCGCGCGCCGAGGATGCCGCCGAAACCATGCCGACGATCCGTCCGGATCCACGGCAGCAGTCCGGCGACACGGGGCCTGGCAGCAATGCCGGGCCCCTTTTGCGTGGTGCGGGGATGCAGGGCTGGGGGTTGAGATCCGGGCGTATCTGGTCCGTGGCCGTCACTCCGGTTCCTCCGGCATCGGCATCGGTGTGGCGCCTGGCGACGGGCCGCGCCGCGCACCGGGCGCAAGCGCCTGAAACCGTTTCCGTCATCCCCACGAAGGCGGAGATCCAGGGCCGGGAACAATGGCTATGAGGCTCGCTTTGCCGTCTCCGGCAACCCGGCGCGCGATTGCGTCGATCCTCCCGCACTACCCTGGATCCACGCCTTCGCGGGGGTGACGGGGTTTGCCGATTGGGTCGTGACCCTGGGCGCGTCGACATCTGGAGCGAGGTAGCCGAGACGGCCTCATGCATCCCGTCGCCCCGGCCTTGCGGCGGGATCCACCGGGAAGCGGGGAGGTCCCGGTGCCGGACTCGCGGCACCGTGGACCCCGGCACAGGGCCGGGATGGGCCGAAGCGCCCGAAGATCGATGGCGCTTGCCTTCCCGGAGCAAGCCCCTCTCCGTCATCCCCGCGAAGGCGGGGATCCGGGGCCAGGAGCAATGGCTGTAACGTCTCCGGCAACCCGGCGCGCGATTGCGTCGATCCTCCCGCGCTATCCTGGATCCCCGCCTTCGCAGGGATGACGGAAACGAATACCGCATCCCCAGGCTGGGGTGTCCCGAGCCGGCACCACGGTCATTCGGGGCCCGCCGTAATGCGCGGAAGGTTACGAAACATACGCTACGGGGCCCCCGTTCTCCCTTGCCATGCGCCGGGCGGCGGCGGGTCCCATGGGGGCGGGAGGGGAAGCCGGCTTGCATCCATCAGCATGGAGCAGACGAAACCCTACATTGCAAGCATCGCGCCCGCCGGGCCGTCACCCCGGCTCGGGGCCGGGATGACGATGACGGGCCAGACGTCGCTGGCGAGGTTCAGAGCAACGTCGCGTCGAGGCTGCTCTCGGCCTTGAGCAGCTTGGAGACCGGGCAATTGGCATGGGCGCCTGCGGCCAGCGCCTCGAACTGCGCCTGGGCCAGGCCGGGGACGCTGGCCTTGAGCGTCAGGTCCGAGCGCGTGATGGTGAAGCCGTCACCATCCTGCTCGAGCTTCACCGCGGCCCGCGTCTCCAGCGATCCCTCGCTGAAGCCGGCCCGGGCCAGCGCGAAGCTCAGCGCCATGGTGAAGCAGCCGGCATGGGCGGCGGCGACCAGCTCCTCCGGATTGGTGCCGGGCTCGTCGGCGAAACGGGTGTTGAAGCCATAGAACTGGTCGGTCAGCACGCCCGACTGGGTGGTGATATGGCCCTTGCCCTCCTTGCCGAAGCCTTCGTAGCGGGCAGTCGCGGTACGGGTCGTCATGTCCTGGATCTCCCTCTTTGCCGGGCCCCTGATCTAGGGAATCCGGGGCCCGGCTTGAAGGCCGTCCGTTCGCGCTAGCGGCAGCGTGCCTCGCCTTTCTCCACCGAGGAGCCGACCGCGCCGCCGGCCGCCGCGCCGAGCAGCGCGCCGAGCAGTTCCGAGCCGCCCGGTGCGATCGCCGCGCCGAGCAGGCCGCCGGCCACGCCGCCGACCACCAGGCCGGTGGTGCCGTCCGAGCGGCGGCAATAATAGCGGCCGTCCTGGCCGCGATAGACGCGGTCGTTGCGGCCCAGCCGATATTCGCGATAGCCGCGGCCCTCGCGATAATAGCGATCGGCATAATAGCCGCCGTACGACGGATCGGGGCGGTTATAATCATAGTCGCGATAGCCATAGCCGCCGCCGGGCCGGGTATCGTAATCGGTGCAGCCGGCCAGCGCCGTCGTGGCCGCCAGGCCGAGGATCAGGATGCGCATCGGTCTCTCCTCCGTGAACCCGCTCGCCTGGGGGAATGCATGGGGGGCGGAAAAGGTTTCGCCTCCAGCACGAATTTGGCGAGCGGCGGGGCGGGCGTCTCGCCGCCCCGCCGCTTGCGTCAGCTCTTCTCCTTGCCGGTGCAGGCGCCGGCGCGCTTCGCGTCGATCGTCATCGCCATGGTGCCGGCCTGGCCGCCGCTCGACTTCACTTCGGTGTGATAGGAATCGGGGGAATAATTGCCCGTGATCGTCATGTCGCGCTTCTGGCCCGCGGTCTCGCAGGTCATCTTCGCGTCGATCGTGCCGCCGGCCATGGTGAAGTGATCGTAGCGGCAGCTCTTGTCGCCGCCGAACATGCCGGCCTTGGGCGACTTGACGTCGGCCTCGGTCACGCAGCTGGCGAATTCCTGGCCCTTCATCATCTTGTCCTTCATCGTCTTCGCCATTTCGGGCGGCATCTTGTCCATGCCCGGCATGTCGAGATTGGTGATGGTGACCTTGCCGTCCCAATGGCCCGGCGAGATGAAGCTGCCGGCGCCCTGGGCCGCGGCAACCTTGTTCGAGACTTCCTCGACCGAGGCATTCTCGGCCGTGACCTTGGGCCCGGAATTGCAGGCCGCGGCAGCCAGCGTCAGCGACAGCGGCAGCAGCATGGTGAAGCGCTTCATCGGAATCCCCTCTTTCTGTTGACCTGCCCCGGACGGGGGCCATGCCTTGAACGCGGAAAAACGGCATGCGGCCCCACCGCCGCGCTCGACTGGGCGCACGCGGAGACCGGATGGACGGAAGCGTTATGGAAAGGGATGGGCCGGGGCCAGGCCAGCATGCCGGCCCCGGATAAAGCGCCGGCTCCTAGCCGAGCACCTCGATCGCCGCGGCGCGGGCAATGGCGCGCTGACGCTGGCTGGTCTCGAGGGGGAAGAGGCGGCGGTGCGGCGGAATGAAGGCCTCGAACGGCCGGCTGGCGCTGCGGGTAATCTGGGTTTCGTGTATGCGATTGAAAAAGTTCATGTAGTTTCCTGTGTTGTTGACTGGATGGCCGGACTGGCCGCCGCTCGTGCAATGCGCGAGCTGACGGTACGTTCCTGGCGGACGGCCATTTCGAGCCATGCCGCTTCTGCCCGCAGCCGCTGTTCGCGGACATTGTCGAGCGTGGCGGCATCGGCCTCGGCACGGCATTTCGCCGCCTGAGCCCGGTAATCGGGTTGGTTTGCCACGGGTGCGTTCTCCAAGAGAGGACGTTGGGGTGGCGGCGCCCCCACAAGGGAGCGGAGGACGCCGCCGACGGCCGGAGCCGCCTGTCGGAGTCCGTTATTCGGCCGGCGACAAATTGGTCGCCGAAAGGCGGCCGCGCTTGTCGTTCTCCAGCTCGTAGTTCACGCGCTGGTTCTGGCTGAGCGTGCTCATGCCCGAACGCTCGACGGCGCTGATATGGACGAAATGATCGTCCTTGCCGCCATCGGGCGAGATGAAGCCGAAGCCCTTCGTCGCATCGAAGAACTTGACGGTACCGGTATGGCTCATGTGCTTTCTTCCTTATGTTATCGGCCGCGCTCAGTGCGAGCGGACCTCGCGCTGCAAGGGGCAGATGGAAGGAAGAGGGGCCGCAAAGCGCCGAAAACCGTCGAAATGCGACTGTAGCAAATGGAAAGTGGGAAGGCGGCATCGCAAGTTCAAGGGGCGGCATGGGAAAATATCGCGGCGCCGTCATCTGTCTCCGGCGCGGCCAGCAAGGCGAACCAGCGATCGCGCGCCGCGCCTTCGACTTTCCGGCGCGCCGCCAGTCTGGCGCGGTACGGGGCCTCGACCAGATGTTCTTCCTCGGCGGTCAGCTCGCGCGAATATTCGTCATCGCCATAGGCGCCGTCTTCCTCGCCATGGAAATCCGCGGGCGGAGGGAAGCGGGTGTGCCATTTCTCGTCGTCCCCGTCCCACCAGACCGGCTCCTCCCCGGCGGGCCAGGCCGCCCCGGCCGGGGCGAAATCTTGAATCGCTTGATGGTCCGCACGGGCGGGCGCGGGGGCGATCTCGACCAGGCCGGCGGCTTCGGCTCGCGCCCAGTCCGCGCCGGACCAATGCGCGCGGGCGGCGGGATCGAGATCGGCGAGCGGCCCGGCAAGGTCGGTATGGGTGCGCAGCCAGCTGTCGGCGCGGGCCGGGCCGGCATCGCGGGCGACGAGATCGATATAGGCCTCGAACTCCTGCGCGACGAGGCGGGCGGCGGCGTGGGTGGCTTCCTTCGCCGCCTTGTCGGCCATGCGATCGAGGCGGGTGAGCATCGCCATGCCGAGCCGGTTGTCGATGCGGTGGCGCTCGACCTCGCTGCCGTCGGAGCGCGTGATCGTCTCGACCGTGCCGTGGAGCGCGCGCTCCATCAGCGTATCGGCGAGGCAGTTGCGGGCGTGGAGCAGGGCCGCTTCCCAGCCGAGCGCGAAATGGGCGCCGCGCGCGGAGAGGCGGAAGGCATAGGCCGATTGCTGGGTGAGCCCGACCAGCCGGCACGCCTGGCCGACCGTGGCCCCCTCGGCGATGGCGCGCAGGAAGGTCGCCTGCTTCTCGCCGGACCAGCCGCCGATCCGCTGGGAAGGGGACTTGGTGTATTCGTCGAGCGGCAGCGCGGGGACTTCGGGGTCGCCATGTTGGGGACGGGGAAGGAGCTGGTGATGGCGCATCGGGTGGTCCTCTCGGGTTGGTTTGAGGACCGGTTAGATATGCCGGAATGGGGAGTGTAGGACAGGGTTTGTTTATGGTTTGTTCTTGGTGCCGGCGCGAAGAGGGTCAGGGGTATTGCTGGCGGGCGTGGAGGAGCGAGAGGATCTCGATGGTCTCTGCTGTGACACGGTAGACCAGGACGTAGTTGGGATGGATCACCGCTTCGCGCGTGCCGGGCACGCGGCCCGCGCGGTGGATATAGGGGTGATCGGGCAAGCGGCTGGCGGCGTAAAGGATCGCATCGCCGAGCTGCTGGGCGGCGGCCGGACGGCGGGCAGCGATATAGGTGATGATTTCGCGCATGCTCTGGCGCGCCTCGGGGCGCCAGATCAGCGCTAGCGTCACTTGTCCCGATGCTTGTCGATGATCGCTTGCATCTCCGCCATCACCTGATCGTGCGGGATGCCGGGCTCCTTGGAGTTCATCGCCTTCTCGACCCTGGCGCGGAACCATGCGTCATAGGCCTCGGCCTCTTCGGTCGTCGCAAATTCGGACTCGATGGGCGAGAGCTTGGCCATGGGGGGAATATAGCGTGGCGTGCGTGGTGGGGGAAGGCGCGGGCGGTGGATTGTGTCCGGATTGGAGATAGCCAAACTAGCGGTGTGATATAATGATTCTAACGAATAAGGACCGGCTAACTTCAAAAGACCCGCTTAGCAATATCGCTGACGGAGTTCATTCCGCCACGCCAATCACTTCCACTTTTCGGTAGAGAGAATACGTATCTGTCATCTTGCATATATATAAGCTTATAATGTTTACCATCATCAGAAATATCAAATCCGAGTTCCTTGAGGTTTCTGGAAATATCTCCGCTCATGGAAGTATAATTCCTAAGAATCTGCTTCAAGATTTCTCGGCTGTCTTTGAGATAACTAGATTCTTGAATCTCATAAGCTGCGGCAGTGATGATATCTTGCCGTCGGCTACCAGCCTGCACATTTGCTGCGGCAAAAATGAGGGCATCTCGAATGACTTCGTCAAACTCACCTTTACGAAGTTGTTGCTCTGAGCAAATTTCCCAACTCGTCGCGTGATGAGTAGAGTTCTTAAATTCCAGTGACCTTATTCTAGATTTTAAGTGCTTAATCTCCTTTTCTGCCTCAGAGAGCTGCTCATCCTTTGCTCTAATTTCTGAGTCGAAGGCGGATACATATTCGGAGACGTCTTCGGAGCCGGAATTTTTGAGTGTTTCAAAGACAGAACGCGCGAGGTCCGCTTCAGCCCTTGCCCAAGTGCATCGTGCCAAGGGGCGCCGATTAATAAGCGCAGATCGAATGTCAGAGACGATTGCTTGGCGGACTGCCGCTTCGGTGGGGGTTATATCATTGATATAGTATCGATATTTTTCGCCATTGGGCCAATATACGCCGATGCTGCCTCCGTAAACATTTCTTGAGCCAACATCTCGTTGGATGCTCTTTGAAAACGAGCGGCTGGGCTCAACGATTACATGGGCCATTCCGCCGAGGGATTTGGCGAGGAGTTCGGCGTTCATAATGCTCTGTTCAGTAAACGGGCAGCTAACATATGCAAGCGGGAGGTAATTCTCGGCATCCGCATTGAGTAGCCGGATAGCCATGCGCGTATCGAGTTCAGAAAAGTGATGGGCGGAATCCGACACGTGCAGTTCGTCATCCAGGCCGCCGCCCAGTTTTTCGATTAGGGTCCTGACAATGTACGGTTTCTTGGCCGGCGGAAGGGAAACTAAGGGGCGAGTGGCTTCCCGATCCGTACGAATGCCGATCCAGTCATCCTCGGGCGTTTTCGAATAGGTAACTTCGGTCACCCACTGGATGTCGCGGTCCAACGCCGAATACCTAAATGCAGCAATCTCATGCTGATCCTCTTTCGTGAGGATGGCTTCGAGACTCACTGAGCCACTGTCCACCTTCCAGCGGCCAGAGGTAGGAATGGAGGAGAGATGTTCTGCGGTCAATTTGGCATGCGGCGAACCTGAAATCCAAGCCCGAACGGCTTCAACAAACCTCTCAGAGGAGGTTTCGCAAACTGGAAATTCAGTCGCAAATGAAAGCATCCGACCATGTTAGGATTCAAGCCTTTCGATGGTCAAGGTTAACCTCAATGCTCTCAAATGGGGCTTTGGGCGTTTGGACCTCTTGTTGGGCGCGGATAGAAGCTCACTCCGCCGCCTCGGTCTCCCGAACCTTCCTCTTCCCCAGCAACGGCGCCAGATACTTCCCCGTAAAGCTCCGCGCCGCCTTCGCCACGTCCTCCGGCGTGCCCTGCGCCACGATCTCGCCGCCCTTCACCCCGCCTTCGGGGCCCAGGTCCAGGATCCAGTCCGCCGTCTTGATGACGTCGAGATTATGCTCGATCACCACCACGGTATTGCCCTGCTCGACCAGCGCGTGGAGCACTTCCAGCAGCTTGCGGACGTCCTCGAAATGCAGGCCCGTCGTCGGCTCGTCCAGGATGTACAGCGTGTTGCCGGTGGCCCGCCGCGCCAGCTCCTTTGCCAGCTTCACCCGCTGCGCCTCGCCGCCCGAGAGCGTCGTCGCCTGCTGGCCGACCTTGACGTAACCCAGGCCGACCTCGGCCAGCATCGCCATCTTGTCGCGGATCGGCGGGACCGCCTTGAAGAACTCGACTGCGTCCTCCACCGTCATGTCGAGCACCTCGGCGATGCTCTTGCCCTTGAACTTCACTTCCAGCGTCTCGCGATTGTACCGCGCGCCGTGGCACACGTCGCAAGTGACGTAGACGTCGGGCAGGAAGTGCATCTCGATCTTGAGCAGGCCGTCGCCGGTGCAGGCCTCGCAGCGGCCGCCCTTGACGTTGAAGCTGAACCGGCCCGGCTTGTAGCCGCGCGCCTGCGCCTCGGGCAGCCCCGCGAACCAGTCGCGGATGCTGGTGAAGGCGCCGGTATAGGTCGCCGGGTTCGAGCGCGGGGTGCGGCCGATCGGCGACTGGTCGATGTCGATCACCTTGTCGAGATGCTGGAGGCCGGTGATCCGGTCGTGCTTGCCGGCAAGCAGGCGGGCGCCGTTCAGCTGGCGCGCGGCGGCGGCATAGAGCGTGTCGATCGTGAAGCTCGACTTGCCCGAGCCCGAGACGCCGGTGATGCAGGTGAAGGTGCCGAGCGGAATGCTCGCGGTGACGCCGCGCAGATTGTTGGCGGTGGCGTTCTCCACCGTCAGCTTCTTGCCGGTGCCCTTGCGGCGCTTGGCCGGCACGGGGACCTCACGGGTGCCGTTGAGATAGTCGGCGGTCACCGAGCCCGTGGTCGCGAGGATATCGTCCAGCGTGCCGCGCGCGACGATCTCGCCGCCATGCACGCCGGCGCCGGGCCCCATGTCGAGGATATAGTCGGCGCTGCGGATCGCGTCCTCGTCATGCTCGACGACCAGCACGGTGTTGCCGAGGTCGCGCAGCCGCTTGAGCGTGGCGAGCAGCATGTCGTTGTCGCGCTGGTGGAGGCCGATGCTCGGCTCGTCGAGGACGTAGAGGACGCCCGACAGCCCCGAGCCGATCTGGCTGGCCAGGCGGATGCGCTGGCTCTCGCCGCCGCTGAGCGTGCCCGAGGTGCGATCGAGGTTGAGATAGTCGAGGCCGACATTGTTGAGGAAGCCGAGCCGCTCGTCGATCTCCTTGAGGATCGCGCGGGCGATCTCCTTCTGCTGGGGCGTCAGCGTCTCGGGCAGCGCCTTGAACCAGCCGAGCGCGTCGACCACCGAGAGGCGGGTGGCGTGGCTGATGTCCTCGCCCGCGATCTTGACCGCCAGCGCCTCGGGCTTGAGGCGGGCGCCGCCACAGGTCTCGCAGGGATGGGCCGCCTGGTATTTCGACAGTTCCTCGCGCATCCACGCCGATTCGGTCTGCAGCATGCGGCGGTTGAGGTTGCCGATCACGCCCTCGAACGGCTTCTTCACGTCATAGGACTTCTTGCCGTCGACAAAGGTGAGGGTGACCGGCTTGCCGCCGGTGCCGTGGAGGATGATCAGCTGGACCTCGCCCGGCAGGTCGCGCCAGGGCGTGTCGAGGCTGAAGCCGAACTCGCGGGCGAGGCTGCCCAGCACCTGCATGTAATAAGGGGAAGGCGGGTTGGACTTGGCCCAGGGGACCACCGCCCCCTTCTTGATGCTGAGATCATGGTTGGGGACGACCAGATCCTCGTCGAACACCAGCTTCTCGCCCAGGCCGTCACAGGCCGGGCAGGCGCCCTGCGGCGCGTTGAACGAGAAGAGGCGGGGCTCGATCTCGGAAATGGTGAAGCCGCTGACGGGGCAGGCGAACTTCTCGGAAAAGACGATGCGGTTGTCGGGGATGCCGGCGCCCTTGAGCTGGCCGCCGGTGGCGTTGAACTCGGCGCGCGCCTCCTGGACGCGGGCGCCGGTGATCTCGGCCACGGTCGCGTCCACGAGATCCACATAGGCCAGCCCCTCGGCGAGCTTGAGCGCGGTCTCGAAGCTCTCCGCCAGGCGAGTGCCGATATCGTCGCGCACGACGAGGCGGTCGATCACCACTTCGATGTCGTGCTTGTACTTCTTGTCGAGGGCGGGCGCCTCCTCGATCAGATAGGTCTCGCCGTCGATGCGGACGCGCTGGAAGCCGGCGCGCTGCCATTCGGCGAGCTCCTTGCGATACTCGCCCTTGCGGCCGCGCACGACCGGGGCGAGCAGGAGCAGCCGGGTGCCCTCGGGCAGCGCCAGGACCCGGTCGACCATCTGGCTGACGGTCTGCGCCGAGATCGGCAGGCCGGTGGCGGGCGAATAGGGAATGCCGACGCGCGCCCAGAGCAGGCGCATATAGTCGTAGATCTCGGTGACCGTGGCGACCGTCGAGCGGGGGTTGCGCGAAGTCGTCTTCTGTTCGATCGAGATGGCGGGGCTGAGGCCCTCGATATGCTCGACATCGGGCTTCTGCATCAGCTCGAGGAACTGGCGGGCATAGGCGCTCAGCGACTCGACATAGCGGCGCTGGCCCTCGGCATAGATGGTGTCGAAGGCGAGGCTCGACTTGCCCGAGCCCGAGAGGCCGGTGATCACCGTGAGCGTGTCGCGCGGAATGTCGACGTCCACGCCCTTGAGATTGTGCTCGCGCGCGCCGCGGACGGAGATGGTGGTAAGTGCCATGCCGGGGGTTCTAGCTTTGTTCCTGGAGAGATTCCAGTGGGGAGATAGGAACGCCGGGCAGGCGATGCCAGCTGCCGCGCATCCTGGACGGACGCGCGGGACCGGGCCGGGGGCGGCGCACCGCCCCCGGCGGCGGGATCAGGGCGTCTTCTTGCCCACCGTCACGCCGGTGAGGATGAGCTTCTGGCCGTTGATCGAATCATAGCCGGGCGTGACCGTGTTGGTCTGGATATTGAACACCCCGCCATATTCGGCCGCGGCGGGGCCGTTGAACTGGCCGAGCCAATAGCCGGTGGTCGCCGCGCTGGTCTGTCCCATGCTGAAGATCGCGTTGTTGCGGTTGCCGGTGAAATCGAAGCGTCCGAAATCGGTGGTCGTGCCGCCGTTCGCGCCCTTGATCGCCAGCGAGCCGCTGATGCCGAACCCGGCGAAGTTCACGCTCATGCTGCTGGTGCCGCTCAGCGCGTAGAAATCGCTGGTGTTGCTTCCCGCCGGCGTGATCGCGCCATGGCCATAGAGCACGCCGGCATAGTTGGCCGTGCCCGTGCGCGGCAGCTGGCTGTCGAGCGTGGCGACGCCGAAGGGGATGAAATAATGGTCGTTGTCCTTCGAGAGGCCGGGCGGATAATTGCGCACCCGGGTGAAGTCGACGAAGCTCGTATAGGTGAGCGCCAGCTCGCCATTGCCGGCGCCGGTGCCATAGATCTTCGCCGTCCAGTCGACATTGTTGGCGGCGGTTCCGCGATAGACCGAGAAGACGGCGTTGCTCTCCGCCGCAACCTTGTCGGCCTGGCCGAAGCCGATGCTGAATGCCTCGCCGTCGGAGCCGCCGCCCAGCGGGCGCGAGACGAGATAGCTGTTCGTCGCCGGATCCCAGCGCACCCGCGCCATGGACTGGCTGGCGCTGATCAGGCCGGCATTCGAGGAGATGAAGCCGCGATTGTTGATCGGATACTGCCAGTGCATGACCAGCGAATAGCCGCTGGTGAAATCGGTGGGCGCGGTCAGCTCGGCGAGCGTCTTGCGCCCTTCCAGGATCGCCGGGTTCGAGATGCCGGTCAGCGTGCCGCTGGCCACGTTGCCGCCCGCATCCGCGACGGCGAAGCTGGCACCGACTTCCTGCGCCGTCGGGCCGTAGAAGCGCCCGTCGATCGTGCCGTTGTGCGCGCCGAACAGGTCGAGCTGGAAGGTGCCGCCGAACCGGTTGGCCGTGCTGGACAGCGCGGCGGTGCCCGAGAAGCCGCCGGCGGCGATGGCGTTGTTGGGCAGGCTGCTGCCGGCCCGGGCGCCGCCGACCAGGTCGATGGCGCCGGTGCCGAAATTGACCGAGAGCGTGCCGCTGCCGTCCATCTGGATCGGCTGCGGGTCGCCCGAGTGGAAGATCGATCCGTTGAGCGTCAGGTCATAGGCGGCGCTGCCGGTGCGCGGCAGCGCGGTATCCGCGGTGGCATAGCCGAAGGTCACGTCGTCGATCACGAATTGCCAGGGCTGGCCGTTCATGACGCGATGCTGTGCCTCCGCCGCGCGGACATATTGCAGCGCGCCCGGAGTGAAGACGGTGAACTGGTCGCCGATGCCGTTGCTGAGCGTGGTCGGGCCGTAATATTGCGAGCGGTCGGCGCCGATCATCGTGTAGGTGCGCCGGTCCGCGTCATATTGGACGATGAAGGTGCCGCGTCCGGTCGCCTGGTTGCTGGCGGTGGTGCCGGTGAAGCTCCCGCTGCTGGTGCTCACGTCGCCGGCGAAGAACTGGCTGGGGCGCGGATCGGCAAAGGAGGTCGCCGCGGGCAGCGCGCCTTCGCGCCGCCCGATGATCGTGCCCGCCGCGACCTGGCCGAACGGCGAAGTGGTGCTGGCGTACCAGCTCGCGCCGACCTCCTCGGCGCCGGGGCCGTAGAAGCGGCCGGTCATCGCGCCGGAGAACGCGCCGATGTCGCTGAAGCGCACCGGGCCCCAGAAGCTGTTGTCGGTGCTCGAGATCCGCGCCTCGCCGGAGAAGGCTGTGCGGGGGGTATGGGCCGTGTCCAGCTCGGCATGGACGGTCAGCGCGCCGCGGCCGAAGTCGGCGTCGAGCGAGCCCGATCCGGTGAGGCCGGTGAGGGTGGTGTTGTCGAGCTGCGCGCCGAGCAGGTCGACCGAGTAATGCGCGGTGCCGGTGCGCGGCGTGGCCGCCGTCGCGGTGGGCAGGCCATAGGCGAAGGCATCGAGCGAGCCGTCGATCGATGTCGATCCCGTCACGATCCGCTCCCAATAGCCGCCCGCGACATATTGATAGGTGAAGCGGCCCGCGGTGCCGGGCTTGGTGATGGTCAGCGATTCCTCGGTGCCGCCGCTGTTGCGCGCATAGTAGGTAACCTGTGCCGTACTGCGTGCGGCATCGATGTCCGAGGCGCGGAAGGTCTGGCTGCGTCCCGGCGCGGTAACGGTGTAGGAGGCGTTGCTCGCGTCATAGGCGACCGTCATGGTCTTGCTCGACGCGGCGAGCGTGGGCATCGCGCCGCTCTTCGGAAAGCTCGCATTCCCGCCGGCACCGTCATTGGCGAAGCTCTGGCTCGCCGTGAGGTTGAGCATCGACGTGTTCGCCGGCGTCGGCGTGGGGGTCGGCGTGGGTGTGGGAGCCGGCGTGGGCGTGGGGGACGGGGTAGGCGTCGTACCCGGGGTAGGCGATGGCGAAGGGCCGGGCGTCGGCGTGGGGGTGCCGCCGCCGGTGGCGGGAGGCGTCGTGTTCACGCCGCCGCCGCCCCCGCCGCCGCTGCACGCCGAGAGTGCGATCGCCGACGCGAAAGTCGTCGCCCTGAGAATCCGCTTCATCTCTTCCCCCTCTTCAGAATGCCCTGGTGATGCCGAATGTGCCCGCCACCCGGCGATAGTCATAGAGCCCGACCGTCGACCAGTTGCGCTCGAACTCGACGCGGACCAGCGGCGCGAAGCCGTGCCAGGCCAGCGCGCGCAAGGTGGCGCCGCCCCCGGCGCTCAGCGTCCATTCGCGGCGGCGATCGGGAAACAGGAACAGGCGCGCATCCCCTTCGAGACGGCGGCCGCCCAAAGTGACGAAGGCCGAGGTCTTGCCGAACTCGCGCCAGTAGAGAAGGTCGACGCCGCCCGAGACGGTGGCATAGCCGGGATCGCGCGCGGTCTGACGGGTGCCGACCAGCGTGATGCCACCGCCCGAGCGCGCGTCGAAGGCGCGCTCATAGGCGATGCTGGCGTTCCACAGCATGCCGTCCTGCAGGTGGTTCAGCCGGTAATCGGTCGTGCCGGCGGTGAGCGCGGCGCCGAGCTGCGACTTGCCGTCGAGCGGATGCTGCCAGTCGATCGTCGCGGTCGCGGTGCGCGCATAGAGCTGGCCGCCATACCAGCGGAAGCTGGCACCGGCCGAGGGACGGATCCGCTCGCGGCCCGGCGACCATTCGAGGCCGAGCTGGGCCGAGGCGGAGACGTCGTTGAACGCCGAATGGCGGTAGAGCACGCCTTGCCCCGAGACGCGCGGAAGGAAGGACAGGTCCTTGGCCAGCGGCGCGCGCAGATAGGCCTGGCCGGCGGCGCGCACGCCCAGGCCCGAAGTCTGGCGGGCGTCGCGCGACAGGTCGAGCGGGGCGATGATCGTGTCGAGCGTGGCCGAATCGGTGGCGCGGTTGATGTTGCTGTCCGGCGCCAGGCCGAATTCGAAGCTGGCGCCGATCGGCTTGCGCGAGCGCAGCGCGGTGGCGAACTGGTTCACCACCAGCGCGACCTGGGGCGGCAGCCCGCCGGCCTGGGCCTGGCGCAGCTCGCGCCGGGCGGCGCCCTCGTCGCCGATCGCGGCGAGCGTGGCCGCCAGTTCGATGCGGACGCGCGCGGCGTCGGGCTTTTCGTCGAGCAGCTGGCGGAAGACCAGGGCGGCATCGCGGAAGCGCCGCTGGCGCTCGTAGAGCGTGCCGAGGCGGAAGCGCGCCTCGGCACGGATCTCGGCATCGGGATCGCCGGTCAGCGCGCGGTAGATCGTCTCGGCCGCGGCGGGATCGCCTGCCTTGTCGGCCTGGCCCGCCGCCTCGAACAGCTGGACGGCCGACAGTCCTTCGATCCGCGGCGGCGCGGGCGGGGCTTCGGGCGCGGTCTGGGCATGCGACGCCCCGGCCGCGAGCAACGTCGCCGCGGCGAGAAGCGCGGAAGCGAGGCGTGCGTGCGACATCGCCGATCAGTCGAGCGGCGGCGTTCCGGACACAGGCATGGGTGCAGGCGCGAGCGCCCTCACACGAGATTTCATGATTTCCCCCTTTTGCCGGCGCGAATTACGCGCGCGCGCGCCGGCAGGTCAATTGAAATGGAGAAGGACCGCGGTTGCTTTCGAGGCGATTCTCCTTGTGGGACGCCCGGGTCTTTCCTTTCGCGAAGCTGCACATGCATTTCACATGCCGTTCAGCGGCGGAGGCGGAAATCTGCGGCAGGATGCAGGAGGGAGCAGGGCGATGCGGTTCGAGAGGATGATCCGGCTGACGATGCTGACCGGGGCGGCGCTCGCGCTGCCCGGCGCGGGCGCGGCGATGGCGGCGCCGGGCGCGGGCATGGGCCAGTCCGTGCCGCAATCGGCGGACGATTATCAATGGATCGACCAGGCCGATGCGCTGTGGGACGCGATCGGCGACGCGCCGCCCGACTTCGCCTTCGCCTTCGAGGGGCAGGAGCCCTGGGCCTGGCAGACGACCGACGGCTATACGATCATCGTGGAGGATGCGGGCGCGGGCGGCATCCGCAGCTATTATTTCGCGCCCGGTGCCACGGGGCCGTTCCTCGCCGTCGAGCCGGGAATGAGCTTCGCCTATGTGCGCGGGCGGCTGGCCATGGTCTATGACGCCGATGGCGAGGCCGCGCCCCGGGCCGAGTTCGGCGATTATGACGATGCGGCCGGCAATCTCCATGCGCGCGCCGTGCGGCTGCGCGAGGCGCTGGCCGGGCGCGACTATCGCCCGGTCGATACCGATGCCTGGATCGATGCCAGCCCCTATCTGCTCAGCTTCATCCAGGTCTGGGACAGCGGGCGCAGCCGCTATCCGGGCTGGAGCCGCTATCACGAGCGCAGCGATGCCGCGGCCTGGCGGCGGCGCTTCGATGCCGAGCAGCGCCGCCGCCGCGAGGCTGCCGAACGCTTCCGCCATTGGCGCCAGGGCGGTTTCCAGGGGCCGCCGCCGGGCCGCTTCCATCCGCCGGGCCGGGGGCCGCATGCGCCGGGACGCCCCGGCGCCGGGCGCCCGCCGCAGCCGGGTTGGGGCTGGTCGCGCCCGCCGGGCCGGCCGGGAACCAATCCGCCGCCCCGCCCGGGCATGCCGGGCGCGGAGCCCGGCGGCCCTCCGGCGCCGGGCCGGCCGCCGATGACCCGCCCCGGCGGCGGTCCGGACGGTCCGCGCCCGCCCGGCTGGCGTCGCGACCGACCGGATCTGCCGCCCTCGCCCGGCACGCCCGGCGCGGGGCCGGATACCGGCAGTCCGCCGGCCCCCGGCGTCCGCCCGCCCCGGCCCGAGGGTGGCTGGAGCCGTCCGCGACCGCCGGCGGAGGGAGGCAATGCGATGCCCGCGCCGCCGCGCCCGCCCCGGCCTGAGGGCGGCCCCGGCTGGCAGCGCCCGGTGCCGCCGCCGGTGGTGACGCCCTCGCCCGCGCCGGTCCCGCCCCCCGGGGTGGAGAACCCGCCCGCGCCGCCGGCCTGGTCGCGCCCGCCTCGGCCGGAGGGCGGCTGGAACCGCCCGCGGCTGCCGGCGGACGGAGGCAATGCGATGCCCGCGCCGCCGCGTCCGCCCCGGCCTGAGGGCGGTTGGCAGCGGCCGCCGTCACCCGCGCCCGGCAGCGCGCCGCCGCGTCCCAGCTACACGCCGCCGCCCAGCGCACCGCCGCCGGCCGCGCGCCCGGCACCGCCACCGCGCCCGGCGCCGTCGCCGCGTCCGCCCAAATTCTCGAACGACGAAGCGGCGCCCTAGGTTGAGAACCTATATATCTGTTTGAGTTATTGTCGTAATATGTGTGGTAGATGAGTTTGGCGGAGGGGATGGATGTCACGTCATCTGTTTTGGCTGTCGGATGAGGCCTGGGCGGCGATT
>JAESGN010000583.1_pt1 | contig 24959 bp, 24 predicted proteins | sample 9269731 | NCBI WGS metagenome assembly JAESGN01 (sample SAMN15720683, study PRJNA650826) | algae metagenome | isolation source: Mojavia pulchra JT2-VF2 and co-occurring heterotrophs from desert soil | place: USA: Cadiz Valley, Joshua Tree National Park, CA | collected 1998-06-08
GCCAGGATTAAAATTTCTGGTGCACAGTGGAATGTTGAGAGTGTCAACCAAATTCTCTCTGTTCGTTGTGCTTATCTTAACGGTTTACTTGCTATTTGAGTGTTTCTGCCAAAAGTGGATGCTCCCTTTCATTTTTAAACAAACTAGGCTGCATTTCTTCAATCAAAAACTCAGTTTTCGATTCTCGCTGCATCTGTTGAGCTAACCAAACAAGCCACATTTGGGTTCGTTTAGCATTAAGTGGTTTGTTTTTTAAATATGCCCTAAATTTAATATCCCGTGTTAACATCCGCCCTATGTAAACATCTAACAAATACTGAATTCGCTCTGCTGTAAAGTTCAAATGCTGCCATTTTCCAACAGATATTTCTTGAAAGGCTAGAACAGTAATGCTGAGTAGTAAGGGAGTTTTAACCAACTCTACTAGGTCTAAGTCACTACTTATGGTTGACCACAGTTCTATATAATTTATAGATGTTAGATAATTACAAATTTGATTGTTAGTCAAAGGCTGTAAATAAATAGCACCATTAAGTTGTAATTTATTAGCGTAGTTACTATATTCTTCACTTCTGACTGCAAACAACTAGATAAAGGGGTCTAGTTTCGCTTACTAAAAACTGATTAATGGCATAAACGCAAAGCTCTTGACGTTGTGGTTCAAGTTCATCCAAACCGTCAAGCAATGGTAGCAATTGGTGGTTCTCAACCCACTCTTGACCAAGCTTTTTTGAAACACCATATTTAGATTTAAGTTCTGCCACTAACCAATCAGTTATAGATTGTTGGTCATCTTTCCAAGAAGATAAGTTAAATAAAACTGGAACCGGATAATCAGGCTGTTCTTCTGCACGGCTAACTAAAGCTTGAGCCAGTTCTAGTTGTGTGGTAGTCTTACCTGAACCTGGCTCTCCTAAAATTAACAATTTACCTGCAATTTCTTGGGAGTCAAAAACTTCTAAAATTTTTGTCGTGTCTGGGATAGGTTCAGCAGGCTTTAAGCCAATTTTTATGTGGGCATCCCAAGGTCGCTTTACCTGCTGGGGTTGTGACTCTTTGCCCAAATTAATCAGCACGGCATTGTGTAGAGATTGTCTTAACCGTGCGCTCACTTCTTCCTTAACTGCGGCTAGTAGTATCCGTTCGTTCCTTGGTCGAGCCGGATTGCCTACTAGTGTTGTCTGCTGTCCTAAGAAAATATTCCAGATGTCCCCACCAATTCTGCCAGCATTCACATTCTCAGCATTAATAAACCCACCACCAAACTGGGCATTGCGTAAGTCGTTGTTATTGCCTTGCTTCGGTTCTTGGGAGTCCGGCATGGGTTAACAATTGATTTGTAGGTGTCTGTATTATAAATATTTCCACCCTGAAGATGGCTTAGAACTATGATTTCTTCATAGACTATTTCTTCTTCAATACAGGAGTTAAATGTTCGGGAATTCCTTCTAGTTGAATTACACTGCACCCAAGTTTATAAGCAAACTCAACTGATTCACCAGACAAGAGCGCATTGTAAAAGCCTGTGGCAAATTTAATCGCAGCTTGATCCCCAATCTCTTGGCTCATTCCAATCACATAGGGAATATGAAGTGCGATCGCACTGGCTTGAACTTCGCTGTAACAAGCATTGAGGACGACACACTCAATAGAAGACGCAAATAATTCAAACAATCCTGCTAGTGCTTGTGTATCTACTAAGCGTACATTTCCAGTTTCATCTTCTAAAGCTAAACCATCATCACCAACACCATGACCGCTAAAATGAACAAATTGTGGTTTCAAGTCCAGAAATGATTGGTAAACATCTTGAACACGCACAGCCCAGCGCTGCTTTAAGTCAAATAATTCTCGTTTTTTTGCCCGTTGCAGTCCAGCATCAATTTCTCGCACTTCTTGATCCAGTCGCAAAGAGGAGGTAGTTTTGGGATTTGATGCCAAGATTAAAATTGTCTTGACAGCAGTGGTATCAGGTTCTGTTTGGACAAGCTTGTTATCTGAATTATAGTTGGTGATGTTTCCACCTATTTGATGAGCATTCACCGTGTCAGCATCTACAATTCCACCAGCGAATTGAGCGCCTTGTAAATTAAAGTGAGAAATTCTTTTAGAACCTTCTGGCATTATCGTATCTCCTTGGTTTTGATAAGTTTGAGCATAAAAGTTAGGGCGCTGTAATGCTGTCACTACCATAGTTTGTAAGTCAGCAATTGTGTTATCTTTCTGTGCGATTAATTTCTGTACTTCTTGTTCTGCCAAAGCTTTTAGCTGATTGTAAGTAGCGAAATACTCTGCACTCAGTTGCGATTTATCGGCTGCGATCGCTGTTTTGGCACGGAGCAAAAACTTGTCCTCACCCCGTACTTCCATACCTACAATTCGCAAATCCGCTTCTGAGTTATTTTCAGCTAATCGCTTAAACGAGATGGCGATCGCTCTGGGGTCAACTCCTTGGCTATGGTAGAGGTCGAGGGTGTCGAAGATTGGTTTGATAAAATCCCCAAACTCGCCCGGAGCAAATACCTCTTGGCGATTGTCAGGTTTGCGGTGAGGGTCTGGGTTATCTGGTGTAGGCAGGCGCATATAAACGTACTCGCAGCGTACTCCATCAAACGTAGTGTCAGTAGTAATATTCCAATCTTCAATAAATGCACCAGTGAGAGTTGCACCTGTAAAGTCAGTGCCATCGAGTTGAGTTTGTACTAACTTGACTCTGGTTAAGTCTGCATCTTGTAAGTTAGCCTCACTAAGGTCTGCACCTATAAAGCTGGCATCTTGGAGATTAGCCCCCTGTAAATTGACTCCCCGTAGATTTTGATAATCAAAATTTAGCTCTTGTCCTTGTCTGCTAGTAACCAACTTTCGCACTTTTGAATGCATGAGATAGGTATTTTTGGCATAAGTAAGGTCAAGCTTTTGAGTTTGATGCCAACAGGTACAAGCGAGGTTTGCCTTTGCTAAATTAGTAAATCTAAGGGTAGCTTTGGTAAAGTCTGCATTAGCTAGGTTAGCACTATAAAAGGTTGTGCCACCTAATGACCCGACTGCCAGTGCCGCTAAACGAATCCAAGTAAATTTAGCATCTCCCGCAACTGCCTGTTGAACAATGTAACTTCCAATCATTGCCAATACCCATGCGCCGACTCCAGACATTACTAAAACCTGTATCTGAGTTGATGGATCGGCGACGAACGCAGAGAAAGTCCAAACTATCGCTTCAGTACCTGCCCAAATCCCTGCCCGCCAGTATGTTTCTGTAATCACCTTCGTCAAAATACCTGCAATCACCCATAATCCTGCCCAGGCTGCAACTAAACTTAATGTCGAAGTCCAAACTTGAATCCCAACCAAGATAACCATTAGCGGAAATATTAAACATACAGCCACTATCCAAACTAAAGTTGTTAGCGCAGTTAAACCATATCGGATAAATGTCATCAACAACAGTCCGATGATCATGAAGATGACAACAGCAGGAATCAGAGTATGATTTTGAATAAATGTATAACTCAAAGCACTTGAACTTAAAAGCTTAAATAGCCCAGATATATATCCTGTCGTACTTGCTAGTGTCAATGATGCTAGTATCAATCCATTTATCCATCGATACTGTAACCCAGCCCTAGCATGACTAAAGTTTGCCCCTCTCAAATTAGCCCCGCTAAAATCGCAAGAACGAATATCTGCACTGCTAAAGTTTGCCCCCACTAGCTTTTGACCTTTGAATGAACGACCTCTGAGGTTTTGGTGGGAGTAGTCTTGGGGCATGGCATGGCTGGCCAAGGCAAGGCTTGACGCTGGATACAACTTTAGTATGTGCTTTTACGGAATGTTGCACAAACAAGATTTATTACTTAGTATGGCAATATTTACTGCGATCACCTACAACCAAGATGTACAGCACTACGCTCTAGTTTATGCCCGTAAGCTAGAAGTTCAGACAATACTAACCAAGCTGTCTCAAGAAAAGCTTGCCAGAAATCTAAGACTCTTGGGACACGGTTTAATTTTGCGGGTCAATCCTGGTTAACTGAACCAAGATAGCTCCAAGCTGATTTAATGCAGCATTAGTAGTTCGCTGGTGTTCCTCAAAATTACGCTGGTGCTGCTCAAAGTTATGTTTTAATTCTTCGTGGCTATCACGCAGTTCTAGCAATACATCATTTAAAATTGCATCCCTAGCTAATACAGAGTTTACATTACTGGTTAGCTCACTAACGTTATCAGTCAAGTTATCTACCTTGTCGGTTAGATTGTTTAGTTTGGTGGTTAAAGCTGCTATGGCTTCAGTATTCCCAATTGCTAGTAATTCAATTCGGTCTAGTCTGCTTGGTTGGTTTGGTGTGCTGGTCATAGTGATTTTAATAAGAAGCTAATCACGTATCGGCTCAATAAAATTACAGATACCTTACAGTATAAGCTTTCTGGCTCCTTAGTAAGTTCATTTTGGGGATTTGTAGTTAAATTTTGCTTAAACGACATCAGCGTTAGTCGCTCACAACAGGATATATAGCATTTGAGCAAGTTTACAGTCAGGAGTCATAGCTTTTTGAGAAGCTTTCTTGAATTTAAGGATCACAATTTACCGAAATTTTACACTAATTTATGGTTAATTTAGATACTAAGTAGCTTGATTTGCTTTATATTAGCAATATGTTTTAAAAGCTCGCCTCTATTACTCTAATGAGATTTTTATTCAAACTGCTCGGTTTAGCACTGCTACTTGCTGGTGTTTACTTTCTCGGTCAAAATATTTACTTTACTACTAACGTATATCCTTACTGGTGGCGAGGCATAGCTGCTGATACTTCCATACTTTTTCTGACAAGTGGGATTCTCATGTTATTTGTCCTGCCCCGCCAAGATAAAGCTTTAGGTTGGGTGGCGTTAGGAGTGGGTATACTTTTAGTTTTTTTAAGCAGTCGCGCTGTCCTCAACCCTACAAGCCTTTGGCAGTTTTGCCTTTCAATGGCTTGTTTTATTGGGGGATACCAATTATTGACTACAGGCCGCCTCAATATTTAGTTTCTGAGAAACGCTTTCATGCGTTACGCCGGACTGGAGGGTGCAGAAGGCTCAACTGGAATAGTGAATTTGGTAGTACGTTATCTACCAAACCCTAATGCAGCACCAGATTTTTTGTTGTGTTAATTCACCAGCTTCAATTCTTCGCGCTTGGTGTTTGAGCCAACCATCTTAATCAATTGCTGATTCAGGTAACTCTGGGCACAAAGGTAAAGGTTATCCCAAATTACAGGATTTCGGCAGATTTTGCTCCCAACCGTATTGCCTGCTAATTTCTCTGACAGCAGATACTTGCGGTAATAGTTCGTCCACAAATGCTGTAGAAAATCTTCCGCGAACTCATCAAAGGGAATTATCCAATTGTACTGTTCATTCAAGAACACCCGATAAGCGGCGACAATTGGCATGGCAATATCAGCCGGCGCACTAAACCCGAATGAGTATCGGCTATCAGGCAACAGAGTATTCTTGCGCGGGTCAATTGAGGCGAGGTCAACTACTCCCTTTCTTCTGGGCTTAGTGATATGTGACTCGATTACCTGAAATAGCCGTTGCTCAATCCACAAAGCTTTGGGCAGTAGCGGCAGCAGTAAGGACAGCCTTTGCCTTTCAGCTTCAGATAAAGAAGGTGTATTGCTTACGGGCGGGTGTTTAGTTCTGCTCTTAGAGTCTGGGTTGTATTTGTTCCTGTCCAGGCAGTTCATCAGCTTAATCAAATGGTTGACGTTGCACTGGGGACTCTTGGGCGCACCGCTCTGGTTTTGATAATAGGCGATGCGGAATGTTGTTTCCTCTTCCAATCCCAACTGAGCTAAAAATTGTTTGATAAATTTGTAGTCACCCCTGGCGTTCACTTTAGAACGCGCATCCACCGGGGCAGATGTGTTTGATGCCAGGGCTATATCTTTTGCGTCGTCTTCACTCAGCCCAATGTGAATGGTAACTTTGACTCTAGCTTCACTCAGGTCGTACTTGTAATCTCTGGCTTGTTGAAAAGCTAAAACCGTATGCCCACCGTTAATGATGCCATCGCTACCGCCCTCACTAGCCTCAAGTATTTCTAACTCTAGCTGGGTCTTTTTACTGTTAGGCTTAACCTTGTTGGCACACAATACGATTCCGCTATGCCGCTCAAAAAATTTTTCGGGTTGAGTGGTTAATGAATCGAAAATTTGTCTGTATGTGGAGCTTTTGCGGTTAGGTTCCCGGATATTTGGCTCTAAAGGCAGGTCGGCGGGAAACGAATCTACGTGAACGGTAGCGATAATGCAGTTGGGGTTTGCATTAAAAAACTGGTCTACTTTCAAAGCCCAATTTTTTGGCATAGTCTTTTTGTGGGAGGAGTGCAGTGCATATTTATCAAGAGTACAGAATCTCGCAATCAAATAGCACATTTGTAAACTACCTTTTACTGCCCCCAATACTACGCTAGCGACAGAAGCGATGGCTGCGCCAAAGCCTTCGGCTAACGCAAGAGCTAACCCAGGCAAATATTATCCTGGCACGGCTAGATTTGGATGGTGTACCGATAGGTGTTACTGTCGAAGTTGTACGGTTTTTATGCCATTTTGGACGAGTTGCTAAGTAGAAAAGAAAAATTCTCACAGCCTTAGTTTGATTTGCTCCATGCTCTGATTATCTGCCAGAGAATCCTTGCCACGATACTAGGTTGGAACAGTACTGTTGGCGGTTCAACCATGTGTACTACTGCGGCAAACTTTCGGTACACGTCAGGAGCATCTATCATCAGCTTGAGCACTTGGTCGAAATAATGCTGTGTTATTTTGCTAATAGGATCTGGTTTCCCTCCTACTGTCGTTGGCCAACGTAAATCTTCTCCTGTTGCCATTAACCAAGGAGTTGCAATGGTTTTTGCTAATTGATGCTGAAACCGTCGCGTCAGACCTACTAAAGAGTTTTGGTTGGAGTTCAATTTCTTCTGAAGACATTTGTCTAGAAGCAAAGCTTCCATCGCTGCGACTGTAATTCCTTGACCGTAAACTGGATTAAAGGCACAAACTGCATCTCCCATTACTAGTACTCCTTCTGGGAGCAAGGACTTTTCATAGTGACATCGACGGTTCTCTGTTCTCCTATAGCTATAGACTGGGGATAGGGGTTGTGCATCTTTGATTGCTTCATAAATAATTGGACTACGGAGACTGCGAGCAAATTCTAGAAAGCCAGCTTCTTCAGTCGGTGGATAATCTCGACCAATACCTCCTAGAGTCACTACCCAACGATTGCCTTCTACTGGATAGAGTACGCCACCTCGACCCGTTTCGGGTGGTTTTGACATAACTGTTGCACCTTGCCAGTCTGCCTGAAACTCTTTGGGTCGCTGATACCAGCGACTAGCGTAGCCCAAGAAAGAATTAACAATAGTCACTGGTGGCGAAGGGTAGCCTAAAGCAACTAACCAGTCAGACATGGCAGAATTGCGACCTGTTGCATCCACTACTAGATTGGCTACTAAATCCCGTGTCAGGAGTGGAGTAGTTTTATCTTCTCCTGCTCGATAGCTTAATCTTACCCCAGTAACTTGCGACTTGTTGGCGTTAATTAATAGCTCTGTTACTTGGCACATATCTAAAATTTGCAAGTTTTTGTTCTGAGCTAGTCGCTGCCAAAGTACCCATTCGAGGAAGGTACGGCTACAGGTATACCCCTTTAAGTCACTGGCAAAGCGTTGTCCCCAACCCCAAACTCCTAATACCATCCAGTCAGCTATCCAGTCCACCGTAAGTGCGCCTGCTGCTGTTAGTTCTTCCTTTAAACCAGGAAACAGTTCTTCTAAAATTAGCTGTCCTTGAGTTAGTAGAACGTGGACTTGATTTGCTTGTGGCACACCGGGACGCACTCTTGGCTCTTGAGGAAAGCGATCTCGCTCCACAAGGGTTACCATCTCAAAGTGATTAAGTAACACCCGTGCAGCAAGCAAGCCAGTAATACTACCACCAATTACTACAGCTTGCTTGCCATAGCTAACTGTAGTAATTGATGCTTGTGTGAGATAGTCACGTGCCTGCGCTTGTCTTGTCATCAAAGCTCAACTCCTAATACTTTCTACCATTGCAGCATTCGCAAGAGGTTGAAGTCGGATACTATTTGTCAAAAACCAATAATACTGAAATATTGCAATATTGCTAAAAATCTGGGTTAAAATCACAATTTTTGAGCAGGCGAGCGCGTAATCTTGATACGCATCATTAAACTTCGACCATTACCAGTTGCAAAATGCCCGTACCTGTTTTTATACAGTAACACCTCAAGAACATTTTATTATTGAATCAACAGGAAAATCATGGCTGATGTCTGGCTTTTCTGGACATGGATTTAAATTTGGGGCATTGTTGGGTTTAGGTGTGGCTGTTGCGATTGCCGGATGTTGCACCCCAGAACAACTCGGCCACTGGGCGGCGGGTAATATCAGTTAAGGGAACTCCAAAATAAATTATCCAATTTCACTCCCAATACTGTTCGGTCTACTGAAGTTATCTGTTGAGGTGAGCAGGGGGAGAGGAAAGCGCAGGGGAAGCAGGGGGAGAGAACAGCCATTGAACAGTAATTTTTCCCCCCCAGCCTCAAGAGCCTTAAGAGCTTATCCGAACCGTATTGATTTCACGTGCTAATGCTGTGGATTTTGAAATTACATTTGGTTGTTTAGATGCAACAGGTGGCAAAGGTACAACCCAAAGTCCGTTGATGAAATCGGAAATCATGAGTGTAATAAATGCCCAGAAGACGACTTCAATCATCAGTGTAAGTAAAGATTGTAATTCCACGGGAATAGCTCCTGAGTTTTTCTAGTTTTCAAAGAGTTTTGGCGAAGCGTAAAAGTATCTTTGTGTAGCGAGTGTGTACTTTTACTTATTAATGAACTGTTTGTAACTTCAAGCCAGTATGAAGTGTGTACAAAAGGTATCTAGCTACAAAGAAGATTTGGACATACTTCTATATTGTTTTGGCGTAGCCGCTTATACAATTTGTTACTCCTAGAAGAATGAATTAGTTCTAAATAGGTACTTGAAACTTTTATAATCAAGGCTAAGATGCAATTGGGTTAATCAATTTCAACTCAACAAAACCCCCTAAACCGATAGACAATGCCAAGTAAGGTAATTGACGTCAAAGAGTACACAGTAAGAGCGCACAAGCGAGAGATTCACACTCGCGTCTTCAACTTTATCTGCAAGCAGTGCGAACAATCAGCACAACGCGAGACTTTTGGGCCGCGTCCTTTGTACTGTGAAAAATGCCGTGCGCCACAACCACCGAAAAAGTCAAAAGTGTCGCGCAAGAAAAAAGCATTGCCTCGTCCTATGACTTATAAGAGCGATGTTGATTTTGCAAGCTGAACTTGTAGGTTAATGTAATAACCAGCGCTGCACTTGAGATAAGTCCAAACAGTTAATAGCTATCAAAGTTTGGGTTGTAGCTGAAAGCACAACTTAAACTGGTATGTCTGTTGTATAGGATACTGGAGTTATTGAACATGACAACTCTTTACAACAGATATACAACAAAAGCGTGAAAGGAATTTAAAAGTTTATGGAAAGTGAATCACAATTACAGCCACCGCCAGAAAACCTCCTCAATCCACTATTAGAATTACAAAATTATTATGCTCCGCTTGTAGAAAAGTACGAGAAATTATACACACAAGCATTAGATAATCTTAACCACGTAGAAGCATTAATATCTAACTGGTCAACGAATTCAAGCGCTAACGGCAACCTCCCAACTCTTGAAGTGACTCGTGAGGTATTGCCTGCTCCTATTGAGGAAAATCGCTTGTTAGGCAATAGCGCGAGCATCAATGAAACTTCAGTCAACTTGGTAGAACCTACTGATTCTGAACTTACACAAACAAATGGTTTAGAGGTAGAGGAGTTATCTCAATCAATTCCAAATATCGAGATGCCGTCAGTAGTGGATGAGGTAGTTTCTGCTGCTCTTGATGAAGATTTGTTGTCATCAAACAGCGATAACATCACTGAATCTTCGACTAGCTTAGTTGAGCCGAGTAATTCTGTTGTTGAACAAACAGATGTAGAGATAGGGGAAGAAGACGAGTTACTAGCGTCAACATCTACGATTCTAGAGACATCTTCAGCAACTCCAGAGATATCGAACAAATCGGCAGATATTCCAATGCTTGCGGAATATCAATCTCTGAACCGCCCTGAAGCGATCCAAAAGGTATTGCAAAAACACGCAGGTACTGTCTGTCACATCGATTTTATTGTGCGCTCGCTGTATGGAGAATTAGAACCAGATGTTTTCAAAGTTGTAAAAAGCAGAGTTCAATCTACTTTGACTTATGGCAGAGAAAGCGGTAAATGGTTCCTTATTCCTGGCAAGCCTGGCTGTTTTACTCTAGACTTAAAACTGCTCAACTCGAATCGTGCTCAAAGTTCTCCTAAGCAGAGTAAGACCAAAAACAACAAACCTGACCGAAGAGGCAGAGGGGCAGGGGGCAGGGAGCAGGGGGAGCAAGAGAAAGTCCCGAAGCCGTGAAGCGGAGCGGAACATGGGTATCAAGCCCTGCCCTTCTAGGGCGCTCGAACTTGGGCGACTTCCTTGCTCCGTCTGGTGTTTTCCCCCTTGCCCCCTGCTCCCTGCTCCCCTGCCTCTTTTGACCCACGAGCAAAAACCAACCATCACCCGATGAAGAGGGAATTTGAAGGGCAATTTTTGATTGATGCAATTACTTTGTTGTTGCAACAAAATCCCAAAAAAGTTTTTAATGTTGCCGAAGTCATACAAGGGCTATATGGAGAACTTGATGTTGAGGATGTCGCACAAGTAAGACCCAAGGTGTTAAATGAATTATCACGGGGTTATCGCACAGGACGATTCTCAAGAGTGCCAAATGAAAAAGGGCTTTATACTTGGGATTCTAAGTAACTCCAATAGCTAAGCGATTGCAAGGGAGCGCAGCACAATTATGCGATCGCTCTTAATACTGTAACTATATACCTAATCAAAATGCTTCTGACTATTTGTCTAGAAGCATTTTGAGCGTGTTTTGTTTTGAGCGAGTTCAACATATACAGAACAATTGTACTATATAATAGCCAAGAGGTAAAGATTGGCGCTTTTGAGCTAATGATCGCAGCAAACGACTTAACATCAAGTTAGAAATTAATTTTATGGAGCAGCGTGAATCAATTGAAACTTACATTCAAGCAATTGAACTGTACAATGCCGCACTCTTATTTGCCCTAATGACTTCAATACGAACAAGCGCTTGGATCTCCCGGAGACGCTACGCGTAGCTTGCTTCTCTGAAGGAGTACGTCGCTAACGCTGCGAAGATGGCAATTCGCAATACTTCGGCTACGCCCTTCTCCTTCAAAGACGAAGTGCGCGAACGACTGCGCTCAGGCTAAACTCAGTACAAGGGGAGCAATTCGCAATTAATAAAGCCAATTTGTACAAGGGTTTGTTAATCAACAAGTTCTGTTTAGATTAATTCTAATAACATCTGTTCTAAAATATCTTGCAGTAGTTCTTCCTCAGAGGGATGCAGAGAAACTGGGCCAGCAAGAAATTCTTGAATAGTCAGTTTCTGCTGTTGAAAATCTTTGACAAAATCCCGAATTTGAGAAACAGCTTGAATTTGAGATTCGATTGCTTCAACCATTCCGGCTACAGCATCAATACCTTGTTTTGCTGCTTTGCGGGAACTAGCAACCATTGCTCCTTCTGGAGTATTTTTTGCTTTACGGAGTTCCTGTTTTAAATTTTCATATTGAGCCAAAAGGATTTGATTTTGCTGTTCTAAATGGCGACATTTGCGAGTTAAATCATCTTCATTATTGAGATTGACAGCTTCCCCAACTTGTTGACGAGATTCAATTTCTAGCAACCTTGCCAAATCTCCTTCTTGGTAGGCAATATTTATCTCCTGCATAATTTCGGTATAATATTTCTGTTTGTCGCTGTCCTTGACTTTATCAGGGTGAAAGATTTCAGCTAACCGCAAAAATGTGGAGCGAATTTTTTGTTGTGTTTCGGTTCTAGCCCCAGCCCCAAATGAGGTAGTTTCTTGTGCTTGCCACTGTTGATGTTGATGAGGATTTTCGGTAGTTTGAGCGGAGAACTCTTCTTCCATAGGGGCAAACTCTTCGTTTGGCTCTGCCCCTAATTGGTTTGTGTCGGGTTTGATGCTGATAATTCCGGCCAACTGTAGTTGATGATAAACTGCTTGTATCTTTTTGAGAGTTTGTTTACCAAATTTTCTGGTACTAAAAATGGTTTCAAATAAAGTATGAATTTCCTGGTCGAGTTGGGCTATTTTTTGGAAGCTAGGATTAGCCCGATGCACAACTTCTGTAGCTAAAGAACGTGTTCTTTCGACAAAGTTATGAAGTTCAGTCCGCTTTCTCTTAATCTGCTTGAGGATGGATTGGTGTTGTTTTTCTAAATATTCCAAGCGCAGATGCAATTCGGAAAGAGCCAGCCCGTTTGCAACAGTAGACACGGATGAAGATGTAGCAGTTCGTCGAGGCATAGAAAATTTATGCTGTTTTCCAAGTGAAAAGAGCGATCGAGATACAAGACACCTCATTGATGATACACCAATAGATAAATCTGGGATTGTGGCAATTTCTTCAGTATTTGAATCGCAGCTGGTTCTTGGGTAAAAGTTTTACTTTTAAAACAAAAGCGATCGCTACATAAAAATTCAGTCCCAAGATGAGATTTTTGTCAGGTTATTTGATTTATAATTTTGAATCCGTCTAATTTGAGAGAAGTTTAAAAGTTGTACAGCAGCAAGCAATGACTGCGCTGCGCCGTCAACAACCATCTATTGGCCAGTATTTAACTTCTTGATCAGGAGATTACCCTAGTATGAGATGTATTGTGCCACTCTAGAAGCTAAAAAACTCAGGAAAACAAGTAACTGACAGAATAAGGAAAATCCGCAACCTTACGTCAATCAACAACTAGTGATACAGTTGTAGTTAAAGATAGCTGTCTTCATTAGTTTACTCGACAATCTGCATCTGTTTTAACTGTGCCATCAGCCCGTGAAGAAATTCCACAAAGACATTGACTTTAGCAGATAGATAACGTTTTTGTGGATAAACAATTGAAATGGGGTAGCCAGGAGGTGCATACTCTGGCAAAATCGGCTGGAGCTTTCCAGATGAGATCGCCCTGGCTGCAACGTAATTATATAATTGCACAATCCCAACGGAGGCCAAGGCTGTCTCTAAAATTGCCTCACCGTTATCCAAGCGGATGTTTCCTTGCACAGGCAGTAAGACTTCTTTGCCATCTTGTTGAAATCGCCAATCATAACTTTTGCCAGTCCAAGCTGAAATGAAAGTAATGCAATTATGATGGGTTAAATCGTTGATTGTTTTGGGCGTTCCATATTTTTGGAGATAGTTAGGAGTTGCACAAACAATAAATTTTGCGATCGCTAATCGATGCATAATTAAACGATTGTCACGTCCGATGCCAATTCGCACAACAGCATCTACACCTTCTTCAATGAGATCTACTATCCGGTTCGTCAGTGACACATCGACTTTTAAATCAGGATATTGTGCTAAAAATCTTGGCAATGCTGGAATAATGTGCAATCGTGCCAGTTCAGTACTAATATCTATCCGCAATACACCTGTCGGTGTGGTTTGAGAACGCTTCAGTTCTAGTTCTGCTTCTTCAAGTTCCGCCAAAATTTGACAACAACGATAATAAAAATTTTCACCATCCTGCGTCAGCGTAATGCTGCGGGTAGTGCGATTCATTAGCCGAATCCCCATGTCTTCTTCAAGGCGCAGAACCGCTTTACTGATTGTGGACGGGGACATCCCAAGCTGTCTAGCGGCTTGGGAAAAACTGAGGTACTGTGCGGCACGCACAAAGATGACGAGGCTATTAAGTTTATCCATGCTGGCGATTGTAGCTTATTTGTGAATAAACTTCATAGATATTGTGAAAATAAACTACTTGCTCTCTATTTATTCACAAATTATAGTTAATTTAACAAGCAGTTCAGGTAACTCGAAAATGAAGAAATTCAGCATATCTCGCTCTATAGCCGGATCATTTCTTGCGAGTTCAATACTGATACAAAACGCTATGCCGTTAAAGGCAAGTACACCCAATCCCATCAAAGAAAGTCATGAACTTTCTACCCAGGGCAAAGCGAGTGCTAATCCAATTACAACTGTGTCATCTAATCATCAGGAAACTACTTCTATGTCTAGCTCACAAGGACTCAATAGTTTACAGCTAGCAAACATCGCTCTGTCTGTGACTAACATCAATACTGCTATTGCTTGGTACACCGAAAAAATGGGATTTACTGTCAAATATCGGACTCCGGCTATTGAACAGATTGAATTAGCTTTACTAGAAAAAAATGGAGTCTATATAGATTTAATCCAATTTCCTCAACCAATCAATTTAGAACCCGAACGCCAAAATCCACCCCTACATCTGCAAATTACAGGGCTACGTAACATTGTTTTCTTTGTAGATGATATTGCTCAAGCAAATCAAGAACTGAAACACAAAGGAGTTGAGTTGATTTGGGAAGGACGAGTTCTCGACCACTTAGGCACTAAAGTCACCACATTCCGCGATATGGATGGGAATCTTGTCGCACTGTGGGAGAAAAATGCGGCAATTGTTAAATATATGCAAGCTGGCAATTAAAGTTAATCATTTCATAGATTTTTTGCAAAAACTTAACTCATTAGGCTCAACAGTTAAACAAAACCATGACTAAACCTACTATTCTTGTTCTTGGTGCAACGGGTAAAGTCGGCGCAAAAACCGCACAAATCCTGGCTCAATCAGGTGATGTCAAGGTGGTGGCAGGAGTTCGTTCTCCACAAAAAGCCATTGGGCTTCAAACTAGTGGCATTGAAGTGCGACACCTGGATCTCGATTTTCAAGCAACCCTTGCACCTGCCCTAACAGGAATTGATCGCGCTTTACTCCTGACAGGCTACACTGTCGATATGCTCAAGCAAAGCAAAGCTTTTCTTGACACTGCCAAGCACATGGGCGTTGAACACATTGTTCACATTGGAGCATCAGGCGCACCGACCAATGAAGTTGCTCATTGGGGTTGGCATCAGTTGATTGAAAAATACATTGAAGCATTGGGATTTAGCTTTGCACACTTGCGCCCAGAGGCTTTTATGGAAAATATTCTGAGCTTTGGCTGGCTTAACAGGAGTGTTTTAACTAATTACATTGCCAATGCGCGATGGAGTTGGGTTAGTTGTGATGACGTGGCTGTAATTGCAGCAGAAACTTTACTTCATCCTCAACAGCATCAAGGACAGATATATCCTCTTGGCTATGATGCCGCAACAATACCAGAGATTGCGGCTCTACTCACAGAAATCATTGGCCGGTCTTTTCAAGTCGATAACCGTTCACCAGAAGAATTTTTAGAAACTATTTTAAAGGCAGGCGGCGATCCTGCTTACATTCAATGCGTCTACCAGCAATTGAAACTGAATATTGCTAATGCCATTCCTCAAGCTGATACCACCTTTAATAATTTTGAACTAATTACAGGACGTAAACCCACTACTTGGCGATCTCTAATTCAACAGCAACATTCGTCCTTTGCGTACTAAGCTTTACAAATGCTGTGATGGCTATTACAACTTTTAAAACAAGTAAGATTGATGGGCCTTTTCACTCTGCAACTCTCCCTCTCCACTGCACCCAATCGGGAGCCACAACCACCAATTAGCCAAACATTTGCTGTGTGGTCTTTTTCATCTCCACTATCAAGCCGAGAGCGTTCATGACAAAGACATTACTCCGAAACCCATGCTAAAAAATCAACCAGCAATTAACCGAGAACTCAGAAATCATGAAAACTATTAACTGCAAAGGTATCTATAGAGGGCAAAAACCTTTGAAGTGAAGGGTAAAATTGTAACCTAACAGGGTAATCATCTGTTTGGGATACTGACAATTCAATTGTTTGTTGGTCTTTGTTTCAAATGACATACTGACTAATTAAACAGCCCAGAGTTAGCTAGGTAATGACGAAAAGTTTCTTAACTAATATTTGGATATTTGAGCAATTGATTATGGTGTGCTGTCAGTGATTGCTGCGATTATATTTATATAATTAGTGCCTGACATTAATTCACAATTTTATTTTTCAAATAGCGCATTTTCTGTTATTCAAAATCAGCGTACTGAGGTGGACTAGCCCCGACTCGCTCTCGTATTTTAGGATATTTGCCTGATGGAACTGCGTCTGCAATGCTTTGGACATCAATCTGGTGCCACCAATCATCACCAAAATCAAACCAGTAACCAAAAGCATCATCAATCGATAAACCCAACAACGCAATTGTAGTACTAGCAACATCTCCTGTAGGTGCTGGTGTCAAGTCAGAACTGGAAAATGCCGCTTTTAAGCAGTAACGTCTGGCATTTGGATCTTGCGGCCCCCTGCCACCAACCTGAAATTCGTACATATGTTCATCTTCTCTATCGAATGCTTTGAAGATGATTTTATGCAAATCCTCTAAAGTATTGCTGCCTTTAATTTCAATGGTTCGAGATACTACTGGATTTTCTGCTGCAAATTCCTCCGTAATTGGGCCATCAATTAAAAACACCTTTAGCACATATAGTGCATTTGGAGAAGGGTTAACCGCTTTTTTAGGAACGTTTTCTGATTTCTTAGTTTTAGGCATACTGATTTAAGGAGTTTAACTCATCAATATTCGGTTCTCAAAATTTTATTTGCGCGAATCTACAATCAAGCAGCTGCAAATTATAGAGAAAGCCACGGTCTGCAAATAGTTATACTGTGTGCATAGCCTTCAATTATGAAAGGTTAGATGGTTGCCGTCCACCTAATCGTTGCTCTGATGCAGCAGGCAAGATATTGACAGAAATTGTGGCATAGGGATTTTGTAACTGACCGATAATCATGAATCGAATAAAGTTTCCTAAACCCTCAACCAATCGAGCATGACGTAATTCTCCACAGTCAACAGCAGCAAACCCAATATCCTGTGCCAATTGCATTACAGTTTTACGGGCTTGAATATCATCAGCACAGACAAAAACTGAGACTTGATAATCTTTGAGTGGGCTGGGTGCAAGTTCAAACACTTCCTGAGCCATTGTATTAAAGGCTTTTACAACCCTTGCATTTGGAACCTCTAAGGCTAATTTTTCAGCAAGTGATTGGACTATTGGAGAAAATGCAAACCCTTGTGGAATCTCAAAGTTGTTGCAGTCAATCAGAATTTTGCCAGACATCATTTCAATTGAAGAAAGTACTTCGGCAGGATTTACACCTCGTACCGTATAAAGCAAGACATCACCAAAAATTGCTGCTTCATCGTTGGTTCCTCCCTGCGTCCCATTTGCAACAAATGCTGCTACTGACTGCCCTTTTTCTTGTGTCCGAGTACCAAAGAAAACCTCGTGTCCTTGCTCTGCCCACAGCAGACCCAGAGAGCGACCCATATTTCCACTGCCGATAATCCCAATTTTCATAGTTTGAGCGGCTGCGTTTAACGTCATACTTACTATATCAGGCACACTTGGAAATAATCTTCACTCAACTGGAGACTATTGCTAACTAATAATTTATAGAAATCTATAGAAGTCTTTTTAATTCCATGTGATGAATATGAATATTCGGATTGCTGAACAATCAGATATTTCTGCACTAGCAGAACTTTATCAAACAACTGTGTTGGCGATTGCACCCGGACACTACTCCCCAGAGCAAACCCAAATGTGGGCATCTTTTGCATCGGATAGGGATACTTTTGGACAATTCATTTTAAAAGCCACCACATTCATTGCCACTGATGAAATGGGAATTTTAGGTTTTGCAGGGATTACAGAAGATGGTCATGTCACCTCAGCTTATGTCAGGAGCAATTGCATTCGTCAAGGCATTGGTTCTACATTAATGCAGAAAATTTTAGAATATGCTCACAGGCACGAAATTAGGCGTTTATATGCCGAAGCGAGTGAATTTAGCTTAGGTTTATTTCAAAAGTTTGGCTTTCACATTTACGACACTGAAATAGTAGACCGCCAGGGAGTTAAGTTTAGACGTTATTTGGTGGAGCGAAGTTGAAATTTCAAAAATTCTGATTTAGTTTAACATTCTCAAAAAATCAAAAAACTTTCCTGACTGGCCCACTACCATCACTACTCATGCCCATAGCAATGAAGAGGAATGGATTTATTAACCTCTACTAAAACTTCATTCCTTTTATGTTGCTACTAACAAGAGTAAGACGATTGTTACATAAACTTTTGATTATCTGTTATTGATAATCTCTTGGCTAATTTCAATAGGTATACCAAAAGTTTGGTAGAGATTTAATAAGTCACTTTCGGTTGGGCTAGTAATTTCGCTTAACTTCTGCTTCCCAAGTGATAATACTTTTTGGTACTTTTCATATTCTTCTATGAAAGTTAGATTATCTTTTGGTTTGTATCCAAAATGAAACATTCTCCTCATTAACTTGCGGAGAATATAGCCATGCTTGGAATTACTAGGCATTACACCTTGACTCATAATTCAGCTACAGGTTCGATAGTGGTCTTTTAAAATAGGATGCTCAAAACTTTGGCACAAGCAATCTATCTCGTAAATGCTTGCTTTGTTGCTTAATACATAAGTTAAGCGTTCTAATCCTAAACCAGAATCAATACATTTAATAGGATTGGGAGCTATATTGCCATCAATATCAACTTGGGAATCAACAAAAACAATATTGTAAAACTCCAAAAATCGGTCTGAATCTAGGTCAATACTATCTAGTTTTTTGTGCGGTTCAAAATCGTAAAAGAACTCTGTACACTGTCCTAAGATTCCAGGCTGACCTGAACTCCAAATGTTTTCATAGGTTAAAACAATACGCTCTTTTGGCAAATATCTAGACCATAATTCATGAGTTTCTCGATCGTCTGGGTGAACTGTAATAATCAAATTATTGGAATCAATACCATAAATTTCAGTTACTAATTTATAACCTAAACGAATACTTTCCTGTTTGAAGTAATCTCCAAAACTAAAATGCCCTAACATTGTAAATCCAGTTAGGTGTCTTTTAGATTTACCTACTGAGTCAATGTCATTGGTACGAATACATCTTTGAGATGTTACAACTCGTTTATGTGTAGGTTGTTGACGCCCTTCAAACATGGGCTTAAATGGTATCATCCCAGCAATTGTGTAGAGTAAATCCTTATCTTGCGAGATTAAAGAATATTCTGGTAAATGATAATGCCCGTGTTCTTGATAAAATTTAATAAATTGTTTTTCGATTTGGCGACTTAACTCAAAGCCGCCGTTTATGCGTCCTGCATTTTCATTTTTCGCCTCTGGTATTTATGTATATAGCCAATTGTAACACATATAATACAAATGGGATATATTAACTTGAAATAACACTCAATTCCGTAGCAGTAACCGAATGATTTGATAACTTGACCTGAGTTCGGGATAAGCTCTTCAAGATAAAAGCCATTCCATTCACTAGTCTCTAGCCTCTAGGTCTGTTTCATCCTGTCGTAGCAGTGGTAGGATAACTGTAAAGGTTGACCCAAAGTCTTCACCTTGGCTTTGGGCTGTAACTGTGCCGCCATGTTGCTCGACAATGTATTTGACGATCGCTAATCCTAATCCTAAGCCTTGTTTGACAGTAGTATTATGCGTATCCTGCCGGAATCGCTCAAATATGTGAGGCAAAAATTCAGGTCTAATACCTTTTCCAGTATCGCTGACCTGAATCAGAGTCTGAGAATTATGCCGCTCTAACAGGACTTTAACCTGTCCGTTTGCTGGGGTAAATTTAATAGAGTTTGTCAGTAGATTTAGAACAACTTGTTGCAGGCGAGTAAAATCTCCCCAAATCTGAATAGGTGCAATACCTTGTATTTGTGTGGTTAACTGAAGTAATTTTGCCTCGCTAGTTGGACGGACGCTTTCGACCGCTGTGTCTACAACATTTGCTAAATTGACTGGCGCGAGATTTAACTGTAACGTACCGCGTACCATGCGGGAAAGATCGAGCAAATCTTCGATTAGTTGCATCTGCACCTGAGTATTGCGGCAGATTGTCTCTAGTGCCTTGTTTGTAGTGGGAGCATCCAAGGATTTCCTTTGCAGCAGTTGTGCCCAACCTAGAATTGCATTGAGAGGCGAACGCAACTCATGGGCTACCATAGCAACAAACTCGTCTTTAGAGCGATTTGCAGCTTCAGCTTCAGCGCGGGCAGCTTGGGCTTGGGCTAGAAGTTGTTCGCGTTCAGCCTCAGCTTGCTTACGTTCTGTGACATCGAGTGCAGCCAAAATTGCATAGCTTGGGCGTAGCGTGCAGCCGGAACACTCAAAAAACACTTGCTTACGCACGTTCAGCCAGCGCACTGCGCCATTTTCCCAAACTACGCGATGTTCATGGGCAAACCATCCCGTTCCTTTTGGGTTGAGTATCTTTTCAATTAACTCAGCGCACTTGAGGCGTTCTTCCGGATGAAATGTGGCATGGATGCGCTCGCGCGTTACGATTAATTGCTCGGTGGAAAGTCCGTATAAAGCAGCCGCTTCTTTGGAAAGCTGTACAGTGTTATTGGCATAATCGACTTTAGCAAGGGCGAGTCCTGCTACTTGCACCCCTAACTGCAACTGCTCTTGTGATTCTTGTAATCGCTGTTCATTGCGTTTACGTTCAGTGATATCCTGTACCATCACATTGATGCCCAAGATTTTACCTGTTTTATCTTTGAGTGGGTAATAGCTGGCAACCCAATCTCGTTCTATTCCAGGCTGTGCTTTGGTACTGCCGTGAATCTCAACATTGAGAATAGATTCTCCAGTTTGAATGACTTGCTGCTTCAATGGTTCAAGGATCTCAGCGAGTTCGGGGATGACTTCACGGTCAGTGCGTCCTAAATGGTCAAGTACCGAAATCCCGTTGATTTCGGCTAAACGCTCATTAATGCGGACATGACGCAAGTTGGTGTCTAAAAAACACAAGCCGACTGGAGCCGTGGCATAAATACTTTCTAGTTCAGCAAACTGCTGACAGATAGTTGCCTCGCGTTCCTCAAGAGCAGTCTTAGCACTAACCATCTCGTTGATATCAGTCGCCGAACCAACCCAAGATTTAATATTGCCTTGTTCGTCACACATCGGCACGGCTCTGACAATGAACCACATGTATTTACCATCAAAACGCCGTAGCCGCTGCTTAAGTTCAAAGGGTAAGCCACTTTGTAGTGATTGATGCCACCGTTCTCGATTAATCGACAAATCTTCAAGGTGTATCGCTTGTGACCAATCTTGACCTTTGACTTGTTCTGGAATCTGTCCGGTAAACTGACACCATTGCTTGCTAATCCAAGTGATTTTCCCAACTGCATCTGTCTCAAACAAAAGGCTTGGCACTGCCTGTGCGAGAGCCTGGAAACGTGTTTCGGTTTTGCGTAATCGGGCTTCTACCTGTTTACGTTCATTGATTACTTCTGAGAAAATAATGATGCCGCCAATTTCATTGCTGTTGGTGTGCCACGGATGAATTTCCCAACGCACCCAGTCAATCGAGCCATCGGCACGGGAAAATATTTCTTCGGCACAACTTTCAACAGCTCCTGCCAAACAACGCTGATGGATTTGTTTCCAGCGTTCAGGTATTTTGGGAAATATCTCATAATGGGAACGACCTATAATGTCTTGCCCCTCAAGCTCGTAACTCCTCAGCCAGCGATCGCTTGCTAAAATATAGTGCATTTGTCGGTCAAACATCGCCACTCCCGCAGGTGCGTGTTTGACAAATAAATTCAAGATTTCTTCACGCTTGCGGAGTTCGGCTTCAATACGTTTACGCTCTGAGATGTCCAAAAAGGCTCCGAGTGCGCCTCGGATGTTACTTTGGTGATTAAGTAAGGGAGCGGTATAAGCCAGAAGATGGCGCATTGTCCCATCGGGTAATAAAACTTCAAATTCGGCATCTTGTACATCTGTGCCTAGTTGAGATGCAACTTGCATCAGTAAGTCGTCCGCCCAGACTACCTGCCCATTTTGCAAGGCGGGGTAAGCATGTTGGTTTAAGACCGAGGCACTTTTAGAGGTACTGTGACTAGAGCTAACGCCAAGCAATTGCCGCAAGTAAGCATTACACTGCATTTGAGTACAGTTAGAGTCGGGAGCGAGTGCTATCCCAACTGGAATAATATCAATTAGGGTTTGCAGTTCATTGACGCGAGCGTTTAATTCGTGATTGAGTTGGACAACTGCATCCTCAGCCTGTTTTTGTGGGCTAAGATCGACCGCAAATGCCACATGCTCATCTGTACCATCTAGCCATTGCATTGCACTAATCCAAACTGGTTGCCGAGAACCATCGCGCCGCAGCAGTTCCTTTTGGGTGGGTGGCAGAAAGCCATTTTGTCGCAGTAGTTCCATTGCCTGCTCGGTTTGTGCAGACAACTCCTGAGGGGCGAAGTCCCGCCAGTTCATTCCGTGTTGCTCAAATTCCTCTCTTGTATAGCTATGTAGACGCAGCATCTCATCATTCATGACTCTTACCTCACCGCTAGCCGCAGCAATGCCAATACCAATTGGAGCAGTATCAATCAGGCGTTGTAGGCGATGCTGTTGTTGTTGCAGGTCGGCGACTCTCTGGTGTAACTCTAACTCTAAGCGTTTGCGCTCAGTTATATCCCGCCAAGAAATTACCAATCCATCATGCAGCTTGCGAGCGTGAATATCATAAGCACGGGTGAGAGATTGAGTCCCAAACACATCTGAATAAACTACTTCTTCTTTAATCAGTGGTTCTCCCGTCTCTACAACCCGACAGTATTGAGCAAACAAGCCAGTTTTTCTATAGGCAGGATATATTTCACATAGCCCTTTACCAATGTCAGCAGCAGTCAGATGATTGCTGTTCAAGGCAGCTACATTTAAGTATTCAATTTGGAAGTCTAGAATCTGTCCGCTATTGTCTCGAATGGCACAGCAGATGCTAAAACAGTCCAGCATATTTTCAATGGAGATCCGAAATCTCTCCTCTTGGTGCTGTAACTGAAGCCGTAACCGGGTATTTTTAATCGCACTTCGCATCGATAGCTGAAGTTGCTCTGGGGTGAGGGTTTGCTTTAGCAGATAATCTTCTACCCCCAGCTTAATAGCACGCACAGCTATCAACGGATCGCTATCATTTGCCACCATCACCACAGGTGGGTGAGTGCCATCAAATCGAGTTTGCAACTCTTGTACAAATTCCAGCCCCATTGCATCCGGCAGTAAATAATCTACCAAAATTCCGTCAACCTGGTTGTGTTGGCACATTAATACAGCACTGGTTACAGATTGTGCTTGAAGTAGGGTATAGCGGCAACTGGAATCTGCCTGTAAACAACGACTGTAAAGTTCCCGATCTGCTAAGACGCTTTCAACAATCAACACCGTGTAGGATGAAGGGTTTGTAACACTGGTTTCGCTGACCGAGTTCATGATTTCCCCTGCCTAGTTGTGACAAATTTAGCAACCACCCCTTGAAATCTCATCTAATAAAGGTAAAGATTAAGCCTTTAGATAGATAACAACTTGATATCAACCTTTTAAATGTATGTTTATTTTACAAGAATAAGCATTTTGTCAATATCTTAAGAAGTAATTTTTTGAATGATGATTATGGAAGTATCATAAAGTCCGACTTATATCTAGAACTTATAACAAGGAAAAGAGGACACCAAGCAGCTTTTAATCCCTTAGTCTCATGTTCAATGATTAATCTTTGTCTTACCTAAGAGAGTTAACTGCTTTTGAATGTGAGTAAATAACTGTATGGCGAAGCTGGGTGGTACAGAATACCCAATGATTGACCCAGCCGTAGCAGCATCTGGCGGGAACTCATACCAAGACGAGAAACCCTGTAAAATGGCTGCACCTTGAATAGACAAAGACTTGACCATACCATCAGGCAACCAGATATCTGCAAATTTATTGCGGTTGCATCCTTTGTGATCGGTAAAGTGCGAGCGCACGATGGTATTTGCAGGTAAATGCCCTGGCTTGTACTTCAACCCATTTCGTCCACCAACTCGTTCAATCAAAAGTGGTGCGGGTACGCCCGTTGCCAAAAATTGTTTTACCGCTTGCTGTTGTCTAACAAGTAATTGAGAATCGGGCATTGTAGGAATGAGATGAGAGATCGCCTCATACCAACCAATAGGGACAGATGTTGGTGGTAGTGAGATAGCTCTTTCCTGGCAAGCCACCAGGACTAATCGCCGCCGCGCCTGGGGCAGTCCAAAGTCAGCCATGTTAACGATGCTGTAACTGACTCGATAGCCAAGAGCTTCCAAAGCCTCCAGGATGATAGCGAAACTTTGACTGCTTTGGTAACGCGGAACATTTTCGAGAGTGAATACTTTTGGTCGCAACTGTCGAAGGGCTTGAGCTACTGAGTGCGCTGCACTTTTATCATCCTCCGTTTCAGAAGCAATCCCGGCTTTGGCAGTGTGGGCTTGACTGAAATTTGCACACACCGGGGAGGCGTGGAGGTAGTCGGGGTTAACTGGAAATCCACTAAATCGGCTAAGGGCTACATCTTGAACTGTTTGCTGGATGACTGAACAGCCATACTCGTGAAAATTTCGGTGATGAGAGGTCGCAATTGCCCGACTCAAATCTGGTTTGGTAGGGTCATACTCCACCGCGACGACCGGACGAATACCGGTTTGTACCATTCCTGCTTCAATCCCGCCGCCCCCTGCAAACAGTACAACAGCAGTTGGTGCATTATATCTTAGTACGGGTTCAAGGGGCGACAATCGCCTGTAAACCAAGCCAGCTAAAGGTTTTGGGCTTACAGACCCCTTAAAAAATTTGGGTGTTTATTGAGAATGAACTGTATAGGGATAGTAGACTTTTCTGTGGAGAG
>JAESGN010000584.1_pt1 | contig 24718 bp, 30 predicted proteins | sample 9269731 | NCBI WGS metagenome assembly JAESGN01 (sample SAMN15720683, study PRJNA650826) | algae metagenome | isolation source: Mojavia pulchra JT2-VF2 and co-occurring heterotrophs from desert soil | place: USA: Cadiz Valley, Joshua Tree National Park, CA | collected 1998-06-08
TCGTCTCGGCTTCCTTGCCCATGCAGCCGGTGACGATCACCCGGCCATTCTCGGCGATCGCCTCGCCGATCGCCTCGAGCGATTCCTCCTTGGCGCTGTCCAGAAAGCCGCAGGTGTTGACGAGCACGACGTCGGCGCCGGCATAGTCGGGCGACATCGCATAGCCGTCGCTGCGCAGCTTGGTGAGGATCCGCTCGCTGTCGACCAGGTTCTTGGGACAGCCGAGCGACACCATGCCCACGCGGGGCGCCTCGGGAAGTTTGGTTGCCATGATTGGCGGGCGACATAGGGATTTTCGCCGAAAAAGCTAGGCCGATGCTTTCCGGGGGCGATTCGGCCGGTGCTGCCGGGTCAGCCGGGCGCGCGGAAGATGAACCAGGCGCCCGCCGCGATCAGCGCGAAGCCGATCAGGTGATTCACCGTGATCCTCTGGCCGAGATAGAGGATCGAGAAGCCGACGAACACGGTGAGGGTGATCACTTCCTGCATCGCCTTGAGCTGCGCCGCCGAATAGACCGCGCTGCCCCAGCGATTGGCCGGCACCGCCAGGCAATATTCCACGAACGCGATGCTCCAGCTCGCCAGGATGACGAGCAGCAGCGGCGCCTGCTTGAACTTCAGATGCCCGTACCAGGCGAAGGTCATGAAGACGTTCGAGCCGATCAGCAGCAGAATCGGGAGAAGGCGGGCGAAAAGCATTTCGGGCATGGCGCGACCTTGGCCGGGATGGCATCAGGGTCAAGATGGAGACTATTTCCCAAGAGAAGCTGCGCACGCAGCTGCGTGCGCTGGGCGTGCGCGAAGGCGGCGTGCTGCTCGTCCATATGAGCTATCGCACCGTCCGGCCGATCGCGGGCGGTCCCGAGGGGCTGATCGAAGCGCTCACCGCGGTGCTGGGGCCGGAGGGCACGCTCGCCATGCCCTCGGCGACCGGCGACGACGATGCGCCCTTCGATCCGGCGGCCACGCCCAATCGCGACGATCTGGGCATCGTCGCCGACCTGTTCTGGCGCATGCCCGGGGTGCTGCGCAGCGGGCATTTCGACGCGGTCTCGGCACGTGGCCCCAGGGCCGAATGGATCACCGGCGGCCCGTTCGTGCTGCCGCCCGCCGCGCCGGACAGCGCGATCGACCGGATCCGCCAGGCCGGCGGACAGGTGCTGCTGCTCGGCGTCGGCCATCACGCCAACACCATGCTGCACCTGGCCGAGCTGGTCGGCGGCGCGCCCTATCGCAGCGACTTCCACTATATCGATGCCAGTGGTGCGGAGGTGCATTACGGCGAGAATGACAGCTGCTGCGAGAAGTTCGAGCTGGCGAATGCCTGGCTGAGCGCGGAGGGCCTGCTGCGCGAGGGCAGGGTCGGCCATGCCGAGGCCCGGCTGATGGACGCCGAGGATCTGGTGCGGATCGCGGCCGAGAAGGTCCGTGCCGATCCGCTGCTGTTCCTGCACGGCGCCGAGGAAGGCTGCGAGGAGTGCGACGAGGCGCGGGAGAGCCTTTAGGGCTTCGGCATGAGGCCCGTCGCAAGATGGCCCGGATTCCCTACATCTTGCGCCGGATCCGCGCGACAAAGGTCCCGAAGGTCGTACCCTGGGCCGATTTCGACGCTGGCTTGTTTTCCCTATCTTCCCGGCAATGCCAGCCATCTCGTAACATCCTTGCGCGAGCGCGATCCTATCTTTCCAACAGGGTCAAAGAGCCGCCGAGGCACGACCACGGCTGTGTGAGCCCAGCAGGCGAAATCCTACATTGCAAGTTGTGGCTGCCAGGGGGCGGGCATGTGGCTTTGGTTGAGGACTCATATCCCTCTCTCGTCATCCCCGCGCAGGCGGGGATCCAGGGTAGTCGCGGGACAGCGATGCCACCGGGTGAGCCGCTCTCCGGGGAGCCCAGGACTTGATCGCGCGCAATCCGCCCGTGGTCCTGGATCCCCGCCTGCGCGGGGATGACGGTGGAGAATGGCTGGAATGAGCTAGAGAATGGCCGGGGTGACGGCGGCGAGCCTGAGGCTCCCTTTCCTATCCCGTCACGATTTCCAGGATCGTGTCCCCGGCCTGCAGCGCCTGCGCTTCGGGCGTCTTGTGGCCGAGCGCTGTTCCGCCGCGATAGATGCGCACGCCCAGGCCGGTCGCGATCGCCGACAGCGGCTTGCCGATTTCCTCCGGCCGCACCTCGCGCTCGGCGAGCTCGACCGTGCCGTGGATCGAGGCGAGGTCGGTCAGATAGTCGGCGAGGTGGCGGCCCTGGCACGAGCTGGCCAGCAGCAGCCCGGCGAAGCTCACCGGGTTCACCACCGTCGTCGCGCCCGCTGCCCGGGCCGGGAGCTCATTGTCTTCGTTGCGCACGATCACGCTGATCGGGACGCTGGGTGCCAGGTGCCGCGCAGTGAGGGTGATCAGGATCGAGGTATCGTCGCGTCCGGCGCAGACGATCATCGATTGGGCGCTTGCGAGGTGCACGTCCTTGAGCACCTGGTCGCGCGTCGCGTCCGCCTGCAGGACGATGCAGCCGCGCTCCTCGGCACGGGCGATATTGGCCTCGTTCTGGTCGATCACCACGATGCTGCCCGGCTGGCGGCCGCGCGCGATCAACTCGTCGACGGTCTCCGAGCCGGTGGTGCCGTATCCCGCCACGATGATGTGCCCCGAAAGGGTCCGCTGGATCACTGCCATACGCCATTTTTCCCAGGTGCGCTTGAGCACGAAATTATAGGCGGTGCCGAGGAAGAGCAGCACCACGAAGATGCGGATCGGCGTGACGACGAACGCGTCGAACATCCGCGCCGAATTGCTCACCGGCACGATGTCGCCATAGCCGGTCGTGGTTATCGAGATCGAGGTGAAATAGAGGATGTCGAGGAAGCTGACATGCCCGTCGGCCGAATCCTTCAGCCCGTCGCGCTCGATCCAATGGACGCCCACCGCCAGCGCGAGCAGGGCCAGCACCGCCAGCACCCGCCATCCGATCGAGGCCCAGACGGGCAGGCCCGACTTGCGCTTCAGCATGGAGGACGGCCTGAGCGCCATCAGCGCGCGGGCAGCCTCGGCAGCGGATCGACAGGACTGCGGCCCTGACGGATCTCGAAATGGAGCTCGGGGCGGTCCGCAAAGCCCGAATTGCCGGATAGCGCGATCATCTGGCCCTTCTTCACTGCCTGGCCGCGCTGCACGAGCAGCTGGCCGGCATGACCATAGACGGTCGTCCAGCCATCGCCATGGCGAAGGATGACCAGGCCGCCCAGTGCCGGAATGTCCGAGCCCACATAGGCTACCACGCCGTCCGCCGCGGCGAGCACGGGCGTATCGAGCGGCACGGCGATCTTGATGCCGTCATTGCGCTCCCCGCTCGCGCCCGGGCCGAAGTGCCGGACCACATTGCCCCGGAGCGGCCATTGGAAGCCGCCCGCGAGCCGCGCCGGCGCCGCCACCGGGGTGGTGGGCGCCAGCACGCGCGCGGAGGAAGCGGTGGGCTGGGCCGGCCTGGCCTTCTCGGCGATGGCGGGCTGGCCGCCGGTGACGATGTCGTCGACGTCCAGATCGAGATGGAAGCGTGCGGCGCGCTGCTCGATCGTCTCGGGCCGGCCGGAGGGCGAAGCGGTGTCCGGGATCAGCAGCCGCTGGCCGGTGCGCAGGATGTACGGCTCTTCCAGATCGTTGACCGCGATGATTCGCGACCAGTCGACCCCATAGGCGATGGCGATGGCGATGCCCGTCTCACCATCGCGGACCAGGTGATAGCGGCCGCCCGGGATCGTCAGCTTCTGGCCGACGCGGATCACGAAGGGCGAGGGGATGTTGTTGGCGCGGGCGATCGCTTCCGATCCGGCGCCGGTCTTCACCGAGATCGAACGCAGCGAGTCGCCGGGCTGGACAGTGTAGCTGCTGCCCGCCACGACCCGCGAATCCGCCTGTACCTTGCGCGCCTGCCAGGCGGGCGGCGGCGCGGGGAGGCGGCGGACGTCCTGCTCATTGCCGAGCGCGGGGCGCTCCCATCCGTCCTGCTCCGGCTGGGATCGCGGGCGACGGTCCTGGCGCTGCGCGGGCGGCGGATCATAGCCCGGATCGCGATAGCCGCCGCCAGTCTGCGGAATGCAGGCGGCCAGCATCAGCAGCGCCACCGGCGCCATCGGCCTTGCCCCCATCATCCCGACCCCCAAATTAACCATATCCGGTCATACCATATCGCGCATTTCCGCGCGCGTCAGGTACGTCTGAATGCGGAGGTGCTCAGTTTGCCGGTTCGAGCCGGTCCAGCCCCTTGAGATAGGGCTTGAGCGCCTCGGGGATCGCCACCGATCCGTCTTCCTGCTGGTAGTTCTCCAGCACGGCGACGAGCGTGCGGCCCACCGCCAGGCCCGAGCCGTTGAGCGTGTGGACGAAGCGGGTCGGGTTCCTGGCGGATCCGGTGCCGCCGGCCGGCTCGCCCGCCGGCCGGTAGCGCGCGTTCATCCGGCGCGCCTGGAAATCGCCGCAGGTCGAGCAGGACGAGATCTCGCGATAGCGGCCCTGGCCGGGCAGCCACACTTCCAGGTCATAGGTGCGCGCCGCGGTGAAGCCCATGTCGCCGGTGCACAGCTTCATGCGGCGGAACGGCAGGCCGAGCGCGGTCAGGATACCCTCGGCGCATCCGGTCATGCGCTCGTGCTCGGCCTCGCTCTGCTCGGGCGTGGTGATCGAGACCATCTCGACCTTCTCGAACTGATGCTGGCGGATGAAGCCGCGCGTGTCGCGGCCCGCGGCGCCGGCTTCCGAGCGGAAACAGGCGGTGAGCGCAGTGAAGCGCAGCGGCAGTTCCTCCTCGGCCAGGATCTGCTCGCGGACGATGTTGGTCAGCGAGACCTCGGCAGTGGGGATCAGCCAGCGGCCGTCGGTGGTCCGGAACAGGTCCTCGGCGAACTTGGGCAGCTGGCCGGTGCCGAACACCGCCTCGTCGCGCACCAGCAGCGGCGGGACGGTCTGCTCATAGCCCTGGGCCTCCAGCGTATCGAGCATGAACTGGCCGAGCGCGCGGTGCAGCCTGGCGGCGGCGCCGCGCACCAGCGTGAAGCGCGCGCCGGAGAGCATGGCGCCCGTCTCGAAGTCCAGGCCGAGCGCCGGGCCGATCGCGTCATGCTCCTTCGGCGCGAAGGCGAGGACGGTCGGCGCGCCGACGGTGGCCATCAGGGCATTGTCATCCTCGTCGGCGCCCTGGGGCACGTCGTCATAGGGAAGGTTGGGCAGGCCGGCGAGCCGGGCCTCCAGCGCCTCGCCGGCTTCCTTCTCCTCGGCCTCGATCGCGGGCAGCCGCTCCTTGAGGCCGGCCACTTCGGCCATCAGCGCCGTGGCGGCCGCTTCGTCCTTCGCCGCCTTGGCCGCGCCGATCGCCTTGGAGGCTTCGTTGCGGCGCGCCAGGCCGGCCTGCACCTCGGTGATCAGCGCGCGCCGCTTCTCGTCCAGGGCGACGAGCGCGGCCGCCTGCGGCTCCAGTCCGCGTTTCGCCAGGCCGGCGTCGAAGGCAGCGGGATTCTCTCGGATGGCGCGGATGTCGTGCATGCCGGGCGTATGACCGGGCTCCCGCCCGGGCGCAACCCTGGCGCGCGTGGCGGCGTTCAATGTGGCAGGATCAACGAAGGAGACAGGATATGCGGGTTCCCCATGATGCGATCGTTCTGGTCGCCGATGGTCGCAAGCTGCTGATGCTGCGCAACGAGGGCGATGGGCTGCGCCCGAACCTGCAGGTGGAGCGCAAGGAGGAGCAGGAGAACCCGGCCAATGGCGCGCAGGCGAGCGATGCGCCCGGCCGCTCCTTCCAGAGCGTCGGCGCGCGGCGCAGCGCCTATGAGGAGACCGATTTCCACCAGCTGGAGGAGGATCGCTTCGCGGCCGACGCCGCGGCCCTGCTCAAGGCGCGGGCGCTGCGCAACGAGTTCGAATCGCTGATCATCGTCGCGCCGCCGCGCACGCTGGGCGAGCTCCGCAAACATTATCACAAGGAAGTGAGCGATCGCCTGAAGGCCGAGATCGCCAAGGACCTGACCCGCCACACGGTGCCGCAGATCGAGGAGGCGCTGATCAACGCCGAATAGGGTAGGGCCGGCGGCGACCGGGCCGGGACGGGTTCAGTCCTGCGGCTGGTCGTCCGGCGCCTTCTTCTTCATGAAGCGCTTGCGGGCGACCAGCGCCGCCGCGGCGCCGCCGAACAGCAGGATCATCGGCGGGGCCGGCACCGGTGCCGGACCGCCCGAGCTGCTGCCGCCACAGTCGCGCCGGCAACCGCCATGGCTGCTCGATCCGTGCCCGCCGTTCGAGCTCCAGCCGCTCGAATTGCTCCAATGGCCGCTCGACGAGGACGAAGTCGACGACGAGTTGGACGAGCTGGTCGAGGAGCTGTTGGACGACGAGGTGCTCGAGCTGGTCGAGGTAGAGGATGAGACGTCGCCGCTCGACGATGAGGTCGAGGTCGAGCTGATCTGGCCGCTCGAAGTGGAGGTGGAGGAGCCGCCCGTGGAGGTCGAGGTCGACGAACCGCCGGTGGAGGTGGAGGTCGAGGACCCGCCCGTCGAGGTCGAGGAGCCGCCGGTGGACGTGGAGGTCGAGCCGCCCGACGAGGACGAGTTGGACGACGAGATCTCGATGTTGATGCCGCTGGATCCGCTCGAGCCGCCGGAGCTGCTCGAGCCGCCGAAGAAGCCGCCGGCGAAGAAGCCGCCCATGAAGCCGCCGCCGCCCGAGCCGCCGATCACGCCCGAGGAGGAGCCGCTGCTGCTCGACGAAACCACCGGCATCTCGCCATAGGGCGGGGGCACCGGGATGGGGGCGCCCTGCGCGGTGACGACGACGACCTGGGGCTGGCCCTGGGTGGTGGTGGTGACCGTGCGCTTGACGACTCGCTTAACCGGGCGCGCCACGGTGCGCTTCACGACGCGCTTCTTCGTGACGGTGACGTGCTTCACCACGCGCGGCTGGTGGATGCGTTCGGTGACGTAGACGCCACCGCCGCCGATCACCGCGCCCCCGCAAGTGCAGGCGCACAGTTTAGCCAAGGCCATGCGAACCGACATTGTTCCCACTCTTCCCGTTGCTGGCGTGTCGCTCCCCGCGGGACCGTCAGCAGCTTCACACTCTTCAATGCGGGGAAAGTGCAAAACAAATTGTTAAGTGCAATGCCGTTAAGGCCGCTTAACCATATTTACGCGTATTTTTCGGGCCTCGGATTTGTCTCGCGATGGTTAATGTTCTACTTCGGCACGGAACGGGCGTTTCCTGTCCGCTGGCCCGCGAACATTATCGGTTAATTCCCGGTGGACGGGCCCCCAATTCAGCCGCCGCTAATTTCCCTCCATTTACGGGGTATTACGCCTGTGGATTAAAATGACGGCGCGCTTGTTAACGCCGCCGCGCGTAAGTATAGGGCCGCGCAGGGCAAACGGTCTCCGTAAGGCTCGGGCCTTACTGAGGACCGTAGTGGAGAGTGGGGATGGCTACTGTTTTGGATCGCTTCGACGAACCGGGTAAACGCGTTCCTCCCGCCGCAAATGACGGCGACGACGGCTATCGGCCGAGCAACGACGAACCCTTCATGAACCCGCGCCAGCTGGAATATTTCCGCGACAAGCTGAACGCGTGGAAGGACGACATCTACCGCGAGGCCGCGGGGACGCTCAACCAGCTGCAGACCGACTCGCTGCGCGAGGCCGATCTCACCGATCGCGCCTCGAGCGAGACCGACTGGTCGATCGAGCTGCGTACCCGCGATCGTCAGCGCAAGCTGATCTCCAAGATCGACGCCGCGCTGCGCCGGATCGAGGACGGCGAATATGGCTATTGCGAGGTGACCGGCGAGCCGATCAGCCTCGGCCGCCTGGAAGCGCGGCCGATCGCGACGATGACCGTCGAGGCGCAGGAACGCCACGAGCGCAACGAGAAGGTATCGCGGGACGAATAGCAGGGGGCTGAAGGCCTCCTTTTTTGTGCCTCCTCCGTTCGGCGGCGGGGGCACATTTTCGGCCTTCGTTTACCGTTTCGACAAGGTTTGCTGCTCTATTCTGCGCGCGTAACCCCTTGCGTTTCGAGCGACACGATGGACCAGTTTTCCTTTGACCCTCTCACGGCGCTCTCGGCGGACGATTTCGCCGCCAGCCAGCGCAACGGTTCGCGCGACAGCCTGATGCTGGCCGCGCAGTTCCGCGTGGCGGGGCGCCCGGACGAGCAGGTGCGGGTGCGCAATCTCTCGCAGGGCGGGCTGATGGCCGAATATACCCAGCCGATCGAGCGGGGCGCGCCGGTGGAAGTGGAAGTGCGCGGCGTGGGTTGGGTCAGCGGCCGGATCGCCTGGGCGACCGACGGCCGCGTCGGCATCGCCTTCGACACGCCGATCGATCCGCTGCTCGCCCGCAAGCCGGTAGGCGGGGGCACGCAGACGCCGACTTTCGTGAAGCCGATCTTCACGCGCCGCTGAGGCTTTCGCGAGCCGGATATCCATCGGCTCGCGTGATTTCGGAACCAGGTTTTGGAGATTTCGCGCAGTCGGGGTGCGGCTTGGGCCACACCCCTGTTGCGCGGCGCTGCTAGCGCGCCATTTCTTCCTTGATGCGAAGCTTCTGCTTCTTCAGGGAAGCCAGGACCATCTGGTCGGGGCGGGGCCTTTGCGATTCGGCGGCGATTCGCTGGTCGAGCACTGAGTGCTTGGCCGAAAGTGCCGAGAAATGCGCGTTCTGCATCGAAGCAGTCTCCTTCTTCGGGTGGCCGGAACGCATGACTAGATCACTTTTCCACAGCTTTGTCGCGGGGGAAACGCGGCTAACCGGCGGCTAATCGACAGCCTGCGGAAATCGCGCGATGATCCGTTGCGGAGCCTCGCGGGCTGGTGCAGGGAGGTCCCGCTACGGGGGCTTTCGCGATGGACGAGAAAGAGATTGTGCGACGGCTCGAAGCGGTGCGGACCGAGCATCGCGACCTGGATGCGGCGATCGACGCGCTGCTCGCCACGGGCACGTCCGACCAGCTTCAGATCGCGCGCCTCAAGAAGCGCAAGCTGATGCTGCGCGACGAGATCGTGCTGCTCGAGGACCAGTTGATCCCCGATATAATCGCCTGATCCGGATCGGGACGAAATCACTGCGAAATTAAGCATTTCGTTACCATGCGGGCTGTGGCAGCGTCATCTTCATGAGGAAACAGGGCGCGACGACGATCCATCGCAAGCTGATCGACACGCTCTATGTCGAGGCGATGCTGCTGGCCGACGAGGCCCGCGCCTATTTCGACGAGCTGGGCCGGGACGAGCGCGAGGCGCTGGAAGCGCTGAACCGAGTCGCCTTTTCCTGCGAATCGCTCAAGGTGACGACGCGGCTGATGCACATCATCGCCTGGCTGCTCACCCAGCGTGCGGTCGATGCCGGCGAACTGACGCCGCACGACGCGCTTTCCTCCTCGCGTCGGCTGGGCGATGCGCCCGAGACCGAGGAAGCGCTGCTCGACGCGATGCCGCCCCAGGCGGTGGCGATCATCAACACCAGCATCGATCTGTACCGCCGGGTCGCGCGGCTCGACGAGTCGCTCGAGGAGACGGTGACGATCGAGAGCCCGGCGCGCTCGATGATGGATCGGCTGGCGGCCGCCTTCTGACCCTTGGCATGCCGCCCCTGGCCGGGGCGGCGCCGGCTCAACCGCAGCGCCTCAGCCGCAGAGCGCCGCCCTGGCCGCGGCATATTCCCGCTTCATCCGCTCGATCTTCACCGTGGCGGGCTCGATCGCGTGCACCGCGCCGATGCCCTGGCCCGATCCCCAGATGTCCTTCCAGGCCTTGGCCCCGCCGAAATTCATCGCGCTGGGGTCGCTTTCGGGAAGATTGTCCGGATCGAGCCCGGCATTGACGATCGACGCCTTCAGATAATTGCCGTGCACCCCGGTGAAGAGGTTCGAATAGACGATGTCGTCCGCCGTCCCGTCGACGATGCCCTGCTTGTAGGCGGGGGCGGCATTGGCCTCGTCGGTGGCGATGAAGGGCGAGCCGATATAGGCGAGGTCGGCGCCCATCGCCTGGGCGGCCAGCACCGAGCGGCCATTGGCGATCGCGCCCGACAGCACCACCGGCCCCTCGAACCATTCGCGCACTTCCTGGACGAGCGCGAAGGGGCTGAGACGCCCGGCATGGCCGCCGGCGCCCGCCGCGACCAGGATCAGCCCGTCCGCGCCCTTTTCGATCGCCTTGTGGGCGAAGCGGTCGTCGATCACGTCATGCAGCGTGATGCCGCCCCAGCCATGCACCGCGTCGTTGAGCTCGGGCCGCGCGCCGAGCGAGGTGATGACGATCGGCACCTTCCATTTGGCGCAGGCCGCCACGTCATGCTCGAGGCGCGGATTGGAGCGGTGGACGATCTGGTTGACCGCGAAGGGCGCGGCGGGCGTGTCCGGATGATCGCGGTCCCAGGCGGCCAGTTCTTCGGTGACCTGGTGAAGCCATTCGTCGAGCCTGGTGTCCGGCCGCGCGTTGAGCGCCGGGAAGGAGCCGACGATCCCCGCCTTGCACTGGGCGATGACCAGTTCGGGCACGGAGATGATGAACAGCGGCGATCCGATGACGGGAAGGCGCAGGCGATCGAAGAGGGGGGGCAGTGCCATGGACCAGTTTTGTAGCGAAACCGGAATGGCCGTCCAGCCCGATGCCGGCGACGCTACGGCACCCATGGTTGCGCGCGGCGCAATCGTTTCGGTGGCAGGGCCGACTCGGCCGGGTGCGGCTTGGGTTGGGGACCCATATTCTCCTTCGTCATCTCCGAGACAGCGGGGATGACGTTGGCAATGCGGAGTGACGAAATCAGAGCCTTGATCGGGTCTCGACCCTAGGTTGAGAACCCAAGCAAGTATCTGATTTTCTACCGTCATCCCGGCCTTGAGCCGGGATCCCGCTGCTGCTTGCGCTGGCGAGATAGCGGGACCCCGGCTATCCCTTCCTCGTCACTCCCGTTTCCCTTCCTCGTCATCCCCGCGCAGGCGGGGATCCAGGGCCAGAGGCAAGGGGCGCGAGGCTCGCCTTGCCGGTTCCCGCAAGCAAGCGCGTGATTGCTTCGATCATCCCGGACTACCTGGATCCCCGCCTGCGCGGGGATGACGGGTGGAGTTTCAACGGCTTGTTCGGGTTCTCACCCTAATCCAGCGGCCGCTGCCAGATCACGAAGGTGTCGATGTCGGTGGAGCGGATCGCCGATGCGTACATGTCGTGGCGGAAATCCGGCAGCGCGGCGATCCGCTCGACCATCGAGCCTTCGCCCCGCGCGCCCAGCGGCAGGGTGAAGGCGACATCCTCGTCCGGCCCGTAGAACAGCCACCAGGCGCTGCGCTCGTCCGGGCCGCTATCGCTGGTCTCGATCGCGACCGCCATGAGCGCGTCGAGCGCCACGGCCCGGCGACCGCCTTCGGGATCGCGGACCCAGAGGCGATCGGCTTCCACGCCGGTCTGCCACCGGCCCTCGGACTCGGGCTCAGGTGGGGGAACGGCGGGCGGCGGCGCGATCGGCGCGGGCAGGGGCGCCTGCGCCCTGGCGCGGCGTTTCCACCAGTCGAACAAACCCATCGCAACCCCCGACCCGATTCGAAAGAGGTCCGGGCTAGGGCGATATTGTGACGGTTGTCCGAGCGACGGGCGGCGGATCAGTCGACCCGTTTCAGCCCTGCGGCATATTCGCGCTGCTTGGCGGCGTAGAGCGCGGCGCTGGCCTTGAGCAGCGCCTTCTGCATGTCGTCGAGCGGCCGGATCGCCTTGGCGGGCGAGCCGACGATCAGATGGCCGGCGGGGAAGGTCTTGCCCTCGGTCACCAGCGCGCCCGCGCCGACCAGGCAATCCTCGCCGATCACCGCGCGATTCAGGATCGTCGCGCCCATGCCGATCAGCGTGCGGTCGCCGATCGTGCAGCCGTGCAGGATCGCATGATGGCCCACGGTCACGTCCTCGCCCACGGTGCAGGGCGCGCCGGGATCCGAATGGAGCATCGCCCCGTCCTGGATGTTCGAGCGGGCGCCCACCAGGATCGGCGTATTGTCCGCACGGATGACCGCACCGAACCATATCGAGGCCAGCGCGGCCAGGCGCACGTCACCGATCAGGTCGGCGCTCGGCGCGATCCAGGCATCCTCGGCGATCTGGGGGCGATGCCCCGCGAATTCGTAAAGCGGCATGCCGCTCAGAATAGCGGCGCTTCGAAGCCCGGGGGAAGGGGGATATTGGCGCCCAGCGCGAGTGCGAGCGCGACCGAGCCGAGCAGCACCGCCAGCGTCGACGAGAGCGAGAACAGCCCCCAGCCGACCATGGTGACCATCTGCGAATCGGCGCGCTGCTCGCGCTTGTTGCGCTGCAGCGACTGGATCACGAACATGGCCAGCATCGCATAAGCGAAGACGAGAAACTCGGTCATCAACCCACCCGGAGAACCCCTGTGCGCGACCCTAGGGGAGGAGCGTTAACGCTTCAATGCCGGGCACCTCCGGTTTATCGCGGTGCAGCAATGTTCCGTCGCCGCCGAAACGATCAGTGATGGGCCGGTGCCGGCGCATCCGCCGCCTTGCAGCTGCAGGCGCAGGTACAGGGCACCGGGGCGCAATGGCAGGGCCGCGGCGTCACGCAACAGCAGATCTGCGCGGGGACGGGCTTGGGCTCTTCCTTCTTCTTCGGCTTTTCGGGCGGATCGGGCAGGGGCAGCAGGTCGCGGGCATTGGCACCGGCATAGACGCTGTGCTGGCCCCCGCCACAGGCCGGGCAGCCAGGCTCCTGCGCGTCCGGATCATGATCGCCGCCGCCGAACCTGAAGCCGCCGGACGGCTCCTTCTTGAGCAGCTTCCGCGCCGCGTCGCACACCGCGATCGCATGATTGCCGAGCGTCGACACCGTCTGGCCCATCGCCACCTGCTCGGTGGCGTAGAAATGAACCAGCATCGCGTCGCGGTGGGCGTCGACCGGTTCCTTCACCGCCGGATAGCTCAGCATCTGCTGCAGGTCTGCCAGCTGCGATTCCATCGCGCGGATCTGGCCGCCCCAATTGTTGAAGGCGGCGAACAGCTCATAGTCCGGCCAGGTCGCGGGCGCGTGCGGGCGCATCTGCTCGACGAAGTTGACCGGCCCGGCAATGTCCTCGCGCAGCAGGCGCAGGAGCACCCGCAGCGTCACCACGTCGCGCTGGGGCTGGCGCAGGCGCTGGGCGAAGATGTCGGTCACCACGGCCGTGTGCTTCCACACCTGCTTGCAGAGCATGCGGGTGAATTCCTCGTCCCGCTTCCTCGGCTTGGCGAGCAGCGCGGCCTTGAGCGACGTGAGCACGCCGATCACGGCCAGCAGCGCGATCAGCACGCCGCCCACCAGGATCCAGGCGGGCCAGTAGATTGCCTCGGCGCTGATCGGCCGGGCAGCCGCGGCATGCGCCGCGCCCGCTGCAAGACTGCCGATCGAAGCCAGAATGATCGCCACGCTATTCCCCCTGAGTCGCGCGCGATATGGTTAACAGAAAGCGGCGGGCAGCACAGTCATGACTCGCCCGTTTCGAAACGGAGATGTTTCAATCCTTGAGAAGATCGCGGCGCGTCAGAGCGTGACGCCGCGCTTCCAGATCGCGATCTCGCGCTCGCCGTTGCGCTCGGCGGCGGTTTCCCTGCCCGATGCGATCGCGGCGATCGCCTCGAGCAGCGCGTCGGCGGCGCTTTCCATCCCGTCCTCCAGCACCCGGCCGGCATCGAAGTCGATCCAGCCCGGCTTGCGCGTGGCGAGGTCGTGGTTGGAGGCGATCTTGATCGTCGGCACCGGAAAGCCGAGCGGCGTGCCGCGCCCCGTGGTGAACAGGATCGCCGTCGCGCCCGCCGCCGCCAGCGCGGTGGAGGACACCGCATCGTTGCCGGGCGCCTCGAGCAGCGTCAGCCCGTGGCGGCGCACCCGCCCGCCATAGGCAATCACGTCGGTGACGATGGCATGCCCGGCCTTCTGCACCGCGCCGAGCGACTTCTCCTCCAGCGTGGTGATGCCGCCGGCGATGTTGCCGGGAGAGGGGTTCTCCGAGACCGGTTCGCCGTGGCGGGTGAAATAGGCCTTGAAGTCGTTGACCAGGGTGACGATCGCCGCGAACACCGCCTCGTCGCGGGCGCGCGCCATCAGCAGCTGCTCGGCGCCGAAGATCTCGGGAATCTCGGTGAGGATCGCCGTGCCGCCGGCGGCGGTCACCGCATCCGCCATGCGCCCGACCAGCGGATTGGCGGTGAGCCCGGAAAAACCGTCCGAACCGCCGCATTTCACGCCGAGCACCAGCTCGGAGAACGGTGCGGGTGTGCGCTCGGCGCAGGCACCCTCGACCAGCTCGGCGACCAGCGCCAGGCCTTCCTCCACTTCGTCATCCGCCATCTGCGCGCCCAGGGTGCGCAGATTGGGATGGTCGATCTCCTCCAGCATGCCCCTGATCTGGTTGTTCTCGCAGCCGAGCCCGACGATCAGCACGCCGCCGGCATTGGGGTGGCTGGCCAGCGCCGCGAGGATGGCGCGGGTGCCCTGCAGGTCGTCGCCCAGCTGCGAGCAGCCGAACGGATGGGGGAAGGCATGGATGCCGTCGATCTTGCCGGGGTGCAGCGCCGCGGCGCGCTCGGCGATCTTCTGCGCGGTGCGCGCGACGCAGCCGACGGTGGGGATCACCCAGATCTCGTTGCGGGTGCCCACCCGGCCATCGGCGCGACGATAGCCCAGAAAGGCCGGGCCCTCGATCCGGGCCGGCGCGCGCGCGGCCGGCGTGAAGGCATAGTCGCCGCCGCCGCCGAGCGCGGTCGCGACATTATGGGTGTGGACATGCTCGCCCGGCGCGATCGCGCGGGTGGCCAGGCCGATCGGGAAACCGAATTTGAGCACCGGCTCGCCCGCCGCGATCGGTTTCACCGCGACCTTGTGCCCCTTCGCCACCGGCCCGGCGAGCGTGACGCCCAGCGCTTCCTCGCCGGCAGCCATGTCGCGCAGCGCCGTGGCGGTGCTGTCGTCGGGGGCGATGCGGAACAGGGCCGGGATCATGGCACTCGGTATAGGGCCGCGCACCGGGCATGGAAACCGGTTTCCATTCCCTTGCCGGTCTTCCGCAATCGCGCGGGCTTTCCTATGCTGGCGCGCATGACCGCGCCGCTCTTCCATCTCGCCATTCCCGTCGACGATATCGAGGCGGCGCGCGCCTTCTATGGCGGCACGCTCGGCTGTCCGCAGGGGCGGGAAGATCCGGGCCACTGGATCGACTTCGATTTCCGCGGCCACCAGCTCGTGGTCCACAAGGCGGCGGGCGCGGGCGTGAAGGCGCGCAACGCCGTCGACGGCGACGCGGTGCCCGTGCCGCATTTCGGGCTGGTGCTCGGCTGGGAGGAATGGGAGGCGCTGGCCGGGCGGCTGCGCGCCGCAGGCACCGAATTCGCGATCGAGCCGCACGTCCGCTTCCCGGGCAAGCCCGGCGAGCAGGCGACGATGTTCTTCTTCGATCCGGCCGGCAACGCGCTGGAATTCAAGGCATTCCGGGATTTGGGGCAGTTGTTCGCCACCTAGCGCTGATATTTGTCCTTCTTGCGCTTGCCGAACAGCATGTTGCGTTCCAATCGCTGGCAGAGCGCGGTGTAATAGGCTTCGAGGAAGGCGTGCTCGTCGCCCTCGCCGCCAGCCATGCCGAGCCGCTCGCGGATCGTCCGCGCGACGACCATCATCGAATATTCGTCGTTCCGCCGCAGCACTTCCTCGAGTTTCTGCAGCTCGAACTCGCCATAGACGTTCAGCTGGGCGTCGGTGAAGCCATAACGGGCCTGTTCGGGCTCGGCGCGCGATGCGACGCTGTGGTTCAGGCTGCGGCGCGGCAATCGGACCACCCAGGTGCCGGCGATCAGGTCGCCGACGCGCAGCCGGTCGCGGTTGAAGAAGGGGAAGAGCAGGAAGATGCCGGTCCAGAGCAGCCCGAACAGACCGGTGGCGAAGGTCGCCATGCCCGCCGAGCTCTGATAGGCCAGGAAGGAAAGGGGCAGGAACAGCTCCAGCTCGCGCATCGCGTTGCGCGCCACCACCTGATGCCCGCGCAGGCGCGATCCATCCCGGGCCACCACGCGCAGCCGCATCAGCCGCTTGCCCGGCGTTGCCGCGCGCGGACCCAGCTCGAAGATCGCGAAATAGCCGTTGCGCAGCGTGAAGAAGCCGAGCAGCCAGATCATCGCCAGGATCTGCGCCAGCGCCTTTCCGGTGCCCACCAGCACCAGCAGCAGGCCGACGGTGAGCACCACCAGCGTGAGTATGATCACGGCCAGGTCGAGCATGAAGGCGCCGGCCCGCTCGCCGATGGTGGCGATGTCGAGCTTCAGGTCCACGCCTTCGGGCGTGACGAAGGTGCGGCGATTGCCGTCCCGTACCCGGCCCCCGCCCGTTGCGGTGTGCGCCTCAGCCATCCGAGTCTCCGTTGCGTACCGGCAGGACGTAGAAATAGAGCAGCCAGCCGAGCAGCGCGGCGCCGCCGATCGCCACGCGGACCAGGTCGGAGGTGATCATCTGCCGCCCCACGCCCTCGAGCAGCCCGGCCACCGCGAGCATCAGCACCACGCCGATCATGGCAAAGGCGGCGGTGCGCCCTGCTCTGGCAGTGGCGGTGGTGCGCGCGTGCTGGCCCGGAAAGGCCAGGGCCATGCCGATGCGCAGCCCGGCCGCACCGGCAATGGCGATGGCGAACAGCTCGGTGGTGCCGTGGATCGTCAGCCAGGCCAGCAGCGGCAGGCCGAGTCCCTTGGAGACGAACACTGCGAGGAAAGCCCCGATGATGCAGCCATTATAGACGAGCAGCAGCAGCGTCGGCACCCCGAAGGCGAAGCCCAGCGCGAAGCACATCAGCGCGATCTGGGCATTGTGAGTGAACAGATAGGTGGCGAAGGCGCCGAGCATGTTGCCGCCGTCGCCCCCGCCGTCATAAAGGCCCTGGCGCAGCTCCGCCGGGCTCGATTGCGGCCCTCGTCCGCCCGCCAGTCCCTCGGGCACGATCGAATGATACCAGCTGGGGTCGCTGGCGACGAGGCAATAGGCCGCGATGCCGCCGAGCAGCATCATCAGCACCGCGATCAGCGTCTCGCGCGCCAGGCTGCGCAGCGCCAGCGGCCAGCTTGCCCCGAAAAATGCCGCGATGCGCCGGCGCAGGGGAGGCTGGACCCCGTAGAGCACGAAATAGGAGCGCGCGCACAGCGCCTCGAGATAGGCGACCAGATCGGCGTCGAGCGAAGTCTCGCGCGCGACCGAGAGCGAGGAAAGCGCGGCCCGATAGAGCACCGGCAGCTCGAGCAGGTCCTCGTCCGAAAGCGATCCGGCACGGCCGCGTTCGATCTGACGGATGCGCTGCTCCAGCTCCAGCCAGTCCACCGTGCGCGCCTCGCGGAAGCGGGCGCTGGCGAACTGGGACAATGCGCCGCCGCTCACAACAGGTTCCTCCGCTTGAAATCGAGATATTGACGGACAAGCGCCGGGCCCACCTGATCGTGCCGCGCTTCCAGCACATGGATGCCGGCATGGCGGAGCCGCGCCTGGACGATCCGCCGCTCGCGCAGCATCGAAGCGGCGATCACCGCGCGCGATACATCGTCGATCGCCAGGGGCTCGGCCGCGGCCAGCGCCTCCAGCTCGTCATCGGCGAGGATCACGAACAGCACCAGGTGCCCGCGCAGCAGGTTCACGGCGGCGCGCAGCATCAGCTCGGCACCGGTGGGATCGGTGAACTCGGTGAAGATCACCACCAGCGATCGCCGGGTGAGGTCACCCGCCAGCGTGGCGAGTCCGAGCGTGTAGTTGGTCTCGGCCGTGCTGTAGTCGAGCTGGCCGGCCAGCCGCTGCATCAGCGGAAAGGCGCGGGTGCCCGAGACCGCGCCGGAGGCGACCCGCGGCTGCGAATCGAAGCCGAACAGCGCCACCCGGTCCCCGAGCTTCAATGCGGCATAGGCGCCGAGCAGCGCCGCGGTGATCGCTCGGTCGACGCGCGGCAGGCCGTCGATCGGCTCGCACATCACTCGGCCGGTATCGATCGCGAAGACGATCTGGTTGTTGCGTTCGATCCGGTTCTCGCGGGCGAGCAGCTGGAGGTGGCGGGCGCTGTGGTTCCAGTCGATCGTGCGGCGCTCCATGCCCGAGCGCCATTCGGTCAGCGCTTCGAACTCGCTGCCCTCGCCGCGATCGACTCGCGCCATCTCGCCCATCTGCGCGTCGCGCAGCAGCAGATGCGCCGAATTGCGCACCGGCCGGATATCGGGCGTGATCACCACCAGGCGATCGAGCTTCTCCACCCGCTGGCGCCAGACCAGGCCGAACGGGCCGGTCCAGCGGCTCCACAGCGCCTCCACCTTCTCGGTGCCCCTTCGCACGGGGAGGAAGGCGATCGCGGCATGGTTTTCGCCGCGTGCCAGCCGGAGGCGCCCCCTGGCGCGCGGCGCCAGCCTGGGGCCGGTCGCCACTGCCAGCTCCAGCCCGTCGATGGGCCTGTCCGCCACCATGATCTCGACGATCAGCGGCGCGCCGATCTCGATCGTGCCCGGGCAGGACGTCTTCAGCACCGGCGCGCGCGGCGCGAGCAGCCCGTCGATCGCGGCGAAGGCGAGGATCATCGGCACCCACACCAGCCCGGCGAACCAGAGCTGTGGCGCGAGCACGCCGACGAGCAGCGCCAGCGGCGCTCCCGCGGCCGCCAGCAGCACGCAGCGGATGCTGGGTCGGATCAACGCGGCGCCTCGACCTGCTCGATCAGGCCCGCGACCACCGCATCGGCGGTGCGGCCGTCGATCTCGGCGGCGGGCGAGAGGATCACGCGGTGGCGCAGCGCCGCCGGGGCGAGCTTCTTCACATCGTCGGGCAGCACGAAGTCGCGCCCGTCCAGTGCGGCATGCGCGCGCGCCGCCGCGGCGAGCGTGGCCGCCGCGCGGGGGCTCGCGCCGATCTGCAGGTCGCCGGTGGCGCGGGTCGCGCGGACGAGGCGGACGACATAGTCCACCACTTCCTCGGCCAGCCGGGCGCCGGCGACCGCGTCGGCGGCCGCGCTGATCGTGGCGTGATCGGCGACCCGCGCCACACCCCATTGCTCGGGCCGGGGCATGCCGAAGCGGCTGCCCTGCTGGGCCACGATCGCGCGCTCCTGTTCCAGGCTCGGATAGCCGACCTCGAACTTGAACAGGAAACGGTCGAGCTGCGCCTCAGGCAGCGGATAGACGCCCTGGCTCTCGATCGGGTTCTGCGTCGCGACGACCATGAACCGGTCGGAGAGCTTGTGGTCGATCCCGTCGATCGTGACGGTGCGCTCCTGCATCGCCTCCAGCAGTGCCGCCTGCGTCTTGGGCGGGGTGCGGTTGATCTCGTCGGCGAGCAGCAGCTCGGTGAAGATCGGCCCGTGCGTCAGGGTGAACTGGCTCGTCTGGAAGTTGAACAGGTTGGAGCCCAATATGTCGCCCGGCAGCAGGTCGGGCGTGAACTGGATGCGGCCATAGTCGAGCCCGGCCGCGCGCGCGAAGCACTGGGCGAGGAAGGTCTTCGCCGTCCCCGGCGGGCCTTCGAGCAGAATATGCCCCGAGGCGAACAGCGCGACGAGCATCAGCTCCACCGCTTCGTCCAGCCCCACCACGGCCTTGCCCACTTCGGCGCGGATCGCGTCGCCCAGCGCCTTCACTTCCTCAATGTTCACGCGTGACGGTCCTTTTCCATTGGTAGAGGGCGCGGGCGGCATCGAGCAGCGCGCGCGTGTCCTGGGCATGGCCCGCGCGGGAAGCGAGGGCGGTGAAGGGCTCGCCATTCTTGTCGAGCCGGTCGAGATAGCTGTCGAGGGCGTCCGGCTGCAGATTGGCCGGTGCGCCGGTGGCGTTCGCCGCCGCCTCGCGGATCAGCGCGGCATAGCGATCGCCGGTGCGATGCCGCCGCCCGGCCAGGCGCAGCAGCGCCGCGCCATTCTCCGCGATCGCGCGCTTGCCGAAGGCGACGCCGCGGGCCTCGGGCAGGGCGGGGCCGAAGCGCAGCATCGCGTGCCAGCCGGCGAGCAGCGCCGCGATCAGCAGGCACAAGGTGAGCGGCAGGAAGGGCGGCTCGAACGCCAGCTTGAGCAGGTTGGGATTGCTCCCGAAGCCGTGGAGAGTGAGGTCGAAGGCGATGCCGCGCTCGCCGTCGTCGAACCAGTCGAGCAATTCCATCGCCCGCTCGGCGCCCGCAAGCGTCTTGAGGCCCTGATTGTCGAGCAGATCGGGATCGGCGACGATCAGCGTCGGCTGGTTCTTCAGCGTGGCGACCAGGGCGCCGCCCTGCCCGTCGTCGATCACGGGCTCGAGCCCGTCGCCGGAGATGGTCCGCAGGCCCTGGGCATTCTCCTGCACCCGGGCTTCGGTGACCTGGGCGATCTGTCGCGAGGCCGCGCCTGGCGGAAGGCTGCCGAACGAACTTACCCAGGCCGGCTTGTCCGGGCGCGGCATGGTCAGCCATTTGGACAATACCAGGATCGTCGGCTGCGAGGCCCGGCGATCGATGATCCGCTTGATCATATCGGGGCTGGTCGTCGGTTCCAGCGTCACCACCAATATGTCGCCGGTGTCGAGGTCGCCGTCGCGGCGCACCATCTTCACCGCGCCGTGCACCCGCCGCACCAGATCCGCCGCTCCGGCAAAGCCCACCGCCGAAGTGGCGAGCGCATGGTTGCCCGGGCGCTGCGCGGGTTGCAGATCGTCGGCATAGGCGGTGAGCAGCAGAAAGGCGACGAAGCCGACCACGCCGAGCAGCGCGAGGACCAGCACGGTGCGCAGCGTGAAGGGCGTGGCCGCGGATTCGTCGCTCATCGCCATGCCCCCGGCAGCGCGAACTCGCCATAGGCGGCGCGGGCTTCCTCCCAGTCCGTCCGGGCCAGGCTGCGGCCGCCGAACAGGCTGCGCTCCACCGGCGCGGCCATGGCGGCGAAAGCCCGGCGGACGACGCCGGGCATCCAGTCGGATCCGGCGATCTCGCGGCTGGTGAGCGCGGGGCGGAGCAGGCGCGGGCGATGGCGCTGAATGTCCTCCAGGCTGCGCCACAGCAGCAGATGAACCGCCTCCTCGTAGCGCCCCTGGGCGGCCAGCGCCTCCGCATCGGCGAGCAGCGCGCGCGCGGCCTTCTCGGTGGGGCGCCAGGCGGCGACGTCCTGGGTCGCCGCCGCCTCGGCATCGCCCGAGGGGCGGGCACGGATCAGCGAGCTGATGACGAGATAGAGGATGATGGCCGCGCCGATGACCACGCAGGCCAGGAGAATCCAGCCCATATAGGGCGCGACTTCTCCGAGCTGCCTGGCCAGCCAGCGCATCCATGGCGGAATCTCGGGCGGCTTGGCGGCGCTCATCTCGAACTGGATGTCGGAACGCGCGCGCAGGGCCTCGTGCGCCCTGGCGACGGACTGCGCAGTCGATCCCTGTACGGTCACGTCGAATCCCCCACGCGCCCTTTGCTACCGGAACAGCCTGCCGCGGGAAACCCCGGTAAGACTGGACTTTGCGACCGTTTTTTGTTCAGTCTTTCTTCAGCGTCGATTGCACTTCTATGAAAGAGGGGAATCATGGCTGAAGCGGATATTGGCGGAGCGCGCTACGAAATCGGCGCGGTCATTTCGCGCGCATTCGAAACCATCGGGTCTAATTTCCTGCTATTCTGCGGGCTTGCGCTGGTACTGGCGGGGACGCCCCAGTTCGTGCTGGGATATTGGCAGGCGAGCAATTTCACCCTGCAGGGCGCCTCGGCGAGCTCCAGCATGTTCTACAGCGGCTCCTATTGGGGCATGATGGGCCTTATTGGGGCATGATGGGCCTCACCTGGCTGGTCTCGATCGTCACCGGGGCGATCCTCCAGGCCGGGCTCACCCGCGCGACGGTGATGCACCTGTCGGGCGAGACGCCGCAGTTCGGCCAGCTGCTCGCCGTCGGGATCAGCATGATCCTGCCGATGATCGCGATCGGCCTGCTCGCCGGCGTCGGCGTGATTATCGGCTTCATGCTGCTGATCGTACCGGGGTCATCCTGTGGCTGGTATGGGCGGTGGTCACGCCGGCCTATGTCCAGGAGAAGATCGGGATCCTCGATGCGTTCAGCCGCAGCGCGGCGCTGACCAGCGGCGCGCGCTGGCGCATCTTTCTGACGATGCTCATCGTCCTCGTCCTGCTCTGGGTGCTCAGCATCCCGGTGAGCTTCCTCACCGCGGCGATGGAGGCGATCGGCAATGCCTTCCTGACCGCTTTGGTCGGTGCTGCGACAAGCGCGCTCGCCAGCATGGTCATGGTGGCGGTGCAGGCGAGCATCTATGTCGAGCTGCGTCAGCTCAAGGAGGGCATCGCGCCTTCCGATCTCGAGGCGATCTTCGCCTGAGGCGAGAGGCGGCGGCGCCGCGCAGGGCCGCCGCCTTCTCCCGATCGGGCCGGCTCAGCCGCCGAAGCGGATGACGATCCGCAGGCCGGGGGCCGCGTCGGACAATTCCATCGTCGCGAAATGCGCGCGGGCAATGGCTGCCGCCAGGCTCAGCCCGAGGCCGTGCCCCGGGGTCGAGCGGCTGTGCTCCAGCCGGACGAAGCGCTGGAGGACGCGCGCGCGCTCCGCGGGCGGAACGCCCGGCCCGGTGTCGGCGACGACGAGGCGCACGGCATCCGCCCGTCGCTGCACGCCAATCGCGATCCGCGTGCCGGCAGGCGTGTGCCGGAGCGCGTTCTCGACCAGGTTCGCGCACATCTGCGCGAGCAGGTGCCGGTCGCCCTCGACGATTGCCTCTCCCTCGATATCCAGTGCGATTTCGTGCCCGGTCGCCTCTGCGCTCGCGCGAAAGGCGTCGGCAACCCGCTCGGCCACTTCCGACAGGTCGACCGGCCGGAACCCCTCGCGAACCTGATAGGTCTCTACTTCGGAAATCCGCAGCATGGCCGTGAAGATGTTCAGTATCTCCTCGCTGGAATCCGCGGCGCGGCGGATGGCGTCACGGCATGCGTCCGCGTCGAGATCGGCGTCGAGCGCGGCTTCGAGGATCTGCTGCTGGCGCGCGAGCGGCGTCCGCAGGTCATGCGCGATGTCGGTGGTGACCTGTTGCAGATTCTCGAGCAGCGCGCCGATGCGATCGAGCATGCGGTTGAGCGTTTCGGCCAGCCTGTCGAATTCGTTCGGAACCTCGTCGCGGTCGACGCGGCGGCTCAGATCGCCGTCGATGATCGCCTCCGCCGTCGCATGGATGCGCCCGAGGCGGCGTCGGACCACGAAACCGAGGCCCCAGGCGCAGGTGGCGCCGATCAGCAGCATCGCGCCGAACGCCGCGGAGAAGATCATGAGGATCGAGCGGTCGATCTCGTCGATCGGCGTGCGGTCCGCCGCCACCACCAGCACATAGCCGTCGCGCAGCGGCGTCGCGAGGGCCTGGGCAATGTTCGCGCGCTCGCGGGCGTCATGGAAGGGCAGCAGCTCGTGCCAGCCGGGACGCGGCAGCGCCGCGTCGAACTTGCCCGCGATCTTGGTGCCGGAACCGGTGAAGAGCATATAGCCCAGCCCGTTCGTGTTGTGGCCGTCCTCGCGCCGTGCGATGGCGGTCCGGAGCGCATGGATCCCGTCCTGTTCGGCGACGGTCTTCAGGCTGCTGGTCTCGGCGGCGATGCGGTGGTCGAGCTGTTGCTCCAGCGCCTCGTGCGACACGAAATAGACGATCCCGCCAAGCAGGATGGTGGCGATGCAGAGCGTGAGGCTGGCGAGCGCGGCGAGCCCGAAGGTGGAGCGGGGCAAATGCAGCTTCATTCGGTGCGGATCGTGTAGCCGGCGCCCCGCACGGTCAGGATCGCGTCGGTGTCGAACCCGGCGTTGAGCTTCGCGCGCAACCGGCTGATATGGGTCTCGACGATGTTGGTGCGGGGATCGAAATCGAACTCCCAGACCCGTTCAAGCAGCATCGTCTTCGTCATGATCCGGTCGGAATTGCGCATCAGCTCCTCGAGCATCAGCACTTCGCGCGGCTGGAGATCGATCGGAATTCCGCCGCGCGTCACGCGCCGCCGCCGCAGATCGAGCTCGAGATCGCGGACCCGCAGCATGGTTTCGGCAGGTGCGGCGGAGGCCGCGGGGCGGCGGATCAGCACGTTGAGCCGGGCGCGCAGCTCCGAAAAGGCGAAGGGCTTGACGAGATAGTCGTCGGCGCCGCTCTCCAGCCCCTCGACCCGCTCCGCGATCTTGGCCATTGCGGTAAGGAGCAGGACCGGCGTCGCGATCCCGCCGGCCCGGATCATCCTGAGGATCGCCAGGCCGTCGATCCCCGGGAGCATCCGGTCGAGTATGATCGCGTCGAACTGCTGCTGCGTCGCATGGAACAGCGCATCCGGGCCGTTTGCGACGACAGTGACGTTCATCCCGGATTCCGCCAGTCCCTTGGCGAGGTAATCGGCGGTTTCGCGGTCGTCTTCGGCGATCAGGATCTTCATGGCGACGTGCGACTCTATCTGCTGCCGACGGGAAGCGCTTCCCCCCTAGTGGATGCCGCGCCCGGCTGTGAACCCCAGCCGCCGCCCAGCGCCCGGAACAGGGCGACCTGGGTGAGCGCGATCCTGAGGTCCGACGCGACCAGCAGCGCCCCGGTATCGTTGCGCGTGCGCTCGGCATCGACGACCTGCAGATAGCTGTCGGCGCCCAGGCGGAAGCGCGCTCCGGCGCGAGCCACGACCTTCTCGGATGCCGCGAGCGCGCCGCGCAACTCGGCGTTGCGCAGCTTCTCCGCC
>JAESGN010000588.1_pt1 | contig 24434 bp, 19 predicted proteins | sample 9269731 | NCBI WGS metagenome assembly JAESGN01 (sample SAMN15720683, study PRJNA650826) | algae metagenome | isolation source: Mojavia pulchra JT2-VF2 and co-occurring heterotrophs from desert soil | place: USA: Cadiz Valley, Joshua Tree National Park, CA | collected 1998-06-08
CGCCAGACGGTCTGTGCCGTTCTCGACCGCGTCGAACGCCGACTCGCAGGCGGCCCGGCTGACGAAGACCTCCTCGTCGATGCCCGTCTCGGCAAAGAGATAGAGGGCTTGTTTCTCGAGGATGCGCTCGTGCTCGAAAACGCTGGTCAGGATGAAACGCTCGACCGGCGTCATGCAGGCCTCAGGGATCAGCGGGATGACGACTGTGGGGGTGGTGTAATCAGACATGGATAGCTCCTGTTCGGTTGGGGCAGTCGGCAATCGGCCGTGGGCCGTCACGCAGAACCGCCGATGTGCTGCCGCTGCTGAGTGAGAAGGGTCGCTCGACCGAAGATTGCTGCCGCCCGTAGACGACCACCAACGCCCTGGCGACCGGGCGGATCAGGCGGACGCCGCGCCTTAAAGCGCGACGTCCTGGGGTCAGCGATCCAGCTTCAGACCGCGCTGGCGGCACCGTTCGGCAGCGGCGGCTTGCGCTTTTTGCCCGCTACGGTCTTGTGCGCAGCGTCTGTCGCGCCCTTGGCTTCGCCCGACTTCGAGGGCTTCGCCTGGGCGGTCCTGACTGTCTTCGCCGACGATCTGGCCACCTTCGAAGGCTTCAGGGCCTGCATTGACGCGGCAGCGTCGCCAGTGTGATCGACGAGGGCATCGCCATCCCCGTCGCTCGGCTCGGCAGCCTTGGCCTCCGACGCTTGGTCCCTATCGTCAGCCTCTGCCAACCAAGGCGGCAGTTCGGTGAGTGGCGCGGGGTGAACTGGGTCCGACCCGTCCGCCGCGACCTGATCGAAACCGGGTTGATCAGTCGCCGCTTGAGGATCGTCGCTCGCATGAACGGCGCTCCGCCCTACGGCATCACTGTCATCGCCGTGCTCGACCCGATTGCCCATTGCTGACTGCCGATTGCCGTCATTGATCCCCGGCGTCCTGAGCGGTTTCGGCAGCCAGCCCGTGCCTTCGAGCGCCTGTGCCGTGGTCTTGACCAATTCGGCTTTCGGCATGCGGGCCAGATCGGCCAGCGCCAGTTCTCGCGCGTGGTCCGACGGCAGTTCGGCCATCATCGGCGCAGCCTCGCGCAGCGCCTCGATCATGACGCCCTTGGACACGCGGGAAAAGAAAGCCTCGTCTGCCTGCCACCAGACCGCCATGTCGAGGTTGGCGGCCGCAGCGATCCGGTCGGCCATACGCTTCTTGCCGCGGGAGCTTTCTTGCGGTCCGGGAATATGCGCGTCGAGGGTGCCCGCGACGCCGACGGCGAGGATGGCGAACAGCTCCTCGTCATTCGCTGTCATGACATGGTCGAACAGCTGATCCGCATCATCGGGCAGATGCTCATTCAACCGCGCGACGGCCTCGGCATAGGCCTTACCGGCCGGCCCGTCATGATGCGAGCCAAGCCCCGTGTGCCGGATCTCGATGCCGATCACCGTTGCGTGGTCGCGTGGCCATTGACGCGTGCGCAGCGCGCATTGGTAGACGACGAGACGCAAGGCGAGGTCCGGCCGCTCCGCGACCGTGGCGCGCAGGACGGCCGTGAGCTCCAGGGTCAGCGACCCGACCAGAGCGGCGGAGAGGTCGCCCTTCATCTCGGCGGCGTGCTCGGCCTCCTGACGTTGGCGGGTCGCAGCGGCTTCGCGCTGGCGGGCGAGTTCGGCTTCGACCGCGGCGTCGATCGCTGCCTGCTCGTCCTCAGGCGAGAGAACGACACCAACACCGCCGGTGCCGTCTTCGCGGATGGCAACGTCATCATCACCCTGACCATCAACGTCACGTTCGTCCCCAGCGCCAAGGGTGCCGTCATTGCCGTCAATGCCGCCCGTGCCCTGCCGCTCGCGTTCGGCGATCAGACGTTCACGGATGCGGCCACGCTCCTGCAACTCCTTGAGCGTCGGGACTTGATCGGGATGCACCAGCCCGCGCTTCAGCTCGAGCCTGCCGTCATGGCTGATCGAAAGCGCCACGCCGGCAAGCGCCTTCTCGGCGGGATCGTAGATGAGGGTCGATGCCTTGGCGTGCGCCTTCAAGGCCTCGTCGGCCGCCTCGATCCCGGCGCTGAGGCGCTCCAGTTCGGCGTCAGCGTCGCAGGCTTCCTCGAACGCCTGCTCGTCGATTTCGCCCGTCTCCGGATCGGTCAGCTCCTCCGTGATCGCGGTCTCGCGAGCGTCGTACTGCCCTTGCACCTTCGCAAGTGCCGTGCGCAAAGCCTCGCCTTCCGTGTCTTCAGCCGCCTTGCTGTAGATGCGGCCATGCTTCTCGAATTCGCGGAAGGAGAATTCGACCGCTGTCTTGCCCCAGGCCCAGCCCTCGCGCCCGACGATTTCGTCAGAAAGGGTCTGCAGCTTTGTCAGCGCCAGCTCCTGCACCAGACCTGCGTCCTGCAGGTAGACTTGGGTCTCGAAGAGGTCAGCCACGACCTGTCCGCCCGCCGCCTCGTACTCCTCCCGTCCGACGAAGGTGGCGAGCCGGTCGCGGCCGATGGCCAGCGCCTTGTCCATCATCGCCTTGCGGATAGAGTCAGGCTTCAGAGCCCAGTCGGACGAGTCCTCGAAATACGCCCGCTGCCTCTCGGTATCATCGGAAAGTGCGAAGGCCTCGACCTGGGATTGCGTCAAGGCACCGTCGCGCCAGGCATCAAGAATGCTTGGCGCGACATTGGCGAGTTTCATGCGCTGGTTGACGACGCGCAGCGAAACGCCGTAGCGCTCGGCGACAGCATCGAAGCTCCAGTCCTGGGCCAGGATCAGGTCGCGGAAGGCGAGCACCTCCTCGGCCGGATGCATGTTGGCGCGCACGGCGTTCTCGATCAGCGAATGTTCGGCGCCCTCCTCCATCGGCACGACAATGCAGCGGACGGCATAGTCCGCGGCGATCGATCCGTCGGCGGCGAGGTCTTGCAAGGCTTTGAGCCTGCGCCCGCCGGCGACGACCGCGAAGGCGCCAACGTCCTCGCCTGCGATGACGACAAGGTTCTGCTGCAGGCCCTTGGCCAGGATCGTGGCCTTGAGCTCGGCGTCTTCGCTTGGCGTTGCGGCGCGCTTGCGGACATTCAGCGGCGACAGCGTCAGCTGGTCGAGCGGAACGGAGACAGTCTGTTCTGCGACATGGATGGTCATGGTCGGGTGCTCCCGCGACAGGCCGGGTGGGGAACCTCTCCTCGCCCTTCAGGAACCTGTCGGGAGAACCCAAGGCAGCAGCTGAACTCTTGCGCCGGGGAGATGACGAATGCCGAGTGGCGATCAGGTGTCTGCGTTGGTCCGCCACCAACGCAGACGCTCAACGATCCCCGTCGGTCGACTACGGCAGTTTCACGACGGCTTTCAGCGGGCAGTGATCAGACAGCGCCAGCAAGGGCTCCGGAAACCGTTCCCCGGCGGGTCGTGTGCCACCCATGCGCCCGAGCGGCACCTTTTCAGCTTTGCCGTTGCCGGCAAGAGCGGCCGAGACCAGAACATGGTCAAGCCCGACCGGGTTGCGGCAGCCAAGGTTCTCAAAGCGCGTCAGTGGCCTGAGTTCAGTCTGCGACAGCCCTTGCGTCTTCGAGCGGCGGCAGAAGTCTTCGCTGACGGCATTGACCGGGCATACCGTGTCGAGAAGCGTCAGGGCTGATGGCGCCGGTTGCCCGTCATTGACCTCGCCAATCAGGCTGCGCACCCGAACAGTGGCTGGCAACGGCGTGACCGGATCCGAGCCGTCGACCCTGACCTCGGCCCGCGGCAAGGCTGCGATCTCGTTCGGCAGATTGCGGTTGAAGTCGCCAAGGATGATGCTGGGCAGCGTGGCCCGCGCTTCGATCCACGCCTCGATCGGGCGCACCTGGCGCTGCAGGATGACGCAGTTGGGCTCGTCGCCCTCAAGTTTGCCTCGCTCGGGATTGCGGGCATTGCTCTCGATCGGGCTGACGCAGGAGGATTTGAGATGGACCGTCATGATGCGCAGCGGCTTGCCGTCGATCTCCAGTGTCGCCGACAAGCCGGGCCTTGGCTGCTCGCGCGGCGGTGATGCAGGCAGCGACAGGGAGGGCTCGACGAGACAATCCTTGAAGCCGCCAAGGGATTTACGGGCGGCGATCACGAGCCGCTGCACCTTGAAGCCGGTGAAGCCGCACAGATCAAAGTCCGCGCCGTTGTTGGGCAGGATTTCGCGGACCGCTTCGACGCCCGAGACCTCCTGGAAGGCCAGCACATCGACAGCGACATTGCGGGCGATCAGCTCCCGGATCTGGCGCTGCCGGTTGGCGTAAGCTGTCTCGGTGACCGGCACGATCCTGAAATTCGACTGGTAGACATCGCAAGGCGGCGCTGACCCGATATCCCAGACAATTTTGGCATCACGGCCCCATTTGAGCTCCCAGCCACTCTTGGTACCGGCGCCACCCCGTCCTCCGGTCGGCGTCCAGAGCCTAGTCGCTGCGTCGAGCGCGAAGGGTTGCGCGCAGGCGGCGATCCAGGAGCGGGCCTCGGCCAGGCTGAGGTGCCAGCCGAGGTTCCAGGTCGCGACAGTGAGGTCGCGGGCCTGCGCGGCGGCGGCTGACATCATGAAGATTGCGGCAACCATCAGACGGAGCACGACGACCTTCATGGCGATGTTCCTTTGAAAGTGCCCTTTTGGCATTTGACCTCGGACGTGATGTTCAAAACAGACTGTGCCAGAGATAACCGACATCATTGCGACGATGGCGGGCTCCCATGTGCAATCTCTATTCCCTGACCAAGGGCCAGCAAGCGATCATCGCGCTGGCCCGCGCCATGCGCAACCGCACCGGCAACCTTCCGCCCCTGTCTGGCATCTTCCCCCATTATGCCGCACCCATCGTGCGCACGGCAGCGGACGGGGTTCGGGAACTGGCGATGGCGCGCTGGGGCATGCCCTCGCCGGTCTTTGCACTCAAGGGCAAGAAAACCGATCCGGGCGTCACCAATATACGCAACACGGCGAGCCCGCATTGGCGACGCTGGCTCTCCCCTACAAACCGCTGTCTTGTCCCCTTCACCTCGTTTGCGGAGAATGAGCGCGACGCGGATGGCAAATCGGTGCCGGTCTGGTTCGCGCTTCATGAGGACCGGCCCCTCGCCTTCTTCGCCGGGTTCTGGACACCGCAATGGCGCAGCGTGCGCAAGCTCAAGGAAGGCGAGATCGAGGCTGACATGTTCGGGTTCCTGACCACGGACGCCAATGCCGAGGTCGGCAATATCCACCCCAAGGCGATGCCGGTCATCCTGACGGAACCCGACGAATGGGAGAGCTGGCTGAACGCGCCCTGGCCGGACGCGAAAGCGCTGCAGAGGCCATTGCCGGATGGCGCGCTGCAGATCGTAGCGCGTGGTGCCAAGTACGACGGAGACCCGTCCAGCGATCGGATCGCGGACTACCAATAACCGTCGACGAGCAAAACCATTCATGGTTGATGGCGCGAATGTCCTCCGTGCCGATCTACCCGGCTTTGACGACAGGGATCTCGTCGATGCGGGTGGTGTAACGCGGCGAACGCATCTCGAACCGCGTTGCCCAGCTGCGCTGAGCCGGCAACCCAGCTGCCGCCGGCACAACCGCGCCCCGCCCCCACCTCGCGTTGCAGGCATCGAGCGCAGCCATGAGCTTGCCCTGTTTGGCTTGGTCAAAGCCGCCGATCAGGGCGCGCGGGGCCAGGGCCAGTTTGACAAGATCGGTCGTGATCAAGCCGGCCTTAGCGTAGCGCGGGCCCTCGCACCATATGCGCCGGGCACCTGATTGTGCAGCGCTGATCAGCGTCAAGGTACAGTTGGTGGCTTCCGGCAGCGTGACCGTCGTCGACACTGAACGTGCCGGGCCAGTGTCGTGTGGACTGGTGTGGTAGAACACCGTTACATGATCCGTGCCGAGACTTTCGCGGCGGAGCTTCTCGCCGAGCCGCGTCGCATGCGCGGCAATGGCCTCCAACAGGGTCGCCAAATCCGTCACCCGGTTTGCGAAGGAACGCGTCACGGCGCAGCCCTTGCGGGTCGGCGCGAGCTCTTCAAGTTCGAGGCAGGCGTGGCCATTGAGTTCATGGACAAGCCGCTCGCCGACCACCGTCATCGCCAGCCGCACCTTACGCGGATCAAGCTGTGCGACATCGGCAACCGTTTTGGCCCCAAGCGCGATGAGCTTGCGCTGGCCGGCGGCCCCGACGCCCCAGATTTCCGCCAGATCGATGCGGCTTAGCCATGCTCGGCGATCAGCTTCGTCGGTGAGGTCGCAGACCCCTTCGAGCTCAGGGTTTTTCTTGGCGATGTGGTTGGCGAGTTTGGCCAGCGTCTTGGTCGGCCCGATGCCGACACAGGTCGGGATGCCGGTCCAGCGCTGCACTGTGGCGCGCAAATCGCGGGCCAGTTCGCTGCGACGGCCAAGGGCGACGTCGCTGAGATCCAGAAAGCTCTCGTCGATCGAGTAGATCTCGACACGCGGCGCAAATTGCCGGTAGACTGCATTGACCCGCGCCGACATCGATCCGTAAAGCGCGTAGTTGCTGCTGAACACCTTGACCCGTTCGCGCCTGCACAGCTCCCTGATCTGGAACATTGGCGCGCCCATCCTGATGCCAAGTGCTTTCGCCTCCTGGGTGCGCGCAACGGCGCAACCATCATTGTTCGACAGCACGATCACCGGTTTGCCTATGAGCGACACATCGAAGACGCGTTCCACTGAGCAGTAGAAGGAATTGCCGTCGGACAACGCATAGGCGCGCGGATAGGGCGGTGCGGACATGACAACGCGCTCAGCTACGCCGGGTCCGGCGGCTCGGCGAGATCGAGGAGGACAGCACGCCCCAGATTTCGACATGGGCATCATCGCCGAACGAAAAGGCCGGATAGGCCTGATTGGCGAACGAGAGCTGGACACGCCCTGCCTCGCGCGACCAGACCTTGAACGACCGTTCACCGTCAACATCGACCACAACAATGTCGCCATCGCGCGGCGCGAGCGACCGGTCGACTACCGCAAGGTCCCCGTCGAACAGACGGGCACCGATCATTGAATCACCAGAGACCCTGACGAGGAAGGTTGCCGGCCGGTTGCGCACCAGCAGAGCCTGCAGGTCGATCTCATTCTCGACATGGTCATCGGCCGGGGACGGAAAGCCGGCGGGCACAGCCCGCAACAGGATAGGCAGCGTGACGCGCGATGGCGCAATGGCGGCGATATACATGAAGAGCCCCGAGACACTCGTGAAGAGAACAAATAACGAACACGCTTAATCCGCAAAGGTCAAGCGTCGTCTTGGTTCTGTTCTGGGCTTGGGGTCAGTTTTTGTCTTGTGACGCGGCTTTCGGCACAATCCGTTCACCGTCAATGCCATGGGTGGGTGCGGCATAGCGCGGCGAAACACCTTTGCCGATAGCCCGCCCGGTTACGGATGCGATGGTGACGGCGACCTTGGCGTAGAGTGTCGCAGCTTGCCTGTCCCCGCCCTCTCGCGCCAGGCGCATCAGCTGACGCGCGGCCTGGTAGGCGGTTTCGTCGTCAGTTGAGGAACGGATCAGCGAAATCGCCTCTGCGTCGATCAGCATGCGGCGCTGGCGCCACGCGCCGATGAGCGGGAGATGGTCGAGAATTGACATGCGTACTGACCTAGGACGTTGCGTCGGGTTCGCAAGCGCTCTGCTGTCGAGCATGCTCGTCGAAATCTACTCATCAAGCGCAGGCATATGCTGCCGCCAACGTGGCACGCACCTCTCATTTGGCTTAGCTGGACCTTGAACTGATCAAAAAGTCAGCCGGCGGATGGCGGACGCCTGCCGAGGAAGAATGGCTTGGATGAGATTATGGTTTGCCGCCCGTGGACCTTTGTGGCGTACTGTCGCGATGGAAGCCTTCACCAAGTATGACCTTAACCGGCAGCTGCACACCGGGCTGTCTGCCAGGATGTTGGATGGCCAGCACCTGACGAAACTCGTTCAGGCGTTGCGGCGGTCTGACCTCGATGCGGTTTCGCGCCTCCATTGCGAAAGGCTCATTGTGCTGTTGCGCGACGTATCCACGGACCATAGTCCACCGCGCAACTTTCGGCAGAAGCTGACAAAAACGTTGTCGTTGATCCAGATTGAGGGGAGCCCTGTCGCGATCCAGAGTTCCCGGATGGTCAAGTAATCCGCAAATCGTAAGCCGGGACGAGGGGAGGAGTGGAACCTGGGTCTCGGAATTGCGAAGCAGCAGTTCCTTCCGCTCCGCGCCAACTCAGTAATTGCCGTGAAACAAATAGCTATCAAAACTGGAAATCTGATGGCAATCACACAACAATCACTTCGGGAGATCAAGCGGAACTGGTTCGTCGAGCGCGAGATTGCGGCCGAGCGGCAGCGGCGGCAGATGAAGCTCCTGCGTGATCGCGACCTCCTTCGTGCCGTCGTCGATAAGCTGAAGGCCGGCTGGTCTCCCGAACAGGTCGCGGGCCGCCTGAAGCTCGACGCAACGCGCCCCAGTCGAAGGGCCGTGTGGAGCGCTGCTTCGGCACGCTTCAGGACCGTCTGGTCAAGGAGCTGCGGCTTGAAGGTATCGATGCGCCGGAGGCCGGCAACGCCTTCCTCCCGGGCTTCCTTGCCAAACACATTGCCCGCTTCGCCAAGGCGCCGCTGAGCGACCGCGACGCCCACCGCGCCCTGATGGCGCGTGATGACCTCGACGAGGTGTTCGCCTGGAAGCCCGTGACTCCATCGGAAGGTATCTGGACTTCTATAACGGTCGGCGGCCACATCAGAGCCTGACGCGGCAGAAGCCGGATCAAGCCTACTTCAATGCGCTTCAGCCAATCCCGATTACGGCACAACCGGGGGCAAAAACCATGTATAAATCTCTCCCAGACTGTTCAAACAAACAGAACCAACTCTGTCGGCTTGCTATGAGCGAAGCCGTCGAATTGTGGTTTGTCGCGGTTTACATGCCCGCAGAAATATGGAGCATTGACGTAACGTTGGAGCATAACGCAATGGCAAATACGGGCTCTAAAAGTACAGAGGATTTGGGCGATCATTACGATCCAAATATCGATGGCCAGATCCTGTCAGAAGACAGCCATGACGCGGTGGAAAACCAGCGACCTTGGCGGCTCGCAAAGGCGCTCGAGGCGCTGCGGGACCAAGTCAACGCCGCCTTTCCCAGTCGCAGCAAGGCAAGCGATGGTACGATCGGTGATGCGGCCCACGCATCACGTCCCTCTGACCACAACCCAGGCATCATCGACGGTGCCTTCGGCGTAGTCACAGCTATCGATATCACGCATGATCCACGCACGGGTTGCGACGCTGGCGCGCTAGCGGAAGCGCTGCGCATGTCGCAGGACAGCCGCATCAAATACATCATCTCGAACCGGCGGATCGTGTCGTCGAGCGCCGTCGGAGCCGTGCCAGCGTGGACCTGGCGGGCCTACACGCGGCCCAATCCGCACGAGAAGCACGTGCATATTTCGGTTAAAGCGGAGAAGGCCTTCTACGACGCCACGGGTGCTTGGACACTGCCGACGAATGCCGGACGGCCCGAGATCGCTTCCGTACCGGACACGGGACCGGAAGAGAACGAGGCTGCAATCCGCGCTGCATTGGCCGCTCTCGGCGGCGGGCGACGACCGCTCCTCGCGACCTTGCTCGACGCCCAGGATGCCGTTGGCGTGCTGCTATCGCGCTTGGCGGACGACACCCGCGCCAAAGCCATTGACCTTGAGGGTGGGACGGAGGCCGCGCCTGCGCTCGACGACTTGCGCCATGAGTATCGTGCGCTCTGGGAAAGCTGCGTCATTGACCCAACGAAGGCGGGCGACGTCGCGTTTCACCGGCGCAAGCTGCGGGAGGGCCGCACGCACTACGAGCAGGTTGCCGCGCGAACGAGGACGCCCTGGTGGTTCATCGGCATAGTTCATGCGCTGGAGGCCAGCTTCAACTTCCAGGGCCATTTGCACAATGGCGACCCGCTATCGGCCCGCACCGTGCAGGTGCCGCGCGAAAGGCCGCCGCAATGGAATCCGCCAAACGACTGGGCGTCTTCTGCAATCGATGCGATCACGTTCGACGGCAATGCAAACATCGCTAACATGCCGATTGACGTCGCACTGTATCGCTTCGAGCGCTACAACGGCTTCGGCTATCATCCGCGCGGGCTGAATTCGCCTTATCTATGGAGTTTCTCCAACCACTACACCCGCGGCAAGTTTGTCCGGGACGGCGTGTTCGATCCCAACGCGGTGTCGAAACAGTGCGGTGCTGCAGTGATGCTCAAGGCGCTGATCGCGAGCGGGGACGTCTCGCTCTAGAACGCATCGACTGGACAAGGCCAAGGAGGGAAGGGCAAGTTATGCACCCGAGCGAAAATGATATTCGCGGCTTCATCGAAAGCGCCGAAATTCCGCCGACGCTGGAGGTCTACGATGAAGAGGGCGTTGAATTGGTGCCGTTGAAGCTCGACCAGCTGCCCGACGGCGTCGTGACCGGCAACACACTGATCGATCTGTCGAAGACCCACTCCGTGGCGCTGCGATCAGGTGTCTCGCTTGCGGTGCTGTTCGCCAGCCGCGTCGCCGACAAGGCGCTTGGAGCAAAGGCCGACGAAGCTAGATGGTTCGCAGCCTACACCGGTGCCCTGCGCAAGCTCGGATTCACGGTGTCGGACTCGGCTGCCACGCACTCGCGCTTCGAAAGCCAGGGCATGCTGGTGCACAAGGCCATCGTGCCATTTCTGACAATCGCCATGGGCGGCGTTGGAGTCGGCCCGGTGATCATGGCGGCGCTTGAGAATCTGCGGGACGCCGACGCAGCCAAGCCCTGGATCACACTATTCGATCGGGAAAGTCGCCGCTTCAGCTCCCGCGAGATCAGCTTCGCGGCAGTTCAGGAAGAACCGACCGGAACAGTCATCCGCCACGTCGCGGCGCGGCTCAATGTGGACAGCCAGCAAGTCAGCGTCCTCTTTTTCCGCGTCACCACCATGGCCGCCTCGTTCAACAGCGTCACAACGTCAATGCGCGCGGACAACACCATCCTCGCTGCGATCGAGCCGCAGCTGCGGGCGCGCCTGAGCGCCGATGTTGGCAGTTTCATCGCCGACGCAACCATCTGAGAGGCCACGATGACAGAACAGACGCCTGCTCCAGACGCCGCCCGGATCATGCGGCGGCTCGCGGTGCCGAAGCTGCGACCGCGTGGTGATTTCATGTTCGAGTCGGCTTTTCCGGAGTTGGCCGAGCCGCTCATCATCGTTGACGCCAAGACGCGGTTGGAAGCGACGCGCGCAATGTTGGGTACCTTGGGTAAGGGCAAGCCCGGCCTCGATGGCGACGTGGTCGATAAGATGATCGAACACGCAGGAACTGCCTTAGCCAAACTTGAGGCCCATGGCGATAAGGCCGATCTCTCCATGATGGAAATGGCGGGTGTCGAAGCCGTAATCGAGACAGACGGCAGCCGGCCTGTTGCGTTTGTCCGCCATAACAAGGTCGATCCGGATGGGCCCGAACTGGCTGGTGATCTCAGCGGGCCATGGCGCGAGGCAGCGCGTGCCGCCGCCGCCGGCATCGAGAGCATCGCCGCCTCGGTCGGCGCGGTGCAACTGACGGACTTCGGCAACCGGCGCATGGCCACGGCCTTCGTGATCGCACCGGGACTGGTGGTGACGAACCGCCATGTGCTTGAGGCGATCGCCTCCTTCGAGGACGGTTCCTGGACGCTCACGCGCAACGTCGCCATCGATTTCGACGGAGAGATCGACAGCACCGGCAGCAATCAATTCAAGGTCATTTCGGTGGCGACGGTCGGCCCGAACCCGATCAACGGGAAGATCAATTTCGCCAATCTGGACTTTGCGGTGCTCAAGGTCGAAGGCCCATCTGAGCGCTTTCCGCCACCGGTCCGGTTTGGTGCTTCGCTCGACCCTTTGCGCGTCGGAGCCACACAGCCCTCCATCTTCGTGATGGGATTCCCTGCCGAACCGCGTATCGCCAGAGGTGCTGACGGCGACGGTTCCCCGCCCATCGGGAGCGAGTATCGCGATGTCATTGCCAACCTGTTCGGCGGCACGTTCGGCCCCAAGCGCTGGGCACCCGGGTTCATCGACGCAGGCCCCGGCCAGCTCGCCGGTGATCCGCGCGGCTGGGTCTTCGCACATGACGCCAGCACCCTCGGCGGCAATTCGGGGTCGTGCGTCGCCGATCTGCGCGACGGCGCACGCGTCGTCGGGCTGCATTTCGGCGGTCGCCCGCGTGGGGAGAACTACGCGCACGCCTTCGCAGCCTTGCAGGCGGAGCTTGCCGTGTTACCCGGGCTGAACTGGGGGTGAAGGGCGCGGAGCTGGCGGGACATTGATGACGGCATTCACCGCCGTCGCCACGCGCCCGACATTCACTTGATCGATCTGGGTCGCCATGGCCTGCCCATCCTTGCCCATGTGCAGCGCAAGAAAGCCGCAACCTGGCAACAGGAACACGCCGCCGCCGGACGAGCCGACACATGTCGCGGCACTGTAGGCGACGGCATCGTACTGGCGCATCTCCAGCAGGCGGCCGACCGACGAGGACGACTGATGGCCACACGGATGCTGCACGACCAGCACGATCGCATCGGCTGCCTGGCCCGGAGCAGGGACCATGCTGATCGGCTTGCGATCCCGCCGGACGTGCGCCGGCCAGGACAATCGCACGAGCGCGATATCGAGCGACTTCGCTGGATCACGCCGGTCCGAGGCAGGCGGCGAGGCGGCGGCGAGCCAGTCCGTTTTGGCGAACGGAACGAACATGTCCGCGCCGTTGTCATGAAAACCGAAGTTGCAGACATAGTCACAAGTACCGACGGCGCTGACTGCACCTGATGCGTCAACAGCAACTTTGTCTTTCACCACATGGCAGCAGGTCAAAACCAGATCATCGCCGACCAGCAAGCCGGTCCCCAGTGGCTCGCCGCCGGGCGCGGCAATCAGACAGGTCGCGTCCATAATGTGCGCGATCTTATCGAGGAACGAGGCGGTCGGCTCGAACGGGGTGGCCTTGCCGCCTGCGGCGTCTGGCGGCTGAGATCCAAACAGCGCCGGTGCCGCCTGCGCCAGACGGTCGAGTTGCCGTACATACGGGCTGGCACCCCGATAGGCCTTGAGCCAGTCTACAAGTTCGCCTAGCCAACCATCCCGCCAAGCCTTGTCCACGAGCTCCCGCGCCTGATCGGGCAGCAGCTTGCGAGTGTCGATGTAGCGCCGAAGCGGCTTGCTGCCATCGATTTTTGCCGGCGCGACGCTTTGCCCATAGGCAAAAAGTCTTTGCAGATCAATTGTCCCTCGCTGTGAACCGGCCAGAGCTTCCTTGACCACACTGATCCGCGGATCGTCTGCCGTCTGAATCACGGTCCAATCCAATAACACACTCACCCCCCTCTCTTGACCTTACGAGAACGATAGCCGATCCTAGCAACTCTTCCTTAGTTGTATACCGCCAAATCAATTTCGGAATAGGCAACCTATGGTTCGGGATCCGCGACTTGTAAGCCTCGTGACGGAGCTTTTGACTTCCTGCACCCCGGGCGGCATTATTGATTGTCATGACGCCCTAGGTGAACAGAAAGAATGGTCACCATTCCACAAAGAAATCGATGAACTTGACGAATTATTGAATTTGTCAGAGGAAGAATTACATGAAAATCTAGTCACTTTAGCTGAAAAATGGTGCGAACAATCTTCTGAATTGAGAGATAAACTTTATAAACTAAAGCATTTATATCAGAAAAATAGCGACATCGGCCCCAAGATCGAAAAAGCTCTGCTGCATCTGGAAAAGAAGCCTATGCTTTTGCTCGGCAGCGAAGGCGCTTTCCTAAGCGATGTGAACGACAAAACAGACGGCCGTTGGAATCCTGTCGTGTTGGACGCGCGCAACCACTTCAGACCGATAGTGCTGTCCGAGCAGTCGGACAGGGATGATTGGATCTCTAGGATTAAATCAGATAACATTTCTTTGATTGTTTTGGTGGGTCCGCCGAACCGTGATGCGATCTCGGAAAGAAATCCGCGCCTTTGGAACATCTTACGGACGCTTGACGATGCGATTCCCGAGGGCACGGATAGTCCCGCTCAGGATCTCGATCGAGTGATATTTGCCATCATTGCGGAAAAGGTCGTCCTCGAAAACTGGAAAGGAAAGTTGGGAATCCGCGACGCCGATAGATTATTCCTCTTGGATAAGGACGTCAGGGACGCGCAACAGGAGCGTCGCCTTAGGCAAAGACTTGGTCTCTCGACAAAGCCGGAAAGCAAAGGCCCGATCAAGATTGGGGAGCGCACTAAAGACAAGTCTGTTTCTCCTGTGCCCACCCTACATGATCTCGCCGTTATCCTCGGCGCACCGTTGGAAAAAAAGATCAACCTCGACGAGTTCGCGAAGCTGAAGAAAATAGTCGAGAACGACCGTCGCTTCGTGTTGATCGATCCCGGCTGGGCAAGGCCCGGTATCAAGGTTGACGCTGATGCCCGGTTTATCACCAAAATCAAAAAGGTGCGCAACCCGCTATTGGTTCAGCAATGGGACGACTATGTCGCCGAAGCGAAACCTGACCTCTCGCTTTATTTGTCGCATACCAAAAGCACTTTGACTGAACATGAAAAGAAGGAGCTGGCGCGGTGCCCGACATCTTGCGCGGTTTGGGTCTCACGGGAGTCCTGTGAGGACCCGGTCTGGAAAGAAAAATCGATATTCGGGAAAGCCCAGGACCTTTTCACCGAGCTGAACCAATCACTCGTTCCGATGCCTGGTGTGGCTGCGCGTGCACGACTTGCAGCGCTCCAGATAAGCAGCGAAGCGATTGATGACGAGGGATTAAGGTTCACACATTTGGATCGCTCAAAACAGCTTTTGGCTGATCTCGTCGAGTTGAGGGGCCAGAACGTTCAATTACTCAATATATTTGAGTACACTGATTCTGAACTGGTGGATTGGATCAATACTCGATTTGACAAAAATAATGTAAATGTTTTCGCGACCGTTGATTTTGACAATGTCGACCTCGAAAGTGTAGATAATTCTGCAAGTATCTTGACAAGAAGACTAATTGATGCATTCACTTATTCAAATTATCCCGGCGGTCATCTTGCGTTCAAAAAATCAACAATCTGCATTTACTTTCTCAGCGCGGCACAGAACCAAGGTGTCAGGCCAAACGAATTGGGTCCTGAAGAGCTGACCTGGTGCAAGATCAGGTTCAATTCGAGTAATGACTATAGACCTGTCAATTCCGACGTAGAATGGGCAAAAAAACGGGCTAGATCGATCCAGCACGCGTTGCAGAGGGAAGCTGGGGACGCGCAGCAATGACGCAACCGCTCGACGCAGACGCCGAAGTGCCACATGAGGACGACGAGCGCGTAACCCGTGCGCGGGAGTGGCTGGGCGCGTTCAGGGAAGCCGGCATCCCGCCATCAACGAAAACAGTCCCCTATCCCGGCCTGCGCGCGTTCCGCACCCACGAGATTGGTATCTTTTTTGCCCGCGATGGGCAGATCAAGGCGCTGCAGGACAGCTTCGCCGGGCGCACCAAAGCCAATTCCAATCATATCCTTGTGGTGACCGGCGGCTCAGCGTCCGGCAAGTCATCGATTGTAATGGCGGGGCTGCTCGCACGCCTGCCGGAAATCAACCTTCGTCAGCAGGGTGGTGGTTGTTTCGTAGTGAATATGCGGCCCGGACGGGATGCCGCAGCGAGTTATGTCCAGAGTGTAACAAGGACAATGTGCGACGCCATCATCGGTCGCGAGGAGCAACAGAACCCTCGTGAGTTCGTCACGCGCGTGATGGCCGCATGGCCAGGCGACTGGCAAGCGTTGGATGGGCAAGGTGTCGCGAACGATGCCGTGTTCCGGAGAGACGTTGAGGCCGAGATCGAGCGACGCGTGCGCCAATCCCTCTGGCGGCCACTTGAATGGGGCGTCAAAGCGTCGGCCAATGCACGTCGACGCCTCATGCGCTTTGTCGACAAGACAATCGACGCCATTGATCTGGCGCTGAAGCCGTTGCGCTCCGGGCCGCCGACGCTGCTGATCTATATCGACCAGTTCGAGGAAATCTTCCGGGACGCCGACAAGGAGGCCACCCGCCAGGGAAGAGAGATGATTTTCGAGCTGCTGCGGATGATCGACCGTGATCGGCCGTCGGCGCTGTTCGCTGTCCTGTCGATGCGCAGCGAGGAGCTGCACAAGTGCTCGGAGGCACCCGGTCTCGCCGACATCGTCAACCGCTCCATGCACCTCGTCGATCTCGTGCAGCCCGCTGACATCGAGCCGGCCATCCACCTGCCGGCGCAGCGGTTCCTGATCGGCCGCGGCTTCGAGCCAACAGCGGAGCCAACCTGGCCATATCATCCCGACACGGTCGCCAGGATCATGGAGGCCTACAGCGAGGCGTTCGAGCGGCAGCGCGCCGCCGCGGAGCATACGGCCGACGCCTTGCCGCTGCTCCAGCACTTCCTGCGGCGGCTCTGGACCGATGTTGCGAGCCAATGGGCCGAAGCTGTCGAAAAGTCCGGTCAACCCGTCGCGTTTCCGCTGATCGGGCCCGAACGGCTCGACAAGTTCGAGGCTTGGAACAAACCGGGCGAGGCAACGCGCCTTTCGGCGGTACTAAATGCGGATGCGAATGACTGTTTCGAGGCAGCGCTCGAGGCCTGGCTCGGCGCGCTCGGGCGTACGCCGAACGCCAGCGACAAGACGAAGGCCGGGGACACGCTCAAGGCCGCGCTGGTCAGCCTTGGCACGCGGGACCAGCAAGGGCGGCTGGTGCGCAGCCCGCGAACGCTGCAGGAGATGATCGAGTTCGCCCGTCCTGACACGTCATCTGGACGCCCGGCAAACGAGCTGCTTGAGCCGCTGCGGCAGGCGCTACAGGTGTTTCATCGCCGTTCGCTAATCGACATTCGCAACACCGAACGCGACTTGCAGCTCACTCAGGACTATGACGTCTACCACGAGTCCCTGTTCCGCAATTGGGGACAATACCGCGAATGGTTGAACCAAGCACGCAACGCGGCACGCGCGCTGGCCGATCTGGCCAACGCGTTGAAAAATGAGGAAGAAGCCAAGTCCGTCGGCCAAGATGCGCACGAGCGTGCGCTGAAAGACACCAACAAAAAGGCGGACGCCGCGGAAAGCCAGCTCGCGCCCGTTGTCGGCTCGATCGATGACCGAAGCGGCTCACCGGGCTGGGCCGGGACGCGCTGGATGTACGAGGCGCTCAAACGATACGACGCGCCGATGCCGAGCGAGACCAGCAAGGAAAATACAGGCCCACTGGCCATTTGGATCAACACGGCACGCAAGCGCGCGGCCGACGAGCGGCAGAGGGTTGAGAATCAGAGATATGAGCTGGAACGCGAAAAACGATCCGGACAAAGAAATAAGAATCTTCTCCTTGTGGCCGGTTGCGGCTTGGTCATGTTTGCATTTGTCGTACAATGGGCATGGTCACAGCTTTACTTTACGGCATGGCAACGCAATCTGGCATACCTGATGACTGCGGCAAATCAGGCAATCGTCACTCAGCCAGGACCGAACCGCCAACTTGGACACGAACTCGACATGTGGCTGATGCATCGTTTGGTCGAAAAATCTGACAAACTAGCTAATGATACGATTTGGGCCAATCCCATCCTCGAGCGACCCGCGCGTATGGTGTTTGGTCCGCAGAATACTGACGCCTCAGGCGGGTTCAAGCGCATACGAGAACGTGCAACTGTTGTCGTTGAAGCACAGCTTCGGTCCTTCGCGTCCGATCTTGTGGCCGAGGATTGCGGAGGCGAGCCAAGAGAACTCCCGCCAGTTTGTGCCGAGCTGAAGAACATCGAGCCAAAAAATGGCCTGAAACTGGCCCACTGTGTGCAACAGACTCCGCAAAAACAGCAGGCATTTGCGTCAAACCACAGGCGGGACGATTCTTTGGCAATTGCTCGCGCCAAAAGCATAGAGACATTCCAGAGTTGGCTTGCAGCCCGCGGGCTCGCCGAACTCCGAACATGCTACAATGAAGGGATGACAATGGCAGTTTCACTGCCCGGCGCTGAAGGTGGCTCTCTGGTGCCGCCAATCGCCCATCTCCTGCGTGGACCCACATTTGAATACGAGGACAGGGACGTTGTTACGCGCCGTGATCTGCTTGGGCGGGCTTGGCAAGCGCTGTATTTCGCGAGAAATCCTACAAATGACGCCACGGTGAGGTCGTTCGTGACACCAGAGCGGGTCGGATTTGTCTTGGAGTGGGGATCGTCCGGAACTCGACGGCAACGCAGGGTCTTGTGGACGCACCGTTTCCTGTTCACGTTCGAGGAATGCGAAAAAGAAGATAGCTGTACCAAGGACGCTGATAGCGAATGGATTACAATTCCGTGGACGCCGAAGAACGGCAAGGAATCTTGCAGTCCTCTACCGGGCAACAGACCTGTCTCGTCTCAAGAGCAGTCGCAGCCCTGCGAGTCCCGCGTCAGACATCCGCTATTGTCCGAGGCAAACCTAGGCCTTGCTTATCTGCGCCAAGCACGCGCCGACACAAAGTCTGAACTGACCGATTGCGATCCTCCCAAATTGTGCCGGACCGCAATCGTGGTCGAAACGCCTGTGCAGGACAACGAACGAGCCGATCAAGAAAAGCTGCGTACCACCTATTGGCAATGGATGCCTCGACCGGAGGCTGTTGCAAAGCAAGGCGGAAATCTCCTGGTGAGGACGAACGGAAGTCGGATTTTCAAGTTGATTGCGGACGGCGGAGAATTTCGCCACCACTTCAGTGCGCGCTGGAAAGGCCTCTCCAGCGACAATAACTTGCAACAGCTGGAGCAGTGGGGAGTAAGAGAGCGGCTCTTGCGCGCCGACGAAAGACCAAAGCCGTTTGAGGTTGGCGCGCAAGATTCCGACAAGAATCTTTTCCCGACCTTCGCCGACCCAAAAAATCGGAAGTGAACCCGACCATGAGCACACCTGCAAGTCTCGCACTGTTGATGGCGCTAGCCACGCCCATTGACGCTCCCGCAAGCGCTGCAGAAGAACCACCCGTCGCGCGCCTTGACGTGATCCGCTCACGTTATGTCAACGCGCTCGCGAGCCGCACGCTGGAATTGCCCCCGGGTTGCGCCGTTCCGGCGCAATTTCCCAACTTCCCCAACTTCCCCAATTTTCCCAATTTTCCCAACTTTCCCAATTTCTTCAATTGGTTCAACGGCTGGAGGAACTTTTGACGCCGGAGGACCTGTGCGGCGTCGCACGGCTGCTGATCCTGCAGCCGACAGCCTTCTGCAATATCGATTGTGATTATTGCTACCTGCCGAACCGGCGCGACAAGCGGGTGATGTCGCACGATGTGGTTGAGGCTGCGGTGCGGTTCGTGTTCGAGAACGGGCTCGATGCCTCCGACGTGACAGTGGTCTGGCATGCCGGCGAACCGCTGCTCGTTCCGCCAGACTGGTACCGCGAGGCTTTCCGCCGTGTCGACGCCGCCACCCCGCCAGGCAAGCGGCTGCCGCACGCCGTGCAGACCAATGGCATGCTGATCGACGAGGCCTGGTGCGCGCTGTTTCTCGAGCATGATGTCAGGGTCGGCGTCAGCATCGACGGGCCGGCCTTCCTGCATGACGCGCGCCGGCGCACCCGCGCTGGGAAGGGCACGCATGCCGCTGCGTTGCGTGGCCTGAGGCTTCTGAAGGAGAAGGGTGTCGCCTGTCATGTCATCTGCGTCGTGACGGACGCGGCGCTGTCGCACGCACCGGAGATCGTCTCCTTTTTTCATGCCGAAGGCGTTCACGACCTCGGCTTCAATATCGAGGAAGTCGAGGGCCCAAATACCCGCACCAGCCTCGCAAGGCCGGGAGTGGTCGAGGATTTCCATCGCTTCTTTGACAAGGCGGTCGCGACAGCCGAGCACCTGACGCCCTCCCTGCGCGTGCGCGAACATGCCAGCATGCTCGACATGCTGCTGCATCCAGGCTTTGGCCAGCTCAACGCCAATTCGCAAAACATGCCGATGGCCATGATCACGGTCGGCGTTGGCGGCGAACTCTTCACCTTTTCGCCGGAGCTGGCGGGGTTGCGGCACGAGACCTATGGCGATTTCGCCATCGGACAGTTGCCAGGCGTGACATTGGCCGACGTGCTCGCCCATCCGGGTTTTCGTCAGCAACTGGCCGACATCGCCAAGGGCGTGGACCTGTGCAAGCGCTCCTGCGCCTATTTCGACATCTGCCTCGGCGGCTCGCCGGTGAACAAGCTCGCCGAGTGCGGTTCGTTCGCAGCGACGGAAACCTTGTTCTGCAAGCTCGCGCAGCAGGTGGTGGCCGATGTGGCGTTGGCGCGGCTGGAGCGCCGGCTCGATGCCCTTCAGGTCGCCGTCTGAGTGCTCGGCGCGGGCGCCGACTTCGTCCTCAGCGCGGCTTCGATCGCCCCGGTGACGTCATCCTTGAATTTCGCGAATGCGAGCGCGTAGTTAGCACCTTCCCCAAGTTTTGATCCGTCGGCCGCCAGCACCACTTCGCGGCCGCCGAAATGCAAGCCAACGGCGCGCAAGCGCCCATCATCGCCGACGGCAACGACCGGCGACCCGGAATTGCCGCCCAACGTGGTGGCGTCATGAACAAAGCAGCACTTGCAGTTGTCGAGGGGGACCCCCCCCGCCCGGACCGCTACTTCGCCCGGAGACAGGCGCTTGACGCCGAGCGTGGGGCCAAACAGATCAGCCAGAACCTTCCTGGGCAAACCAGAATAGTGGGTCGCGGACGGATAGCCCACCACATAAACCCGATCATTGCGTTGCGGGCCTGAGCCCAAACCCGCGAGCTCCATGACCGGCGGGACGCCCTCACCCGGTTCGATTTCAAGGATCGCCAGATCAAGCACGTTGAAGCCGTTTTCGTCGGTAGTCGTCTCCAGACCCCAATAGACGATCCGCTTCAGGCGAAAGCGATGGGTCTCTGGATTGTCGACCTCTCCGAGGAAGTCGATCCAGACATCGGCGTTCTCCCGGACCGGCGTGGCGGGCGCAGCCTTATCGACGGCAAATTTTTCCGCCACATGTCGATTGGTCACGACATGACGCTTATCCATCATCCAGCCCGTTCCTGCAAGCATGCCGCCGACCAAGATCCTGCCTGTTGACATGATCGCCGCCGAGAGCTCCGTCTGATGCGTCTGCAAGTCCTGTGCGAACATGCCGGCCGCGCTGTCGTTAGGTTCGACACGGCCACCGCGCACGAGCAGGGCCGGTCGTGACCCATCCGCCTCGGCGACAGCTTCGAGAAGCAGCGACTGCATTTTGGTCAGTTTGGCATCCGAGCCCCGCTCAACCAGAAGCGACAGAGCGACGCGCGCCTCGGCAGCCAATTTCTGCTGGCTGGCAGACAATCTGCTTTTCGGCGCGAAACGCGCCATGCGGAATTCCAGCGCCTCTGCAGAGCTCTTCAGCCGGGCGTTGTCGATAACGCCAACGCTATCGCTCTCGGGCCGAAATCCGGGGCCACCTCTCGCGCCGCCAAGGCGCCGCAGGTGGATATCTGCGGCAATCGTCATATCGCCATTTCCCCGCCCGCCTGCATCCAAAAGCCCGCCTCGACTTCCCTGTCAGATTATGATGCTATCGTTACGGCAGATGTCAACGACCTTGGAGCATAATGGGAGCTCGGAGAATGACGACACTCGACCAAACCGTTCAGAGCATCGTGGCGGGCTGGCGCGCGCTGCAGGGCAATGCCGAAGCATCGACCCGCAGGCCAGCCCGCTTCGTGATTGAACTCGGAGACGCCAGGAGCCTCGACCTCGCTGCGCTGCAGGCGCGGATCGGCGCGCTGCTGAACCTTCCGGTGACGCTGGCGCCGCTGTTCGACAATGCAGCCGGTGATCTGGCGCGGTTTCTCAAGCTGGACGTAGGCGGCGTCGGCCGCGCCGACCGGCGTGATCTCTTTGACGTGGCGGCGATGCTGCGGACGGAATTGGGTGTGGAAAGTGTTGAGCCCGATCTTGGCACCGACCACTATGACTGGGACGGCGACCACACGGCCGGCGTCGCCACAGAAAGCGCTGACTTCGCATTCTGGTGCTGGGCGCCGGAGGACGAAGGGCCTGCAGGGGTCAGCTGGGCTCTCGACAAGGTGGCCATTCCGCAGGCTTGGGCCTTGTCCCCAGCGGGCCAGGACCGTGGTACAGGCATACACGTCTTCCAGCCCGACACCGGCGTTGTCAGCCCGCATGCAGAATTGCCGAACAGCCTCCCAAGCACGCCCGGCGCGCGCAATTTCGTCGAGCCAGGGACAAAGCCGGTCGACCCCATGACGGGAAAGAATCCGGGCCACGGCACCGCAACTGCAAGCGTCGTCGTCAGCCCGGCCAATGCAGGCCTCACCGGTTCCGCACCAAAAGCGACCCTGACACCGTTACGCGCGCTCACCTCTGTGGTGGTGTTTGACCAGAGCAACGTGGCAGCGGCAATCGACCATGCGAGGCAATCAGGCGCGCATGTGATCACCATGTCGCTCGGCGGCGTGCCGAGCGCGGCGCTGCATGCGGCAGTCAAAGCAGCGGTGAAAGCCAACATCATCGTGCTGGCAGCAGCCGGCAACTGCGTCGGGGTCGTTGTCTACCCGGCGCGCTATCCGGAGACCATCGCCATCGGCGGCAGCAACTTCGACGACAAGCCTTGGCGGGGTTCATGCCGAGGCGCGCAGGTCATCGTTTCGGCGCCTGCCGAGTTTGTGCCCTGCGCCGAGGCAAAGCACCCCGCCAGCGGGCCCGGCATGAACCGCAAGGGGCAGGGCACGTCGTTCGCAGTGGCGCTGACGGCAGGCGTTGCAGCCTGCTGGCTCGCCCATAACGGCCGCGACAAGCTACTTCAGATCGTGGCCGCAAAGCCCGGGCGCACGCTGCAGGATATGTTCCGCAACCTGTTGCGCCGTAGCGCGCGGAAGGTAGCTGGCTGGCCGACCGACGAACTCGGGACTGGCATCGTCAACGCCAAGGCGCTGCTAGAGATCGATCCAGCGAAAGCGTTCGAACCAGCGTTCGACAACTGGCAGCCTGCCCAGGACGGCCTCATCGATCTAATTGGAGGGCTCGTCGGTGACATCGGCGGTGTGGAGAGCGCGCAGCAGCTTGCCGCCGTCGCGCCAATGCACGAACTTGAGCTAGCGGCACTCGCATTGGACCGAGCCAGATTCGGCCGGACGCAACGCGGGGCGGTCGAGAGCGCGGCGGGGCCTCCGCTATCAGATAGTTTGCGCTGGGCACTTGACCATGCCTCAGGATAGGTTCGCAGGTAACTGTCGCACCTCAGCCAGAACCCACAACACCTAAGTCAGAGCCCGCACGACACTGTATAAATGTCGCGGCTTGCAATCAAACAAAACCTGATGATGCTTGAAACTCACATAGTTCTCCGAGCTTCCACCAGTCGACATAGTGCTGTCGATTAACCACACACATAGCCATCGATTCGACAATGTTCGCAGCTTCGATAAGCTTGCTCCAAGATAGTGGAAACGCGTGATGCGCATCTTGCCGAATTTGTTCATAGTATGCGTTTTTTATAGGTGGTCGAAGGCATCGCCGCAACCGCCAATGGTGGCAAAGGCGCTGCCTCCTTCTGCTGCCAAGACGTTGCAGCGACCGGCGCGAGAGCTAGTGCTACCGGAAGGAGAAGCAGCTCGTACGCCCCAGCGACCTTTGGCAGGTCCGGAAGGGACTTTTTTGAATGTGCCGGCGCGACCATGCCGGCCCATGGCTCGGCCGCGGACGGTGTGCGCGACGCCTGTTTGCGAAGGGCCGCCTTGAAGGCTTCAAAGGCCTCGGCGAACCGAAGTGCCAGGTTGGGGTCGCTGACCATGTAGGCTTCGCGCAACCCGCCAGCGCTCGCGAATTCGATCCGGCCATAGCGGACGATAGGAATCTGATGATTGTCGGCGTATCTCCGATCGCGGGAGCCGTCCTTGTTCGATTTGGCCCAAGCGTGGTCGATGACTTCAGAATCGTGCGGAACAGGTTCGTCCTCGATGAACTGGATGGCTCGGGCTTCGATCTCAAGGTCCTGCAAATCGATGAGCGCATAGTCAGTCAGGCCCTTTGCCCGCATCAGAATGACGCCGGCGAAGATGTCGAGGACGTCGCCATTCGCATTCTCGATCCGCAGACCTTGCGCGCCAGCGACGATCCCATCGTCGATCGACCGCATCGCGACGAGTTTGCGCGTGATCTGCGAGGACGCTGCGGAGCGCGTGAGAGCGCGATCAATGCCCATCGATGATGTCACGTCCCAAATGCGATGCGCTCCAGCCATCGCGGCATGCGCCGCGACGACGCCAGCCCACGATTGCGAGGCGGGTGTTCCCCGTCAGCATCCATGAGACAGATTTGAGGTCTTCACGAAGGGAGGATTTCTGGTTCATCGTAGCCGCAAGGAGCGAAGATGAAACAGAGATCCGGGCCGGACAAAGCGCCGGCAGATC
>JAESGN010000592.1_pt1 | contig 24225 bp, 24 predicted proteins | sample 9269731 | NCBI WGS metagenome assembly JAESGN01 (sample SAMN15720683, study PRJNA650826) | algae metagenome | isolation source: Mojavia pulchra JT2-VF2 and co-occurring heterotrophs from desert soil | place: USA: Cadiz Valley, Joshua Tree National Park, CA | collected 1998-06-08
CTGCTCGTGGTGTGTGACGGTGTGACGGTGGTGTGGGGTGATCGCTCCTCACATCATCCTTTATCTAAAAAAGAATTTTACAGCGTTCATTTATGCAGGATTGGATAGTCCGGTAGTGCTTGGGAGTAATTTGCTTAGTAGACAGTACCCAATTTTTTAAATCTTGTAAAACTTCATTGGCTAACTCCGAGTAGGTCAACGCTTTTATAGGAGCGCCATGAAGTATAGAAACTCCTTCTAGAACCGCTTTCATTCCAGGAGAACATCTGTCGCAAATAAACCATAATTCATACTTCCGCCCAGTTTGAGATTCAGCTAATTGGACGTAGCGTTTTAACATGACATCTCTAAATACGCTACCTGTAAGTTCCCCAAGTTTGCATTCACCTAGAGCACGCCTCTTGTCGTTTTCAAGCCAGAATTCAAAATCAGGGCGGCGATGATCAGCAGTACCATCTTGACAATCTAAAAAACTTTCTGAACACCACTTCCAACGTTCGGTTTTGTAAGGAATAGGGAGAAGCCCAAATAATACACTAAGTGCATCTTGCTTTTGAAATTCTGTTACTTTTGACTTTTCAGTATTGGTTGGTGTCGATACTGTGGTTGTTTGACGTGGTTGTCGTGATGTTTGAGATTTATTTTGTTCAGGATTAATGGTGGTATTTAAATCAGTTGCCATATCAGTTCTAGGGTTTTTAACTTTGCCGCTACCTGTTCGTAAAGTTCAGGCTTCCTATTCATAGATTTCCCTAGATTTTCTACTGAGTAACTTTTACTTTATTAGCAGATGCAAGTACTAAGCTTTAGAGGACATACGTTCCAAAGCTAAATTATAAGATCTGTTGAGGCTTTTAAATACTTCAGTATTTCCACCATTATCAGGGTGATGACTTTTAGAAAGCTTACGGTATAAAGCTTTTATCTCCTTAGTATTTTGGCAGCGAGAAAAATCATCTTCAAACTCATCTGTTTCCGAATTTGTCAATTCCTCAAATTCGTAAGTTTCGGGATCGTCTTGCTTCAAATTTTCGCGTTGAGAACGAAATTCATTATCAATATCATCTAGTTGTTTTATCCAATCATCATCAGTTTCGTCACTAGGTATATTCTTAAATATTTCGTCTCCAACTTTCACTAATTTAAATTCAATAGAGCTTAAAACTAGTTTCCAGTCAGCTATTGAGCGCAGATTGTGTTTAGCTACGGACGGTGCTGCCAGCAGCACATAAGCTTTTTTTGCTGGCATTCCGGTTTTGGCAGTAAAATCTTCTTTGAGTTGTTTAAGGCTCATCTTAGTTGGTTCAATATTAGTGGGGACATTACATAATTCCCCAAAAGCAACCGAGACTTAACATCGCTCTGCATTCTAGCCTTTCACTACTAACCGATTATCATCTATGGACTCATCGCCTTGGTTTAGCTATTGATTGCTGGCTGCAAATTTCAGCATAAATAGCCTTAATATTATTGAGGCTTAAATGCATCTTCAGTCACTTATGAGGCAACAGATTGAATCTGAGGGCTTTCATTGAAATTAACTAAACCTTTTCTCAGATACTTATCGTTAGCGTCTCGTGTTCTGATATCTTTCACATCAATTAGTACAATTTTTTGACTTTTAAGTAATTCGCAATGTTTTTTATTGAGATGAATTCTTTCACAGATGTTAAGAATTTCATCGGGATTCTCTGCTTTAATGATGGCTTTGCTTTCGGCTGGTATGAATGTAAGCTCTACTGAGCTTTTTAATCCGTACAAAACAAGAGCGCTGTTTAATATAGCCTCAAGTTTCTGTTGTTCCAATTTCTCCAGAGAGACTGCCTGAGCTTGTGGTTTTGGCTCTTGTGGCGCAGGTTGCTGAGGAAGATAAGCCTTAACCCTATCAACTGTCTGTTGACCATAATCAACCGCCTTCTCTAACCGTAACTGCCAGCGCACCGGAAGCTTATTCAAAAAATCCACATCTTTGTATTCTGGTTTGTCTTCGATGATTTTTTTATCTAAGAGTTCAAAAATTTGCTCGTCATTTAAGCCAACCATCTGCAATGCGCGAACTCTTGCCAATTCCTCAGATTTTAGTTTATCCCAGGCCCAACTAATTATTAGGTCTATTCGGCGATTTTCTGTATCTTGTTCTTGAGTAAAGCTACCATCAGCATTAAATTGTTTTTTGCTTTCCCATGCGGCGATCGCATTTGTGACATCTGTGTAAGATTGAGCATTCCTAAATTTCCCAGCCAAGCAATTAACTAAATAATCTTCGTTTACCCAAGTAATTTTTTCCCTTTCTTTTACTCTCTCTGGGTCTGCATATTTAGCTTCTAGGCACTTGAGAATAGCTAGGCGATCCGGAGAGTTGAAATGTTCATAGTCAAAGGTATAGTGTTGAAGTCTCTTGTTGTCTGCTGCTAGTTTTTTCTCTGTAGCTTTGAGTTTAATCCCAACCCAACCCAAAATCTTTTTAGTAATTTCTATGATTTCTTTACCATCTTCTCTTGGTTCTGGCATTTTGTTAATGCCTAGTGCTGCTTTAAGCTTTTTATTTGACCTAACTTTTTCAATTAATTCCGTAATTTCTGGCGATTTTTTATGGAACTCTTTACCTTGCACTTGAAACTCTTCAAGTGAATTTAGCTCGGTTTTTATCAGAGCAATGCAAGGTCTCTTAAGTCCAAGTAATACACCAAAGTTAACGTCTTCTGCTGTTACTGCTCTATTAATTGAAAAATTGTGAATTTTAAGAAGTTCATCATAATGCTTAAGTAAAAAATATCTATCATACTGTTCTACCGTTTTAGGGTTTGCTATATAAGTTTTAAAGATGAAGTTTGCTGACCAAGTAGGGTCATTTTCTATGCCTGGTAGTTGATTTTTAATTTTATGCTTTTGTACAGCATCGCGTTGTTTTTTATTTAAGTCCTGCCTGCGGATTAAACGCTCAAACTCTTCTTCAGACGGTAAGTCCTCAGCATTAAACCAGTCTTGTGATTTTTGAATTTGTAACTCTTGTTTGACTTTTTTTTGTTTATTTTTTAACCCTGAATCAATTACCATAGTTTGTCTTTCAACATTATGCCCTTTCTCTTCTAAGCGAGTACTTAGGCATTTTCTGAGGTTATCACGCTCAAAATTCTCTATAGCAGTAATCCAGTTACTAAACCCAAATATTTCATCTTTTTTACAAGCATTGCAAGTCTCATCAATTAGGCTTGCTGCTAGTTCAGGGTTATCAGCTTGCAATAAAACTAACTCTCTATTTAGTTCTAATCTTTCATTGTAATTGCGCTCGATTGCTGATGCTACGTACCCATTTGGAAGGTAATCTTTTCTAATCATCGACCTTTCAGGACAGAAAATATAATGGGGTATACTTTCATCCCTATTCCTAAATAAAGATTGTAGTTGCCCATTGGTAGGCAAGACTCCATAAAATATTGATATCTTGCAATTCCACCATCCTTTCGATGTACAGCTGATGCCAGAGTTACCTGTTGGGCTGAGTAAAAAGACTTCTGGCTTGTGGATACCAAAATATTTGTCCGGGTTTTTCATACACTCTCGCGCCCAAGGCTCCTCTATGGTATCTGCGTTAATTAAGCAGAAACTTTTACCTTCAGCCTTGAGAATTTCAGCCAAAACATTAGTTAAAGTTTTTGAATCGCAAAAAACAAATGGACGTACACCTGGTTCTAATATGAGTTTGGTTAATGGCGTATTGTCTCTTTTGCGCTTGATTTCTGACTCTTCCTCTAATACACCATCCACAAATATGAAGTTGTGAGGTGCAATTTTGTAAGTATTTTCTACTTTGTAGACGGTCTTATTTGGTGCGATTTCGGCAATTAGGTCTACATAGATGTCGGCTAAATTACCATCTAGCAAGAAAATGTTTTTACACTGCCTTAACGATTTTTTGAAAATCTTGATTATTTTGGCTTGGCGCTCTTTGAGGGTTCCACCTTGGATTAAATGCAAAATTACTGAGCAGCTTTCGTCGAGGATAATATTGACATCTTTAAAGCTCTCACGCGCAGCATCTATCTTCCCATACGAATCTACGCAGTATAGGAGGTTCGCTGAAGCTTCTTCTGCCATGTCTTCATCTTCGTTTATGTGATAAAGATTTATATCGAAATCATCCTTGCCACGCTCGACAATTTGAGCAATTAAATTATTCCTGTAATTTGGCAAATGACAAGGAATGTCTGATTTTTTGATAATGGACAAAAGCCAGTTAGTTTTACCTGTCCCCATGTCGCTTTTGATTGCGAGTATGCTGCTGCCTGCTGGTATCCCTTCAGGCAGTTGAAACTCTGGGGTATTGATGCTGTAAAACGCTTTACAATTCTTACTGCTAAAAGTAGTTGCCTTGTTTTTCCAACCCCTGTAGCTTTCCTCTTTATAGGCTTCCTTTGTGTGTTCCTTGGTTAGCTCCTCAAAACTTATAGCCGAAATAAATTCAATTTGGCTATAGTCTTCAAGCTCATCAATATCCGCTTCCTCTTTGGTAACCTGCCCCCACCACGCAAATGAAACAATATAACCCTGCTTTTCAAAAAAATCAGCCTCTTGTAGCCATTTAGGTGCTACCTGCCGATTTATGATATCCCCAGCATCGGGACACAGCACAATTTTCTTTGCTGCATCAAAATGCTGCTGAAATCTTTTAAAATGCTCTGGGCTAGAGTGCCAGCTGCGTCCACCGCCAGCAACAGTTACGCCTTTTTTATTGTGTAATATCACAGGTTTGATTTCTGAACCCTCTGTAACCCAGATTTCATCCCCAGTCCCAGGCAGGAATGCTAGTGGCAGCTCTCCATTAATATGTGCCCCTAGACCATGAGGATTTTTGCCTGTGCAAGAAGTTGCCCAGTAATATCGACCCCCCTCTTGAACGTCCGTTTTTCTGACCTTTAGCCCAACTATTAAATTTCCTTGGAAGATTGGGCATAGAATCCCAGGCGGAAAAGCGTTGAGAGTTGCCACGTTTGACTGTACGTTGATCACCCCTGGCAGGGTAAAAGGGAATTGCCCCAGCACTCTGGGAAACTTTGAGGTAACCGATCTATACATCCCTGTGTCTATCTGCTTGTCCGTCAGCCCACGCTTCTGGAGATTGGCGAGATCGCCTGGGGATAGCTTGAATTGTGGCTGGCTCAGGATTTTCCTATATAAAGCATCGCGCAACTCTACTGGCAGTTCAGGTTTGCTCTGCTTCTTTTTCTCAGAGGCAGTTCTTCTTTGTGGACTTTGCTCTTTAGCGGCAGTTGTTTGTGGACTTTGCTCTTTCTCAGAGGCGTACTGCTGCCTACGAGCGTGTACTTGAGCTAGTACCCATGTATGGGTTGTGTGGCCTTTGGCATTGTCATTGACGCACACATATAAGCCTTCTTTATCCCATTTTTTATACCCTGCTGAATTTCCGCAAAGCACACCTTGCTCTTGATTATTTTTAGTGCGGCATTTTCCCGAAATATCGCCGCAGATGGGGCAAGGATTGTGGCGATTTGTTGGGTGGGGTTTGTCACTTGAAGATTGGCTTGAGTACTGGATTCCTCCAAGGTTTTGATGTATACTACTTGTAGTACTTTTTAATGTTGAAATTTTCATTGGGCTGTCCATTTCGTGGTAGTTTGGACAGCCTCATATTTTTTTATGACAGATTCACTAAAATAAATTAGGATTTAGATAAGAAAAGAAATATTAGTTGTTGGGCTGATTGCCCAGTTTTCATGCAGCGATTAGTAGTCGTTGCTTTGCGGGACTTATCTTGTTAGCAAATTTGCTTAGTGAGTCTGCTCAAAAAATGAGGCTGTGTGTAATCGGCACTTTTTTTTGCCGATGAATCAAGCTTATAGCGATCACCTTTATAAAAACAAGGATTGGTCTCAACCTTGGAAATAGGTTGTTAAGTTTTCGTTACAAACGGTTTCCATCCTGCACCTTTCGCACCAACAAACAATTCTCCCTTTTCAACCTTGTGGGAAATCAAACGTTTTGGCGGCTCTGGCTTGCGCTCTTGCCTGCAAGCTTTAGAGACCAGATCACCAAGCCTAGCAATGTGCCGATTTAGGTCTCCAAGTTTATCCGATAAAGTGGAATCTATGGCAGAGTATTTGGTAGCTGTAACCAGCACAAAATGAAGATAGAAGCTTTTTGGCAATCCCTTTTCGCAGGGTAGAGATTTAAGTTTTTCTATGTCTTGAGAATCTAGTTTTGGTTTCCAGCAAGTGTTTCTAAGGATTTTAGCTTCTTGCTCAAAGTCTTTAATCTTAAAACAGTATCCATTCAGAGACTTTCTGTAGTGGTTGTCAAATTCTTCCTGAATCAACCACAGAAAATATTGTGTTTCAGATCCTGGATAATTTGTAGCTACTTGCTGAGAAAGGTGGCTTAACTCCAATTGAATAAACTGCCAAGAGCTTTGTATTAGTCCAAACAGAGAATTATAAAAGTCAGCAAGATAGATTAAGCACTTGTAGTCTATTTCGTCAATCTCTCCCGCCTGCCAAGCTGCTAAAGCTGGATTACCACCACCACCACCGAATTTCGCTTTTAGCAACTTACCAAAATAAATAGCGAAATTCCTTTGTTCAAACCATGATTCTAGTAGGTGTTGTGTGTTGGCATATTTGAGCAATATCGTACTTGGCAGTCGGGATGACAAATCTTCGATTTTCTTAGAAATTTCGCTACGTTGTCTATTTTGTAAATTTTGTGAATTGCGATCGCTTCGGTTGGCTATCATGGTGTAATTTCCCTACAAATGGGTACTGAATAAAATAATTTATCAGATATTATCATTAGCTACTTCTCAATTAATTGACTAATAGACTGTAAAAATTTGGCGTTTATTTCCTAGCTAGGCTAAGATAACTGTAGCAAATTTCTAGTATTAATAATGATTACGAAACCTTCTACATTTCCTATTAGCCAAGTACAGACTGAAATCGATACTCTTGCGGCTACCGCTGCCCAATTCTGTAAAAAGAATCCTAATCATGCTGGGAGGTTAAACGAGTATGTTGGGGATGCTATAAAAGCCCTCAAAGCCTACAGCAACAATACTTTCTATAATTCCTATGATCCTCATTTTTTAGAAGAAATCTCAGGTAGTAGCTTTACTAAAGAATCTATAGTAATGATTTTGGAGAATACTGATATATCCTCTGATAAAGTTTTAGTGCAGATTGAATCTATATTAGATAATCGCATAGGCAGGAAAGATTTTTTGGTAATCAGAGACGTAGAATTGGCTATCAAAAATCGTGGTAATGCTGCAACTTTAAATATCAAAAATTCACTTAGATGGCTGACGGATATTATTGAAATCAAGCATTCTCACCTCAATCCACAAAATAGTTTTGCTCCAAACCCAAACACAAACCTGTGGGATATGTAACCACGCTCCATCTTCCGGTTTATGATTGGCAGTGTAAAACCTGCCAATTTTTATTGTGAAGTTGTGCGATCGCCTAAGTTCACAATTGAAAAACGAGTAAGTAAAAAGTAAGAAACTCTTTGCTTAACAATCAGTTACGTGCTTATAGGATAAGGGTTTTGAGAGCCAATGCTGTTCACCCTAGCTGCGCGGTCGCACCTATTCAGGTTTTCTAATAATTTGCAGCAGAATAGCTTCAAGTCGGTCTAAAGCGGCGTTTATATTGCGTTGGTTTTCCTCAACATTTCGCTGATGTTGCTCAAAGTTGCGCTCGTGCCGTTCATGGCTCTCGTGTAACTCTAGAAGTACATCATCTAAAACAGCACTACGAGCTAACACGCGGTTGGTATTCTCAGTTAGATCAGCGATCGCCTGAGTATTTGTTTCCTGCTGCTGGGCTACGCGGTTCAAGCTGGCGTTGGTTTGTAGTAGTAGCGCTTCTATTTGGTCAAGCCGACTTGGTGTGTCTTGCGGTGTGTTGGTCATTGTCCCGCCTCAATCATCTTGGCTAGTGATTCGGAGTCGAAACAATCCAGATAGCTGATCATTTCCCGAAATTGCTGATATTTCTCTTCAGCATAGCTATCTGGTGTAAATCCTAGTACTTCGCAAAATTTTATGTAGTCGGATTTCCAGGCAAAGGTATTCAGCGCAGTTACAAAGTCACTGACGGCCCCCACTGTATCTGGGTTGGGCGATTCAGTTGTGTTGGTGGTTTGGTAAGCTTCAGGCGATTCACTCATGCAGCCCCCTTACCTTGATCAGGCGAAGGGGGTCTTTGTAACAGCTTGCGAGCTTCTAAAGCTTCCTCAATCAAAATTGCTGCTGTCTGGCTCTGAGAGCGTCGTTCTGTCCCTGCTAGGTTTTTGACAAGTTCGTAGACCTCATCAGTTAGCACTACATTCACTCTTCCACTCATGGTGTTGTCTGTGTTCATTCCTCTACCTCATGATACGCTTTGTGATTTAAAAATGGTCTAACACTTCTTGCGTTAAACGTGTCATTAAGTTTATGATGACACAGAATGACACAAACATCACATCGAACCGAACCGCAACAACTAAAGCACTAACCAAAAAATCGCACTATGACAAATCAAATACTTTCTGTGATTGAGGTACAAGCCACAGAAGTAACAGAGGAAACAAGTATCGAACCGCAAATCGAACCGCAAATCGAAGCTGAATCGAAACACGAGAGCCTATTTGATAGCTGGGTGCTATCATCTGTAGCGCGGGAACTGACCGGACTAGATAAGTCTGCATTTCAGCGCTCTATCTCTGGCTTGATTGAAAACTACAAAATCCCCGTAGACCTTCTACGGCGTGGTGAGGGGAAAAATACACAGTATTCTGGCTACGCTTTGGAACTGGTAAAGGCTGCTAGAAGTGCTGATAAAAATAGCATTGAGAACCTCTTAAAATTCTCCCCAAAGCCAACACAACAGGCTAATTGTTCTGCCCTAGCAACTGTCAATAAAAACAATCAACTGGCACGTCAAAGCGATGCTAAAACCGTTGAGAATTTTACTCAAGCCAAACAAAACCTGAACACTGGAATGCAGAATTGGCGTATGTTAGGCGCGTCTTTAGCTGCCAAGGTGAGCAAGGAAATCAAAGCTGGCTTTGCAGAGCAATTCAACTCTGAGATGCAAGATTTAGGCGTACAAGCTCAAGATGTTTTCGAGTTGGAATAAACCAATGAGACTCACTGTTAAGAAGCACCATGAGCAATTCAAGGAGATGGCAGAAGAGATTGATCCCGTGATAGCTCGTTTAGCTGGCTTAGTTGACAATTTTTAAGCAACTGCGATCGCCCTGACAAAGTTTTCGCAGTTGCCTCTGATCTACAACCCAAAAAAGGATTGAATTAATGAAAATTCTACTCTCATCCGCGCTGATTGTCGCGCTACTTTCTGCTGCTTTCCCATCGTTAGCGGCGAAGCAACCATCAAAGCAACCTCTTCAGACAGAAAAACCACAGCAACCACAGCAGCCAACACCACTGTATAGAGGCGTTAGCCGCCGATAGCCACAAAAAAAGGGGATGCCTTGCCAGTATCCCCTTCAGTCCTTCGTTAAATCCGATGAGAATTTTTACTCCTGAATGATAAGCCAGCTTCCTGCCGATAAAAACAAAGATTTAACCATAGTTCATCAAATTGACGAGTGATTTTATGGACGAATTATCAAGCCAAATTGAGGATTTAAAAACCGATGAACACGAGTTAAAGCAAGTGCTTGACCAGCACGATTTAGACGCATCTTTAGAGCAAGAATTTAACGCCATAGATGCTCAGTTCCGCAAACTCGAAATCGTCTACCAATCGCTACTTAATACTAGGAGATTCTTAAAAGATGGCTAGATTGAACAACGCAAGCAAAGCCGCCGCCGAAACAGTAGCCGAGAAAATTGCTAAAGGTGGTAAAGCAACGACACCACAGACTAGCAATGTTGTGCAAATGCCTTCACTGGCTACCGATGTCAAGGGCAATGTGGCTGTAAATGTTCCCGGTTTACACACACTAACACCCGATTTAATTCCCGCATCCCTGCCACAATTCCAACAAACTGATTACCGCATCAGTGACCCTTTAAACCCTCCTGAAAATTTGCCGCAAGCCACGGAAGCACAATTTAATTCAGGTATGGCTATTTACGAGGGGGCACAGCGAGCGCTCAAGTTAACAGGTGCGGCATTCGACACAACCCGCGAGAAATTTACCGTCATTGGGAAGCAAGCTAAGGCAATTGGTGCTGGCATCATAGCAGCTACCGAAATTGAGAAAGTCAAGGGTAACTTTCTTGATTACCAAACCCAGTTAGAAGTAACTCAACAAAAAGGAATTACTTTTGATGTTGCCCAAACTAAAACGGTAACTGATAGAAACATTGCCATACATACCAAGACTGATTTAGCCGAAAAGCTAAAACTTGCTGAAATTAAATCTCAAGAATCAGCAGCTAAAACACTCTTAGCGCAAGGCAAGTTAAACGCTTTTAAACAACAGTTGGGCAAATATTTGTCTAATTCTAAGTAACAAAAAAGGGTATCTGTTTTGCCCACAGATACCCAACATTGTTAAAATCGGTAGGATAATAATATGCAACTATCAAGCAAATATCAACTGTCTTTGGGTACTGGCGCACTCGGCATTTTTGCAGGAATAGCGATTGCCTTTGGCACTGAGCTTCGCTCAATCGCCTCTGGAGGATTCAGAGATTCACTGGCCAAAACTATCAGCATTGCTGGCGGTGCTGCTATCCCTGCGATTTTCGTTACTCATTTGGTTGTCGATACGCGGGCCACTCGCAAAATTAACGAAAGCGAGCGACACGCTAGTAATGCCACTGCAAGCCTTAATAAAGCTAACAAAGAACTAGAAGACAGCAAACTAAGGCTAACCAATCTCACACGGGAATTAGAAGCATATAGGCAGGAATCAGAGAAGATTCAGCAACGGCTACTAGACCAACTTGAACAAACTAAGCAGAATTTGTTGGCGGTTGAGGGCGATCGCTCCCGTGCCGAAAAATTAATTGCCCAACTACAAGGCAGCATTGAGGCATTGGAGACACAAGCCAACAAGGAAAAAGAGCAAATCGATTACCTGACAAGAGAGATTCAACATTGGGAATTCAATTTTTACTCGTTGGTAGATGCGGAGTCAGATAAAAAATTCAAGGCTGCCAGAGCTAACGAAATTCAGAAGATTTTTGATGAACACGATGCCATCACCCAGGAAGCTATGGCACTCTTGCGCCAATTACAGAATTGGGGTGAGAAAGTTGCTTACGGGCACAACAGTAAGCGCGAGATTATCAGGAGCTTGGCAACTGCCTACAACGGGAATTTAGATGAGATTAATCAGGCGATCAATAAAGAGCGCTCAGGGTATCTGGAACAAATCGAGTTGCTCAATGAGAAAGTAGGCAGGTTACAGCAAGAGTTAGCAGGCGAACTAGTAGAACCGATTTATGGCGATTTTGGCTTTGATATCAATGGGAAGATTGCCAACGAGTTAGCCAGAACAATCAATCTTGAATTGCATATCCCATTGGCTGTTAAAGGCTTTCATGCCAAGCCTGACGGTGTTGTAGATATTGGTTTTGGCTACTCACGGTCAGTTTTACCACAAGCGATCGCTGAAACTATCAACAAGCATTCTCTTGCACTGGCTAAAAAGCTGAGGCTGTTTAAAATTACCAGCGTTCGGAAGTTAGAAATCACTGATTGCATTGTCGTAAGTTTTAGGCAATCGCCAGCGGTCAAGGACGATGAAATTAAGCTCATGGTTGGTAGTCCTGACCAATTCATCAGCTACATCACCTCACACCCAATTCGATATCGGCTGATAGCAGATCCGGGCGTTGGTAAAACTCCAACTACTGCGGTAATGATTAGTGAAATACTCAAAACTGGATGTACCAGAGGCAACACTGGCAAGGGTGAAAAAGTACCAAACACTCTGGTTACTGTTAGCTATCCCGGTGCTGTTGGTTCCCTCAAAGATTCCAATTATCCCCTTGATGTTTTCCTTCAGTATGGTGACACAACCGCCGCTATTAAATCCTTTGAAGACTGCCTTGACGATGGTAAATATCGCGTTCAGAATCCTAACTTTGCAGCCAACTACTTTCAAATTTGGGTATGGGATGAACTTGATAACACTCTCAATTCTTGCAGTGAGCCATATAAAGCAGGCGAGAATTTAAAGAAGATTCTCAAACAGTTTGGTCACAACAACATAGGCTGGATTGTTAGCGGTCAATCGGTCATGACTAAACAAATCCCAGGTTTCACTAATGATGATAGGAGCTTGTTTACTGAAATTATCATTGGCATTCCTAAAATTAGACATTACTTAAACACCTACGGAAAAGGTAAAAATAGTGAGTCTAACCTGGCTAAACTTACTCGCAATTTAGACGCAATTGAAGATTACATTGAGCATAAAAACGAGTTAGTAACGGATGATGCCAGATTATTGAGGGTAGCTTTAGTAATTGATGGGCGATCGCCTAAGCTTTACTTTTTACCTAATCTTGATCAAGTTGCTTTTAACTATCAAGAAATAGAGTCAGTCAAGCGACTGGTAAGGCTTGCCAAAACCTCTGGCAAGACTGGCAGCAGTCTGGTAAGCAATGCCTCAAACCTAGATACAGCAAGCACTGGCGCAATGGCAGGCTTGCCACCAAAATTGACTATGGAGGGTAGCTGCCAGAATGGTACAAAACCACACTGCCCCCACTGCTATAGCGCAAAATTAAAGCTACAAAATGACAACAGATATCGTTGCTTAGACTGCAAGAAACGTACAGTTACCAAAAAGATAATCTCCAGGAATTAGGAGTAATTGAATTGTTTAAATATCATTACAGCATCGCGGTCAATCTATATAACCTCGATGATGAATTAGCAGAGCGCCTTTATGGGAAAAAATATTCTACTGTTCTCTACTTAGATACAAACAATAGATTGGCAAATGACGAGATTTTATCAATTCGTACCATTAGCGGATCTTTTTCATGGCTAAAAATAACAAAAATCGTTAGATACCAATTCCATATAATAGATAACAATAGACTTGTTGAAATGGACATGACGCAAGCAAGTTACCAAGAGGATAGACCAATCAATACAACAGATGAAGTCTGGTTTGATTGCAAGGCTGATGTTTTGCTATTTTGGGATGATTAAATTTAATTTTTCTTACCAGTACTGAAATTGTGATTTCCCCGGTATCAAATCGTTGTAGGCTGTGGATCGCAGGGTCTACAGTCTGACAATGAAAATCAACAGGCACGGACGCGCCAAGGTTCTCACTCAGCAGGAGATACAGCTAATTTTCAGTCACGGGCTGCATAATGACCGCGATCGCACTTTATTTGGTGTCTGCCTGTTCAGTGCCGCAAGAATCCGCGAAGCCTGCACCCTGTTGACCGAGGACATCTACACACCCAAAGGACTGGTTAGACCCAGGCTGATAATTAGGAAAGCGAACACTAAAGGTAAACTAGCCACACGCTCACTACCAGTAATTGAAGACTTGCGGCAGTTGTTGAGCGACTATTATTCAATAGCTGGTGATGTTTATCTCTTTCCCGGTCGCAGTGATGGACACATCAGCGAGGACTCAGCCGCAAGGATATTGAGAACAGCTTGTAAGGAAGTAGGGATAATTGGCGTGAGTACCCACAGCTTCAGACGGACGGCATTAACCCAGATGAGTAATGCAGGTATTCCCTTGAGGGTGATTCAGGAGATATCCGGGCATCGAAATTTAGAGCAGTTGCAGAAATACCTTGAGGTTAGTGATGAGCAGGTGTTAGGTGCAGCGGCGAGTTTGGCGATGTTATCGCCTGTGACTAGTAATGGTGTAGAGCTAGAAGGAGACGAAAAGCAAGCAAAGGTTTACTGAGTACCAAGATTCATGGGATGGTAGATACCTTGCTCAGTCGAGGATTGCATCGATAAATAAAAGTACAAAGTGATTTTTTATTTGTTTTTTAGCTCTACTTCTGTGTAAATTTCTGATTCGGAAGCATTCTCCGATTAGTCTTACTGGTTTAAGACATCTTTCCTGTGTTGTGGTGCAGCAGCTACCGCAGCGACTTCTGCCAGTAGCTCCTGAGAGACCCCCATCTCCTTCAAAGTTTCCATCAAATCCTCTGCTACCGCATCAAAGTGTTCGCTGTTTAAGCCTTGCTTTTCCACCAAATCTTTGTGAGCTTGGCGCATATAGCGACCGTTATATTTATCAGTTCCGCCAAAGGCATAAGTTAGAAAATCTTTCTGGTGTTTGCGTTGCTTCACCATATCCACATCGGCAAAAAAGTGCTTGATGCGGTCATCCTGCAAGACTCGCTCGTAGAATTTGTCAACTGCTAAATCAACAGCATCTGCACCGCCCAGTTTTTCAAATAAAGTTGCCATAATGTTTCAACATTCAAGAACCATAACTGCATAAAATCATAAATTCGCTGATTTCAAGTAAAAGTTCATAAACCTTCTAACTGTTGAGTTTGCACGTCATAACAGCTTCGCCTGATATACCCGAATTTAATGGTTATGGGGAAAATGTCGGGAAATATAATTATGACGACATCTTTTGAAACAGGCTCACAGTAAAGATTAGAAGCGTACTACACAGGCTTGCTTGCTACGGTTTCCTAAACTCCATTTGGGCGAAGTGGTCTTGCAGCAGTTTGTGGATGAAGCGATAGCGGCCACCGACGCGTTGGAGGAATAATCGCTCTGTGCAGTAGTCGAGGAAGCGGGCGTAGTTCCAAGGGATGTAGCCTTTGCAATAGAGAATGAGGCGTAGGGTGAAGTGTTTAATAACGGGTGTTCCACTTCTAGGTATCCCCAGTAATAATCCCAAAAGTAACCCAGATATTAAGCTAAAAAATAAAACTTCATTTGAAGTATTATTTTGTAGAATTCGTTGAATCAGAAAGATTAATATTGTAGAAGGTAAAAATGCAAAAGCTGATAACTTAAATGTATTTTTGGCAGATTGCCAAATCCCTTGGTTAGGAATAGTTTTATTTTCTATTTCTAAACCATGAAATCCAAAAAGCAGCCCTCCAATCAGCCCATAAAGTAGCCCAAAAAGCAGCCCAAAAATCGGGCCATAAATCAGCCCAAAAAGCAGCCCAAAAATCGGGCCATAAAGCAGCCCATCAAGCAGCGCAAAAAGCAGCCCAAAAAGCAGCCCAAAAATTAGCCCCAAAATCAGCCCATAAAGCAGTCCATAAAGCAGCCCAGAAAACAGAAAATTTTTAAAATAATGATAAGAAAATTTTAGAATTTCAACTGCTTCAATTTTATCTCCAATCACCCCCAAAATCAGCCCAAAAATTACCCCAATAATCACCCAAAAAGGCAGCCCAATAATCACCACAATAATCAAATTAGAAATTAGCCCTCCAATCAGCCCTCCAATCAGCCCAAAAATTAGCCCTCCAATCAGCGCTCCAATCAGCCCAATAATCAGCCATTTTATAATGGTTTTGTTAAAAACATTATATCTAATTAAACCTATATTTTCGATTTTATACTCTATTGTCTCACCAAGTAAACCATTAATCAGCCCTCCAATCAGCCCATAAATCAGCCCAATAATCAGCCCAATAATCAAATTAGAAATTAGCCCAATAATCAGCCCTCCAATCAGCCCATAAATCAGCCCAATAATCAAATTAGAAATTAGCCCAATAATCAGCCCTCCAATCAGTAGTTGTATAATTCCCCAGACAATTAAATTATAAATAACTTTAGGAATTCTAGTCTTTAGCAAATTAGGCTGTATTTCTTCAATCAAAAACTCAGTTTTCGATTCTAAGAGCATGTGTTTAGCTAACCAAACCAGCCACATTCGGGTTCGTTTAGCATTAGGAGGTTTGTTTTTCAAATATACTCTACTGTTAATATTCCGTGTTAACATCCGCACAACATAGGCATCTAATAAATACTGAATCCGGTCTGCTGCCGAGTCCAAATTCTGCCATTCTTCAACAGATATTTCTTGAGATATTAAAACAGTAATGCTGAGTAGCAAAGGAGTTTTTACTAACTCTAATAGGTCTAAGTCACTACTAATGGTTGTCCATAGTTTTGCATATTTAATACTGCTTAGATAATCACAAATTTGATTATTAGTTAAAAGCTGTAAGTAGATAGCCCCATTAAGTTGCAATTGAGTAGCGTAGTTACTATATTCCTCGATCCGACTACAAACAACTAGATAAAGCGGTCTATTTTCGCCTGCTAAAAACTGATTAATTGCATGAACGCAAAGTTCTTGACGCTGTGGCTCAAGTTCATCTAAACCATCAAGCAATGGTAGTAATTGATGATTATTTACCCACTCTTGACCGAGTTTTGTTGAGACACCATATTTAGATTTGAGTTCTACCACCAACCAATCAGTTAGGGATTGTCGTTCATCTTTCCAAGAAGACAGGTTGAATAAAACTGGAACGGGATAATCAGGCTGTTCTTCTGCACGACTAACTAAAGCTTGAGCCAGTTCTAATTGTGTAGTGGTCTTCCCTGACCCTGGCGCACCCAGTATTAACAGTTTACCTGCAATTTCTTCCGAGTCAAAAACTTCTAAAATTGTTGTGGTATTTGGGAGAGGTTCAGGAGGTCTTTGACCAATTTTTATCTCAGCATCCCAAGGTCTTGTTACTTGCTGCGGTTGTGACTCTTTACCTAAATTAATCAGCACAGCATTGTGTAGAGATTGCCTTAACCGTGCAGTCACTTCTTCCTTGACTGCGGCTAGTAATATCCGCTCGTTCTTTGGTCGAGCCGGGTTGCCAACTGGTGTTGTTGTCTGGCCACCTAGAATATTAAAAATATTTTGAAAAACATTACCTTGAATATAGTCGCCTTCAATCCGTTCGTTATAATTACCTCCTTCAGTATTAATATTACGATTTTCAGGCGGTTTCTGCTCTTCCATATTCTTATATGAGCTAATTTTAAAACCTACGGGTTGCTAAACTATGAACTTAGAAGTTTGTTAATCCAGTTTCCTTAATCTTCTGCTTCTACTTCCTGCCAACCTTTGATAGCACCAACAATAAAAGCACCTGCTGGGTTGTCAATCGCTTTCTCTAAAGCTGCTAACCCGCCTTCTTTAGCTGCATTTATTGCACGTTTTTTTAATGTTGGGTTACTTTCAATTCGATTTATGGCTTCTGCCGCTACTACCATTTGTTGTGATGTAGTAGTGGTTGGGTAAGTCTGCTCTAATTGTTTTAGTAATAGCTGAATCTCGACAGCAGCTTCAGCAAGGCTCTGCGGTTGTCCAGCCGCGTAGTAGTTACCTTGGATATAATCGCGTTCAATGCGCTCGTTATAGTTGCCGCCACCTGTGTTGATATTGCGATCGCCAGTCATGTTTGTATCTCCTTGAAATACTTTGTTGTTATCGCCTTGAACATTGTTGAGGTTGCCATCTATAGAACCGCCAACTGAAAATCCACCTTGATTGTTAGTCATAGTAGCTACTTGTTCTACGTTTGAATAAAAACTAGGGCGTTGTAGCGCCTGAGTAACAAAATTTTCTAAACTACGAATTCTGCTATCTTTTTCTGCCATCAATGCTTTTAATTCTTGCTCTGCTAATGCTTTAAGTTGATTATAAATTTCAAAATATTCTGCACTCAGTTGGGACTTGTCAGCCGTCGCTGCGGTTTTGGCACGAAGTAAAAACTTATCTTCACCTCGTACTTCCATACCGACAATTCGCAAGTCAGCATCAGGGTGATTCTCTGCCAAATGCTTAAAGGAAATTGCGATCGCCCTTGGGTCAACACCTTGATTATGGTAGAGGTCAAGGGTGTCAAAAATTGGTTGAATAAAATCCCCAAACTCTCCATCTGCAAACACTTCCTTATGGTTATCTGGTTTGCGAAGTGGGTCAGGGTTTTCTTTTGTAGGGAGTCGCATATAAACGTATTCACAACGCACTCCATTAAATTTGGTGTCAGTGGTAATGCCCCAATCTTGAATATATGCCCCGGTAAGAGTAGCGCCTGTGAAATCAGTTCCGTTAAGTTGTGCTTGGGCTAGTTTCGCCCTTGATAAATTTGCGTCTTTTAAGTTGGCTTGGCTCAAATCTGCACCAATAAAACTGGCATCTACCAAATTGGCTTGTTGAAAATTTACTCCCCGCAAGTCATCACGGTCAAATTTCTTTTCTTGTCCCTGGCCTGTTACCAGAATTTGACGTAATTGTGTGTTCTGAAGGTAAGTTGTACCAGGGCGAATCAGGTCAAGTTTTTTAGTTTTTTTGAAATAAGTACGAGTCAGATTAGCGTTTCTAAAGTCTGTACTTTTAAGTGTGGCTCCTTTGAAATTAGCATCAGTTAAGTAGGCATTGCGAAAGCTCGTACCACCACTCGCTGCAAAAGCAACAGCAATGTTCCGAATAAGGGCGTATTTTTCATCTGCTTTCATTGCTCTCCAAGCAATGTAAGCACTAAACAAAACTTCGGCTACGGCTACGGCTCCGGCTACGGCTCCGGCTCCGGCTCCGGCTACGGCGAAGGCTACGGTTACGGTTACGGCTCCGGCTCCGGCTACGGCGAAGGCTACGGTTACGGCTACGGCTACGGCTCCGGCTACGGCTATGGCGAAGGCTCCGGCGAAGGCTCCGGCTACGGCTACGGCTCCGACTACGGCTCCGGCTACGGCTCCGGCTACGGCGAAGGCTATGGCTACAGCGAAGGCTACGACGAAGGTGAAGGTGAAGGCTACGACAATGGCTGAGTTGAATCCTTGGCGAAGGATAACTAAAAAGGCAACAATTATAACTATTAAGCTAGTCCAGCTTAGAACCTGATTTTGTAGACTTGAAGTCTCAAATATAGCCCTTATCAACAATCCAACGAAAGCTAAGAAAAATCCTGAAACTCCAGACAGCAACCACGAAACACAAACTAGAAAAATAGCCCAATGCTTTTGCAGCCCAGCAGTAGCATGACTAAAATTTGCACCTGTTAAATTAGCCCCTGTAAAATCTGCACTACGAATATCTGCATAACTAAAGTTTGCACCCTCAAGGTTTTGACCTTTAAAAGAACGACCTCTGAGATTTTGACCGGAGAAATCCTGGGGCATAACTTGCCTAGCAAATGTTCAGATTTATGCTCTGATACACAAATGGTATGCAATTTCCCGATTATAGAAAAATATTGCACTACAAATCGTCATTAACTTAAAGTTCGCCAAACTTCGCCAATCACTGATACTATTTTGGCGAGTTTCGATATTTGGCGAGATTTATGAACAAGCAGGAAGCAGCAGATTTTATTGGTGTCAGCGTTCGTGCCCTTGAGCGTTATGTCCAGCAAGGTAAAATCAGCGTCAAGTACGAGAAAGGTAAAACCAGACCGACCGCCAACTTTGACGCTACAGAGCTAGAAACCTTTAAAGCAGAACTGAACCAGCCAACGATAAAACCAGCCTTTGAATCTCGCCAAATAGCGACAGAGCCACAGCCAGACACAGGTAAACTCAGGCATAACCCTGGCGAGGTTGCGAGATTTGACGAGGTTTCGGGATTTGGCGAGATTGATGTAATTGAAAAACTATCTGGAATCATAGAAGCTTTACTAGGCAAAGGTGACAGTCAGCCATTAGTACCCATTGCAGATAAATTACTGCTAACCATTGCTGAGGCACAGGCTTTAACTGGACTGTCTAGGGAATTTATCAGAGATGCGATTAACTCAGGTAATTTAAAAGCCAAACAGATTGGTAAAAGCTGGCGAGTTAAGCGCAGTGATCTAGAACAATACGTTGATAAGTTGTTTTAAATCTCGCCAAATTGCGACAGTGTGAAACTCGCCAATAGTATAGAGCAGGTGTAGCCATTTAAATAAGTATAGTTATTTAAAACGGTGTCCATATACCCAAGGTAAACCCATACAAGTCTTAGAGAGTGCAAGTAACCTATGCCTGGACAAATTAGAACATACAAAGCAAGGAACTTACAGAAGATGAACTTGGACTATTAGAAAATGAATTACCTTTATTTATGCGTATGCTTAAAAGCCAAATACTGGCAGTAAAAATAGCTAATAGTGATGAAATTGATAATGCCTAAAGAAAATAAGCGGCATAATCCAATAAAAAACTCCCTAAGTTGGTCAGTCAATCAGTCAGGGAGTTTTTACTTTTAAAAGGCTATAAATATGAATAATTAAACGAAGATAAAGCAAGTACGATGTTAACACAAACTCTCACACCAAAGCGTGACAACTCAAAAGTTCCCCACCATAAAATTAAAAAATGGTTGTATTCCAAGCCAGTAACTAATTGGCTATCTCAGTATTTTAAAGATAAACAAATATGTAATGATATCCTAGCGACTCTTTATGAGTTACTAATTAAATATCCAAACATGGACGCAATTGCTGCAACAAGTAGAGGCGATCATGTAGGAGTTAATACATTTAAATGGGAAATATGGGTTATCAAGCACAGCCGATTATTTAATGTTACGGTTGCTTCTGATTGTCCGCACACGATGAAAGTCGATGACTAAAGAAGTAGTGCAATCGCTTTTCTTCCCATAGTTATATCAGGCGGTCGCAAGATAAACAGCGTTTGCAGTGTCGAGACTGTGGTAAAAACTGGCTGAATTGAGAGCGATTACTTATGAGAATCTTCTTTATAGGATTCTCATAAGTAATTAAAATATTATCCATGTACAAGACAATCTATATTGACATTCATTAATTCCTTGGTTACTATCTAAATATAAATATTACAAATAAAGTAATCAAGGAACAGGGGTCTATGTCTAGAGAACTTAAAGCTAGTGAAGACCTTGAAAATACTTATGTGGCAGAGCGTGTAGCTTATTTGCTGCCGCAGTTTGAGGCTTTAGCTCCCTACAAATTGAATCAGCGTAAAAAGGGTGTACCCAACGAAGATTTACTTGGCTGGGAACGGCTAGCAGCTATTGAAGCCAAAAACTTGAAAATCAATTACCCAGATGAGCGCCCGGAAGATGAAAAGGAATATGGCACGGCGTTGAGACAAATTACGGCATTGAAAAAAGCTTTGAAGTTTGCTGCCAAGACTGATTTAAAAGACCGTGCTTTAGTGAACCCAGTCAACACAATCATTACCCATTTTGGTGAAGCTTTAAGTTATCAGTTCGCCAGCTACAAAGAGCGTCAAAACTCGCGCTATCGAGACACTGTAAAAGAACGTAGGCAGAAAGAAAACAGAATCTATATTGACTTGACCAACTCTTTAAAGTTTGCTCACAACGTTTTGACTGATATCAAAAATGATGAGGATGCTAACTGGCTTGATGTTAGTTGTGCGATCGCCCTCGCTACTGGTCGTCGTATGGCAGAGGTACATCTGTCAGCTAGTTTTGAACAAATAGATGAGTACACTGTGACTTTTAAGGGACAGTTAAAGGGTAAAAATCGCAGGGTCAGGTTGGGTGACAAAGCTGTTTCAGTGCGCGATCTACCTTTTAAGATTCCCACGCTAATAAGTGCTGATTTAGTTTGCTTTGGCTTGCAATGGCTTGATGATAAAGGCAAGCGATTTGAACCAGACGAAGACCCTGAAAGAGTTAATAGACGCTTTTCTAAGACCCTGAACGAGGCTTGTAAATCTTGGGATATCTTCCCGGCTGATGAGCGCACATATCACAAGTTCCGTGCTGCATATCTCAGAGCCGCGATTGTCAATGATGGCAATGTTGACCCTTACGACTTTATTGACTTTGCTAAGGATGTTTTAGGTGATGACGACGAAGCCACAATAAACGCCTATAAACGTTATGAAATCAAGCCTGGGAGTCTTACCCGTATTTAAAGAAATCCCTATACGAAACCTCTTGACATTAAAATACAAGATGGTTAGTATAGGGATGTAAATTAAATGCTTGTTTTAATTATGTCTAAGTGGGAACAGGTTGGGCAAGAACTAGTAGAAAAATTGCAAGGTGTTAAAGATGAGTCAAAAATTCAAAAATTAGCTGTTGCGGTAGTTGATCAAATTAGAGAGCATTACTCAGAGCCTAACAGCCGCAAAACACCATTATCCAAGGTACGCAAGGCAGTTTTAGCCGCCTTCCCTGACACCGAAACTCAAGAACATCCTTGGCAGTATTTCACCAACAAAGGCAAAGGCAGTATCGACCGCTATCAGCACTTAGCCCTTAAATATCTAACTCTTTCTACTGAAGAATGGGACGCTGTAGGTAACGAAGCTAGGCAGCAATGGAAAGCACAGCAACAGACAGAACAACAGCAATCAGAGCAACAAACAGAAATACTACAACCAGCACAAACAACTTTGAATAATATGAATATTTCACAATTGCAACTGGATGCTGAGACTCAACAGATGGTAGAAAGTGCGATCGCTCGCTCTGGGATATCTCTGGCTGATTTTGTTCGCCGTGCCTGCCAAGTTTATGCAAAAACTGTCACAGGGAAGCTAGGGCAGTATGAATCTGACTTAACTGCTGTACCTACTGAGGAATTGCTAACTAGTGCTACTTACAAAACTCATCCTGGACGTGCTGAGGAATTGACCAGACGCGCTATTTACGCACTGGAAACTCACAATAACAATTGCACCGAGAAAAGCCAGAAATGGATGATAACCCAAACTGCTATTCAATCGCTTACAGGCAGCAAACCAGCTACCATTAAGGCGATTCTAGAGCGCTATCAAACAAGGCTTGATGACCATAACAACAAGCATGAGTTAAACCCATACGACAACCGCAAGCCAGGGCGAAAAATTGATGATGAAATTGATTTAGCCGCACTAGTCCCAAATGGCTTAGATATCCTCTAAATCAATTCATCCAATCTTTATACAAACCCTCTTGTAATTATATAACAAGAGGGTTATTCTATAGATATAGAGGCAAGGGCAACCGCTTCAAATGCCCTGCCAGCCGCCACATATTTTAGGAGTTTTTAAGATGCAATCAATACTAACCGTTACAATTATTGCTCTCCCTGCTGCTTACATTGGTTTAGTTGCAGTTCAGTTTGTTTCCGGCTTGGTACAACTTTGGAATTCAGCCAAACCTCAGGTACAAGTAGAGGCGATCGCACCAGTCGTACCAGTCGCACCACAGCCAGCTTTTGAGCAATTGCCTTGCCCTTGGGATTCTGATGAATCTCTGGAATTGCTGGAAGAGAGAGTACAGAAAAATGCGATCACCTCTACTCAACTGCTGCTACTGCCAGCTAAAGAAATTGTGGTTATTGAGAAGCCAAAAGCTAAGACTAAAGAAGCTTCTAAGCCATCTGAAAACCTACAAGCCCTATCAGTGACCGAACTGAAAAAACGTGCCAGCAATGCCAAAATTAAAGGCTACTCACGGATGAGTAAAAATCAATTGATATCTGTACTGGCATAAAGTAAAAAAAAATAAAACCCCCACTGACGAAAATCTCAAGTGGGGGTTCAAAATGCACAAAAACCGGAAGTGGAGACCCGCTTATAAAGCGCGGAATTTAAGATAAAAGTTAAATAATTTATAATCGACTACATCATATCAAAAAACTTGGCAAATCGGGGATTTTAGCTCTTAAAATAGAGTCGCACTCATGATTTATTAATATGTCTGAAAACTTAAACGAAATTCAATTAAAGGCTGCCGATTTGATAGCACGTGGTTTCACAGAAATGGACGTGGCTGATATGTGCGGGAAAAGTCGCGCATGGATTCAGAAACTAAAGAAGGATGAAATTTTCCAGACAACCGTAGCAATGTTTAAAAAACAGATAGCTGAATCAATTAGAAAAGCTTCTGAAGAGAGCATTGATAACTTGGTAACTGAGTTTCGAGGTAATAGCCTTGAAACAAGCAGAAAACTAACATCTTTGGGACGAAAATATCTAGCGCTGCTTTCTGATAAAGTAGAAACAATGACTCCTGATGATATTCCGAGTAAGTTAGTCCCCAATCACCTTAAAATAGTTGCTGAAGTTCTTAAGATTTCACAAGAAATACACAAAGAAATTCTTGGCATTGATCAGTTAGTTGAAGAGTTGAGCGATATTCATAAAATGTCGGCTATAAAGCTAAACCAGGATTAATTAGCCTTCGCTTTGCATACTTTAGCAGTAACCTGTTACAAGAACACAAAAACTAATAATTCAAATAACCTAGCTTAGATATTTTTTATTCTCTTCCTATAGCTAATTCTCTGAGTGACATCTTCCTTCCAACGCCCTTCCCCACCACACCACCACACACCACGAGCAG
>JAESGN010000594.1_pt1 | contig 24153 bp, 26 predicted proteins | sample 9269731 | NCBI WGS metagenome assembly JAESGN01 (sample SAMN15720683, study PRJNA650826) | algae metagenome | isolation source: Mojavia pulchra JT2-VF2 and co-occurring heterotrophs from desert soil | place: USA: Cadiz Valley, Joshua Tree National Park, CA | collected 1998-06-08
AGCGCTCGAACAGATCATATAACAAGTCATACTCTCAAGGGTATACGCAAAGACTCCAACCATTAACCGAAGAAGGTTTAGCTTCAAGGCTGGGCGTGAATGTGGAAACTTTACGTGAGCAGCGAGTGAATCTACCACCACCGCTTTTTGTGTCATGGTGCAAGGGCAAGGATAGATCCGGTATCGGTTGGGAATTTTTTGAAGATACAGGACTATATTATGCTGTAAGTTAGGGGATATCCAAGAAATAAAATGCCCAGCCGTTTCAATAATATTGTTGGCAAAACCGAGATATTTAGGTGCTTTCGACTTCTAGTCGAAAGCGACGGCTGGGCATTTTATTATTGGCAAGTGCCTAGGCTGCAAGGAATGCTTCAGATAGCAGACTTTTAGAATTTGCCTGTTTCATACTGTACTATTACAAATCAAAATCAAGGGAAAATGTTTCGCCATCTGAATCATTTTGTATTTCTAATGTAGATGGCATTGGAACTGGCTGCTCTGTTAGGTTTTGGTTTGTAGCAACTCCTGTGACAACAGGTGTATGCGTGATTAGCTGTTGTATGGGGAATGCCCCCTTTTTGAAAGCAAAATAGCAATCAATGATAAAGTAAAGCGTCTCTAGGTAACTTTTATCTAGTTGTTGTGATTCTACAAATATGCGTTGACGGTAGCTGTCTTTAATCCGCACTTTTTCCGGTGTATTGTCTTGTGGCTGTGCCATTATGCTCACCTCCTAAATAAGCTGTTGATTCTTTTTAACAATCGCTTTTGCCATTTCAAGAAGCCCACAGGCATTAGCTTCGACGGGATTATCGAGAATTTTGAAACCGTTCTTCTCTAAGAGTTTCTTAAATCCAGGTAACAGGCAACCGCCACCAATCGCCCAAATTTCATCGCCAGTGTGTTTGGCATCAAGTGTGAGATTCACAACTTTCTTCAAGTATTTTTCATACCAATCCTTGAGGCAAACGCTGTAAACATCTTTGATATCAATTTCACGGCTGTACCTGGTATGTCCCATTTCTAGACAAAATCGTATCTTCGATGGCTCGCCAATTTTACCGCCATTTAGATGTTTCATCTTTTGGGAAATATCATCGATAAGAACTTCTACGCCTGTGGGGTAAGGAGTATGAACTTCGCGCTTGCCTTGGTTGTAACGAGAATAGAGAGTTGTACCATTACCAAAATCTAAAACGGTTAATTTTGGGGGAAGTTGTTGCCCAAATAACGCACCCATTCCTTCTGGTACAACTTTGAGTACTTCTATCTTCACCTCTGAAACTTTGCCAGCAAGTACTGGCTGATATTCACCGTTGAGTACTTGTTTGAGGTCGTCTGCTAAACCAACATCATGTAAGCTGACGACTAACTTTAAATGCCAAGCCTTACGATGTGGCAGATGTGCTAATGCACCCAACATAGTAATCAGTGCATTGTTGACCTTGTTTTCGTTATGATCTGTGTTGCGTTCAAAGTGATAACCTGTACGGAAAGCAGATTCACCAACTGTGTAAGCAGTCCCATTAAAAACTACTCGTCCTGGGACATCTTCCATTTCAACAGAAGAAATATAGCTGGGGACGCGAACGACATCAAAACCATCGACTAAAAGTTTTAGGCTGCCGTAACCGTTATCAAAGCCTGCCGGAAAAATTTTTTGCAAGGTGTGAATGTTCGACATAGGGGTCAAGTAGGGTACAAGGTACTAAGTGAAGAAAGATGTCCTAAGTACCACCTATATATACCCTATATAGGTGTTAAATCTCCATAAAATTTCCAAATCGTTTATGGGGTATATATAGGGGTTTTATATACCCCATTAGCAAGTTTTGAAATCTTTATCTATGGACAAAATAAAAGTGGTTTCGCCACTAGCGAATGTCACGTATGAAGCTGGGAAGTAAGCAGTACTTAAGTACTTGTATTATTAACTGTTAAGACTGCAATGACCCATAATAAGCTGTCACGCCTACAAGTTGCACCTATTTTCATTGTCAATAAAAGCTGCAAACTCTCTCCCTTGCTACCTGCCCCTGCTCCCCTGCGGTCTCAATATGCAAATTAAATGTTTAACAGCTTACACTTATTTATTTGTCTACCGCAGCACAAGATCGCTCAAAAAAGCTTCTCCAGCTTGTCTCAACAAATAACGTGCACGAGTACGCTGTTCGGTTCTTAGCAGTAGCTGTTCATAGGGTAAACCCTCTATAAAGAACGGAATTAGCTACAAAAGTGAACAAAATATATTATTCCAACTTTCTCCGAATCTCTTTTACTTTAGCTTCTAATACAGCTAAGAAATCTCGCAGTTGCTCTTGCTGAATATTTTCAACTTTAGTTGCTGAGACATCTCTAATTAGAGAACTGATTTGGTGACTTGACTTCGCTTTTTTTCCAGGAGCATATTCTGCAATAAAACTGGCGACTAAAGAACGAGTTTGAGCTACTGTTAGCCTTTCTTGCAAAACTTGCGATGTAGCATTTTGTCGTATTTTAAGAGCTTTAGATTCCTCTATTTTTAAATTTTTGGAATTCAACTTTTGCAGGGATCGGGCATGGTTAGCACCAAGCCCTGATTTTCTAATTGCAATTTTTAAGTCTTGCGAAAGCCGTAAACAAGGGAAGACATTTGCATCCACAGATGCTGGATTTTGCTGAAAACGTAGCAATAGCAGAAAAATACTTTGCTCAATCTGGTCTAATTCAAATTTCTTGATGCTTTCTAACTGTTCTTGTCTAGGCGCACTAACTAATTCAGTTAATTGAGGCAGAAGTTTTTTCGCATTTAATCTGGCTATTACTCTTCTAACAGCTTTAATTACTTCTTCCTGCTCAATTTCTAGAGCTAGTTTAGCTTGTTGAATCAAACCTTCAGCTAAGTCTAGCTCATTCAAGCTCTCTCGGTGAAGACTAGTTAATAGGGTACGCGCATGTAATTCCTCTTCTGAAAGTTCTTTTGGAAGCATTACTGCATCCAGCATTTCGATTTCTGGTTGTAAGTATTCTGCAACTGACCTCCATCTCCGCTCTCCATCAAAGATGAGATTCCCTGGGAGCAAGATAATTGGCTCTTGTTGCCCTTCTTCTTTAATTGAAACAGCCATACTGCGAATGCTGTCCGACGTGAATGTCTGCCTTACTTGCTTGAGATTAGGTTTAACTTGACTATAGTGAATTTTAAAAATCCCAGATGCTTTCAAATGTTCTCGCAGGTCTTCAATAGTTTGGTTGAGGCGATTACGTTCTTCTTCAGCAAGTTTTCCGTGAACCTGTTCATCTTTTAATCTGGTAATCTCTGCTTGTAATTCTTCTACTCGCTCTTCAAGCTCAAATACTTGCTGTGAACCAGCAGCAGAAGCAAACATTCCTAAGACACTCGGCTTATTTGATTTTGCCATTTATTGACCTCTTATTACCTTAAGTTCTTGAACTAGTGCATCAACAATTTGTACAAAATCTGCTCTTGCTTCTCTGCCTGGTCGATAAATTCCTAAAGGTAAACCTCTTCCAGAAGCATTTAGAATGTCTGCTGACTCCCGAATCGGGGTAAAGTACTGAATTCCTAAATTTTTACAGACTAAAGGAAGCTCCTCAACAATACTTCGATGCGCTCCCCAATCACTTTTCCAACGAGTGGGAACTATACCTAAAATTTTCGGAGTTGGTTTCAATCTCAGCCGTTTGCAGTTGTAATAGTACCACTCAATCATTGCAGCAGCGCTCTGAGAAGCTTTATACTCAGGTTGAATTGGAATTAATACATGGCTAGAAGCGGCAAGAGCAGTTAAGGGTAGAGGCTCTAATGTTGCAGGGCAATCAATAATTACAAAATCGTGAGATAACGGGTAATCACTTAACCGATCTGCAAGAGTATAAGCTCCACGTAGATCCTTTGAAACTACCCGAATTGTCTCATGCAGTTCTTTTCCTCCTTTACAGACTTGAATCTTGTCAATCTTGCCTTGCCATGCTGTAATTAGAGGCCAGTCCCCTTTGAAGTCTGGGTCATAAACATTAGCCATTGTTCCTGGAGTTTTAACTCCTCCTAGCCCACAGAATAAGGTTAATGATTCATTGGGATCGATGTCTAAAAGCGCGACGGAATAACCGCGAACACCTAATTCATAAGCCAGATTATATGAAATAGTACTTTTAGCTACTCCTCCAGCGTTCGTCTCAATCGACAGTATTAAATTAGCAGACATAATTGATGCTCTTTTTATGTAACTATACTTCACGCTCCAAGTCCTGAGATAACGTTATATCAATTGGGCTGAAGATTTTTGAGATAATGTTATATCATTTTTCTGATTTTTATAAAAGGATTATTGTAAACCAGTTCCTCTAAGAAAACCATACACGCATTTCCTGTTAATGGGCTAACTCCCCAAATTTTGAACTCCACCAACCTTTGGCTGTACTAAAGTAAACAACATCCTTGTGTTTCTTATCTTGGCGAGATTGAGTAGGAAACACCGGAGCATCGTCTTTTGTTGCCCATCTTTTGTATAACTGTACTCCTCTAAAGGCTTTTTGCAGACTGGGCAGGGATGTGAACTGACTTTAGTTGGAGGTTTTTGTTCTGCCCCACTTTGTTTATTTTGAGGTGCTGACCAGAACTTGGTGAGATCGCTCCAAAACAGCACGACATGATCACAGCCACTACTACACTTAAGAAAATATTTCTTCTTGACTTTAGTACTAGGAATTTTGGATATCAAACTACTGCACACAGGGCATTTAGTTCTGGAAGTTTCAAATTTGCGCTCAACAGAAGCTTTATTATTAGATACTGCTCCTGCAACTAAAGTCTTGGCGAAGGAAAGCGCCGGGACAAAGTAATCCTGATTCCAAGCGCTTAAATATTGCTGCCAAGAGTGTTTACCAAAAGCGATTGCATCGAGAGCATCCTCCATTTTTGCAGTAAATTCTGCTTGGAGCAAATCAGGTAACGCCTTCTGTAAAAAAGCGTCAACCTCCAATCCCAAAGCGGTAGGTTGTAGACTGTCTTTGGTTAACTGTACATAATCGCGCTTTTTGGGGGTAGCAACTGTGGGAGCATAAGTACTGGGGCGACCAATCCCTTTGTGCTCCATCATCTGTACTAGTTTGGGTTCGCTGTAACGTGGCGGTGGTTGGGTTTGTTTTTTCTCCGATGCGGCATTGTCAAGGGTAAGGGATTGCCCTTGTTGCAGCAGTGGTAAAACTGAATCCTTGCTGAGATTATTCCAGTACCGTGCATAACCGTAGAACTCAATGACCTGCCCCCTAGCAAGCCATAAAAGATTGCCCGAAGAGGTAGTCACTTGAGCCTTACGTAGTTGAGCAGACTTACATTGAGATGCGATCGCGCGTTTCCAAATCATGACGTACAAGTTAAACTCATCAGGTGGCAATTGTTGGCGTAAGTTCTAGCTTGGTCGAAATACATCTGTGGGAGGAATAACCTCATGAGCTTCCTGCGCCATTTTGCTACTACGGTGTTTGGCTAGCTGCTGCGGCACATTAGCCTCGTCGTTTTGCTGCAACCACCGACGCGCACTCTCACAAAACTCAGCGTTTGGGCATGGCAGATGTGCTTTGTATACCTTATATTAGTTTGTTTGTGACAGCAGGCAATTCTATTTTAGTATTTATGTACTATAGCAATAGCTCTTTAATACTTATACTTCTTTTACTTCTTTAAAGATTTTGCCCTAACTACAGCACAAGGCATTTTTGCACAAAGCAATGTCTATTTCCCCAACTTCTACGACTCAAGTAAACGCCACGCCGCACTACGAAACCATCACTGGCGTAGTCGAACGCCTGACCTTCCACTCAGAGGAATCGGGGTATACAGCCGCACGTCTAATACGCCCCCGCACTACCGACCTCACCACAATCGTCGGTAGTTTCGCCAATATCCAGCCAGGACAAACATTACAATTGACAGGTTTTTGGCGTGACCATCCACAATACGGGCCACAATTTCAAGTCACGAATTACAAAGAAACCAAACCAGCAACCCTGACCGGAATTGAGAAATATTTGGGTAGTGGGCTAATTAAAGGAGTTGGCCCGGTCACAGCCAAACGCATAGTTGCACACTTTGGTTTAGAAACGCTCGACATAATTGAAAACCAGATTGACAGACTCATTGAAGTTCAGGGCATTGCAAAAAAGCGGATCAAGCTAATTAAGAATGCCTGGTCAACTCAGAAAGCCATTAAAGAAGTGATGGTATTTCTGCAAAGCCACGGAGTGTCAACAACTTATGCAGTCAAAATTTACAAGCAGTACCAAGACAAGGCGATCGCTACAGTCACCGAGAATCCATATCAGCTTGCAACTGACATCTACGGAATAGGCTTTCTCACAGCCGACAAGATTGCGCGAAACTTGGGGGTAGCTCCCAACAGCGAATTTAGATACTGTGCTGGAATCATCCACGCACTGAGTGAAGCTGCCGAAGATGGACACTGCTACCTGCCACAAAAAGAACTAATTGAGAAAGTCATCAAATTGCTGACAACTGATACTCACCAACCGGCAGAGGAGGCAATCGCTCAGATCATTAAAGATATGGCATTAAGGGAGGACTTGGTTAGAGAAAGTATTCGGGACAGCTTTGGAGAGAAAATACTGCTGTGCTACAAACCAACGTTCTTTCATACGGAACAAAATCTAGCACAATTAATCACTCGACGGTTACGCCAGCCGATTGTGCAAGATATGCCCCGTGTTCGTGCTTGGCTGGAGCGTTTCACCACGAGTCGCAATATTCAGTTATCACAACAACAGCAGCTTGCGGTGGAAATGGCAGCTTATTCACCAGTTATGGTTCTGACTGGTGGGCCTGGAGTTGGCAAAACTTTCACCACGCACACCATAGTCAGCTTGTGGAAAGCAATGGGCAAAACAATCGCTCTAGCTGCACCAACAGGCAGGGCAGCACAAAGGCTAAGTGAGATGACCGGACTTGAGGCAAAGACCATACATCGCTTGTTGGAATTTGACCCCAAGAAAATGGGCTTTAAGCGCGATCATGAAAATCCCCTACCCGACAGTGCAATTATTGCTGATGAAGCTAGTATGCTCGACCTATTCCTGGCATACTCTCTGGTTAAAGCTGTAGCACAGGGAGCGCAACTATTATTAGTAGGTGATATTGATCAGCTTCCCTCAGTGGGGCCAGGAAAAGTCTTGGCTGACTTGATAAATTCGCTTCAAGTACCAGTGGTGCGGCTAACGCAAGTATTCCGCCAAGCCCAGCAAAGCGCAATTATCACTGCCGCACACCAAATCAACCAAGGGGAGTACCCTCCGATGGAACCAATTAGTGATAATCCTGTGTCAGATTGCCTGTGGCATGGTGGAGGTTATCAGCCAGAGCATGGAGTACAAGCAATTTGTGAGTTGGTGAGCGAGTTTCTCCCTCGGCTGGGTTTCAATCCGGCATCAGATGTGCAGGTACTTTGTCCGATGTTGCGGGGGTTGGTAGGAACTCGTAACCTGAATATGGTGTTGCAGGGGCTGCTCAATCCACCTGCACCGGACAAAGTGGAGATTAATCGGGGCGGGATGACATTGCGAGTTGGAGATCGCGTCATTCAACAAACTAATGATTACAACCGCGAAGTATTTAACGGTGACTTGGGAAGCATCCTGAGTATCGATACCGAAGAACAAGAGGTTACAGTTGACTATGCTGGGCGACCTGTAGTTTATGATTATGCTGACTTAAATGAAATTACTCTGGCGTTCGCTGTCTCAGTACATAAAAGCCAAGGCTCAGAGTATCCCGTGGTGATATTTCCATTGTATATGCAACATTTTATGATGTTGTCGCGTAACTTGTTTTATACAGGGTTAACCCGTGCTAGAAAATTGGCGATCGTGATTGGTTCTAAGAAAGCAATATCATTGGCTGTGCGGACTACAAACGATCAGCAGCGTTACACAAGATTGTGGCAGAGACTGTTGCAGCCGATTTGATGAGCATGACCACAAAATATAAGCTTAGTTGTTAGTCCGAACTGCTAGAGCAATCCCACCTTGGCACAATTTCTGAGTGATAAAACTTTGCCCTCAGTCAAAACCGAGACTTAATGGTGCAAACGAGATCCTAGTCATGCATCGACGGCGGACACGGACTGGCGACAGAAAAAATGATCAGGCCTTATCAAGCTACTCGTAGGGCACAGTGAACAAATCATAGGGAACGAAGCCTGACGATTTTTTAGAGCCTAACTTCGACAAGGGCATTTTATTATTGGTAAGTGCCTCACCTGCTGCAATCTCAAATTAATAAGCTGTTACGCAGTTATTTGATTATTGAATTTATAATTAAAGATTCGCCCGATTAGAGAAAATCTGCTTAGTTGTATGTCCAGCCTTAGTTCCGACATGGTTCGCGTTTATTTGCAAGAAATTGGTCAATTTCCTTTACTAACAGCAGACCAAGAGATTGCTTATGGCAGGAAGATACAGCAAATGATTGCCATCGAGCAACGCAAAGATGCCCTCAGCCAACAATTTTTACGCCAACCAACAATCAGCGAATTAGCTGCTGATGTTGGCTTAAGCGAAGCCCAAGTGACTCAAACACTTGCTCAGGGTCAACGAGCAAAGCAAAAGATGGTGACAGCAAACCTGCGGCTGGTAGTTTCGATAGCTAAAAAATATCAGGGACGCAATCTGGAGTTCTTGGATTTGGTTCAAGAAGGAGCGATCGGTTTACAGCGAGGCATTGAAAAGTTCGACCCCAACCGTGGTTATAAATTATCAACCTATGCATACTGGTGGATAAGCCAAGCAATCACAAGAGCGATCGCCGAGAAATCGCGCACGGTTCGCTTGCCGATTCATATCACCGAAAAGCTCAATCAAATCAAAAAAGTACAGCGACAACTGTTTCAAGAACTCGGTCGTTTTGCGACGATTACAGAGATTGCCTCAGCATTGAACTTACAACCCGACCAAATACGGGAATATCTCAGTGTCTCAAAGCAACCATTTTCTTTAGATTTAAAAGTGGGAGACAACCAGGACACAGAAGTTAATGAACTTTTACCAGATGAAGGCATCTCACCAAACGAACATATAGTCCAACAGTTTCTGCGTCAAGATATTAATAATTTGTTAGCATCGCTCAAACCGATGCAGCGTGAAGTATTGATTTTGCGCTTTGGGCTAGAGAACGATCAACAATTAAGTTTGGCAGAAATTGGGCAGAAGCTAAATGTCAGTCGAGAACGAATTCGTCAAATCCAGCAGCAAGCAATTAATATTCTGCGTCGTCAACAAAGTGATATTCAAGAGTATTTATCTTTTTGAAATATTTCATTAAGTTTGTCGTCGACTTGTTTGAAAATTCTCTAGAATTTGAGATTTACTGACATCAAGTTCTTGAATGACAGCAGCAATAGCCTTCGCTGACGCCGAGAATTAATCTACTCTGAGTTGAGCGAGAGTGCGCTCGCGGACGATTTTCCATTGATTGGGATTCAAAACTTGGTTTGAATATGCAATCAGCTTTTCGGCGACACATTTGACAATTATTAAATCGGATCTACTGACAGTGACTGCCCTTGCTCGTTAGCGATGTTTGCGGTAACTCTAAAAAAGCTCATGCTAATTATTTATTCAAGGTAAATAAATTAAAATTGGATATAAACCCTTGAAAGAATGAAATAAGCCATGAATAAAAAATGGGCGGTGAAGCGGATAACATTAAATCTTACAGCGAGTGAAATGAAGTATCTTGAAGAGTATTGTCAAAGAACAGGAAGACCTGCAACAGATGTAATTCGGGAATTAATTCGCTCTCTAGAAATAAACAAAGCTGAAGGAGTCAATCACAAAGTGAATCAATCAGAACAATTGATTCAACAGTAAAAGCTGCTTAAGTTAAAAGCAGTATTATTTTGAATCTGCCACAATGTCAAGCAAATTCATACATAAAAATACATAACTGCAATTGTGCGGAGTATCTAGGATATCCTCTTAGTAAATACCGCAAAAACACGGTTACATACAGGTATGCATTTAAGCAAAACTGCACTCATTAAAGTTGTAGAGGTGCATTTATGGCTTATCCGACAATGCCAAATATCCGAGTCAACCAGAAACTGAGTTCTGAGCAGTTAGAGATACCTATAGCAGCAACAGAAGAAGATTCAGTATTATTAGCAGAAAAACTCACATCTGTTGCAGTTCCATTAAAAGTTTTGTTACAAGCGCTAACTATTGCTACTTATGATAAAACAGCAGCTTTTCGCTACGCTGACCAATATTTAAGAAAAACTAAAAAGTCGAAATGGATATTCTTACAATCTTTTTCTAATTCCAGGTAAGCCGAAGATGAGCAAAGATAATAGGATGATGGCAGCTATGAGTTCATTTGTTGCACCATCTGTACAATTGTGAAAGCAGTTCGTCAAAATTAAATTTTTCAGACTTATAACACGTTTTTTAACTACTTAATAAAACTAAATTATTTCGCTGAAATTTCCATCAGATAGGTTAGAGCAAAACAATTAGCATTTTTTATACCCTGCGTGTTATTTGAAGTTAATAACTGGAATTTGCATCAATAAATAAAACTTGCACGCGCCCGTCCTGCTCAACTATTGAAGCGATTCTCAGAGATGATTCTTGCTCGTTTGGATCGCTGGGATTAAAACCAGCAATTACTAATTTATAGTCACCCCCTCTGCTATACAAATTTAATTGCCCAAAGGCTTCATATATTGTCTTTCGAGTTAAATATTTTTTGATTTCAATAATTGTGTTGCCTTGCCAATTGGTATATATATCAGCATAACCACCGTTGAATTTCACCTCTGTTTTCGCCTGAAACCCATATTGTCTTAACTGACCAACCAGCATCATCTGTAAATCTTTTTCTTTCCAAATTTTGGGCAGTTTTAATGATGAAGTGATGAGCAGCCATTGCTGTTTGATATCTTCAGGTAAAGCCGACTGCGGTGTATGAGCGCAGTCGGTTTGTAGTCAGTCAAGCTGAAATTTATATGCTAGTCCCCAATGATTTGCATCTTTGATGGTTTTGATAATTGCTTGTTTTAATTCAGCCAGGCGCTCACCAGCACCCAATTCTTGATTAATAAAGTCTTCAAGAGTTAAATATTTGGTTCTCTCAAGCTTGTCAATCATCTGATTTGTTGCAGTACGTTCTCTAAGTTCTGTTCGCTCAAGAGTAGAGAGCGCATCACCTGATGGCTTATTTCCATCCCGGTCAATTGCTGAGTAGTTTGGTAGCTCCGGTACTGACCACCATTTGGAATTGCCCCCAAAGAATACAGCACGTTTGACAGGTGATTCTTTGATTAGCCGATTGAGGCGGTCTAAATCAATTTTTTCAAGTATTGGAGATCGCTGCCATTGTTTGATGACGTTAGTGTTCTGGTCGCTGACTAAGGCAACTGCTGTGATTTGACTGGTGGCTGACAACTCTAATCCTAATGGGCCAACAAATGGAGATTGGGCCATTAACCAGACATTTTTGCGTTTTGCACCGCCCAAAGAAGCGGTATGCAAGATTAGTGTACCAATACGGTTGTTTTTCGTCTTTTTAGCCGCATCACCAAGAGTAGAACCCTCGTCAATTATTAATAGTGATTCTTGTTGCTGGTTGGCCCATTGAGTGTATTCATCTAGGACTTCATCCATCCAATCACAAATTTCTTCCGGGCAACAGCCGTCACAGGATTTGCGATGAACAACATCAACAATACCGTCTGTGTACCCGTACTCGCCCGGTTCGTTTTTGGGGTCGATGTAAAAGATTTTGCGATTTGGGGTTTGGGCTTTGATTTTTCTCAAAGCATTAGCAACCAGCATCCCTTTACCGCTACCACCAATTCCAAAAATAATACAGTTGCGGATAGGAGAAGCAATCATCGCAACAATATCTATGACATTGCTCCCGTTGTCAATACTCGATTGAGTGTTAGTGTTCGGGAACGGGGAATGATGAATAGGCAAAAGTGTTTGATTTAATGTTAAGCGTTCTTGTGCAGTCCCTCCCGTTGAAGAGAACCCAAGACCGCGTTGCTGTGTGTGATCTATGCTCTCGTCTTCCAAGTAATCCAACGCCGCATCTGAAAGTGAATATCCTTGTTGAGTTGCAAAAGTCAATTCTTTGTCTATCGCCTCTTTGCCTACTTGTTGGTAGTAGGCGCGAAAATCATCCCCATCCAATACATGAGCAATACACCCATATTCTCTGATTGCTACTTGATTGCGCTGCACAAGTGTTGCTTGCTGAACACTGCTAAAAATTGACCAAAGGGCGATCGCGATTCCAGTTACTGGGGAAGTGGCACTTGCAGCGACGGCGGCAACAATTACACCTAACGCTATCTTCCATTGGATATTATTTTCGGTGGTTTGTTTGAAGGCAAGAGCGCTCCATTGTTCGGGGGTGCGCGTAATTTTATTAATATCAAAGCGGCTCATTTCCATATTTAATTTCGTTATTTGTGTTCATCTTGATGACCGAAGAGGCGGAGGGGCGCTTTGCAGGGAGCAGGGGGAGCAAGAGAAAGTCCCGAAGCCGTGAAGCGGAGCGGAACAGGGTATCAAGCCCTGCCCTTCCAGGGCGCTCTTACTGGGGCGATTTCCTTGCTCCGTCTCAGTTTTCCCCCTTGCCCCCTGCTCCCCGCTCCCCTGCCTGTTTTGACTCTTGAATTGCGTAACTCAATTTACCAACCCAAATAATCAAGCTGATAATTACTTCAATTGCAAATAGCGTGATCAAAGCTAGAGCAAGGTTAGTGTAGTCCAGTTTCCCCCATTGACCAGTGGCAAGGATAAAGAAAAAGTCTGAGAACTTCCCCGTAAGGACTGGGCTATACACCGTAATACAAATCAAAAAATCTATGGTGTAGGTGAAAACTTTTAGCATCTCTAGATTGCTAATTACTGAAGTAGGTAGCCCGTTATAGACTTTTTTCAACATCAAGAGCGTGGGGTCGTCAGTATCTTTAAGCTGGTATTTGCTGCGACTGTCAGCTGATGAAATAACAGTCTGCACAAAGCTTTCGTTGTTATACAAAACCAATGGCAGAACTTCAATAATTTGAATAACTCCCCATAGTATTGTGCCGAGTATCCAAGTCACGCCTTTACCGATGATTGCAGCAATACCGTTAATAACTGGGATTATCGAGATCAGGTAAACAAACGCGCCATTAAGTGTTTTACCACTTAATAAACCAACTACTCGCTCATAGGGTTGAATGTTCAAGTATGCAAACCATAATCCAGCACAGACAAGCCCCCAGTAAAGCAGTCGCAACCAAGTGTTAGGCTTGTTATTTTTATTACCACTTTGTTGTTTGGGCATTGTGAAATTAACCACTTACTTCCCCTCTCCTCTATCAATCGGCTGGCTATAAATCCCACCACGAAATCTTTTGAGGCGCAAAGCTACCGCATCTCTGTTACCCGTAAATGCGATCGCCCCCACAGCCCCATCTTGGTTAATTACGCCCGTATTTCCGTTGGCATCACATACTCTAGTCCCTTGAGGTAGAGTGCGACCTGTAATGCGGTCTGTTAGTACTTGCCCCTCAACAATGGTCACGTATTTATGAGGGTATACGTTGCCCACAATCGGCAAGCATCCCGCCTCATACCTAGCTTCAGCAATCAGAGCTTGTTCTTGCTCAAAGGCAAATTGCTGTTCTAGTTCGGTTTGCTTTTGGGATTGATATGCAATCTGTTGTTTAATAGTTGAGATAGATTGCATATTTCGAGTGATATCACCGCTAGACGAGACCAACGAGGCAAGGGTTAAACCTCCGAAGATGATAGATGTTTTATGTTTACGCCATTGTCTTGCACTCAACATTATTCTTGTCCTGCCTCCAGGAGGAATGCGTCAATATCAAAGGTTTTGCTTGGGGCGTGGGCTAAAGCGTTAACGCTATTTTTCACATCGTCAGAATTAGTTTGTACTTCCATCAGAAAAGCATCAACGTCAACAGTTTCTATGCCGTAGCCAGAAATTATTCTGTCGATGCGCTCATCACTATTGGCTAATTCCTGTATATATGAGGATGTTCCCTTGCCCCGATTCAAAATTGATTGGGCAATCTCCATATCGCCCTGCTCTAACACCCGCCCTAGTACATGAGATTTGATTCTAGTTAAAGCTGCACCTTGGGCTACGGCTTCCTCTGCCACTACCCGAATCATCGCGGCTATGAGTTTAGGATTGGAATGCTGTGAAAACTTCGAGGCGATGGCATTCGCCTCAAGTACCGCCATTTCCTTTGGTAGCCCTAGTTTTTTCTGATTATCAAGGGCTTCCCCAACGGCTTTAAATATCTCTTCCAATTCCTCAGTAATATCTAGGGAAAACTGATTGGAATTAATATCAATATCTGCACCGTCTTGAACAAGTATGGATAAGGCTCTATTTACTTGTTCTCTAGTGTATCTATCAGCAAAATATTCATGCAATTGCTCAAGTGTAAAAAAATTAGTTGACATAAGCTTGTCTCCATTGCTCAAAGTGTTCACGCTTTAAGGTGCTGAAATTCATCTTGAGGAAATTGATTGCTATTTTATGCGGCTTATTTTTCCTATCAAGTCCACCTTTAGCTACAAAAATCAAAGCAATAATAAATCTTTGATAAGCGTCAAGATAAGGTGAGCGCATTCGACGCTCGTTTCCAAAGTATGCCGATTTAATTGGATTGACTTCTTCAATAATGTCTTTTTCCCATCTTCCAAGTGTATAACGATGTATTCCTAATATATTTGCCCATTCTTTACGAGTTAGTAAGTTATCCATTTTCAAGCCATCAGAAAATGATTCTTGGGTTATCCGGTTTAAGATTGCTGGTAAATCCTCATGTGACATTGCAACTCCAATCATTGAAAATATCTATGTTTTAGCTGTAAATAGAGCATTTTTTGAGTCAATTACTAATTTTTAGATAGGCATGGCCACCGAGTTACTTGATGTGACAATGCAACTATGTAGTTATGTCACTATGTAGTTTCTATTAGATGAAATCACGACTATTGCGGCACTCTCATTCGCCATATAAGCAAGATTAGTAAATAAAACTATATGTATCTAACTCAATATTTCTGGCAATTATTTATAGTTGAGTTCAGATTTTCAAGCTTGGTTGATTTATGGAAGTTTAATAAGTCAATTTACTATTCGTTTTTTTGTCGGTTCGTTATTTGCTAAGAGTGCAGCCAAAACATATATGGTGATTTGGCGATCTGGTTGTAGGGATGGAGTTGGTAATGCAGTAGTTGCATCTTTGATTTCTTGCTCTAATTGCATGAGTGACATAGTGGCATTGTAACTTTATGAGTAAATACTAAAAAAGCCGCCCAATGACGGCAATTGAATAAGTCAATGATTTGAGAATTGCTTGACAATTAATCAAAAAAATTTGGTTTTGGTGGTTCTAGTCCTTGCTCACGAATGAAATCTAGCAGTTGCGATATCCGACAAGTGGTGGCAGAAGGGTTAGCTCTATTCTTGGTAGATAATGCTTGTTTGCGATAAGCATTTTCTGTAATGCAATGTTCATACGCTGCGACTATTGGCCTAATCTTGTACTTTTCGGCGTACTCTTGTGGTGTCATACTTTTAATTGCCCTCCAAGTTAGAAGAAACTCATCACTAGGTAATGACGAAAATTAAGTTTGAACTCTCAGTAAAACCATCGAAACAAGAGAAGTCAGCGCAAGGTAAATCTGGATTTTTCCCGTTGCTCCCGGTGGGTAATTGAGCGCTCAAATCTTAGATGGACAGATGCAAAATCCTCGTTAAAAACTTTGAGAGAACTTTAGAAGATAGCGACTGCCATAATCAATCTTTGTTTTATTAGGGGAACTCCAAAAAATAAATTATTCCAATTTCTGGTTCAACACGACTGTTCCTTCCCCCTGCTCCCTGCTCCCTGCTCCCTGCTCCCTTGCCCTCAATGCGATGGGATATTTTTTTAGTTGTAAGTCCCTTAGACTGATGCTGAAAAGGCTTACAGCCGCTTATGAGAGAGATCCAAGAAATAAAATGCGCTCGTCTGTATTTTATTTTTTGGATCTCCCTCGAATGGCACGCTTGAAAAGCTGGGGAGGCTGGGGAAGTAAAGAGGAAAACTTGTATTTATCAATACTGAAATAGCGTTGAATTCACTTATTTATTTGTCTCCCCCAGCACAAGAGCGCACCCCCCGCTCAAGAACAGCTTGCCTCAACAAATAACTAAACTTAGTGCCATTCGATCTCCCTCTAATGGATGTGTTGGTTTCTTAACCCCTTGTTAGCCCCTTACAAACAACTTTATCATAAACTAAATTTTAGGAAATAGTGGTCAATAACCCCACAAGAAACCCGATAATTAAGGATAAATTTATGACTATTCAAACAATGCCAGAAACTAACGCACCCAAAATGACACGTATCGAGATCAATGTGCCAACCGCATTACTGGCTGAAGCTGAAGACTTAGCTGCAATTGAAGGATGGAAGCCTGCCGAACTACACCGGATTTTTTGGGAAAAAGGATTTGCTGTGCACGTTGAAGGGAGTAACAAACGCTTAATTAACAAATCTCTTCGAGAGAAATTTAGCAAGTCAGATTGACAGTGCTCCCTTTGAGATTGAAGATGGGTCGTGGAGCGAACCTTTTTTGTCTAAGCCCCATTAAAGAATTTTTATGCACATCAGGATTCAGGTGTGGCATAATGTGTTGTTTGAATCGATTTTCCTACATGCGATTATGTATCTGCGCGATAACTAATCGCATGAAGGTTTTAAGAAATCACCTCCGAGGCAACAAAAAGTTTTTCTCGATTTCGAGTTCTACCGAAGGAGAAGCCAAACCACTTAGATGCGTCACCAATGGTTAGTTCAGAGCAAAAGCCTTGCTTCATAAGCGACTTATGAGAGCGGGGATGCTTAGTACCATTCCTCCATAAGCTTTTTGAATCAGCGTGAGCAACGATTTGAGCGAGCATCATTTGAGCTTGATTGAGTAAACTACTCATACTGGTGTTGAATGGTCACTATAACCATTCCCAGATAATTGCAAATACAATCGTGGAAATGAAATTCCTGTGGTGAGGAATTAATCAATGCGATCGCTGTTCACGAATAACAATCGCATTTTCTTAAATAATAAATATTTGAATAGTCAAAAAAATTCGCGTTTTTGCACGGCCCCCTTAGCGAAGCGATGCTATTTATGCCACAATCTTGTAGTTGAATCGATTTTATTTTCTCAAGCGATTCCTGGCTGAATAAAACAGCGATCGCTTGAGTTTTTAGAACAACTTTGTGGTTGACTGTTGCCGGGGCGTAATTTTTTGGCAATCAAAAAGCGGTCTGCTGTTAGCAAACCGCCTTCAAAATTTGGTTTGTTGTGTTGAAAGAAAGGGAATCTCTTTTATTGGGTAAACCTTGCCACTAATTCTTCACGAGATAGCGATGATAATTGCAGCAAAACACTAGCAAATTCTTCTGGTGGTAACTGTAACAGACTATCAACAACTCTCGATAGTTCTTCATCCACTTCCCCAAATCGGAATCGCAACAGATTTTCAACAACATCACGTTGCCCTTGTTGTCTTGTGGTGTCTTCCCATTGCTGATAAGCTTGTGACAAGTTCATGATTAACTCCCGATCATCTTCCGTTAATTCGTCTTGCTGTTGAACTACAACAATCCGCCAATTGGTAATTAGTCGTAACGTGTTTTGTCTTAATTGGTTGCTTTCTGGAAGCGCCAACAGTTGAGCAACAGCTTGACGCTGAGTTTCACCTCTGCCTAAAATCCTGAGCCACAATGTCTCAATGGTCACTGGTAGCTTGTCAACTGCTATTATTGCTCCTCGAAAACAATTTTGGACAAAGTAAACTCCAGTCATCCAGTTTTCTAAATCTAGTTTAACCTCTAGATTAGTCAGTAGAATCTCTGAAGCGCTGGGCGATATAATCCACAGTCGGGGTAAAGCGGCTTCTGGTAATCGAGTTCGTTCACGCTTGGCTTTACGTTGTGCATCGGCAATCACAACAAATAGCTTGAGAAAACAATTACGTATTTCTGAAAAACTCGGTTGATTGCGAAACGGTTCAAACAAAGCCGTATTGAGTGTAGCTATCCTGCCGAGTAACCCTAAAGTCTCAGCACTAGCCATAGATGTTGGTGTCGCAGAAAACAAGACATCAACAAATCTTGGTTCGTCCGTTACTTCTCTGTTAGTTGTTACTTCTCCCAAAGGAGACAGTAACTCTTCTAGAAACTGCTTGGCGAACTGGTCATGAGGCTTGGTAGGCATATCAAAAATTAGAATTTAGCGATGATTGAGCATGATTGTTTAGGTCAAATAAACTGGGTTATTTGTTTTGGAACAGATGTAAATCTCCAGACAATAAATATTTAGCGAAACAAGCATTGTAAGTAGGCAATATCAAATACAGCTAACCATAATCAACAGTTTGAGCTAATCAAGTGTTTTTTGGCAAATATTCAAGTTTAATAACCAGATATTGAACATCGCTTGCCCCAAAATGAATCGGAGAATAGATTCTCAAGAAATACTAAAGAGTAATTACATAATATTTTCTAATTGTTGAGTTTAATAACTCTCAAAAAAACTTCTGGAAATATGTTAGTTGAGCAGCCCCATCCAAAAAAGCCATAGCTATAATCAATATCTAGGAGAAGAAAAACTAGATGCACTATTAATTGAAGTGATTGCTAATAGCAATTGCAGATTTTTATCTAGCAGGAAGTGGCATCAAGAAGTAGAAATACACAACCTTTCTACTTTAACTAGTTAGGAAATTTAAAAGCAGAGCAATTATTAAATAAAGTTGAAGTTATCATACAGCTTCAACTCGAAAAGCCTGCTAGAAATATAACGCGCTAGACAAAGGTTTTTTACCAATCATCTATAACATGACATTTCATCAGTTGCGAACAGGAGAGTTTTTCTGTTTTTCTGGAATGACTACAACCAAAGTTTATCGAAAAGTAAATGCTTGTTATTGTAGCCAGAACGGTTTTTTACAACCCATTCGTCCACATACAAGGATCAGACGGTTAAGTTCATTAGAGGTTCAAGCGTATTTAGAAAGTAGAATCCCTGGGAAATAATTCATAACTAGCTGATCAAAAAATCTAGTTGGAGATCGAAATTAGACGCGATCGCTTTCTATCCGCACAGAGCGATCGCTTCGGTTTTATCATTGGTACGATTTGGACATGTTTGAGATTCCAAATATGTTATAAATGAGCGTTGTTATTTAGTTCACAATTATGAATTTTCACCGATTACGCACAGGAGAGTATTTCCGTATCCCAGGTATGACTACTAGTTACGTGTATAAGAAGGTTAGCAATTCTTGTTGCCGCTTAAATGGTTTTTTACAACCAATTCAGTCACAATCTCTAGTAAAACGGTTGAATGCAGATGAAATTCGGGATTATATAGCGCAACAGCAATCTGAACTTGAAAGTTTTGAAACAGATAGTTATTAGCTGTATTACCCACTTACCATGTTTTTAATTGCGTTCGTTTGGTTGAAGGTTACAGATTGATACCTCAATAATTTCTGAGGTTAAAAGCATTTTTCAGCATTGAATGTTTCATCACGCCGTTAGAGATTCGTGCTATTTAACATTGGCTCTTGTTCTAGCAACCTCTAACATTTCTTATCCTGATTTAGTAACCCATGCTGATTGCTGAAAATTCAGGTGTAAGGTAATGTATACCTAGTTCAGTAGTTGAAGTTGTGTTTATGACCTTCCAAGAACTTCAAACAGGCGATTATTTCCGTATTCCGGGCATAAGTATTGGTTACGTCTACAGAAAAACCAGCGATTCACATTGCAGCTTGAATGCTACAAATCAACCGATTCGCTCCCATACACTAGTCAAAAAGCTTACTGGGGCTGAACTTAAAGAATATTTCGCACAACAGATGACTGCTGCTGAACATAAGCCCAAACCAGTAGTCCGGTTAAAATCTCGGCCTGCTCCCTCAAGAGAAAAAGCAGGCATCACAAAATATGGCACTATCAACTAATCAGTTATTTCGTGTTCCGGGCAAGCACTTTTTTATGTGCTTGCCTTTTCTACACGAGAATGCTTGTTTCTGCCACTGAAATTGAGCCACCATAAGAGCATCTTGCAACCATTACTGAACGCAAAACAGCCGATTTCACCCCAATAACCCCTGGCTGAATTTCACTAGCTAACCCATCAAAAAACAATTGAAAATCGGAGTGGTTGTCGTCAATTTCTAGCTCTACCAAATCTGAGGTTTGTGATATGATAATCGCCCAATCTGGCAAAGGTTGAGAAAACCGTGTTGTGTACTTACATTTTAAAGCGCCAAGCGATTCAAGGCGTATTGCTTGACTAAACAAATAACCTTCTAAACCGAACCGTAACCCTCAGCTCTAGTGAGGAGTCAATTTGCCTACCAGTGATTGCCTTATGTAACGCAAGTAACAGTTTAGTTGCTTGCTTTGTCAGCTGCAATGAACTAAAATATTCTAAGATTTCACAAGTTTCCAATTTTAGCCAAGGTGGACAACAGGTGGTGTCTACTTTATTTCCTCTTACTCTACGGCTCACGTTATATTTTCTGGGAGTGGCTTGATTGTAAAGTTGCTCCTGTTTTTTGAGTATTTATACTGCTTCCACTGGTATAATCAGCCATTGCAAGGAGTGACCAAAACAATTCGCAATTCGCAGTTTGCAATTCGCAGTTGCGGACGTAATTGTCAATTAGTTCACTTCTTGTACAAGCCCCTAAATTTATTTATGAAAAAAACAAAACACGTAGTATCAATACTCAAGCCCCCAACTTCAGTTGTGGGGATAGAAATTGCGAATTGCGAATTGGTAATTGCGAATTGGAGATGACAGTGCCAATGAATACAGTGGTATTTTCCCATTCTCTGTTACACCATCATTGACACCAACTCGTCTGGGAGCAGCTTTATTTTCAGGTTGCTCCTGTTTTTTAGCTGATGTCCTAGGTACTATGAATCGCTCAAAAATACCTCAGCTTTCAACCTGAGATGAGCATACGATTACCGTTAGCACCGTGCGCTGCACGCGATCGCCTAAATCCTCACCGAAGCTTGAATAAAATTATTTCAGTATTTTGACGGTATCGATTAATATTAGTTGTGAAACGCTAAACAGCTTGATTGAGACGGTGGGCGCTATGTCCACCATCTTTTTTGAGTTATTGAACTAACCACAAGTGATAAGTTCTGAACAAAAGTAGACTTTGAGCAGAGAATAAAACTTGCTATCGGGTACAGAGTTAGCAATTGGGAGTGTTCGACTTGGCAAAGCCTGTCAAAAGAGGCAGGGGGGCGGGGAGCAGGGGGCAAGGGGGAAAACACCAGACGGAGCTTGTACTTCGCCCCAGTAAGAGCGCCCTGGAAGGGCAGGGCTTGATACCCTGTTCCGCTCCGCTTCACGGCTTCGGGACTTTCTCTTGCTCCCCCTGCTCCCTGCCCCCTGCCCCTCCGCCTCTTCGGTCAAAGCAGGTTCCTGGAAGTGTGCGCGTATTTGCTGTATTATATGCCATGATTAGGGTTATCACTGATTCAATTGGCTGGCGATTGCATTTTCTTAGTGTGCGATCGCCCTTTCTACATTCGTGATTACGCCGCGTTCACGTTCACGGAGCGTCTGTGAAACAGAAGTGTGCCGAAGCTATTGCAACTCACACTCACAACAAAGCAATCGCTTCAGCCGCACTTTGGCAAACTCGATAAGTAGAAGAGTGGTAATCGCCAACAGAAGCGTACCGACTCTGGCATTTTCAGGCAGCACCAGCGATGACTGCATAATCTCAAGCTGGTCACCAAATAGCTTTCACAGTCCGCACCTTTGGTTAAGAAATGACCGTAGGTTTTAACCAAGCATAAGGTTGAAAAGCGATATCTAAAGGAGTTTCAGCAATATGGTTGGTGTAGTTATGGATAATTTTCACAGCAATTCCTAAAATGACTTCCAAAACCTGCTGCTTTGTGTAACCTGCTGCGAGAAACTCTTCAATTTCTGACTCATTCACCCAACCTCGCGCCTCAATCATCCGCTTAGTAAACAGCCGCAAAGCTTGTAACTTGTGATCTGCCAGAGGTTGACCGTGACGCAGAGCCTCAATGTCTTTATCAGTCATCCCAATTATTTTTGCTAGACCTGAATGAGCCGCCATACAGTAGCAGCAGTCATGTTCGTAATTAGCAGTCAGATAGATGACTTGTTGTTCGATAGGTGTAAAATTGGTTGTCTCAAACAAATTCCACAATGCCATACCTGCCTTCAAAACTGCGGGCGCTTCGGCAAGAATCCCCTCTAAATTTGGAATTAATCCAAATGTTTTCTTTGCTTGGATAAGGACTTCTTTCGAGGCTGCGGGCGCAGTTTCAATGTTATAAATCGTAAATTCCATTGCTTTACTTTTGTAATAGCTCCAAGTAGACAACCTTGTCTACCGTTAACAGGTGCTAGTATAGCTCTAGGGAGACAGGCTTGTCTACCAAAATTTATGACTACTGAATCAAGTGCTGCACGTCAACAAATTTTAGAAACTGCTTCTGAACTGTTTTATCAGAAGGGAATTCAATATGTGGGAATCAATGAAGTCATTGCCGCATCTGGTGTGGCAAAGAGAACTCTGTATCGATGGTTTTCTTCAAAAGACCAACTGATTGAAGAAGTGATGAAATATCGCGCTACTCAATGGTTACATTGGTTTGAAGATGCAGTTGCAGATCAAGGAAACACTCCTAAACAGCGGTTACTGGCAACCTTTGATGTTCTTCAAGATTGGTACGCTCAACCTAACTTCCGGGGTTGTCCGTTTATCAATGCGGTATTAGAAATTGCTGACGCTTCTCATCCCGCTCATCAAGTCTCAGTTGAGTTGCGAGAAGCTATCCGCACTTACATCATGCAGCTAGCATCCCAAGCAGGTGTGCGTGACCCGGCATCATTTTCACAGCAGTATTTGCTTTTAATTGGCGGCGCTAGTTTAATGGCAACGATTGAAGGCAATCCCATTGGAGCGCAATATGCCAGAAATGCTTTGTCTGTTTTGATTGATGCTAGTGGGGCTTAGGGCGTGTTTTGTCACTTTGGTAGAATCCAATCGCCCAAACGCTTACGGAGCTTTATTTTCCACTTTTTAACTAGAAATTTTAGTTTCTGGAGCGAAAATCGCTCTTGATGGTTTTCATACTCTTTGAATGTACGCCTCTACCTGATTACGGTACTGGTAAGGGCTGAAACCATTTTGACTTACACTCATGTTGCCGGGCCAGTCAGTCAAGCTGATGGTAATGTTGTTCAAACAAGCCTTTGGAATAATGCTGGAGCGATCGCCCTTTCTGTCTGTGGCGTACTCATAGCTGCTTTGCTTATGGGAATCTGCCAATCTTTAGCACTGAGATTTCCGCTGTTCAAAGCTCTGTTGTGGATAGCTATGAACGTTTTGGTGTTCTTGATTGCGTCAGTAATTATGATTTTCTGGGTAAGGGGTGCTGGTGGTATGTTTGGTATTCCAGTCTTTTTTGCTGCTTATTCACCAGTGTATGCAGCCATTAGTGGTGTGACCATTCTCCGACTGCGAGCTTAACCCTCTTGTGTCACTTTAGTAGAAGCCAATCGCTGAAAGGCTTTTGGAAACTCAACTTCTGGTTTTTGGCTATAAACTCTAGTTTCTGTTAGTAAATAAAGGCTCAAAGCTTGATTCAATCAAAGGTTGAGATTTTCACTTCGATTATTGTTTTCCAAAAGTGACATAACAGGGTTAAAAAACCTGATTTAAACCTTAATCATGTTGATGATGGTGATTTCAACAATCTTTGTAGGTTCGGATTCAATTTCATAATCTTGATTAAGATTTTGGCATAATCACCGTTCGCAACCCACACCATCCCCATCTCTATCAAACCCATGCGGATCTGGTGGGACAACTCTAAATCTGCGGTAGGGAATATTAGGGCAATCGGCGTTGCATAATAGAGGGATGAGTTGAGGTTGTCTACTGTGCAATGTCCATACTGTGGATCTACGGAAATTAGGAAAAACGGAAAGCGAAGAGGTAAACAAAATCACATTTGTACCAACTGCGA
>JAESGN010000595.1_pt1 | contig 23953 bp, 17 predicted proteins | sample 9269731 | NCBI WGS metagenome assembly JAESGN01 (sample SAMN15720683, study PRJNA650826) | algae metagenome | isolation source: Mojavia pulchra JT2-VF2 and co-occurring heterotrophs from desert soil | place: USA: Cadiz Valley, Joshua Tree National Park, CA | collected 1998-06-08
AGCGCAGCGCTAAAAGTGAATGATAACGCTTAATGTTGTACCGTCGTGCAACTAAATCCCAAACTGGGTTAGCAACATCAAAATATGTAACACGGTTGGCGGTTTTGGGGGGCGACTCGTACTTAACGGGTTTACCTTTGTCCCAATCAATGCGGGGGAAGTTTGGTTTGATTCGTCCCCACTCCATTGGCTGCCAATTTTTGAAGGGGTCAAGCGACCCAATCCACGTCCCTCCCACCAAGAGATGCTGATACATTTTGATGTATGCATCCGTAACTCGACCTGCATTTTTGCGAGGAATTTTATCGGAGATAAACAGGTAATCGTAAACTGATTCTCCTTCAATGTGGAAGAAGTTGCGCTCGATCAAGGCAGGATGAATAGCGCTGCCCACCGCTAGCTCATGATACTCGACTGCGGTGAGATTATTGGGGTATTTCTGGGAGACTTCGCTTTGGGAAGGGGAAAGCGGCAATAGGGAAGGGGAGGAAGAATTTGCTAACTCTTCCCCTAACCTTTTCCCTTTAACCTTTTCCCTTTCCCCCGTTTTATTAGGGGGATGGCTCATTAGCTTTCGCCCCCTGTAGCAATTCGCTGCAACACTCTGGCTCTTTTCAAGACATTTTGAAAGCGAGTTTCCCCAAAAGAGCTAGTAAATATTCTTTTCCACTTGGATGAAGCATCAGAGTTCAGATGTACGGGCGGCACTGAAACAACCCCCTCAAGTCTACACCCGATAACCTCTTGTATTGGACATTGGTCGTTTTTCACGATTTTTTCCCCTGATTCTTGGTTTACAAGTCTCAGATGGGGTTATTCGCGCTGCTACTGCTTTTTGCTACGAAATTCAGAACTTTTATTAACCAAACTTAATTTTACACAAACTTTTGAATTTCGACAGCCAAAACATACCGCAAGAAATGGACATTTCGTGCGGCAACTCCTATAATAGAATTTGCAGCGCGGATTATACTCTCGGACAAATTAAGCGGTATACAGTCGCCAAACTATAAACACCACTTATTTGTTCCTTCGAGATCAACTACCCGCTCTGAGGTTATATGGAATTTAAGACCCGCACAAAGCGCTACTCCTTAGTGGCGCTTTGTGCGTTAAGTTTTGATATTTTGGTATATTCACCTCCATCTCTCCCTTCAATTAGCTTGATTTTACAGAAGTTCTGCTCTTGTTGTCTCTTACGAGAATTTGATTTTTGGCTAGGAATTGTTTCATCTTTTTAAAGAATTACTCTGAGGTTAGTTACACAGTGAATTAGGTGTAATCATTGAATTGAGATAAAGCAATGGCAGGTAATACCTGAAGGTATTCACTGATGACATTAGTCAATTTATTTCAGTTTTGATTAAAGCGTAATCGGGACAATGCATCTAGAGATGCAGTATTGCTACTTATTGAAGGTAACATTCAGAGCATATAACCTGTAAAAGCTTTTTAAAAGAGGAATATTGTAAACAATTATTGAGAAAGTGTAGATTTTGCTAAAATCTATAGAAAATTTGATTGTAATAAAATGTTAAGAGAGTATGGATTGAGAGTTGCAAAAATCGAATAATTGTGTATTTTAGCGTTGTATCTAGAATGATTACTTAATATTACAAATATATAGTGCAATATGTCATGCTAGACAAAATGCAGCACAACTTAGACGGGAGCTGCTTTCCATTAGATGTTCACTTTGGGTTTTTGTAAGTGTCTAGGAGGATTTTCTTGTAGAGTAAGCTAAGAGAGTAGCTTCTTGTACTTCACAGAATAACTCTAAGGATACATTTATTAAAAATTAATATAAAAGCTTACTAAGCATGAACTCATATAAAAACTTAGACTTAGACATAGATAAAATACTGGAAATTTTGGATGAGCGAGTGCTTCAGCATACCGGAAGGCATTTGCTGAAATCTGAAAGGGTTTTAATTAAAGGGTCTTGGTACGGGAGAGACTATAAGGAGATAGCAAGCAACTCTGGATACAACGCGGACTATTTGCATAGAGAAGTGGCTCGGCAATTATGGGCAATGCTTTCAGAAGTTATTGGTGATGGAGTTCCAGTAAAAAAAATATCTTTGAAAGCAGCTTTGCTTCGATTAGCAAAAAAGAATTATTTTAAGCTAGAAGCCTCCAAACTGGACAACGATTGTTTAGTGGGCAAGACGAGAATTTATGGAGAATTACCCAAAATAGAATCTTTTTATGGTAGAGAAAAGGATATTAGTAAATTAAAAAATCAAATTAATATTTTGAAGCGACGCTGCATAATTATAACTGGAGTTGGAGGAATTGGAAAAACCTCACTAGCAGCAAAATTAGTAGAAGAAATGCTGTTAGAAAATTCCAATTTGTATGAAACTGTAGTTTGGATAAAAATACATTCTTCTATTGACAATTTATTTACTAAATTAATCGACACTTTTAATTTAAAAATAGATAATGAATCTATTGAGGAGCAAACTTTTGAATTATTAAAATACTTCCAATCGCATCGTTTATTACTAGTAGTAGATGGATTTGAAAAGCTAGAGCATGTAGCTAATTTTGATAAGAGATTAGAGTATGAAAAACTATTTATTCAACTAGCAGAGGGAAAACATCAAAACTGTACAATTATAACAAGCCAATTACCTTTGGAAGAAGTTATTTATGCAACTAAAAATCTTCCAATTGACACTTTACGCCTTGAAGGTTTAGAGGAACGTGCAGCTATGCGAATGTTAAATGAAAAAGGGCTATGGGGAAAAGAATGTAAAGAGTTAATTAAAATGCATCGTGGAAACCCATCAGAGTTAGAAGAAGCGGCTGGCAGAATTCATCGGCTTTTCGGAGGAAGTGTAAAAACATTCTTTGATTACAGAACTACTGTGGTTGGGCAACTCCTTCAATCTATGCTACATCAGCAATTTGGACAGCCTGGACTTTTAAGTGATGTCCAAAGAGAAATAATGATTTATTTAGCAGAGTCAACTTCAGAAAGCTCACCTCCAATTCAATTTTCTAATATTATTGAAGCTTTGAAAAAAAAAATAGGTTCAGAAGTGTCAATTGCTGAAGCGATCAGATCAATAGAAATTTTAGAACAACGCTCTTTAGTTGAAACTTATAGAAAATCAGGCAAGCAAGAAGTTAGTTATAGTTTACAACCACTTATCAGAAAATATATCTTAGTTGATCCATTTAATTTGGTACGAAGAAAAACAAGTGTTTTACAAATAAGTAATCCCATCCAGGAGTAAATGTGGTTTACTGCATAAATCACCTTTGCACCCAGCGCCATAATCCTGATAGTGCCGAAAATTGTTTAGCTTGTGGGAATTCTTTGTTAATAAACGGTCGCATTCGTTTGCTGCGTCCGTTACGCTCTTTGGAAGAAGAATTGTATACTAACACAAATGTTTTTGAGGTTGAAGATGTTGGCACCAAGTCGCGTCCAGAGCCTCAAATAAGAGTAATGAAAGTATTAAAGTGGAGCGAACCTAAATTAGTGGAGCTAGTTCAGCGAGAAGCTAGAATTTTGCAACTGATTCAATATCCTGGAATTCCTGAATCGGCTAGGGATGATTACTTCACTTTTACACTGAAGGACACTATTCTAGAATTACATTGCTTAGTAATGCAAAAGGTTGAAGGAGAGAATTTACGGCAACGGTTAAAATCTTATGGGCGAATTTCTCAAAATGTGGCACTCGATTGGTTATCACAGTTAATTCATACTCTTGATATCGTACATAGATCCGGCTTCTTTCATAGAGACATCAAGCCAGAAAACATCATTCATAAGCCTGATGGTAAATTGGTGTTGATTGATTTTGGTGCAGCACGAGAGATTACCAGCACTTACTTAGCAAAAGTTAGTACCAATGGGGGAAGCAGTACAGGATTAGGTAGCGGATACGAAGTAACATCTGTGATCACGGCTTTTTTTACTCCACCTGAACAAATGAATGGTCAGGCAGTACCGCAATCAGATTTCTATGCTCTAGGCCGGACTTTTGTAAATTTAGTTACTAATATGTCATTGATGGATATACCAACAAACGAAAAAACAGGAAGACTAATCTGGAGAAAATATGCGCCGCAGATTGATAAACCTTTTGCTGATTTACTCGATGATTTGATGGCTTCCTCTCCAGGGCAGCGTCCGCAAAGTACTCAAGTAATTTTGCAACGTTTAGAGAAACTACCTCAGCAAATTAAAAATTATAGATTAGCTAATTCTAAAATATTTAAATTTAGTAAATATACATTAGTGGGTTTAGTATTTGCTGGGGGTGTTTTTCTATCTATACCTTTAGTAGCGAACTATTTAGTAGCTCAAGGACAAAAGCTAGAAGCAGCAAATGATTCTCAGGGGGCACAATATTTTTTTAACTTGGCTATAAAAATTAATCCTCAGAGTAATCGCACTATATCAAGTTTTTATTTTGAAAAAGCTGCTCGCAATACCAATACTCTTAAAGTAGCAAAAAGATATTATGAATTAGCAATTAGATATAATCATAGCGATGCAGATGCTTATAGTAATTTAGCTTATATATGTCAGCAATTAAACCAAGATGATTGTGCGATTAAAAATTATGAGAAGTCATTGCAATTAAAGCCTGATAGTTGGGAAGCGCGTTATGGATTAGCACTTTTCTATGATAATAGAGGTATATATGATTTAGCTCAAAATCAATATGAGTTAGCTATCCAAATGAGTAGAGAAGCAATACCAGCCATTAACAATTTATCAAGATTGAAGATTTTAGATGGCAAATATAACGCAGCAATAGCTTTAGCTCAAGAAGGCTTAAAAAAAACTCAAAACATAAAATTACAGTCTACTTTATACAAAAACTTGGGTTGGGCAAAATTAGAGTTAAAGCGTTACGCCGAGGCGAAAGCTGATTTGGAACAGTCAACAAAACTGGATGCTAGGACAGATGCTTACTGTTTACTAGCGCAAGCTCAAGAAGCATTAGGTAAAATTAATGACGCTAGGATGTCTTGGGAGATCTGTTTGACATTTGAGTCTAATCAGCAAGAGGTTCAACAGTGGCGATTGCAAATTTTAAAACGCTTGCTGGGAGATATTGTTCCCAAATCTTCACCCTAAGCCTTTTTTTGGCTCCCTGCTTCTTGTATACTACTAACTAGCAAATAGCTAGATAAGAAATTTTAATGCTAATCATATAAAACATGATAGGCACAATCAAAAGAAGGGTATTCAAAGTTCAAGTTATATTGATCGCATCAATATCAACACTAATTGTTTCAAGCTCGAGTAATGTATGGGGGCAATCTCAACTAATAGCTCTACGTCAGTGTGTTAAAGCTGATGGTAGGGTGATGAGTAAAGGAGATCGCTACTGGCCACCAGGTAGTCCGCTCTGTGCAGGAGATATGATCCACCCAGAGAATGGAGCCACGGTTAAAGTTGCTTGCTATTTAAATCGAAGATTTTTATATATTAATCAACATAACGTTTCCGATCCTGCAAACAAATGTGCGCGACCACAAGCCACTGAGTCAGAGCAATATCAGTGTACAAACCTCAAACCGCAGAATTGTCCTACTGATTTTAAAGGCCCAGGTGATGATACTGTACCAAAACCAAGACTGATTAGCCCTTATATTAGTGATGGCAGTATATTGACTACCCAACCATTGATATCTTGGCGTGCCGTTTCGGGGGCTACTAGTTACACAGTCAAGATAGAGGGCAATGATGTTAACTGGCAGATAAAAGTAAACAATACTGTACTACCATATCCAAAAGACCAACCCCAATTGAAATTTGGGAGTACTTATAGAATTACTGTGTTTGCGTACCAGGGGAACTCTATCATAAGTTACGCTCCTTTATTAATTAGCGTTTTACCAAAGAAAGAGCAATTAGAGATTGCGTCGCTAGTTAAACAAATTAACGAATTTAAAGTACCTCTAGATGAAGCTGCTGTTCGTGACTTAGATACTATATTCATGTCAAAAAATCTGGTGAATGAATCGATAGAGACTTTAAAGGCAAGAGTAGCAGCAAGAAGCCAAAACCCTGAAGTCTATCGAGTACTAGCAGATCGCTATTTAGAGGCGGGTCTACCTGATGAAGCTTTTGATAAATACACAACAGCAGAGAGGTTAGCTAAAAGTAATGGGAACTCAAAGGAATTATCAAAAGTGCAAGATGGTCTGAAGCTGTGGGAATTTATAACCAACTACCAACGAGCAAGAACGGGGCCCAGTAGTAATGATGAGCGTATTTAGGATTTTTTATTAATGTTAGTTGTGCAAGACGCAGCGCTTGTGCTTTGGGAGTACCATTTTTCAATTCTTTATAGAATTCTTCCATTAACAAAGCAGTAGAGTCTGCATCTACTAACCATAAAGTTGCGACAGTGCTACGCGCTCCTGCTTGTGCAGCCACTCCAGCAATTCCTAATGCTGACTTTCGATTGCCCTTTGCAGTTTGACAAGCACTTAAAACTAATAGCTCAATTGCATCTGCATCAGTTTGAATTTTACTTTTTAGTAACTTATCAAACTCTCTAATATTGATTACCTTCTCATAGGCTAGAAGTACTGTCTTCAGGGGGTCAGAACTAAACTGCCCATGAGTGCTGATATGAACGATTGGGAAAGTATTTTTACTTATTTCTTGCTCTAGACGGGAACTAGTAAACTTTTCATCTAGTAGTGTGAGGGAAGATTGTGTTTGACTTTGCACATCTTTTACCTCTTTTTTGGCTTGGTGTATTGGCCTGATGCCTTTAGGAGCGTTGCGATCTAACAAGCTGGGGCTGGGCTTAGATAAAGCAGCGATGAGAGCTGTGAACTGCTTTTTTGATAAAGGTTTGGGAGATCGAATTCTAGAGCCTAGAGTGACTGCAACGCTGTAATGCTCAATCAGATAGTTTTTTCCATCATATAATATGCCCATCGGTATGCTTTGGAAAGATTTATCTAAGATAAATACTAATGTTCCTGATGCGGGTAAATATGATGTTATTGGTGCGATTAAGTTTTCATAAAGTGCTTGAGAAGGTAAGAGAATTTGCTGCACATTAGTAAAAGCGAGTTTCTCATGTTGCAATTTGCGGAGAAGATCAGCAACATGATCTTTAACTAAGTTTGCTTCAACAGAGTGATGATGTAGAGATTTGTCTTGAGCCTGTAGAATTACCTCTACACTATCATCCAAATCAATGATATGAATTATTCCAGAAGCACGACTTAAATTTTGAATTTCATCGAGAGCAATCAGGTCAAGCTTGCCACATTTAAGAAAATTTTCTAACTGCGCTGTTTGTAAACGTTCGTTTGTCTGAATGACTTCTTTGAGATTAATATTAGAATTTTTCAAAAGTAACTTCATATAATTACGGTACACAGGTTCTACTTTTTCTTGAAAAAAGAACTGTATATCTGTATTACTTGACAAGATGCTATCACGAATTTGCGCTAGGTTGTCAATGGCGGACTTGTACATTGTAAGGGCTTTTGTAGCTTTTCCTTGCTTGTTGTACAAGTTTCCTAGCTGTTGTTGCCATTGGTAAGCAATATCTTCCGCTTGAATTGATTGGGCTAAACTTAAAGCTTCTAGAAAATATGCTTCTGATTTATCTGGTTGTAATTTACCTAAAGTGCCAAGACTATAAGACTTTATTCGTTGATTACTGGTACTTCTAGCTGTTTCCAAGGCTGAGTGCCCATATTCAATAGCTAATGAACTTAATGACTGATCTGGAATTTGACTTAAACTATTAGCAAAGTTGAGCTTTGCATAAACCGATTGAGTAGCTGATAATTGAGAAAATGTAGAAGAGTTTTTCAAAACTCTATTAATAGAAGGTTTAATTTGTTGTTGGATTTTATTGCGTACGTCAACTAATTGTTGATTACCTGAATCTAACTCTGCTGTTAACCACTTCTCAAAATCTAACAGTAAGCTTAAATGATGCAGTTGAGATTTCAATTGTGTGACTGGATAATTTGCTGACACCTGATTTACTTGCTGATAAACTTCAAGTGACTTAAACGCTTGTTCTTGAATCATCTCTACAATTTCATTTTTAAAGTCTGGTTCTTCTACTTCGTAATATTTGTTTCGTGTTTGCTGATAAATAGCTTCCTCAGTATTAGCTAACGACAGCAAAATTTCATTAGTATTAACAAAGGGGATTTGTTGAGCGATTGAGAACGTCTTTTCCAAAACGCCCTTTGATTCATCTTGTTTACCAATTAAGCGCAATATATCTCCGAAATTGTGCCATGCAAATAGATCTACTGGCAAATGTTTTTGCTTATCAATCGCTGCTGTTAGTAACTTTGTTAAAGATTCAGTAGAATGCTGTGGTAATATAACACAAATTTTAGTATCTTTATTTAGCCTTAAAGCTTCTACAAGTGCGCTACAAGCCAAACGATTCAAACCTAAACTTTGTAGAGCAAGGTTTTGGTTAATTAAGCTACCAGTAACACCCTCTTCATAATTAAGTTGGCGATAAAGTTGTGTGGCTTGTTTCCAAGTTTCAAGTGCTTCCGTTGCCTGACCTTGATTTAATTGCTGTTGACCTTTTTTAGTCAGTAGGCGTGCCAAGTTCCGTTTTTGTGCTTTTTTATTTACAGATTGAGCTTTGATGATAGATGGTTTGCTGACAACTGTAACCAGCCCTAGAATACTTGAGAATATATACTTAAACCAATCTCGGCGTTTGATCATTGCTGTTTGTTGTTTCTAGTAATATTTATTGATGCATTTGTTTCCTCAGAACACAAACTAGCAGACAATGGAGCATAGGATATCCCTGAATTAGCTTCTGCCGTTAAAATGATATTTCCATAAGAATCTTTTATCCAACCTTGTGCTTCTATATGCTGGATTGGTTCTTTAGTTATTAATTTTGGTTCTTCTAAATTATTAATAGTTTGATCTAAAGGGAAGTTGTCTTGCCAAGTTGGTTTAATAGGTGGAACATCCGTAGGGCTGAGTGGCAATCTGTCAACACCAGTTATGATAAGTTCAGTTTCCTCGAAACCTGAATGCTCGTGGCAGTTCGACGTTATTTCAGGACTTGCATGAATTGCTTCTGGTGCTGCTTTAATGGCGTGAGAATCAAGGGGAAAACCGTTGATTTTAACTTGACCATTAAGTCCAAATTGTGAACTGGACTGAACTAAGCTATTGCGAGAAAAAAAGAATCCATCACGAACATTTATTTGGATATTTCCGCCGCTTCCTTCAAAAGCGTTGGCTGTAATAACGCTATTTCCCAAGCTAAATAAAATATCTGTATCAAGGGTAATGTTTCCACCATCTCCATTGGAGCCTTGTTGTCCAGCAGTTGCAGAGATGATGCCATTATTTAATAGAACAAATTTTGAGTTGATATCAATATCGCCTCCCTGACCGACAGCAGTAGTTGCTGTTATACCTCCGTTGTTCGTAATGTTGACCGTGTTGGCATTAATATATACTGTTCCTGCATTGCCAGAGCCGTCATTTTTAACGTTAATAAAAGCACCGTCTGCAACATTTAAATTGTTAGTATTAATTATTATCTCTCCAGAATCTCCTTTAGGTATTGGAGGTAATCGGTATAATTTTTGAAAATTTTCATTAAAAATAATAACTGATGCATTTATAAGGCTGGGATAAGTATAACCTAGTACCGTACCTATCAAATTTATAGAATCAGAAGCGTTAATGATGAGGCTTTCAGCTTTACCACTCGCTCTAGTAGAATTGTTAATTACTCCACCGTCTCTAAGCGTTAATTTTTTTGTATTAACTGTTAACTTACCACTATTACCAGTACTATAAGTAGCGCTTATTAAGGAGCTTGGAGTAAAGACATTAGGTACTACTCCAACAAGCTCTATAGAATTATTAGCGCTTACAGTTACATTTCCTCCATAACCATCTCCAAGAGTTAAAGAACCGATAATTCCTCCATCTTTTGCGGTTAGATATTCTGTTTTTAATACTAAATTTCCTGCTTTTCCTGATCCAGAAGCTCTAGTAAGAACAGTACTAGAAAGTGGTTGAGAAAATTGCAAACCCTCTTGTAGGTATCCTAATACTTGAGTAGATTCAGAAGTATTCACAATCAGATCACCACCTCTACCAGTACCAAAACTAGAAGTTAAAATTTCCCCTCCAGTTTGTACAATCAAATTTTTAGTTGATACTGTAAGATTGCCGCCATCTCCAGAGCTAAAAGCTCCAGTAACAATATTGCTAGGTAGCTGAACAACGGAAGAAGAACCTCCAGCTATGTTAATGGATTCGGAAGTGTTGACAGTAAGATTACCTCCCTTCCCAAAACCGTAAGTTTTAGCAACTATTGCTGCTCCATCCTGAAGAATTAGATTTCTAGTTGAAATTTCAATTCTTCCTCCATCCCCTGCTAAAGTTTCATTAATAAAACTAGTAGGAATTACTCCATTTGGAGAAGTCCCTCTAAGTCTCAAGTATTCAGAGGCATTTACGATAATGTCGCCTGATAATTTATTACCTTGGTTCTGAATTAAAAATATTGAGCCACCTGCAAGCTCCACCTCAGCACCTTGTGCTTGAATAAAGCCACCATTAAAACCACTGGTATCTGCTATTGACTGTTGAAGTAGTTGAATACTTTTGAAGCTTAACGCTTTTTCATAATTTAAAATCCAACCATTAGTAGCTGGATAGAGGTCTACTATCCCTTCATTAACACTACCTAGTTCAATCCTACCTCCACTTGCTTCAAGCTTTCCTCCGTCTAAAACTACGTTGCCACCAACTAATGCTAAAGTCTTTCCTGGGTTGACTCGCAAGCTATTTGAGCTAAGATTTCTAATAATCGCTGAAAATGGATTATTGAGAGTCAGATTGTGCCCTGTGCCTTGCACTTGAATTGTACCTGGATTTCCATCAAATCCTAAACCAAGAGGTGCGCTTATTGTTAGTAAAGGCTTAGTTTGCGGAGTTTTCGCATTAAATTCGTTACCATCAGCAAAGTTGATCCTGCTAGCAGTAGTAGCTAAGAAAGAGCCATTGATATTTAGACTGGCATTGGGGCCAAAAAGAATCCCATTAGGGTTAATCAGAAATAAGTTAGTGTTACCGTTAGCTTTGATTAAACCATCAATATTTGAAATGGATGACCCAGTTACTCGACTAATAATATTTTGAACATTTAATGCATTATTAAAGTACGCAGTGCTATTTGTAGATATAGAAAATTGCTCGAAGCTGTGAAATAAGTTGCCTCCCGCTTGCATTCCTCCAGTAATATTGCTAGTATCGCCTTGTAGATTGACTATAGAATTAACAGGTAATGTGTTATCTGGGACAATCTGTGCAATTGCCGTTGAAGATAGTAACACATAAGACATAAAAGCTAAATGCTGAGAAAAAACAAAAAAAATATTTAAAAAATCTTTCATCTTAGTACTCAATTAACCTTTGAACTAAGTCCAGTAAAAAAGACTTCTTTGTTGTAATTAAGTTGGTGATGTCACATTCCGACAGGAGATAAATAAATTTTAATTTTAGGGTGTTACATCCCGACGAAATACAAATAAATTGCCTGTAGTGCCTCGTCCTATCCTTATTTCTTGATCTAAGTAGGAAGTTATCCACAAAGCTTCCTTTTGTAGGAATTCTAATACTGGTATTTTCAACTCAGGCAAACTCAAATCAGACAGACCAAAGGGTTTTATTACTTGTATGGAAAATAAGTCAAAAGACACTGTGGCTGTTTTCTCATCTGCGCCACACTTCCAATGTCCATCAGCCCGTAATTGCCACTCACCCAAAACAGGTAATTCAAGTTTAGCCTCGTTGGAGGCAGAAATTGTTTCAATATGGCTTGCAACTAATCTTTGCCACACACGTTTAATTTTAATTACTCCCAAAAAATCTGGAGTTGATGCGATTTGGCGTGTAACCACCGTTCCGTTAGAGGCGTAAACTAGTTGCCAATTACCGAATAAAGAACCAAAATATTGAGGTTGGAGTGGGCGTGGAATGGGATTGATGCGCTCTAACTGTCGCACAAGTCTATCAACATGCTCGTCAGAGGTTGGAAAGAGGCTTTGCTGCATTCCTAGTATCTCTATGTGTTGCAAAAGCTCAGTTTTTAAGGCAAATCTTGCCGCGTCATCATCTACCATATCTTAACTCGTTTTAATGCGTGTCTAACTTGCTGCCAGCAGCAATTACTAGTAATCAATAATGCTTGAACCTTATCAAAACTCAAGTTTATAAAACACAAACAAACACATAAATAAAATTATCCTTGGATAAAGAAACATATAGTGTCCTAAATCATTCGTGAACATCTCTGTTTACTCTCTCGATGACCTTTGCATTCCTGTAGTTGGTTAAAAAATAAATTTTCACAATTCAGATAGGATTGCTATAGATAACTTCTTTGTTGTTGCTATTCCTGTATTTGTCATTTGCCAAATAATTTCAGCGCAATCTCTAATAGTACCTTATAGGACAATTCCGATAAGTATACAGCAATAACCAACATATTCAATACTCTCGCAGGTAGGAAAAATATTGTTGTAAGGTTTGTTAGCTTGATAACAAGCATTTTAGCTTTTACAAGCTGGGCGACTTTTCAAACACCCTCTTACACTTGTCGATACTCCCAGATATGAATCCTTACAAAAATGATTTTATATTATAACTTCCAGAAGGCGATCGCCCAGGCTACATCATAGCCGAGGGCCATTAGCGTCGTTTTAACGCAGCCGTCCGGCATCTCGCCCTGGTCTTTAGCGAGAACCCACAGCCCACCGAATGATCGCACGTTCTCGATTCCTGTCGTTTTTTCAGAGGGTCGAGGCTATAGCTACTAGAGGCATTTCTATACAAGAATAAAAGTTACTACACAAATTTCTAATCCCTGCAAATTTTTCAAATAAATATATAACTAACGGCAATAAAATACTGAGAATAGTTCAGGTTATCTAAGGCTTGAAGTATTTGTGTATGACAACTATTGCCACTCAGACAAAAGCACGGCTAGCTGTTGCAACTATCGATAGGGAGAATACTAATCAATCACAAAAATTATCCACTCTGATGTCTCGCCAGATGTCAGAAACCTGCCAGCCAGAGTTGCCAATAGATTGAACTGGAGGATTATCAATTAATGGGATATAGTTAGGTTCTATTGGCTCTGGAGTGATTACTGGTTTCTCATCAACCATAGGTGCTGAAAAATTAACGCTATCAGTTTGAAGAAGTTCATCCTCAGCTTGTTCCATTTCCTTCATCTTCCTCAGGGTGAGTTTTTCAGATTTTTTGATGATTTTCATATGCATAAAAGTTAAAAAACAGGTGATGAAAAATTAAGCAATTACGCTGATGCTTTTGAGGCCAAGAGTCCGTCATGAAATGAAGTTGCCTGACTCCCCAGCGATCGCTTTTTCAGGGCGGAAAGCCCCTCAAAGACACGCTTTATCGTCCTAGAGAGTTGCAACTTTATTACTGAACAGATGCTAATATAACCTTTCCACAAGCTTTAGAGAGGTTTATAAAAAGCTATGGTGGACTTGAATAACAAAAACTGCACAGAATAAACAAGATACAGTAAATCGAGCAAAAATTCGAGTACTTCATTCAAGAAAAAAATTGATAAATGAAGTACATCTGAGGATTTAACCTCTTAGATGTCAGTAAGATTTCAGAAATTTTGACACGCTAACTGCAAGCGAAGCTCTGTCAACTCATTCCCCACAATCAGAAAATGCACTCGATACTCTTCTCGGTAAACTATCGAGCCATTTTGGTGTAATTCTAACTTGGTACTCTTTTGCTCAAGATATTTGGCATCAGCCATGAGAGTTTCTAAAACTCTTGTTTGTAACAAGTGTGCGTTCCAGATAACGATTACACTTTGCTTCCTTCTGTAAAGCCCATATTCGATTTGATGAAGATAACGCACATTTGTATAAGTTTGGCGACGTAAGGGGAAACCTCTTAAAGCGTTTGCTATTTTAAAATAAAGGGATTTACACTCGGAGAAATAAAATTTGGGATAATCTACAACTACATCTGCGACATCAATGAAGAGAAAGTGTTCATGATGTTGGCAATAAGCTTTAAGAGTTTCGGATTGTTCTGGTGAGGTGGGAATAATGTAGTTAAAGACATCTATCGGTAGTAAATCATGAGATAAAATATCTTTAAAAGTCGCTTTCATCAATTTCTACTTCCAATTTTTGAGAGAGATTATGTAAAGCTTCAGCAATATTTTGCAATGCGTCTTCATAGATGCCGCCGATGGCATTCTCATCAGACACGCTAATCTCAGTCAGTTTTAAAGCGTATTCAATTAGTTTGTCTGGGGTCAAAGTGTATTCTTGGACTGCGTTGAGCTTGAGGATAAACTTGAGGTGGGATAAGAATCTAGCACGTATAGCATCATCCCTTTCTCCAAGTCCTAAGTTTCCGAATTCGTCAGAGTATTTGCCATCAGGAAACTCGATAGATTCACCTTCTGGAGAATCACCCTGGTTTGCTTTAAGAAAATCGGTTATCGTTTGGTTAAGCATAGGCATAACACCAAGAGCTTTTGTAGCAACCCTAAACTGAAATCAGTAGGATAGAACAAATATACTACTAAGGTGTAACTCTTGAGTAAAACTTTGCTAGAAATTAGCAAAATATTGGCTCATATCCCTAAAATAAGCAGCAAATAACCCAATTTCAGTAAAAGGCAGAATTGATAAAATACTTATATCTGCATTTGTACTCAGTGCAGCGATCGCTCCATTGGCACACAGAATTTCACAGCGAAGCGATTGCGCGTGCCTCTGGCAGAGGAGCTACGCTAACGCGGAAGCCTGTCCCGCAGGGACTCAGCGAGTGCTATTCGGCAATCGCTCTTGAGTCCAATTTTAGCCGTACCTTTACCCCACGGTACTAAATACTAAGTCTTAAAATATCTCCTTACATTTTTGCAGCTATAACTGCTGGGGGTTTGGCTATACAATAATAAAAACTGACTACAAAATTTTATAATTTCAGTAAATATTTCAGCCAGATATGTATTGCAATTAACTACTGGAAGAGTTCAGGCTCCCCAACACATCAAGTACTTATGTGCGACAACTATTGCAACTCAGACAAAAGCACGGCGAGTTGTTGCAACCGATAATATCAATCACACAAACCATCAACACGTAACTCACGCCAGATATCAGAAGCTTGCCAACCGCCAGAGTTAGCAACAGATTTGATTGTGGGATATTCAAGCACCGGAGCGTAGCTAGTGAAATATTCTGGGGCAAGGCTTTCTACATCTACATCTGGCTGCTGCTCAATAACAGGTTCGGAAGTAATGGCGGTATCAACTGGAGAAACTTCCTCTGGTGCTGGCTGTCTAGCAAGTGATTTCTTAAGAGTTAGGATTTCAGATTTTTTGGTGGGTTTCATGCCTTGATAATGATTTTGGGCCAGGGAGACAAATGTAACATTAAATCGAAACCAGGTTAATGCCCCATTGTTAAAGATAATGTAATTTGTTCGGACAGTTAAATAAAGTAATTGACGGTAAATGCAAAGATATAAGAAGTGAATAAAAACCCCAACCACAGTAAAGGGATGGGGAATAGGTAAAATAAGATTATTACCATGATCATACAACTAAATACCTGTTCAACCACCTTCACACAGGAGGTGGGGCAATGAACAAACCTCCCTCTCGCAAGAAGGTCACTCCTACTGCTTCTAGCAAACCAAAGCCAGCAGTGAAGCCACCGCTAGACCAGCAGGTGCAGGACAATCCAGGCTCAGTTACTGTTGATGTGGCAGCGCTTGAAGTTCCAGAGTTGACTTCTGAGGAGCAGCGCGATCGCCTGCATTTGGAGCGCAAGGTAGAACACGCTTTTTATGAAGCGGGGAAGGCACTCATGGAGTTGCGCGATCGCAGGCTGTACCGTTCCACGCATAAAACATTTGAGGAGTATTGCCGGGATCGCTTTGGTTATAGCCGCCGCCAGCCTTATCTTTTAATGGATGCGGCAGTAGTGTTTGAGAATTTAAAAGAAAAATGTGATCCATTGGATCACATTTTGCCTACGTCGGAACGACAAGTGCGGCCGATGATTCAACTCGAACCCCAAGAGCAGCAGGAAGTTTGGCAACAAGCAGTAGAAGTTGCTGGCAATAAAATTCCCTCTGGTCGCATAGTCCAAGATATTGTGGACAGAATTCGTGAGCGTACTCCTATCCCGAATCCCTACAGAGTTGGTGAAATCTGCATTCTCGTACCCAAAGATAACCCAGACTTGAGAGGCAAAGGTGGTTTTTGGGGCGTGGTCACTCACGTTGGTGAATACAGTTGCACACTCCAGACTTGGGATGGCGACTATACAGTAAAAATCGAACACCTGAAATCACTGGAACTGCTGGATGAGGATTGCCTCTTTATGGAGCAGTTATGTATGCGATTGCGGCAGTTGAATGCAGTGGCCAGCCGTGACCCGTCAGTAGATTGGCTGTTGCAGGGGTTGGGCAAACAAGCCAAACCTTATTTATCTTCGTTGCAGGCGAAGCTACTGGCGGCGGTGGAGAAGGAGTATAAGATTGAGTGGAAGCAGAAGAGGTGATAATGCGGCAAACATTCACTGAATTTAATGCAACAAATAATTTGTGTCTTCAAGACCATGCATAAAGTAAATTCGTCATAACTTCTTAAATAGCAAAAATATGACCAAACTCATCTTGATTACGGGCGTAAGCAAAGGTCTAGGTTACGCTATGACTGAAGGTTTTATTAAACAAGGGCATACTGTGATTGGTTGCGCTCGTTCATCAGAGGCGATTGAAAAACTACGCCAAAAGTTTAGTGCGCCCAATGATTTTACAATTGTAGATGTAGCAAATGAACCACAAGTAGAAAAATGGGCAAACCATGTACTGGGCAAATATGAACCACCAGATATAGTCATTAACAATGCGGCAATAACAAATTACCCAGCACCTTTGTGGCAAGTACCTTCAAACGAGTTTTCCCAGTTGATTGATATCAACATTAAAGGAGTAGTAAATATAATTCGTCACTTTGTACCAGCAATGGTGAAAAAGCAAAGAGGTATTATTGTTAACTTCAGTTCTGGCTGGGGACGTTCTACTTCACCCGAAGTTGCTCCATACTGCGCTTCCAAGTGGGCAATAGAAGGATTAACTCGTTCTTTGGCACAAGAATTGCCGGCGTTGTATGGCAGCAATTCCTCTCAATCCAGGGATTATTCATACAGATATGCTTTCTATTTGCTTTGGAGAATCAGCTGCTAATTATACATCTGCGTTTAATTGGGCATTGAAAGCTGTTCCATTTATTCTGAAGCTAAAACCTAAAGATAACGGTATTCCCCTAACTGTTCCTGGATAAAGGTTAGCACTGGAAAACTCAAATAACAGTGCAGATGTACTATAGTGGTTAGAGATTTCTCAAATAAAAAACGAATCACCAATTTTTCTAATAGACTTGTCGCAAGTATAAATGTGTAATGCCTCAACAACTAAACAGATGCGGAAGATTATCCATGTGGATATGGATGCTTTTTACGCATCGGTAGAACAGCGGGACAATCCGCAATACCGAGGTAAACCATTAGTTGTTGGTGGCAGTCCAAATCAAAGGGGTGTGGTAGCAGCAGCCAGCTATGAAGCAAGAAAATTCGGTATCCACTCAGCCATGCCATCAGTAAGTGCGCTCGCTCGTTGTCCCTCCCTTATTTTCGTGCGACCGAGATTTGATGTCTACCGAGAAGTTTCTGCCCAAATCCACGTAATATTCAAACGCTACACCGATTTAGTTGAAGGGGTAGCTTTGGATGAAGCATACTTGGATGTGACCGAGAATAAACAAAACATCCCCTATGCGTCCACCATCGCCAGACACATCAAAGCAGAAATTCTAGAACAAACAAAGTTAACAGCAACGGCAGGCGTGTCAATTAATAAGTTTCTGGCAAAGATGGCATCAGGACAGAATAAGCCGAATGGATTAACGGTGATTCTACCCCAGGATGCTGAAGCTTTCGTGGAAGGGTTAGCGATTGAGAAATTTCATGGAATCGGGGAAGTAACAGCAGCGAAAATGCACTCGCTCGGCATTCATACTGGTGCAGATTTGAAAGCGCGCTCGCTTGCTGAGTTAACACAAAATTTTGGGAAGGTGGGGCATCATTACTATAAGATAGCTCTAGCAGAAGATGATCGTGCAGTTGAGCCGAACAGAGTCCGCAAGTCGGTTGGTGCAGAAACATCATTTGCGGTAAATTTAAGTGATCGCGCTCAAATGCTACACGAACTCGAACAAATTGCTTCTTTTGTCCAACAACGGCTTGAACAGAACTCCACAAGGGGACGCACGTTAACTCTAAAAATCAAGTTTTCTGATTACCAGCAAATCACGCGCAGTAAGACTCTACCTAATTACACCCGTGATTTAGAAACTATCATTACAACAGCGACAGCACTGTTTAAAACAGTTGAGTTAGAAAATCGCAGCATCAGATTGTTAGGGATTGCATTGTCTAATCTGGAAAACGCGAAACAAACACAAGTGATTCAATTGCCACTGTTTGAAGGCAGTGGTGAATGAGTTGTAACCAATCTAATAATTACTAGAGTAGAAAAACTCGCAGCCATTTGGTACAAATGTATTGTAGGCTGAAAGTTGAATTATGCAGCTTCTGTGGTTTCGGCGAGATTTGCGGCTAACTGATAATGAGATTGTGACATTGGCAAGCGCTGACGGTGCAGCAGTTTTACCATTGTTCATTATTGATCCTTGGTTTTATACCTGGGCAGATGTGGGAAAGGGGAGAGTCAGGTTTTTGTTTGAGTCTTTGTCCAACCTTGACTATAATCTGCACAAATTAGGAAGTAAATTGTACTTATTTGAAGGCAATTCCACAGATATTTTGCAAGAGTTGACTAGACAATTAATAGACTGTGGGTATAGACCAAAGCTTTGGTTTAACCGAGATGTGCAGGTAGAGTATGGAATTAGTCGAGACAAAAATGTCATCGATTTCTACAAAGAATTAAAACTTGATTACCACGTTGGGTTAAACAACTTTCTACAATTGGCAGAAAAGCGTGATGAGTGGTTTGAGCAATATTATAGTTACCAAAGACAACCCCAATATCAAACACCTCAAATTATCAATACACCGAATTTCAACGTCAACGTACCGCAGTTAACATTTGAAGAACTGAAACAGAAGTACTCTCATTTTTGGGCAGTAGAGAAAGTTTACTTTCCAGGAGGAGAAACGCAAGCAATCTCTACATTAGACTCATTCTTGAAGAGTAGATATCAAGGATATCACTGGAAGCTATCACGTCCAATGTTGTCACAGATGGGTGCAACATCACATTTATCTCCGCATCTGACTTTTGGAACTATTTCTGTTCGCAGTGTTTATCAAAAAACTAAAGCCTTAGCAGAAGAACTGAAAAATCAACCCAAGGCAGACTTTTCATTAAAAGCATTCCGGGAGCGTTTGCGTTGGCATGATAGTTTCACTCAAAGGCTGTATTTTCATCCTGAGATAGCCTACAGCAATCGCTACAGGGAGTTTGACCAGATATATACACCAGAACCGCTATCACCAGCTAAACAAAAATTATTTCAGGCGTGGCAACAGGGAATGACAGGTTTTCCACTGATTGATGCAAGTATGCGCCAACTAAAAACGATGGGCTGGATGAACTTCCGTATGAGGGCAATGTGTGCCACATTCTTGACAATTAACTGTGGAATTTCATGGCACCACGGGGCTAAACATTATATGAATTATTTAGTAGACGGTGATTTAGCGATTGATAATTGGCAATGGCAAATGCAAGCAGGTGTAACCAATCCATTAAGCGATACTTTTAGAATATATAACCCCAACAAAAATATTGCAGAAAAAGACCCAGATGGAAGTTTTATTTATCATTGGATACCGGAACTAAAGGGATACACCTTACCAGACATTCTTGCTGAAAAATACATTATTCATAGTTCTTATCCTCAACGGGTTTTAGATTGGTCAAAGACACGGAAGATAAATGGAAAAATTGTTTCTGATTTACGCAAGCAAACCAAACAGCGATTAATAAACCAAGGAGGAGATGAATATGAAACTGCTGTGGTTGCCAAAGAAACTGTAGATAAATACTGGCAACATAAAGATAAGGAGTACCAACAATATCAGCATAAGCTTACCCAGACAGAATAAAAGCGATGGCTACGCCAACCTCTGGCGGGGAAGAACGCACCAGCCACTCCTAATTGAGTACAATTCTTCAGTAGAACCGAAGCAAAGCCCAGAGAAAGTAATTGAGTACTAGTTCATCCACCCCACCCAGCCGAAAACTAAAGATTACGATCCTGACAGTAGGTTCGGTGGGCGATGTGTAACCATACTGCGCTTTAGCCATTGGCTTGAAACGTGCGGGGCATAGTGTAACAGTGGCAGCAAACGAAAACTTTGAACCATTTGTGAGGCAGTTCGGTTTGGAGTTTGCAGCGCTCGCCGGGTTATCTTTTTCAACGAATTATGGAACCAGAGCATTAACTCTGAAACTACCAAATGGCTCAAGTTAAAATTGATACGTTTGTTTGTATTAATGACCAGATTCTAATCGTCTTCTACACCCCCGGACAATGTTGGCAATTTCGCGTGATTAGCCGCAGTCTTAGCGTATTTGGGGAGCAAAAATTGTACTATAGCGCAGAAGCGGCACGGAGGACTGGGCTGGAGTGGCTCAGGGATGAAGGGTGATGAGTGCGATCGCCTCAAGAATTATTTCTGATTAACTACACCAAGATAGCCTGTAGAGCAGCGTTAGCAGTGCGTTGGTGTTCATGAGAGCCGCGTCATTCCAGTAGTAGAATCAACCGCGATCAAGTAGGGCGATCGCGCTGATTGTGGGTTTTGGCTTGGCGCAGCAAGTGTAGAGAAAAAAGTTGCCCAATCGTCAAAACCATAGACATAGCCTTGGTTGTAGACATTGCGAATATTTTGATAAGTAATCCACAGTGATCTAAGCAAAACACCCACTCTCACGCAGGTAAGGCGATCGCTTAATTATAGGTTTCGACCTAGTGCAGCAAGTGTAGGGAAAAAAGTGTCCCAATCGTCAAAACCAATGGCTAGCCTTGTTTGTAGACATTGCGAATATTTTGATAAGTAATCCACAGTCATATCAGCAAAATACCCACACTCACTCAGGTCTAGCTTATGCTTGACTATCGGTTTCGACCCCGGACTGAGTGTAGGCAGATGGGTGTTGGGTTAAAAGGTGCTTTCGTGCTTTGCCCCAGATTGACCGAAGAGGCGGAGGGGCGCTTTGCTGGGAGCAGGGGGAGCAATAGAAAGTCCCGAAGCCGTGTGAAGCGGAGCGGAACATGGGTATCAAGCCCTGCCCTTCCAGGGCGCTCTTACTGGGGCGAAGTACAAGCTACGTCTGGTGTTTTCCCCCTTGCCCCCTGCTAAGAGCTCCCCTGCCTCTTTTGACAAAGTTTCAAACCTTAATAATAGGTATTAGAGGAGAAAGAGCGAATGCTGGCTTGAGGTGCGATTCGATGCTTATACCGTGCAGTGATAGCAGAATTTGAAAGTCCCGCTAAAGTCTGTACAGTTGAGATATCAACACCAGCATTTAACAAATCGCAAATGAATGTACGCCGGAGAGCGTGAGGCGAGAATGGTTCTATACCAGCAAGTTCACCCCGCTTGTGTAAAATGAATAACACTGCTTGGGGTGTGAGCCGTTGGTGAACTACACGCCCAGACTTGTTAACTTGACATAGTAACGGGCCATCTCTGGCAGTTCTGATGTCAATCCAATCATTAACTATGGCGATCGCACTCTTAGATAAATAAACAGTCCGGTCAACTCTTGGGTGAGCAGAGCGAATTTTGATTTCTCCATCAGGATGAAAATCTTTTTTATCCAGCCCAACCACCTCAGCCCGTCGCAGTCCAGCACCGCGAAGGAGAGCGATGAGTGCAGCATCTCTAAAACCTGCTGGGGTGAGATCGCTAAAACAAGTGTGCATCAAAACATCAATCTCATCCCGACTCAGCACCCGTCCGCTCCCTTGTTTTGACACTTTCACACTCTTGATGTCAACAGCACGGGCATAATCAATCGCTTTGATCAACCCGAAGCGTAGAGCTTCCCTCAAAACTCCTCTTAAGGCGCATAGTATCCGGTTAACTGTGGCTGGCTCGTAATTTTTGATGAGTGCGGCGCGAACAGCATTGGTGTGTTTGTAGCGCAATCCTGACCAATCCAAAGTCAGATAGTCAGCTTGATTATGGGTGAGCAATTGAGCAATCAGGTTGAGCGAGTGCTTCATTGTCGGTTGTGAACCCGGACTTAGTTTCGAGAGATAAACAATTGCTGGATGTTGGGTCAAACGTGGCGAAATCGTCAAAACCAATGGTGTAAAAGAGTTGGTAGACATTGCGGATCATAATCTTCTCAAAAATTATATTCTGCACAGTTATATTTTGATAAGTAATCCACAGCCATATAAGCAAAACACACAGCCTCACTTAGGTCTAGCTGACGCTTCATTATCAGTTTCGACCCCGGACTGAGTGTAGACAGATGGGTGTTGAGTTGAAGATGGCGAAATCTTCAAAACCAATGACTAAGCTAGTCATTGATAGTTCTCCAGCAGATTTGCGCTCGCAAGTTAAGTTAATACGCCTGGCTCCTCAAAAAATAGAAGGGCAGTGGTTGCTAGGGCAAACAAACCAAGAAACTCCTGAAATTAACCAAAAACAACTGAAAGTAGCTCTAGACAGAGTTTTCCATTCCCAACAGCATACTAGGGCAGTAGTTATTGTTTATCAAGGTCAGATTGTTGCCGAACGCTACGCACCTGGTTTTTCCGCTCAAATGCCTTTACCTGGGTGGTCGATGACCAAGAGCGTAATTAATGCACTGGTGGGAATTCTGGTGAAGGAGGGTAAACTATCGCTTTCCGATAAAAATCTGATGCCAGTATGCTCTCTAGCCCAGATGAGAATGTTGAACTTGTTAGGGAAAATGCTGTTGAGTTAGTCACAAGTTTGAAGAACGAAACTCTTAAAGGCATTTGGCTGTGTGGTGGGGGGGATTTAGCCACAACGCTTTTTGCTCACAAATTAATTGATCAGTTAATCCTGAAAATCAATCCATTTTTGATGGGTTCAGGCATCCCACTTTTTTCTGGAGTAATAGGGCAAACTGCTTTAGAACTTGTCAACAGCAATATCTATGAAAACTCAGTTGTGCTACTCGATTACAGGGTGAAGTAATTAAGTAAGTTATTGAGCCTCGATAGTTCTGTTCAGCCAGTAAAACTCCAGTAGCCTCAGCCTTCAATAACCTGTCGCTGCATCACATAACGCCGATGAACTTTGTTTCCAAATTGTTGAGGTGGTGCTATGCGTACCACTTCAAAACCCAACTTCTGCCAAAAAGCAAATCCCAACTGATTTTCTTCCAGAACAGCTAAAAATACGAATTGGGCTTCTTGTTGAGCCAGCCATTTTTCGTATGCTTTGTAAAATTGAGAGCCATTACCCTTGGCTCTGTATTCTGGAGCCAACATCATTAACCCTATCCACCAACTTTTCTCATCAGGATAATGCCGAATAGTTTCGAGAACTCCGATAAGGAAATTATGTGAATTAAACAGACCAAAAATGAATTTATCTTCTATATTTTTACCTAAAGGTAAAGCGAGAAACTCATCAGCGGCAGCAGACGCAACAGGCGGGTGCCCATCTGACAACAAGGTGTAGTCAGTACATTGTTCGTAAAGATGCTGAAGAATTGTTGCATCGCTTGGATTTAGTTTTTTTGCTATGTACTCAGAATTTTGTAGTTCAAATTGGATGGAATTATTCATACCCTTCAGCTTAACAAGCGTGCTATTCGGCAAAGGCTGTGAAG
>JAESGN010000049.1_pt1 | contig 23657 bp, 28 predicted proteins | sample 9269731 | NCBI WGS metagenome assembly JAESGN01 (sample SAMN15720683, study PRJNA650826) | algae metagenome | isolation source: Mojavia pulchra JT2-VF2 and co-occurring heterotrophs from desert soil | place: USA: Cadiz Valley, Joshua Tree National Park, CA | collected 1998-06-08
CGATATCTTCAGCTTCATCGAAGGATTCTATAACCGGACAAGGCTCCATTCCGCACTCGGATATATCCCCCCGATCGAGATGGAGCTAAAAGCCGCTTAACCCGTCCACTTTATCGGGGGAAGATCATGGCCTGCTTGGCCCGCATTCGCCTAGAGGAAGGTTATATGGCCGAATCGCGGCTCCGCCTCGATGGCGTAGTGGAGCTGGTGGAGAATCACTGCGCGGTCGCGAAGGCGGCGCGCCTCTGCTCCAAGCTCTGCGGCAGCGAGCTGTCGCTGTTTCAAGCCGTCTTGGGTGAACAGGTCCGCATCGAGCGCGTCGAACACATCCTCTCGGGAGACCGCCGTTGCACCTTTTGCATCAGCGAGCGCAGCAAGGAGCGCGAACGCCACCCGGTAACTCTCCGAAGTGCCTGACTGGTGAGAGCGTCGAATTCCGGAAGCTCTTGCTGAAAAGAGATTGAGACAGCCATGACCTACATCGTCAACGACAGCTGCATCAAGTGCAAGTACACCGACTGCGTTGAGGTCTGCCCGGTCGACTGCTTCTACGAGGGCGAGAACATGCTCGTCATCCATCCGGACGAGTGCATCGATTGCGGCGTGTGCGAGCCAGAGTGCCCGGTCGATGCGATCAAACCGGACACGGAGCCGGGGTTTGAGAAGTGGTTAAGTGTCAACGCAGAATTCTCGAAGGTCTGGCCCAATATCCTGGCCAAAAAGAAACCGCCCGCGGACGCCAAGGAGTGGGAAAGCGTGCCGGGTAAGTACGAGAAATGCTTTTCGCCCAAGCCCGGCGACATCGACATCAGGGCCGGAGCAGAGGCCGGGGCCGCTGACGTGGTGTCCCTTGTCACAGATGAGCTGTAAGGCCCATGACGCTCGAGAACTTCCTCGCCGACTTCGAGTTCCCGGATGATTGGGAGGACCGCTACCGCTACGTGATCGCGCCTTGGCCGGAGCCTGCCTCCGCTGCCGGAAGAGGCGCGCACGGAGGCGAACAAGGTGCGGGGCTGCTTCAGTCAGGTCTTGCTCGCGACCGACGTCGATGGCGCCGTTGCGGGGATCGCGCCTCGTCTACGCTTCAAGGGCGACAGCGACGCCCATATCGTGCGCGGGTTTATTGCCACCTTCTTCGCGATCTACTCGGGCTGGTGCGCGGACGAGATTCTACGGATCGATGCGCAGGCCGTGTTCCGGCGTTTTGGGTTGGCCGAGGATCTGACGCCGCAGCGCTCGAACGGATTCGGGGCGACGCCCACCGCGCATTGAGCGGAGAGGTAAAGGGGGGCGGAGCCGGGCACCGCACCAACAAACAACGATCCATTGACTCTGTTCAATCTTGTGAGGAAGGCGCGATGACATTCATGGCAGAGGACCTCGCGGTCACGACGAGCAGCGATGGGATCCGCCATCAGACGATCGCTTCACGGCTTCGCGAGCGCCTTCAAATGATCGCCAAGCGGCGGGTTCCTACCACCTATCAAGAGCTTACAAAGGTACTGGGGCTGACGCCCCCGCACACAATTCATCAGCTGGCGGAGGCGTTGGAGCATCTCATGGCGGAGGATGCGGCAAACAACTGCCCGTTCATCGCGGCCATCGCCATCAGCAAGGCGCGGGGCGGCCTCCCGGCCCCAGGGTTCTTTGATTGCGCCCGGCGGCTCGGACGCTTTGCCGGTGATGAGACAGGACCCGAAGCCTGGGCCTTCCATGCGCAAGAGTTCAACGCCGCGCTCGCGTTCTGGACGGCAACGGCAACCACTGACAAGAGCGGGTAAAGAGGCATGGGCGTTCATTCGGATCAGGCGTCGGATTCGACCGGGTTGAGGCTTGTGTCGCGCGACAGCTCGGCTGGCCGGCCGCACGTGGTCATTGTTGGCGCCGGGTTCGGCGGTCTGACCGCCGCGAAAAGGCTCGCCAAGGCAGCCGTCGAGGTCACTCTGATCGACCGCGAGAACCACCACCTTTTTCAGCCGCTGCTCTACCAAGTAGCCACAGCGAGTCTGTCCCCGGCGGAGATCGCTTGGCCGATCCGGAGTCTGCTCCGGCGGCAACGCAATACTCGTGTCCTGCTCGGCGAGGTAACCGGCGTGGATCGCGAGCGACACGTTGTGAATATGGACCGCCGAGAAATTTCTTATGACATTCTGGTGCTCGCGACTGGTGCCACCCATGCCTACTTTGGCAACGATGGCTGGGTCGCGCATGCACCCGGCCTCAAGTCTATCGACGATGCCACAGAGATTCGGTGCCGCCTGCTGCTCGCGTTCGAGCGAGCCGAGATGGAGAGCGATCTCGAACAGCGCCGACAGCTCCTCACCATTGTGATCGTCGGCGGCGGGCCGACCGGCGTGGAATTGGCTGGCGCGATTGCGGAACTGACCCGCAAGGCGCTCGCGGCTGACTTCCGGACCATCGATCCCAAGCACACGCGCGTGGTGCTCATCGAAGCCGGGCCAAGGCTGCTCACGACCTTCCCAGATGATCTGTCCCGCTATGCCGGGCGTGCGCTGCGGAACCTGGGCGTCGAGGTGTGGCTTGGGCGCGCGATCACAGGCTGCGACGCGGCCGGCGTCATGCTGGGTGAGGAGCGCCTGCGCGCAGGCACGGTGATCTGGGCGGCTGGGGTCGCCGCGTCGCCGGCGGCCGAGTGGCTGGGGGTCGAGGCCGACCGCGCGGGACGGGTGAAGGTCGGCGCACGACTGACGCCGCCAGGATCCGACGACATCTTCGTGATCGGCGATACCGCGCTCGCACTTGACGCGAACGGCAAACTGCTCCCCGGGCTGGCTCCGGTAGCGAAGCAGCAAGGAGTCTACGTAACCGAGGTGATCAAGGCGCGCCTGGCTGGCAAGACCGACGTGACTCCCTTCCGTTATCGGGACCGAGGCAACCTCGCCACGATCGGACGGCGATCTGCGATCATCACGTTCGGACGCGTGCGGCTAAAGGGGTGGCTTGCCTGGTGGGTCTGGGGCATCGCCCACATCTACTTTTTGATCAGCCTTCGCAATCGGCTGATCGTGGCAACGCAATGGCTCTGGTCCTACGTCACTTTTGAGCGTGGCGCGCGACTCATCACCGGCATGAATCCAAACCCCAAGCGCGTCGGGCACGGTCGTGTGCCTCCACACCCCCTGGGTTAGCTTCGCCAGCCCATGGTTCGGGTCGATGATCTGATCGAGCCTGGAGAGGAACTGTCGTTTCTGCCAATCCCGCTACGCCCGCCCTCCAACAAAGGAAGAAGGTCCCCTGACAATCGAGCTTCGCCATCTTCGCTATGTTATTGCGGCTGCCGAGCGTGGAAGCTTCCGAGGTGCGGCGAAGGCGCTGGACGTTCAGGAATCTGCCATCAGCCGACGTATCCGGGATCTGGAAGACGAAATCGGGGCGGCTCTTTTCATTCGCCATCACGGCGGCGTCAATCTCACTCATGCAGGCCAGAGGTTCCTCGTCCGCGCGCGCAAAGCCATCAGACAGGTAGGTCATGCGGCGATCGACGCGGGGGCATTTGGGCGCGGCGAATCAGGCGTCGTGCGCATCGGCATATTCACGTCGCTCGCATCGGGTTTCCTCGCCGACCTGCTTGGCGCCTATGTGGCGGGGAATCCAGGCGTTCGCCCGGATCTCGTCGAGGGCGGGCCGAGCGATCATATTGCTGCGATTCAACGGCACCAAACGGATGTAGCGTTCCTGACCGGCGAGCCGGTCGCAGACCAATGCGATAGGATCCACCTGTGGAATGAGCGGGTCTACGTGGCGTTGCCGAGCAATCACGAATTGACGCTAAAGGATGAAATTTCCTGGGCCGATCTTCGGGAGCGGCACTTCATCGTCAGTGAGGCCGACCCCGGACCCGAGATTCACGACTATCTGGTCAAGCATCTCGCCGAGTTGGGCCATCATCCGAGCGTCGAGCGTCAGGGTGTCGGCAGGGATAATTTGATGCACTTGGTTGCCATAGACCGGGGTCTCACCCTGACCAGCGAGGCGACCACGGCCGCGCGCTTTCCAGGTGTGGTCTACCGGCCGCTGGCCGGCGAAATCCTGCCGTTCTGCGCGATCTGGTCGCCACATAACGATAATCCGGCCCTTCAGCGGCTGTTGAGCCTTGCGAGGGTTATGTCCAAGCGTGGCAAGTCCTCGCCGATGGCCGGATCAGCGACTAATCCTTTGGCTGGCCAGGCGTCGGTGTCGGCTGGCGATCAGTTCGAGGATCGCGTCGCACCTTCGCAAAACCTCGATCCGTCGCCATGAAACGCTCGATCATAGGTGAGATCAGCTTGACGGGATCGTCGACTGGCCGCCCTGTCTCCCGAGCAAGTGCCTCCGCGTAGGCGGCGAGATCACGATGGACCGCCGCCGGCAGTTCGACCGCGACCTTGACCGGCTTGTCGTCTGCAATAGCCCCAAGTTTCAACTTCGTCATGGATCATCCTCCATAGGGTTCAAGGACGAGATCGCGAGTGACGATCACGCGCACCGGAAAGCCGGGCCTGATGGTGAGCGTCGGGGCGATGTTGAGCTGGCGGCGGACGATCTGTTGGCCAGCGTCGTTGATGGTGGACTGGCCGCCGTCACGGATGGCCTGCACGAGACGGTCGTTGTCGTCGGTTGCCAGTTCCGCGCCGACGCCGAGCAGCGTCGAGAGCGCGGCAGCCTTGGCGAGATCCCACCAGTGATAGTCAACGCCGTCCTCCAGGCCGGCATAGCCCTCGGTGTCGGCGCCAGGCTGGCGCTCGAGCACGATGGAGCGGCCATTCGGTAGGATGAGCCGGGTCCATACGAGCAGCACTCGACGCTGCCCGAAGCCCACGCCGTTGTCGTACTGACCGATCAGGCGCGTGCCTTGAGGCACGAGCAGGATGCGGCCGGTCGGGCTGTCATAGACGTTCTCTGTTACCTGCGCGGTGATCTGGCCGGGCAGATCGGATCGAATGCCAGTGATCAATGCAGCCGCGATGACGGCTCCCGCCTGCAGGATGTTGGGCGAAGCGGGCGCAGCCACGCGATCCGGCGAAACGGTCCGACGATCGACGGCGGCGTTGAGGAAGGCGAGCTGGCGATCCTGCGCCGTGGGCGTCGCCGGCTGCGGCGCGAGCCCAAGGCTGGTGAGATCAGGCGTTGGCGGGGGCGCTACAGCTACCGAACCGGCGCCTGCCGTGGGCGCGGTGCGGTTCTCCGTTCCGGAAAACAGGCGGCTCGTTCGGGCCGTCTCGATCTCTTGAAGCCGCCGCTGTTCCTCGGCACTGAGGCCCGGATTTGGCGTCGCTATGCCAGCCGCCGACACCGGCTGGCCGCGGTTCTGCGCATCGAGGATCGGTCGACCGAGGTCGCCCGGGAGCGGCGGTCCCAGCCGAGGTACGCCGCTATAGTCGCGCGGCAAGCCGGCCAGACCGTCGGCCGTCGAGCGGTTCTCCGTGGAGTAGAGCTCGTCCGTGGGCCCGCCGCCATCGCGGGTCTGCAGCGCATAGATCAGCGCGCCGCCGAGGCCGACGCTGACGACCAGACCGACCCCGGCCAGCGCCTTGCGCGACAGCCGGGTGACGCGCGGCGCGTCCGCGCCAAGCCGCATGGGAGCGGCCGTCTCGGCGGCCGATCCGGTGAGCGGCGCGTCGTCTTCCTCGTCCGGGGTCTCATTGTCGCTCACGACGCCGGCCTCCCGTCGGTGCGCACGATGCGGACGCGGCGCTGTGAATCACCATTGCCGAAGCGCAGTTCGGCGGCGGCGAACAGCCGATCGACGATCATGTGATTGCCGCGAACGCGGTAGTTCACCAGCTCGGACGTATTGCCCTCCGAGCCGACGATGAAGAGCGGCGGCATCTCGCCCTGGGCGATGCCGCGCGGGAATTCGATGAAGACTTGGCGGCCATCGTCATAGGCGCGCAGCGGTCGCCACGGCGCGCGATCGCCTTCGATCGTATAGCGGAAGTTGATGTTGGCGAGATCGACGCCGGTGGCGACGGGCCGTGTGGCCTGGGCCTCCGCGTTCTGCCGACGCAGCGCGATCAACTGGTCCTGCGGATATTGCCAGGAGACCGACGCCATATAGGTCCGCTCGGTCGATCGTAGTTCCATATGGTAGGTGCGCAGGTTCGTGTTGATGACGAGGTTGGTCATCAGGTCCGCGCGAGACGGCTTCACCAGGATGTGGACTTGCCGGGTCGCGCCGGCACCGCTTTCGGTATCTCCGATGATCCAGCGCACGGTGTCGCCGGCGGCGACCGGACCGGCCCCGACGAGCTGCTCGCCGGGCTGGAGCGCGATGTCGGTGATCTGACCGATAGCGGTATAGACTTGATAGAGCGCGCCGCCTGTGAAGGGATAGACCTGCATGGCATTGATGAAGCCGTCGCGCACCGGCTGGATGCGGGCGGCGGCATTGGCCTGATTCACGCGGGCCGTCGGATCTGTGGGCTCCGGCGTCCGGCGCGAGGTCTCGACCGGCTTCAACTGGCCCGGTAGCGGCAGCGGGCGCGGCAGTTCGACAATGGTGACGGGCGCCGGAGGATCGACCGCGATCATAGCGGGCGCCGCATCGTCGTAAGAGATCTCGGGCGGCTTTTGCGTCGTGGCGCAGCCGGCGAGCGCCGTTGCAGCGAGCAGGACAAGCGGAAAAGCGGATTTGCGGAATGTCGGATGTGCGATTGAGGGTAAGGCCGGATTTCCGGCTTTACGGAAAGACGGCTTCATTGCCCAAGCTCCCGTGACCAGTTGATGGCGTTGACGAAGATGCCCAGCGGGTTCTTCCGCAGGCGTTCGGCGTCGCGCGGCGGCTGCACGACGACGGTGAGGATCGCGGTCCAGCGCGAGGTTTCTGCGAGCGAGCCGTCCTGATATCGCCGCTCTGTCCAGGCGACACGGAAACTGTCGGGCGACGCCCGGATGACGCTGGAGACATCGACGGCGATCTGCTGTTTACCGACCTTGGTGAAAGGATCGTTGGATCGCGCATAATCGTTGAGCGACAGCGCGCCACGGTCCGTTGTGAAGTCGTAGGCACGGAGCCAGTTCTGCCGCACGATGATCGGGTCGGCCGGGATCGAGCGGACCTGCTCGATAAAGCGGGCCAGATGCCAGGCGATCTGGGGATCGGTCGGGCGATAGTCCGCGACCGCGGGCGCTACCGCCTGCGACTGGCCGAGCCGGTCGACCTGCACCACCCAGGGAACGATTGTTCCACGCGCCGATTGCCAGACCAGCGCCGCCGCGAACCCGCCGGCGAGAAGCAGCGAGCCGAAGGCCATGAAGCGCCAGTTCTTCGCCTGCACGCGGGCTGAACCGATGCGGTCGTCCCAGACCTGGGCGGCCTTCTGGTACGGCGTGTCGGGTTGCGGCGTCTTGCCGTAGTGGGTCGAGGGTCGCTTGAACATCAGCGGTCACTTTCGGAGAGGTTGACGGAAGAGCCGCCGCCATGGGCGTCGCCGGAGCGGACGGCGTGGGCCGCGGCCTGGACGCCATGGGTCATGCTCTGGGAGCGCTTCATGCGCTTGGCCCATGCGGGCGCACCGCTCGCGGCGGCCGACGAAGACGACGCGGCTTCGCTGGCGTCGCCGCCGATGGTGCCCATGGTCGAGGATCCGCCCGTCGCTTCGAAGGCCGATTTGGCGCCTTCCGAGAAGCTGGAGCGCATGCTCTCGCTGGCGCGGGACGCGGCCCGGCGAAGCGGCGACGTGGCGGCGCCGGCTCCGGCGCGCGCGACGCCGCCGAGACCGGACGCAACACCGGATGCGCCGGACTGACCAACGGAAGCGAGGCTGTAGGCGGTCGAGGCTCCGCCCGCCATCGCGGCGCCGCCACGAGCGGCAGCAGCGGCTCCTCCAGCCAGGGCAGCGCCGCCGGACGCGACGGCGCCGACAGTCGCTGCGCCTGCCGCGACCATGCCGCCTGCGGCGAGGCCCGTGCCGATGGCAGCACCAGCGCCGAGCTGCGGGCCGCCGGAGACGAGACCGTTAGCGATACCGGGGCCGAAAATGCCGAGCCCAAGCAACGACAGGGCCGCGAGCACGATCGCCATAGCCTCGTCGATGGTGGGGTTGGCCCCGCCGAAGCCAGCGGTGAATTCGGAGAACAGCGTCGACCCGATGCCGATGATTACCGCCAGCACCAGCACCTTGATGCCCGACGAGATGACGTTGCCGAGCACGCGCTCGGCCATGAATGCGGATTTGCCGAACAGGCCGAACGGGATGAGCACGAAGCCGGCCAGAGTCGTCAGCTTGAACTCGATCAGCGTTACGAAGAGCTGGATCGCGAGGATGAAGAAGGCGAGCAGCACCAACGCCCAGGCGAAAAACATACAGGCAATCTGGATGAAATTCTCGAAGAACGACCAGTAACCCATCAGGCTGGAGATCGACTCCAGCAGTGGCCGCCCGGCGTCGAGCCCGGTCTGCGCCACCTTGCCGGGCCGAAGGAGATCGGCCGTGGTGAAGCCGGTGCCGGAGGCCTTCAGGCCGAGGCCGGCGAAGCTCTCGAAGATGATCCTGGCGAGGTTGTTCCAATTGCCGATCAGATAGGCAAAGACCCCGACGAACAGGGTTTTCTTGACCAGCCGCGCGAGAATGTCGTCATCGGCGCTCCAGCTCCAGAACAGCGCGGCGAGCGTCACGTCGATGACGATCAGCGTGGTGGCGATGAAGGCGACCTCGCCACCGAGCAGGCCGAAGCCGCTGTCGATGTAACGGGTGAAGACCTCGAGGAAATGATCGATGACGCCGGTGCCGCCCATGATGTTATCGGGCCTCGCCGGGTTCGGGCGCCATCACGGGCGCTGTTTCCTTGCGGATAGGATCGTCTTCGGCTGGCGCGGTGGTGGCTGAACTCGCGGTCGGCCGGGGCGACTGCGGGGACTCGGGCAAGCGCTCGGCGGGCCGTGCGCCGGGGGCAAGGAAGCGCTCGCGGTTTCGGGCCCAGGCGCGCAGACATGCCGTGTCGCGCGTGCCCGCCTCGCCGAGGAACTGGCAACGGATCAGCTCATCCCGAAGCGGATCGACCGAGGCGCTCTCGGTCGGACGCACGGACGGAGAAGCCGGCGCTTCTTCCTTCCGGGTCATCTCGATCGCGGTCGCCGTGATGGCGACTGCGACGAACACGACAGCGCCGAGCCGGGCGAACATCTTTCCGTCCATCGCTCCGCCCTCAGTTGCCGTTGTTGAACATCTTGGCGTTGCCCGGCTGGTAGCCGGCGCCGGGCGTGAGAAAGCGGCGACGCTGCTCGCGGCCTTGTTCGGCCGCGGCCGCCTGCTCGGCCGATTGCAGCGACTGCGCTCGACCATTGGCCGCCACGACTGCGGTGAGGTCGGCGAGCTGCTGCGCCTGGAGGGCGAGGAGCTGGTTGCCGGCCTGGCTCACCTGCAGCGCGCCGGTCGCGCCCTGGCTCTGGCCGATCAGCGCCGACATCTGCGTGCGGTTGGTGTCGATGTTGCCGACGACGCCGGCCTGCACCCGCATGGCGTCCTGCAGCCCGCCCACCGTGTTCTGCCAGCGCTCGCGCGCCTGGCTGACGAGCTGCTGATCGGTCGCCGAGAGCGAGGCGTTCCCGTAGGTTGTCTGGAACGCCCGGTCGATCTGCTGGACGTCGAACGCGATGCTCTGCGCTTGGGCAAGAAGCTGTTGCGTCCGCTGCACGGATTGCTGAAGCTGTTGGAGCGAGGAAAAGGGCAGGCTTGCGAGGTTGCGGGCCTGATTGATCAGACCCTGCGCCTGGTTCTGCAACGCGGTGATCTGGTTGTTGATCTGCTGCAGTGACCGCGCCGCGGTGAGGACGTTCTGAACGTAGTTCGTCGGGTCATAGACGACCCATTGCGCGGCGGCGGGCTGGACGAAGACCGGCGACAGAGCGGCTGGAAGAGACAGAATGGACGCGGCGAGAAGCGCCGCGCGGGAGCGACGGACGATCATGACGATATCTCCAGGTTGGTGAGGTCGGGGATCAGGTCGACGGCCCAGGCGACATCGCGGTGGCGCAGCCAGGCGGACAGGAACTCGTCGCGGCCATGCTCGGCCATAATCCGCGCGATGGCGGTCTGGTCGGTCTTCGACGACGCCGCGCAGAGCGCGAGGGCAACGTCGCCCAGCCCCAGCTCGAACAGCCGGTTGCCGCGGCGCGACTGGCAGTAGTAGTCGCGCTTGGGCATGGCGCGGGCGAGGATCTCGATCTGCCGGTCGTTGAGCCCGAAGCGCCGATAGATCGCCATGATCTGCGGCTCGATGGCGCGTTCGTTCGGCAGCAATAGCCGGGTCGGGCAACTCTCGATGATCGCGGGCGCGATCGCCGAACCGTCGATGTCGGAGAGGCTCTGGGTGGCGAAGATGACACTGGCGTTCTTCTTGCGCAGCGTCTTCAGCCATTCGCGGAGCTGGCCGGCGAAGCCTTCATCGTCGAGCGCCAGCCAGCCCTCGTCGACGATCAGCAGCGTCGGCCGGCCGTCGAGACGGTCCTCGATGCGATGGAAGAGATACGCGAGAACGGCCGCGGCCGCCCCGGTGCCGATCAGGCCCTCGGTCTCAAAGACCTGCACTTCCGCTTCACCGAGGCGCTCGCTTTCGGCGTCGAGCAACCGGCCATACGGGCCGCCGACGCAATAGGGTTGCAGGGCGCGCTTGAGCGTCTGCGACTGAAGTAGGACCGACAGGCCCGTCAGGGTTCGCTCAGCGACCGGTGCGGAGGCGAGCGAGGTCAGCGACGACCAGAGATGCTCTTTCACCTCCGGCGTGATCGTGATGCCCTCGCGCATCAGGATCGCGACGATCCAGTCGGCGGCCCAGGCGCGCTCGGGCGTGTCATGAATACGGGCGAGCGGCTGGAGCGAGACGGAGGTTTCCGCGCCGTCAGTCAGGCCACCGCCGAGATCGTGCCAGTCGCCGCCCATGGCGAGCGCCGCCGCCCGGATTGAACCGCCGAAGTCGAAGGCGAAGACCTGCGCCCCGGCGTAGCGACGGAACTGGAGCGCCATCAGCGCCAGCAGCACCGATTTGCCGGCGCCGGTTGGGCCGACGACCAGCGTGTGACCGACGTCGCCGACATGAAGGGAAAACCGGAACGGGGTCGAGCCCTCGGTCTTCCCGAAGAGCAGCGGGGGTGCTGCGAAATGCTCGTCCCGTTCCGGCCCCGCCCACACTGCAGAGAGCGGGATCATGTGGGCGAGATTGAGCGTCGAGATCGGCGGCTGCCGAACGTTGGCGTAGACATGGCCGGGCAGCGAGCCGAGCCAGGCGTCGGCGGCGTTGATGGTCTCGGCCATCGCCGTGAAGTCGCGGCCCTGGATGACCTTCTCGACCAGACGCAATTTCTCGGCGGCGATGCGCGGATCGTTGTCCCAGACGGTGACGGTCGCGGTGACATAGGCCTGACCGGCATAGTCGGCGCCGAGCTCCTGCAACGCCATGTCCGCGTCGGCCGCCTTGTTGGCCGCGTCGGTGTCGACCAGGGCCGAAGCCTCGTTGGTCATCACCTCTTTCAGAATCGCGGCGATCGACTTGCGCTTGGCGAACCACTGCCGCCTGATCTTGGTCAGCAGCTTGGTGGCGTCGGTCTTGTCGAGCAGGATCGCGCGGGTGGACCAGCGATAGGGAAAGGCCAGCCGGTTGAGGTCGTCGAGCAGACCCGGCGTTGTCGCCGTCGGGAATCCGACGATGGTCAGCACGCGGAGGTGGGCGTTGCCGAGGCGCGGCTCGAGCCCGCCGGTGAGCGGCTGGTCGGCGAGCAGCGCATCGAGATACATCGGCGTTTCGGGCACGCGCACGCGTTGGCGTTTGGTCGACACGCAAGAATGGAGATAGGTCAGCGTCTCACCGTCATCGAGCCAGCGGCATTCCGGCATGAAGCCTTCGACGAGCTGGAGGACGCGGTCGGTGCGATCGGCGAAGCCGCGCAGGATCTCGTGGGGATCGACGCCCTTTTCGGCCTTGCCCTCGTAGAGCCAAGTCTCGGCGCGGGCGGCATCCTCGACCGGCGGCAGATAGACGAAGCTGAGGAAATAGCTCGACTCGTAGTGCGAGGCGTCTTCCTCGAAGTCGGCCTTGCGCTCAGCGTCGACCAGGGCCGATGCGGCGTCGGGAAAGCGGCCGGCTGGATAGGCGTCCACGCTATGGCGCTGCGCTTCGACGAAGATTGCCCAGCCGGAGCCGAGGCGGCGGAAGGCGTTGTTGAGGCGTCCGGCCACGGCGACCAACTCGGCGGCGACCGCGGAATCGAGATCGGGCCCACGAAAGCGCGCCGTGCGCTGCAGCGATCCGTCCTTGTTGAGCACGACGCCATCGCCGGCGAGTGCCGCCCACGGCAGGAAATCCGCGAGGCGGGTCGAGGTGCGGCGATATTCGGCAAGGTTCATCATGGCAGGACCCTCAGACGCTCAGATGGCCGGGGATGCGCAGATGACGGCGCACGACATCGACGAACATTGGGTCGCGCTTGGCCGCCCAGACGGCGGCGAAGTGCCCAACCACCCAAAGGCCCAGGCCGACCAGCCAGAGGCGCAGACCGAGGCCGAGTGCCGCGGCCAGCGTGCCGTTGAGGATGGCGATGGCGCGCGGCGCTCCGCCGAGCAGGATGTGCTCGGTCAGCGCGCGGTGAACCGGCACGGTGAATCCGGGGACCGGCTCTTCTCCGGCAAACTGGGCCATCAGACGAGCGCCCCGCCGCCGAACGAGAAGAAGCTCAGGAAGAACGAGCTGGCCGCGAAAGCGATCGACAGCCCGAACACGATCTGGATCAGCTTGCGGGCGCCGCCTGATGTGTCGCCGAAGGCGAGCGTCAGGCCGGTGATGATGATGATCATCACCGCGATGATCTTGGCGACAGGTCCCTCGATCGACTGCAGGATCGATTGTAGCGGCGCCTCCCACGGCATCGAGGAGCCGGAGGCGTGAGCGGCGGGCGCCAGCATCAAGCTGACGAAGGTGACGGATACGGCCGTCGCGATGTGCCGACGAATGCGCAGAGCGTGACGGATCATGAAGGATCTCCTGTGTGGACGGGGGCTGCGGGGATGACGCGGTAGTCGCCGCCGGGACCGAGGCCGTCGACACGGGCGAGTTCCACGAGGCGGCGGTGCGAGCCGCGTCCGGCGAGGACGGCGACGAGATCGATGGTCTCGGCGATCAGCGCGCGTGGGACCGTGACGACCGCTTCCTGGATCAGTTGCTCCATCCGGCGCAGCGCGCCGATCGCCGAGCCGGAATGGATCGTGCCGACGCCGCCGGGATGGCCGGTGCCCCAGGCCTTGAGGAGATCGAGGGCTTCGGCGCCCCGGACCTCGCCGATCGGAATGCGGTCTGGGCGCAGGCGCAGCGAGGAACGCACCAGGTCCGACAGCGAGGCGACGCCGTCCTTGGTGCGCAGAGCGACGAGGTTCGGCGCGGCGCATTGCAGCTCGCGCGTATCCTCGATGAGCACGACACGGTCGTCGGTCTTGGCGACCTCGGCCAGGAGCGCGTTGGTGAGCGTGGTCTTGCCGGTCGATGTGCCGCCGGCGACGAGAATGTTTTTGCGCTCAGTGACCGCGATGCGCAGCACCTCGGCCTGGCCCTCATTCATGATGCCGGCGGCGACATAGTCATCGAGGGTGAAGACGGCGACGGCGGGCTTACGGATGGCGAAGGCCGGGGCCGTGACGACCGGGGGCAGCAGCCCCTCGAACCGCTCCCCCGTCTCGGGTAGCTCGGCCGAAACCCGAGGGTTCCCGGAATAAACCTCCGCGCCGACATGGTGGGCGACGAGGCGGACGATGCGTTCGCCATCGGCCGGGGACAGCCGTTCACCCGTGTCGGACAGGCCTTCGGAGAGCCTGTCGATCCAGAGTCGCCCGTCCGGATTGAGCATCACCTCGACGACGCTGGGGTCTTCCAGAAACCGGGCGATCGCGGGGCCGAGGGCGGTGCGCAACATGCGCGCGCCTCGGAGTGTCGCCTCGGATTGCTGGTGAGAAGCCGCCATGTCGTCCCCTTGCGTTCAGGGGCCGTTCGGGCGGCCCTGGATCGGGGATCAGTAGAAGAGGCAGGAAATGGGGCGTTGCAACAACGAGAGTATGGTCGTCGTAGCCTGGCGTGGAAATACAGGCGAACGGCGGAACGACCGAATACTTGAGATCGATTGAATGAAGACTATTCGGCCTCGTCGACGCCGGGAACGTCTTCGGAAATCTCCTGCCGGAGCTTCGGGCCTTTGGCGAGTCGGCGGCCAAGCGCGACCACGAAGGCGTCATAGCGCTCGCCAGCCTTGGCGCGGGCGGCGGCCTGCGCGGGTTCCGGCAGCGGCGGGTTGGTGGTTAGCCAGAACCGGACGAACACGGCGAGCGTCTCGACCGAGATGCCGAGGTCGCGTTCCATCCGGGTCATGCGCCGGTCGAGCTGGTCGAGGCGTTTGGTGGTCGCCGCTTCCTGGCGATCTGCGGCATCCGGCGACAGGAAGGAGGCAATGGCCGCCTCGGCGATCAGCGAGCGCGACTGATCCCGCCGCGCGGCGTAGTCGGCCAGGCTCTTCATCACGTCGGGGTCGACATAGACGGACAGGCGCTGCTTCTTCGGAGTCTTGATCATGGCGAGCCTCACAGATCGACGCCGTCGCCGGGATCGAGCGACGCCTGACGGGCGATCTGGCGCATAGTCCGGTCCATCCGGCTGATGCGGGCGGTGTCGTCCTCCATATCGTCGGCGGGGTCGGGTGCGAACTCGTTGTCGATCGGCTCCTTCTTCTCGACGGTCTTCGCCTTGTTCAACTCGGGTTGGTGCCGACGCTCCGAATCCGTGGGATCGTCATCATTGCCCCGGGCGTCTCGTCGCTCCTGCTCTTCGATCTCGAGACGCGGTGGCAGCGGCAGCGCACTCCAGTCGTCGGGTCTAGTGTTCTTCGGTTTGGCGAGCACGGGCGGCGGGAGTATGCGTTCCTGGAGTCTCGCATCCTCGTAGTAGCGCGCCTTCTTCGCCAGGATCGGTGGGGCGCCCGCCACCATGACGATCTCGTCCGCGGGCGGAAGCTGCATCACTTCCCCCGGCGTCAGCAGTTGTCGCGCGGTTTCGGAACGCGAGACCATCAGATGGCCGAGCCAGGGCGAAAGCCGATGGCCGGCATAGTTCTTCATCGCTCGCATTTCCGTCGCGGTTCCGAGAGCATCTGAGACGCGTTTGGCGGTTCGCTCGTCGTTTGTGGCGAAGCTGACGCGCACATGGCAGTTGTCGAGGATCGAGTTGTTCGGGCCATAGGCCTTTTCGATCTGGTTCAGCGACTGCGCAATCAGGAACGCTTTCAGCCCGTACCCAGCCATGAAGGCCAGCGCGGACTCGAAGAAGTCGAGGCGGCCGAGCGCCGGAAATTCGTCGAGCATGAGGAGCACCCGATGCCGATCCGCCTTTGCATGCAGATCCTCGGTGAGCCGTCGCCCGATCTGGTTGAGGATCAGGCGGATCAGCGGCTTGGTGCGGTTGATGTCGGAGGGCGGCACGACGAGGTAGAGTGTGGTGGGGCGCGCGCTGCCGACAATATCGCTGATGCGCCAATCGCAGCGCCGCGTCACCTCGGCCACCACGGGATCACGATAGAGGCCGAGGAACGACATCGCGGTGGACAGAACGCCGGATCGTTCATTGTCGGATTTGTTCAGGAGCTCACGCGCGGCGCTGGCGATGACGGGATGCGTGCCGGCTTTGCCGAGATGCGCCGTCTTCATCATGGCGGCGAGCGTGGATTCGATCGGGCGCTTCGGGTCGGACAGGAATCCCGCGACGCCGGCCAGCGTCTTGTCGGTTTCCGCGTAGAGGACATGAAGGATGGCGCCGACAAGAAGCGCGTGGCTGGTTTTTTCCCAATGATTGCGCTTCTCCAGCGAACCCTCGGGGTCGACCAGGATGTCGGCGATATTCTGGACGTCGCGTACTTCCCATTCGCCGCGGCGCACCTCCAGAAGTGGATTATAGGCCGACGATTTCGCATTGGTCGGATCGAACAGGAGCACCCGGCCATGCTGTGCGCGGAAGCCGGCGGTGAGCTGCCAGTTCTCCCCTTTGATGTCGTGGACGATCGCCGAGCCAGGCCAGGTCAAGAGCGATGGCACCACGAGGCCGACGCCCTTGCCGCTCCTCGTCGGGGCGAAACACAGCACATGCTCCGGCCCGTCGTGACGGAGATAGGCGTGATCGAGCTTGCCGAGCACCACGCCGTCCGGACCGAGCAGCCCCGCGCCCTTCACCTCGTCGGGGCGAGCCCATCGCGCCGAGCCATAGGTCTGGACGTTCTTCGCCTCGCGGGCACGCCAGACCGACATGCTGATGGCGACGGCGATCGAGATGAAGCCACCTGACGCGGCGATATAGGCGCCCTCGACGAAGATCGACGGCGCATAGGCGTCGTAGAAATACCACCACCAGAAAAACGCCGGGGGATAGTAGACCGGAATCCCAATCAGCCTGAACCATGGCTCGCCGAGCTGCGGCTGGAAGCCGAGCTGCCAAGCCGTCCACTGCGTCGCCGCCCAGGTCGTGAACAGCACGATCAGGACGACGGTGAGAACTTGGCCCCAAAGGATTTTCGTGGCAGACATCTATTCTGCTCCTTTCGGAGCAGAGGTCGATCGCAAAGCTTCGACGTTTCAAGATCAATCTCAGCCGGATCGCGCTATGGCGAAAAAATACAGGGCACGGCGTAGATCGGAGCCCAAGAGGAAACCCGCGCCGGACATCTGCGCTTGCTCAGTCGTTCGCCCGAGCTGTGGCTAGACGTGGGTGCTGACGGCAATTTGAATGAAACACGTGTTGCATTAATTGGTTGGACGGCATATGTGTGCAACACATGTTGCAGGCGTGGCTCGTTCTCTCTCTCCAACTCCCGGCAGCGCCGTCCAGCGCGCGCGTGGCAGCTTGGCGTCGCCTGAAGCTCGCTGGAGCAGCGGGAATGACGAACGGCACCTGGGTGCTTCCGCATACTCCGGAGCATCGGACTATCTTTAGCGAGGTTGGCAAGGCCGTGCGAGCACAGGATGGACACGCCTTCCTGTTTGCGGCCGAGACGCTTGGTCCGGAGGAAGATGCGGCGATCCGGGCTCGGTTCGCAGACGATCGCGGGCGCGAATATGATGAGGTGGAAGAACATACCCGTGCCTTTCTCGAGGAGCTGAAGCGGGAAACCAAGCTGGAGAAGTTCACTTTCGCCGAGCTCGAGGAGGTCGAGGACGAACTTCAGAAGCTGGAAACCTGGCTTGGCAAAGTGCGCGCCCGCGACTTCTTCCCCGGGGAGCGGCTGCAAAGGACGACGGCCGACGTTGAGGGCTGCCGCGCGGCCCTCGCTCGGTTCTCAGCCGAGGTTTATGCGCGTGAATGTTTGACCGGCGGCTCCGATGGCTGAGGAATTGAAGCCGAAGCCGCGCTGGCGCGACATTCCAAGGCCGATTTGGGCGCTCGGGTTCGTCTCGCTGCTGATGGATATCTCGTCAGAGATGATTCACGCTCTGCTGCCCGTCTATCTGGTGACGGTTATGGGCGCCTCGATGGTGACGGTTGGCGTCATCGAGGGCATCGCCGAGGCGACCGCGTCGATTGTGAAAATCTTTTCGGGCGCGATCTCCGACTGGTTCGGCAAGCGAAAGTTGCTCGCCGTCATCGGGTACGGCCTCGCGGCGCTGACCAGGCCCATCTTCCCCCTTGCGTCCTCCGTGAGCTGGCTGGTGGTCGCTCGCTTCATCGATCGGGTCGGCAAAGGCATCCGGGGCGCGCCGCGTGATGCCCTGGTCGCGGACATCGCGCCACGGCACCTGCGGGGCGCCAGCTTTGGGCTTCGCCAGTCGCTCGACACGGTGGGCGCATTCGTGGGCCCCCTGGCAGCGATCGGTCTCATGTGGCTTATGGCCAACAACTTCCAAAGCGTGTTCTGGGTGGCTTCGATCCCGGCCGTTCTCGCTGTCGGGCTGCTCTTGTTCGCTGTGCATGAACCGGAACGCCCAGCCGGCCTCCGTAGGGTGCGCTTCCCGCTGAGCCTGCCGGAGCTGCGGCGGCTGGGTTCTGCCTACTGGCTCGTCGTCGCGGTGGCGACCGTGTTCACCTTGGCGCGTTTCAGCGAGGCGTTCCTGATCCTGCGCGCCCAAGCGGTCGGCCTGCCGATTGTGCTCGTCCCGATGGTGCTGGTGGTGATGAACGTTGTCTACGCGCTCGTGGCCTATCCGGCGGGCGTGCTCGCCGACCGCTTCAACCGTCTCACCATCCTCATCATCGGCTTCGCGCTCCTGATCGCGGCCGACCTGACCCTCGCATTCTCGGGTGGCTTGATCGGGGTGACAATGGGCGTGGTGCTATGGGGCCTGCATATGGGCTTCACCCAAGGGCTGCTGGTGACGCTGGTCGCGGATACCGCGCCTCCTGAGCTGCGGGGGACCGCGTTTGGTGTCTTTAACTTGCTTGGAGGTCTAGCGTTGCTGGCCGCAAGCGTCGTTGCGGGTGTTCTCTGGGACCAGCTCGGCGCGCAAGCGACGTTCCTCGCAGGCGCGGGATTCACGATCCTCGCGCTGGCGGGATTGGGGATCGTGCGCTGGCGCGTGCGTGACCTCGGTCTGCCTCATTGACCTTGACATGTTGTACCGCGAGTAGACCGGCTCGATTAAAGGCCTAGCCCACGTTTCCGACCGAAACTCCAATCGATGCCGCCATCGCTACGTGCTAGACCGGAGACATGGCGGCCGAGCTGCTTTTCGAGGGAGGGCGACCAGGGCACGAGCTGGAAGCCGAGGCCGTCGTCGATCATCGCAAACCGGCCGGAGGCGAGCGCGATGCGCCGCTGGTAACCCCCGGATACATACCCGCCCGTCCCAGCCTTGTTGAACGGGCGACCGGTTTCCGCAGCGAGTTTGGCGCCGAGGTCATCCAGTTCACGGCGACGCAGGGTTTCGATCAGATTGGGGCGGAAACTGATGCCACGGCTCTGACGCTCGGCAAAACCCTGTTCGATCAGATGCTCCGCGCGTCGATCCAGGGCGCCGCTCACCTCCGCGCCGAATCCCCCGCCGCCGAGCGCGGCAGGCTCGCGGGCGATTGCCTGTCGGTCGAGCCAGGTCGCGCCTGTCGCAGAAATCTGGCGTTCGATGGAAAGGTCGGAGCGGACAGCGAGCGCCACGCGTCGTCGCCCCTGTGCATCGTCGAACTTGCGCAGTTCGACGATGGAGCCCGGCGCACTGTCGCCCGCGGCGTCTAGGTCGGGGAGCTTGATGTGATGGGTGCGGCCATCGACGCCGTCGACCACGGCATAGGCCGTGCCCTTCAACTCGTCGTCGAGGCCGCGATCGACCAGACGCCCGACAACCGGATCGTCGAGGCTCTCGCCGGCCAGCACATAGCTCGATGCGCCACGTTCGATGCCCCGCTCGGTGAGCCCGCGATGGATGCGCTTGATGATGTCGCCGCGCTCGCCGAGCTCGCGTAGCGTCGCCTCGGCGCTCTCCGCCATCACCCATTGGCCCGGGCCGATCTGGTCGGCGAGGCCGAGGGATTCGAGCTTGCGTAGCCGGCCGACCTTGAGGGCATGGAATTCGTCGGGCTGGCGATCAGCGCGCGGGGCGAGATCGACGGCGCCGGTGCGGTAGCTGTCGCGCGCGAGCTGGCGGTCAAGATTGGTCCAGCGCTCGCTATCGATCTGGCGTTCGAGTGTTCGTCGGATTTCCTGATCGGTGCGCGGACCCAACTCCTGGGTGATCATATCCTGGGCACGGGCCCGCATGCCCTCCTTGATGTAGTCGCGGGAGATGACGAGGTCCTGGCCATCATCGGCGCGGCCCCGCACGATGACGTGGATATGCGGATGCTCGGTGTTCCAGTGATCCACGCCGGCCCAATCCAGTTTCGTGCCGAGATCCTTCTCCATCTGACCCATGAGGTCGCGGGTGAAGGTCTTGAGGTCCGACATCTCCACCGCATCCTCGGGCGAGACGATGAACCGGAAATGATGCCGGTCGTCCTCACCCCGCTCCGCGAAATCCTTCGCATCGACCTCGTCGGCTTCCGGGCCGAACAGATGGGCCTTCTCTCCATCACGGGTGACGCCCTCGCGCTTCAGATATCCAAGATGGGCGGCGAGCGGCGCGGACCGGGCCGAATGCCGGACCACGCGGGTCTTGATGACGGCGCCCCGCGAACGGCTGGTCAGCAGCCGGTTGGCCTGGACGCTGGCGCGCACGCCACGTCCGAAGCGCGAGCGATTGCCGGAGGTGATCTTGCCGGAGCGGGAGACACGGCCGCCGGCCTTCTGGGCGGCGGCGAGCGCCTGGGCGATGAAGGGCCGCGCGCGCTGATTGCCGGATGAGCGGATGCGGCCAGGCCGGATGCGGAAATCGTCCTCGCCGCTCATGGCAGGGAACTCGCACATCGCGCAAAAGCCCTGAAATCCTTACGAAAACGCGGAAGTCGCAGGCTGCGCCAGTCAGGCGCGCCTCGCAAAATCATCGCGTAAACCATTGAAAACACACGACCGAACCAAGGCGCACATCGCGCCCTTTTATCCCGCCATCTCCCGGTCGTGTTTCCAGCCTCCCACCTTCGCACCCTCCATGACACGCCATGACACGCCGGACTTCGAACCACAGGTGATACCCTCATCGCGGACCTTCCTCGACGGATCGCGCGACGAACAGGCCGTTTGACCGCGGCGTGATGGCGGAAGCATCGCGAACATGTGCCGTAGCCAGATCGTCGCCGGATTGACGATTGGGCTGCGCAGGATCGGCGGTCGATGGGCGTTCGGGCTGCCCGACGAAGAGCGGCGCGCGGGTCCACGAAAGCGAGTCGGCGACAGCGACCCTGATAGCGCCGGAAAGATCTTCACCGCCGACAAAGGGCGCAAGTGCGACGACATAGGCGCGTGTCTCGGCCGGCAGCGCGCGGCCCGTAGCGAGATATTCCTCGTAGCGCCCGGGCCCAGCATTGTAGGCGGCCAGGAAGCCGGGCGATCCGTAGCGGTCGTGCATCTCGCGCAGATAGGCCGCGCCCCCAATGATGTTGTCGCGTGCGTCATAGGGATCGCCGCCGAGCCGATGACGGATGCGCAGCTCGGCCCAGGTCGCAGGCATGATCTGCATCAGCCCCATCGCGCCTGCGGGGGACAAAGCCCGCACCTCGCCGTGGCTTTCAACCCGCATCACCGCGCGAATCCAGCCCTCCGGAATGCTGAAACGCTGCGAGGCCTCGGCAATGATCACCGCGAAGGGGTCGGCGCTAGCGGCCCGTTCGATCGGGGCACTCTGCGCGAGCGTGGCGGCAGGAAAGGCGGCGATCGAAAGAAGGCCGGAAAGGAGAAGGAGGGCGGAAAGGAGAAGGAGGGCGGAACGGCGGGCGACCTTGGGACGGCCGGCGGCGGAGCGGTGGCGAGTGATCGGCATGGCGTCACTCCCGCTCGCCGCGCTTGGGCGGACGATTCCAGTGCAGCGACCACGATGCTTTGTCGGCGTCGGATCGGAACAGGTTGGCGCGGATCGGCTGCATGAAGACGGGATCGTCGAACAGCAGCGAGACGTATTCGCCGGCCTTCTCTCCGGTGCGCTTCCAGGCGGCTCCAACCTCTGGGCCGACCTCCGACCCATCGCCGTCGTCGCCGAGGTGAACGCGGTAGTCCGGCGCGTTCTCGGCATCGGACGGATCGGCCGGAACGAGGGCGAGCTGAACGTCGAGGGTCAGCGTGCGGACGTGGCCGGAATATCCGGACTTCGTGCGGGTGAACTCTCCGATCTGTGGCATTGGTGGTCCTTTCTGCGGTGGGGTTGATGTGATCCGGCGCGATCAGTGGGTCGGAGCGCGCCATTCGTAGCGGCCAGTCCCGTCCTCGTCGGTCCACAGCGGGGTGGCGCGGCCGATGATCGAGCTGGCTTGAATCGGCCCGAAGTAGCGGCCGTCGAGGCTGTCGCGGACGTCCCAGTTCATGAGGAAGACCTCGCCGCTGAGGATGCGGCGGCAGCCCCGCCAGACCGGCAACGGTCGGCCGAGCCGGTCGCGTTCAAGCGCTGTACCCATCTCGTTGCCGTCGACGGTGATGGCGCCGCCGGTGCGGCAGACTTCTTGCCCGGGAAGGCCGGCGACCCGCTTCATCAGCGGCACACCGAGCGGCAGGTATCCGCGCTCAGCCAGGAAGCCAGCGAGCGGATCGGGCGCGCCCACGGCGACCAGGTCCGTGACTTCGAGGTGCTCGGCCGGATGGATCGCGTAGAGGCCGATCGGCGTGCTGGCCGATGCGTTCCAGATCAGCCTCGGCGCGACATGGACAAAGGACAGTCCACCGATCGCGAGCACGCAGAAGTACGTCGTCATGACGTAACCGAAGCGGGTCATGGCTCGACCCTCCGGCGCTGGAGCCAGGCGTCGTGGCGCTTGGCGGTGTAGGCGCGCGGTTCATGGCCGGCGCTCAGACGGTTGTGGACGTGTCGCCAATGATCGGGCGCGGCGTCGATCGGATCGATGCCGAGCGCCTCGATGGCGTCGATGAACTGGAGCACCCGCTCGACCTTCGGCCAGCCCTCGACCTTGAGCAGGATGTCGCCGCCAGGCCGGACGAACGGCAGCGTCTGGAACGGCTCGCTGGATCGAACCGCGCGCACGATGTCGATGCGCGAGATGACCGTGCCGAAGTCGTTCGCGGCCCAACGGACGAAGGCGAAGGTCGTGTTCGGGGCGAAGCCGACGATGCGCCTGCGGCGGTCGAGGATCTGTTCGTGAACCTCGCGGCCGAACCTGATCCAGTGCTCGATCTTCTTTTCGAGCCACGTCAGTTCGACGAATGTGGTGAAGGGTGCGGCGACGGCCGGCAACGGGCCGCCGCGCACGCGGGGGGCCGCGTTGCCGGTCATGGAGTGTCTCCTTGGCTCTCGGGAAATTCGCGCGAGAGCAGGTCGCGCAGCATGTCGGCGACGGTGACACCACGCCCAAAAGCGGTGATCTTGATGCGGCCGCGCAACTCCGGCGTGACGTCGATCGTCAGCCGGGCGGTGAAGCCGGAGGCGTCATCGCTTCGACCCGGTGTCGTCCCGGATTCCTTGATCCAGTCCTCGGCGGTGCCGGGACGTGCGGCGAAGCCGCGCTTCGGGGATCGCCCGTTCATGGCGCGATCCTCCCGACCTCGGTGGCGAAGATCGCGATCTCGCGTGCTGCCGGGCTGTCCTCGTCTGTTTCAAAGACGAGGCGGCCCGATCGCGCGGCATCGGCGAAGGCGACGCGCTGGCCGATGGTCGTGGCGAGCACGGGCGGATCGTGATCGGCCAGGGTCTCGGCCGTTTCGCGCGCGATGACGGTGCGCGTGGCGCAGCGATTCAGCACGAAGCGGGCGGCGAGCTCCGGACGGTAGATCCGCGCCTCGCGGATCAGCGACAGCATCTCGGCTGACGCCCAGCCATCGAAGGGCGACGGTTGTACGGGGATCAGCGCGAGATCGGCGGCGAGCAGCGCCGAGCGCATCAGCCCGGCGATACGGGGTGGCCCATCGATGACGACGTGATCGGCGTCACGCGCCAACTCGGGCGCTTCGCGATGCAGCGTGTCACGCGCCAGGCCGACGACGCCGAACAGCCGTGGCAGACCTTCATGCGCCCGCTGTTCAGACCAGTCGAGCGCCGAGCCCTGCGGGTCGGCATCGATCAGCGTGACGCGCTTTCCCGTTCTGGCCCATTGTCCGGCGAGGTGCAGCGCAAGCGTCG
>JAESGN010000603.1_pt1 | contig 23131 bp, 16 predicted proteins | sample 9269731 | NCBI WGS metagenome assembly JAESGN01 (sample SAMN15720683, study PRJNA650826) | algae metagenome | isolation source: Mojavia pulchra JT2-VF2 and co-occurring heterotrophs from desert soil | place: USA: Cadiz Valley, Joshua Tree National Park, CA | collected 1998-06-08
TTGGTTTTCTTCTTTTGGGGCAGTAATGGCTCTATGAATTCCCACTCTTTGTCGTTTAAGCTACTGGAATATGGCATTTATTTTTGATCTTAGCTCGTCGTTAAAGATCCCAAATGGATTCTATAAGCCACATTCTCATAAGTAATTGTCTCACCATTAGCGCAGCGGCGATCGCTGTTGTTATCCTTCCATTGGCAACACCGACTCACTGAGCAAGGCGTAAAATTCCGGGACAGCTGCTTCCACTTGCCGTAACTCACTTGCTGCAAGTTCTTCCAACTCCAACACCGTCTCCCAGCGCAAATCAGTTGTCCATCGCTTAAGGATGGTTTTAATCGCGTCTACTCCTTGGGCAATGCCAGAGCGAAGGGTTTCCACGCAATGAAGTAGTGTAGTGCGATCGCACTCTGGAGCAGGGGGGCAGGGGAGAGGGGGAGCAGGGGAGAAAGATTCTTGCCCCTCTGCCCCCCTGCCCCCCTGCTTCTAAAGAAGGCGTAGTATCCCCCCCCTGACAATGGGAGATCCCTATACAATCATGGGGGGGGGTGGATACGGTGGTACTAAAAGGCTCAACTACATACCCAGCGTGGATTGTAGTAGTCTGCCAAGTAAACTTTGCGTGGTGGCAGGCTGGGGAGGCTGGGGAAGCTGGGGGGCTGGGGAGGGAGGAATTTTCTCCCCCTGCTCCCCCTGCTCCCCCCGCTACCTCTGCTCGACCTACACCGCAAAATTGGATCGGTGAACTAGTAGCCTGCTGTGAGCGTTTGGTGACACGATGAGCAATGACCTGCAATGCAAATTCCAATTGAGACTTTGATAACGAGTAAACTTTCACCTGTTGACCACGTTTACCCTGCTTACGGCAGGTCAACTTTAACCCCAACTGCTCTAATAAAGTCGCCAGTAGCCATATCGGTTCACAATCAACAGGGACAGTAAACCCAAGAATTGCTTTAATATGAGCAGCACAATTTTTGGCTCGCGCTGTCATATTTAACAGTTCGCTGTCAAGTGCAGTAACTTCGCCCCCGGCAATTAAACTTTTAAGAATGTCATGTAGTCCCAAGTTGAAACGGGCCAGCCACGGAGCAGAGTAATTGCCCCAATCAATGCACAAAGGTAAATTGTCCCGTTCGGCACGGTCTTTATCTGTGACAATGGTGGGTGGACTGGGGTATTCTCGTCCGGTGGCATCGTCTTTAATGAGTCCATCAGGTTGAGATGAAATTGCCTCAAGATCCGCGATCGCTCTAATTAAGCGACCGCCATCATCTAGTTCAACAAGTTCGGGTGTAACTTCCATGCCGTAAGCTGAGTGAATGCGGTATTTCTCACACTCAAAAACTTCAATCGGGGGCAGGTAATCTTTACTTTGGCGAGTGCGGTACTCACCGGCTGTAATATTATTAGCTCTGGCAACAGCCGAGTTGTAGGCGATGTCCAAAGCAGCAGCAGCTTGTTTAAGACGTTCGGTAGCTTTCGCATCATGCTCAGTATCTACTGAGACTATGGAATTGCCCATTTCAGTGAGTAGCGAACGCAAATCATCACGTAGATTATTGAGACAAGAGTGACGGTTAGCTTGAATTTGGCAGTAAGCCTCTAATGCCCAGTCTTTCTCAGCACCACGCTCGCCAGTTTGACGGTCTATTCTCAGTAGAAAAGCAGTCAAAGAGTTAGTTTGTAGCAATCTTTCTTTAATTTTGCGGGCGTTGGTATCTTTGTAACCGAACGGTGGAACAGGAGCTACCCAAACGTGAAAGGGGACTTTCGGGCGATAGCGGTAGAGTTGTTGGGCGCACTCAGTTGCAGTTTGAGAAACTCCATGAAATACACCAAATACCAAATCAAAATGATATTGGGCAATGTCTACCCCAGTTCCCAGGCTAGGAGAAGTCAGCAAGGCATCGAGGTTTTTAACGGCGTTAGTGATATCTTTGATGAAAGCAATGTTCTCTTCACTGCCAGAATTGTCTGAGTGAACAGACCAAATGCGTAATTTTGGGAAATGTTTGCTGTCAAGAGCGCTCTTTTGAGAATGTGTAGCTGATGCTGAATCGATTTGGGGCGATTGAGAATATATTTGCATGGCTAAAGATTGTTCGAGTTTCTTAATGAAACGCTTGGAGTCTGAAACTACCATGATTTTCTGCCCTGCCATTAGCGCTGCCGAGATTTGGGCAACTAGGGCGCTATTATTATTGCCTTCGTACCAGTAAATTGTGCGCTCTCCATTTCGCCACTCGTTCTTGACAATGTACGGAATTTCTCCCTTTGGTCGCATGGAGCGGAAAAAATCTACTGTAATATCATCCATGTGGGCATCAGCGATGACTACTAGTGGCGCGTTGTATATGATATACTCCAGCACTTCCAGTATTGCCGCGCGATGCTCCTTGCAAGTATTACTGTGCAGTAAATGGGTGAGATATTGGCAAGCCTCATCAATAAATATGCAGCCATAAGTCAGGGCTTGAGTGTTGAGCTTGTGCAGGCTATCAATAGTTATAGAGAGAGCTTGCGCCTGGGCTAAACCCACATAACCCAAGTCTGAGTACATTGCAGTTTCCAGACGCAGAGCCAGATTTTTCAGCAGATTGACGCGATGCCCATTATTGAGAAATCGTGCTTCTGGGTTTTGGTTACGCCACCAACGCATGAGTTCGGTTTTCCCTGTACCCATGTCACTCCACAGTACCAACAGCCCGGACATCGGTATCGATAAGATTTGTTTTTCCTCGCCAACAAGAGGAAAAGGGGCGTTTTGCAGGGAGCAAGGGGGAAAACCGGGACGGAGCTTGTACTCCGCCCAAGTTCGAGCGCCCTGAAAGGGCGGGGCTTGTACCGATGTTCCGCTACGCTCCACGCTCTTATAAAGGGCTTGTTCCCCCTGCTCCCTGCTCCCTTCCCCCTGCCTCTTCTGGTCAGCGTTTGGTTGACTGCTGTTTGGGTTCAAGCACTCAACTGAATTATCGGTTGCTGGCAACTCTACGCAAATCTGGGAGTGGTCAAGCTTGGATGTGTGTTGAGTCCCTTGCAGGGGTCTGGCTTGTTTTTTCACAAAAGCGTCTGACAGATACCTGACATGAACGCAAACATCGGGTTTATATTTGCTTAAACCCCATTTTCTAGCCCGATACGAACGCTGGTAATCTTTAAGGCTTTTTGCATCATCAATAATTGCAGTCAACAGAGCGTTGGCATCTTCGCCGCGACCAACCACGAAATCATCCACACCTTTTTCTGGCCCTGGCAGTAATGCAACTTCACACTTTCCACCCGCAGCAACAATTGCTCTACCTGTGCGAACAGTTGCTTGAAACACTGACCACCGGGTATTGGCTCTGGTTTCGTAGTCGAATAATATAATGAACTTGCGTCCCGCCTGAGCCATTGGTACTAAGTCAGGATGCAACCGTTCATCAAAATCTTGTTTCCCAACGCGCCCGTTCCAAATTCCCGGCAGCGCGATCGCCACAAATCCAAGGCTTAGTAGGCAGGCCGCCTTCTTCTCACCCTCGCATAATATTATTGGAATCTCTATTTGAGCGATGACCCACTCCCAAAACAGGCGGGGATTGAGTTGATCTAGCAAGCGCAGCGCTAAAAGTGAATGATAACGCTTAATGTTGTACCGTCGTGCAACTAAATCCCAAACGGGGTTATCGACATCAAAATATGTAACACGGTTGGCGGTTTTGGGGGGCGACTCGTACTTAACGGGTTTACCTTTGTCCCAATCAATGCGGGGATTGGTGGGTTTGATTCGTCCCCACTCCATTGGCTGCCAATTTTTGAACGGGTCAAGCGACCTAATCCACGTCCCTCCCACCAAGAGATGCTGATACATTTTGATGTATGCATCCGTTACTCGACCTGCATTTTTGCGAGGAATTTTATCGGAGATAAACAGGTAATCGTAAACTGATTCTCCCTCTATGTGGAAAAAGTTGCGCTCGATCAAGGCAGGATGAATGGCGCTGCCCACCGCTAGCTCATGATACTCGGCTGCGGTGAGATTGTTTGGATATTCTATTGGGGCACTATTCATCTGCTCTCTCCTTGCAGTTCCTTGGAGAGACGCTGTATTTCCATTACCCTTGGGCCGAATGGCACGAAGATAAGCTCTTTGATCTGGAGAGACTGGGGGAGAAAAGAGTAATCATTAGTAACTCTTACTACTGCAATAGCCTTGAATACATTTATTTTTTTGTTTCCCCCAGCTTGTCTTAACAAATAACTAAACTTTGTGCCATCCCCCCTTGGGCAAATGCTCAATAATTCCTCAGATATTAGTAAAGGACTAGACAGGATATTTCTGAAATTCCTCTGTGCCACGGCAGCTTTGTGCTGTGGTAAGACTGCACTATCAGTCCCCACTCGCTCAACCACAACGCTCTTGCGGTTTTTGCTATTCTTCATGATATTTCCTCTGATAACTCGGTTTATGAGCTTCAAAGGGGGCTATTCGCGCTGCTACAGCTTTTAACCACAAAATTCGGAATTTCTCTTCTTAATCAAACTTAACTTTACATGAACTTAGGAATTTTGACAGCCAAAAAATACCACTAGAAATTGCGGAATTTCTGTGGACACCCTATATAATAGGGAAAGCAGCGCGGATTATACTCTTGGACAAATTTAGTGGAAATCAAGTCGCCAAACTATAAAGACCACTTTTTTGTACCTTCGAGATAAACTCCCGCTCTGGAGCTATATGGTTTTAATGCTCAGACGAAGCGCTACTCCTTAGTGGCGCTTTGTCCTTTTAATTTTTGATATTGTTGTATATTCACCTCCATTCTCCGCTTCAACTAGCCTTGATTTTACAGAACTTCTGTCCATCTTTTATCTAACGTTGTTTTGATTTTTAACTTCGGTTTTCTCCACATCTTTTTGCTTCAAGAACAATACAAAGGTTCATAATCTCCTCATATTTAGTGTGCTTAGCCAGTTTGGGCGGGGGTTTTGGCTCAAATAGTACAAACCGCAGTTAATAAGCGCAGCTATACTCTTGGGTAAAATTCTGGCAGATTTAGTCAATTTCACCCAAGAGCACCCAAGAGTGCGGTTCGACTGCAACTGTAAGAATGAACTTATAAATGCTTTTTACTAGCTAAGCATGTAGCATTTTAATCATATAGCCTACAAAGGAATTTTCCCCCCCTAACCAAAGTTAATAAATGTAACGCAATTAAGGGTTGATAAGGTTAAATACAAGTCAAATGAAATACACTAACGGTTGTAGTGCCGTTGTAGCTAAGCATGGACTCAAATAAAATTTTTGACATAGAGAAAGTATTGGAAATTTTGGACGAGCAAGTGCTTCAAAACGCTGGAAGGCATTTGAATCAAGCTGAGAGGGCTGTAATCAGAGGATCTTGGGATAGCAAAGAATATAAAGAAATAGCAAAGGATTTTGGATACAGCGTTTATTATTTACAGCAAGAAGTCGGGCCACCGTTATGGACAATGCTTTCAAAAGTTCTTGGAAATGGAATACAAGTAAAAAAAATAACTTTAAGAAATATTTTAATGAAAGTAGCAAAAGAGTATTATGTCAATTTAGAAGCATCTAAACTGGATAATGATTGTTTAGTAGGCAGGACTAGAATTTATGGGGAATTACCCAAAATAGCTTTTTTTTATGGTCGAGAAAAAGACATTAGCCATTTGAAAAAACAAATAAATACTTTTAAAAAGCGTTGTATAGCTATAACTGGAGTTGGAGGAGTTGGAAAAAGTTTAGTGGCGGCAAAATTAGTAGAAAAAATACTTTTAGAACATTCTAATGTGTATGAGTATGTAGTTTGGAAGAAAATTGAACGTTATTCATCAATTGATTCCGTTGTTAATGACCTAATTAATATTTTTGATTTAAAGTTTGATAAAGAAACTCTCCAACAAAAAATTTCTTTGTTGTTGCAAGAACTTTGTTTACATCGTTGTTTGTTAGTAATAGATGGATTTGAGAAGTTAATACAAGTAAAGAACTATGAGGAAAAATTAGAGTATGAAGATTTTCTAATTGGACTAACAAAGGAAGCTCATCAAAGCTGCCTGATTATAACAAGCCAAGTACCTTTAGAAGAAGTTGCTTGTATAACAACAGATTTACCTGTTGTATCTTTACGGCTGGAGGGGTTAGAGGAAGATGCAGCAATACAAATGCTTCATGAAAAAGGCTTGTCTGGAGAACAATGTAAAAATATAATTGAAATTTATCGTAGAAATCCATCAGCTTTGGAGGCAGTTGCTGACCGAATTAATCGTTTTTTTGGAGGAAGTGTCCAAAGATTTTTTGAGTATAGGACTACTTTAATCGAGCCGCGAATTCAAGTCATGCTAAATAGACAATTTGGGACACCTGGCTTTTTAAGTAATCTCCAAAGAGAAATAATGATTTATTTAGCAGAATCAACTTCAGATAACGGGATCACAATTCCCTTCTTTAAGCTAATTGATGATTTAAAAGAACGATATAGTTTAGAATTATCAATTTCTGAAGTAATAACAGCGATGGATATTTTAGAGCAACGATCTTTAGTTGAAAGTAGCCGGAAATCAACCAAACAAGAAGTTAGTTACAGCTTACAACCAGTTGTCAAGAAATATATTTTAGTCGATCCACTTGGTTTGGTACATAAAAGACTTGATAGAATACAAACAAGAGAAATCGCTCTGTGAGCTACTGTATAAATCCCCTTTGTAATGAACGCCAAAACCCTGATAATGCTGAAAATTGTCTGGGCTGTGGTAACTCCTTGTTAATAAACGGTCGCATTCGTTTGCTACGCCCGTTGACTTCTTTAAATGATGAATTGAGTTATACAGATGTCTTTGAGGTTGAAGATACTGGTACACAATCGCATCCAGAACCTCGAACAAGAGTGATGAAAGTATTATATTGGAACAATGAGTTTAAATATGTTGAGTTACTTCAAAGAGAATCATTTATATTACAGCTTCTTGACCATCCTGGAATTCCTAAGTCTAATAGAAAAGATTATTTTACTTTTATACTAAATGATAATATTTTAGAACTGCATTGCTTAGTAATGCAAAAATTTGAAGGAGATAATCTAGCTGAATGGGTAAAAATTTATGGACGGATTACTCAAGATGTTGCATTTGAATGGTTATTGCAATTAATTAATATCCTTGATAATGTGCATCGCTCTGGTTTTTTTCACAGAGATATTAAGCCAGAAAACATCATTTATCAACCAAACGGTAAATTAGCATTAGTCGATTTTGGTGGGGCACGCCAGATTACTAGAACTTACTTAATGAAAGTTAGTACTAGTGGAGGATCTAGTACAGGATTAGGTAGTGGGCACGAAATTACTGCCATCAGGACAGCTTGTTACTCTCCTTTGGAGCAAATTAATGGACAAGCTGTACCACAGTCAGACTTTTATGCTTTAGGTAGAACTTTTGTTTACTTGGTTACTGGTACTTCTTTAATTGGAATCAAAAGTAATGCGAAAACTGGAAAACTACTTTGGAGAGATAAAGCTCGTCATATAGATAAATCTATAGCAGATTTAATTGATGATTTAATGGCTCCTTTTCCAGGTCAGCGCCCACAAAATACTCAAATAATTTTACAGCGTTTAAAAAAACTTCCTTTACAAAGGAAAATTCAGAGAGTAATTAGGTCTAAAACATTTATAATTAGTGCTGCGATCACGTCTATGACTTTAGTAGGGTCTGGAGTTTTCAAAATAATTGTACCAGCACTAGCTAATGCTTTGGTAGCTCAAGGAGAAAGGTCAGAAGCAGCAAAGGATACTCAATCTGCACAAATTTTTTTTGGCTGGGCAATAAAAATAAATCCTTCAACTAAACTTGCTATCTCTAAGTATTATTTTTATAAAGCTTCTCGGAGTATAGATAATCCTAAAGTAGCAAAAAAGAATTATGAGCTTGCCGTCAAATATAACAACCAAGATATAGATGCTTATAATATTTTAGGAATAACGTGTCAGCAATTAGCAGATAACGAATGTGTAAAAAATGTCTATAAAAAGTTATTTGAATTAAAGCAGAATTATTGGCAAGGACACTATAATCTGGGAAGTTTTTATGATAGCCAAGGAGAGTATGAGTTAGCAGAGAAAGAATATAATATAGCTATTCAAAGTAGTAATGAAGCGGTATTAGCTATTAACAATTTGTCAAGACTCAAGATTAAAACTGGTGACTACAATACAGCAATTTCTTTAGCCAATAAGGGCTTGCAGAAAACTAAAGATCCAGTAACAAAAGCTGCATTATATAAGAATTTGGGCTGGGCTAGTTTGGAACAAAAGAAAATAAGTGATGCTGAAAAATATTTAGAAAGAGCAATTAGTTTAGACGTTCAAAGAATAGACGCTTATTGCCTACTATCTAAAGTACAAGAAGCGTTAGGTAAAATTGATGATAGTAGAATTTCTGTAGAAGTTTGTTTACTGGCTAAGTCTACAGATTCAGACATTTTTATTTGGAGACAAGAGTTACTAGATGGGTTATTGAAAAAATGATAATCTACTGAAAGGAACAATACTAAAACTAGAGAAACTTTTGTGAGAAAAAGTAAAAAATATTGGGCATCTTTCTGCTTAATTTGTTTAATGTTAACAGATATACCCTTGCTTGCAAGTGTACCGTTAAGAAGAATAAGGAGAGGCCAAATTCACTGTGATCCGATTGGCAGAATATTGGATCAAGGTGAGAAACGCTTAGATGCTAAAAGCTTGATTTGTGAAAAAGAAAGAATAGAAGTTTTGAATGGTGATTATATTAACTTTTTATGTTACAGTTCTGGCAAAATTTTAAAATTATCTAGTGGTGTTGTTTCAGACAAATGTCCTAAGACTCAAGCTATTAATGCTAATTGCAATCCTAGCAATATCGGGGTGTGCCTTCGTCCCAAAGGAGGCACAGAAGAGAGCGATGAGCCGACAATTATTTCTCCTTACAGTACTTCAACATTGAATCCTCGACCTGAAATCACTTGGGTTCCTGTTAAGGGTGCTACTTCTTACAAAGTTAAAGTCAGTAGTTACGAATTTGGCTGGCAAAAAGTTGTAAATCAAACTAGGCTTGCCTACCCAAGTGATGAAAAGGAACTTCAGCCAGGAAATGCATATACAATAGATGTTTTTGCTTACAAAGATGGGAATGTTATTAGTAATGATTCAACGGTTGTTAACCTATTGTCTGTAAGCTACCAAGAACAGATTGCTCTTACGATTAAACGCATTCAGGAATTAGGGCTACCCCCAGATGAAACTGTTCTTGATGTAGATGCTATCTATGCGTCAGAAAATCTTTTGAATGAAACGATAGAAATGCTGAAGGCACAAACAGCGACGACAACAGGTAGCCGAAATCCTACTCTTTATAGAGTACTAGGCGATCGTTATCTTGGGGCCTGGTTGCCAAATGAAGCTAAAAGGGAATATACAAATGCCTCTGAGTTAGCGAAAAGTAATAATAATTCAACAGAGTTACAAAAAGTCGAAGAGGGGCTAAAATTGTTGGAATTTTACAACCAACTTCCAACGAGCAGGAATGGTGCCCAGTAGTAAGGTTTCTGATATTGGGGATTTGACAATAAACTTAATTGTGCAAGTCTTACTGCTTCGGCTTTAGTCAAGCCATTGTTCAACCCTTTATAAAATTCTTGCATAAACAAAGCGGTAGAATTAGCATCCACGCGCCACAAAGTAGCGATAGTACTACGCGCACCTGCCTGGGCAGCTATTCCCGCGATGCCCATGGCTGACTGCTTGTTACCTTTTGCAGTTTCGCAGGCGCTCAGAACAAGTAACTCTATTGCATCTTGACTATTTTGAGTTTTACCTCTAATTAAGCTGTCAAAATCTTTAATATTAATTACCTTGTCATAAGCTACCAGTACTGTTTTGAGTGGGTCAGAACTGAATTGACCGTGGGTAGTAATATGTACAATAGGAAAATTATTTTCAGTCAGTTCTTCTTTGAATCTTTTAAAGGTAAATTTCTCGTCTAACAAGACTACTGAAGATTTAGTTTGTTTCTGAACGTGTTCTACTTCTTGTTTAGATTGTGGCAAATCATTCATGCCTTTAGGGGCATTTGGATCTTTATAGCTGGGACTGGGTTTAGAAATCCCAGCAATTAAAGCTATCATCTGATTTTTAAGCAAAGATTTTGGTTGTCGGATTTTAGAGCCTAAAGTTTCCGCAATACTGTAATGCTTTATTAGATAATCTTTTCCATCATATAGCAATGCCATTGGTAAACTTTGAAAAGATTTATCTAAAGTGAATACCAGTGTTCCTGATTGAGGCAAATATCTTTTAATTGGTGCGATTAAACTTTCATAGATTGCTTGAGAATAAGAAATGATAACACTTTCTCGAGTGTAGGCAAACTTTTCACTTTGCAATGTTTTCAGAAGATGATCTACATTAAAGCGAACTAACTTAGAGTCAACAGAATGGTGGTGAAGTAAACCATCTGAGGACTGTACAATTATTTCTATAGTATCGCCCAAATCAATAATATGAACTAGTGTAGGGGCGCTATTGAGGTTTTGAAGCTGATTTAAAGCAACAAGGTCAAGCTTACCGCACCGCAAAAAGTTTTCTAACCGTGCAATTTGCAACCCTTCATTTATCTGTATTACTCGTTTTAAATCAGGATGAGGAGATCTTAAGAGTAATCGCATATAATTGCGATATGTCGGTTCCATCTCCTCTTGAAAAGAGAACTCTAAATCTCTATTATTTGACAAAAGGCTATCACGAATTTGAGTCATATTTGCGATCGCTGCATCATAATTCTCAATTGCTAGCTTACTTTTTCCCTGCTTGTGATAAATTAATCCCAACTGCTGCTGCCATTGGTAGGCGATATCCGAAGCCCGAATTGATTGAGCTAGCCCTAAAGCCTTGTTAAAATATGCTTGCGATTTTTCTACTTTAGTTTCTAATTTACCCAAAGTACCAAAACTATATGATAACCAACGTATACTATTAATCCTTTGAGCAATTTGGAGAGCTAATTTAGTATATCGAATCGCTACTGATTTTAGCTGTTCATCTGCAATCTGGCTTAGGTTATTAGCAAAGTTCAGTCTAGCATGAATAGATAGCTCAGGTGATAATTGGGAAAAGGCAGAAGAGTTTTCATTTATTTGATTCACTAATGTTCGTATTTGCTGATTAATTTGAGTATGAAGATTTGCTTTTTCCGGTTCATCTCTAAGCCATTTTTCCCAACTTATCAGTAAAGTCAAATGATTTAACTGAGCTTGCAGTTTAGCTTTTTCTGATATATTTGGAAGATTTTCCAACAGTTGATAATGCTCTAATGATTTCTGCGCCTTTTGAGGAATAATATTAGCAATCTGCTCTTTAAAAATTGGTTCCTCTACCCATGAATATTTATCTTGTAACTGCTGGTAAATTGACTGCTCAATATTAGCTATAGACAGATAGATACTACTAACATTTTCTGATGATACTTGTTTAGCCAGCGTTAATGTTTCTTCTAAAACTATTGAAGATTCGTTTAGCTTACCTAACAGACGCAAGACTTCTCCTAAATTTTGCAATCCGGCTAAGTTAACTGATGTTGGGTTCTGCTTACCAATTACTGTTGTTAGCTGCTCTTTCTGAAAAAAGTTAATTTGCTGCGGTGTAGTGTCGCAAATCCTTAAGTTTCCATCCAACTTTAAAGCCTTTAAAAGTGTATTGCAAGCTTGTTTATATAAACCTAGAGCTTGTAGAGCCAAATTTTGATTAATCAGGCTCTCTTTAATACCGTCTTGATCGTTCAGTTGACGATAAATTTTTGTAGATTCCTCCCAACTCTTAAGAGCTTCATTCGCTTGATCTAGAGCTAAGTGCTCGTGGCCCTTTTCAGTCAAGAACGCTGCCTGATTTTGCTGTGATTCTTTTTTTCCAGTCTGGGCAGATGAAGATGAGTGAATTGCAATTATAGACAAGACTAGAAGGCTTGAAAATAGATATTTAAAGCAACATTGAGGTAAGATCATTTTTAGATTTTTTTATCCCTGAAACGCTGAAAAACAAGAACTTGCAGACAGCGAAGTATCAAGAAAGGCTGCATTTGCTTGGTCTGTCGTCAACACTAAATTACCCTGAGCATCCCGAATCAAAGTGTTGGCTTCTATAATTTGTGTGGGTTGGTTACTTGTTAATGGTTTTGGATTGTGTGAATTATTAACAGCTTGACCTGGAAGAAAGTTATTTCGCTCGACATTGTTATACATCAGGTCGTTAGGCTTGGATTGTGGGCTGCGAGTAGTATTAACTATAAAACTACTTACTCCTGTGTCTGCTCGTCCCTGACAAACTGAGGTTACTTGAGGGGCTACTGGAATTGTTTCTGTTGCTACCTTAATGCTATTAGAATTAATTGGAAGACCATTGATTTGAACCGTACCGTTGATTCCAAACTGAGAGCTTGCTTCAACTCGGCTATTACGGGAGAAGAAGAACCCATTATCAACATTGATTAGAACATTTCCGCCACGTCCTCCAAAAGTGTTGGCTGTGATAGTGCTACTTCCCAAACTAAATAAAACGTCTGTATCAATGGTGATGTTTCCACCATCACTATTAGTGCCTTGCTGTCCAGCAGTTGAAGAGATAATGCCATTGCTTAGACGAAATAGCCCTGATATGATATCAATATCACCCCCCTGACCAATGGCAGTAGTTGCTGTAATACCTCCGTTGTTTGTGATGTTGACTGTATTGGCATCAATTTTAAGTTTTCCTGCATTACCGGAGCCGCTATTTCCGACACTAACTTTAGCGCTATTTGTAACGCTTAAGTGATTAGTATTAATCGTTACGTCTCCAGATTTTCCAGAAGGCTTCAGTGGAAGTCTGAATAACTTTTGTAAGGTTGGAGCAATGATGTTAGCAGATGATACTATCAAGCTAAGCTCCCCAGAACCGGACATTGTACCGCTCACCTCTAGGTTTTTCAAGGCATTGATAGTAATACTTCCTCCATTGCCACTTGCTAATGTAGAAGCATCAATTAGTCCTCCATCCCTGACACTCAAGTTTGATGTATTGATTGTTAGATTACCTGCGTCGCCAGCATTTAAAGCTGTGGTAGAAATATTTGATGCTTGAAATATCATTGGCGCGTATCCTATTACTGCTACGGAATCAATAGCATCTACAGTAATATTTCCTCCTTTGCCAGTTCCAAAAGTAGAAGATGTCAGAGCACCTCCTCCTGTAATAAACAACTTCCCTGTTGACACCGCAATGTTGCCCACATCTCCAGAACTAAAAGTTGCGGCACTGATGAGACTGAAAACACTAGAATTAAGAGGCGAAACTCCAATCAAATCTACATAATCAGAAGCATTCACAACTATATTGCCAGTTCTTGCAGCACCAAAGGTTAAAGAACTTATTTGCCCTCCATTGCGGAGAATTAACTTTGGAGTTGAGATTAGGATATCTCCAGCTTTGCCAAATCCCAAAGTTTCATTCCGCAAGCTGCCAGCAATCATGGCAACTGGATCAGTACCACTTACTTCTAAGGACTCCGAAGTATTTACGTTTAATGTCCCTCCTGGCAGTAATCCTTGATTTTGAATTAAGGTTACTGAGCCATCAGTAAGCGTAACCTTGTGTCCTTGTATCTGTATAGAACCAGAACCAATACCACTAGCATCAGCTAGAGCGCGTCTTAATAAGGAAATGTCTTGAAAAGAAGATACATTTTTATACTCCAAATTCCAGCCAGAGGTTGTTGGAGTAATGTTGACTAGACCGTTATTACCGACACTACCCAGTTCGATCCGCCCTCCTTCTGCTGTGATCGTACCACCTTCTAAAATTAAATTACCGCCAACAAGCGCTAGAGTCCTTCCTGGCTGTACTCGTAAACCTGTTAAATTGTTATTCCTAACAACTGGTGAGAATGCTAAACCAGTTAGATTATGACCTGTACCTTGAAGGCGAATTATTCCTGTATTACTGCTATATTGCAAGCCCATTGGTAAATTGATGCTTAGCAACGGAGTAGAATGAGGATTCGTAGCACTAAACTCCAAACTATCTGCAAACTTCAGGCTACTAGCTGTACTGGCTAAAAACGAACCGCCAATATCCAAACGTGCATTCTGACCAAAAATAATCCCACTAGGATTAATTAGAAAAAAGTTAGCCTTACCGTTTGCTCGGAGGATGCCATCAATATTAGAAATTGACCCGCCAGTGACTCGATTAATAATATTCTCAACATCCAGAGGATTGTTAAAATAAGCGGTACTCCCATTAGTTAACGAAAACTTTTCAAAGCTGTGGAATAGGTTACTTCCTGCTTGTGTGCCTCCTTCGATAATCCTGGTATTTCCTTCTAGTTTTGTGCTCGTGCTTTGAGGTAAAGTCGTGTCTGGAATAATTTGAGCTTCAGAAACAAAATTTGTCGATAAAAAAAGAAATACTGAGCCTATAGCAGCATTTATTAAATTAGTGTATTTCATCGTATTTATAAACTTACCTCTAAATATAAAGATTATTGCAAAATTATTTAATTAGCTTTTCTATCTGACTTTGTTTGAATAAACAAGTATTAATGCTAACTTTCTCCAAGACTAGTCTCTAACTTTTTCTACACTTGATCTGGAGATCAAAAGCTTTAACAAAATGACGAGTAGACCTTAACCTGGTATCGATTAGTGTTAACCTGGGTCTTGATACTTCATAAATAGTACAAAGGCCTTAAGTAAACTCTTCCTCAATTGAGATAGCTGAAATTTAGGCTTGAGTGATAACGGTAAGTCCTTAAAGGTAACAGGCACAAAGCCTCTTCGTCTGTAAAACTCTGCCAGTCCAGGCTTTAAGCATTTTAAATAAAGCGGTTGAGTAGCTTGAGCGATTAAATGCTGGACTAAAAAAGTCCCTAAGCCACGATTTCGCCAAGCTGGTGCAACAAATAAACTGCCTAGTTCTTGCGCCGAGTGAAATTTTCGTAGCTGTCCGAAGGCTATTAAACGCCCATCACATTCAATGATCCAAAATTGCTGCCATCTTAGTTGGCTGGGGTCAAGCCTTGCTCTAAATACCACAAATATAATTAACCAGATATCATGAGGCACGGCCTTGCGAAGAGTACACTCAGGCGGTAATGAAAAATCGCACTGCATTATCTATCTAAACCTAATTGGGCAATCCACTACATCAGAAAAAAGACATTGAATTTTGCTAAAAATGCAAAATCATTTTTTGGTAATAAAAAGATATTATAGAATTCGTTGAGCAATAATACATTGTCAAAATCCTGATTTTGTCTCGGAATTTAAGAGTTAATCATCGAATATCAAGATTCTATCGATATAAATTACTTATATATTAAGGGAGTAATTATGTAATAAAGATATACATCTAAATATATGAAAAGGATGGAGAAGATAATTAAAAAATCATTGGTATAGATTTAAGTTTTTAGAAAGATGATAAAAATAAACAAATTATCTATACTTATGCAATTGGTCATGTTCTGGCATGAGTAGCACTGGCATCTTAAAATCAAAGACGACGCTACTAACACTTAACGCCGCTCTCGCGCACCCCTAAAGCTTCACGCACTTACCTTTTAAAAAAATCTAAGCACATAAACGTAGTTGAAATTTATGCTCACTTTGTAACCAGAGGCTTTCGCTAGTTCCTTAAAATTCTGAGCAGGCATACTGATACCCCTTGATGACCCAAGTGCGTTAGCCAGCAACTTTCGCAGCATCGCACCAATCAAAATTTAGATTGATGCCGCGTCAATCACATATTCTTCATTCGGCGTTGCATAAATGCGGGATGAATTGAGATTTTTGACAAAAGCCAAAGATTGATTCTTCGCGTCTATGCGTCTTTGCACGAAACAAAATTCATCCCATTAATCAGCAACGCCCTTCATTCTTCGTCTTCTTCCCAATCTGTGGAGTCTTCATCCTGTTGATGGGCTAGACGTTGTACGCGTAAACAGTAGAGGTCAGTAGCAATGGCTGTGGCTGCTCCAATAATTGCACCAACAAATACAGAAACAATGATGGGTTTCCAATCACCCTTCCAAAGGGCAGTGCTGTTGAAACTAGCCAGCAGAATGTATGCAACGATGGCAACTATTATATTGATGCTAGACCACACAACTGATTTAGGGACACGTTGCCTTTTGAGAACAATCGACTGTATCAGTGCAATGCTCGCACCCAGGAGAATCGCAAAAATTCCAAAAATGAGCGCGAGATCTCGTGTTTTTAACAGATCAAGCTGGAAGGAAAACAATACCGAGAAAGCGACGATGCTTGCAACAAATAAACCAACCAAAAGGGCAAAGGAATTGGCAAGCGTCCACCAGCCCCATTCAAGGCCGAGCCGAGCCATTAATATCTTATCTTGAACAAAAATCATTGTTGTCCACAGAAGAAGCGCTGCCCAAATAAAACCGTCCATTGACTTGCGGTAGTATGACAAATATTTTCAGAATAAGCCAAAACAGATATAGGACGCACAACTTCTCAGGCAAACGATTGCGCGTGCCTCTTGCGAGGAGCTACGCTAACGCGTAGCGTCCCGGAGGGAACTAATAGTCCACCACAGAGATTATGACAGGTGTGATCGTTTTCACGTTCCCTTCTCGCTATGTGTGACTTGAAGAAGATTTTGGACAGATTTTGGAAGGAGAAGTTGGACAAGTTGCAAGCTGAAAGAGTTATAACTTCGTTAAGGGATTAATCAAGCGATCGCAACTTTGGATAAAGAAAATGGACATAATAACAAAAATGGAAGAAGGATATGGACGCAAATCCATATAAATAATACTCAGATGCCAACTTTTCTCTAAATCCTGGGATTTCTTACAGCGTTGCGATCGCTTGCCGCCCTTGGCATCGCTATTAGCAAAACCTTTATCTTGCATATAGGGAGATAGTTTGAGCAGTTTAGCTTTCTTTTATGTTATTTTTTGGACGTTTTTGGAACGTAAAGTTGGACATACATTTTTGGATGGTAAAGGTGGACAACCTGTCCAAAATCTTCTTCAAGTCACACTATGCTAAGGAGTCAGTCCCACCTGTAAAAAATTGCGTGGCGAAGTACTAGGGCAGTGCCATGCGGCAATCATGCTTGAGGGCAAGTTTAGCTGTATTTTTACCGCACAACTATTCAACTGGTGCAAATACAAGGATAAAAATTGTCTGACTAAATTCTTGAAAGCTATAACTTCTAGAAGCATTGCTAGGCAAGAATAAAAATATACTAAAATTATCTATAATCTCTTCATATTTTCAAATATATAATTAAGAGCAATAAAATACTGAGAATAGTTAAGGCTCCCCAACACATCAAGTAGTTGTGTGCGAAAACTATTGCAACTCAGACAAAAGCACGGCGAGTTGTTGCAACTGATAATATCAATCACACAAACCATCAACACGTAACTCACGCCAAATATCAGAAGCTTGCCAACCGCCAGAGTTAGCAACAGATCTGATTGTGGGATATTCAAGCACCGGAGCGTAGCTAGTGAAATATTCTGGGGCAAGGCTTTCTACATCTACATCTGGCTGCTGCTCAATAACAGGTTCGGAAGTAATGGCGGTATCAACTGGAGAAACTTCCTCTGGTGCTGGCTGTCTAGCAAGTGATTTCTTAAGAGTTAGGATTTCAGATTTTTTGGTGGGTTTCATGCCTTGATAATGATTTTGGGCCAGGGAGACAAATGTAACATTAAATCGAAACCAGGTTAATGCCCCATTGTTAAAGATAATGTAATTTGTTCGGACAGTTAAATAAAGTAATTGACGGTAAATGCAAAGATATAAGAAGTGAATAAAAACCCCAACCACAGTAAAGGGATGGGGAATAGGTAAAATAAGATTATTACCATGATCATACAACTAAATACCTGTTCAACCACCTTCACACAGGAGGTGGGGCAATGAACAAACCCCCCTCTCGCAAGAAGGTCACTCCTGCTGCTTCTACTCCTCCAAAGCCACCGCTAGACCAACAGGTGCAGGACAATCCAGGCTCAGTTACTATTGATGTGGCAGCGCTTGAAGTTCGAGAATTGACTTCTGAGGAGCAGCGCGATCGCCTGCATTTGGAGCGCAAGGTAGAAAGGGCGTTCTATGAAGCAGGGAAGGCGCTCATGGAGTTGCGCGATCGCAGGCTGTACCGTTCCACGCATAAAACATTTGAGGAGTATTGCCGGGATCGCTTTGGCTACAGCCGTCGCCAGCCTTATCTTTTAATGGATGCGGCAGTGGTGTTTGAGAATTTAAAACAAAAATGTGATCCAATGGATCACATTTTGCCTACGTCGGAACGACAAGTGCGACCTCTGATACAGCTAGAAGCACAAGAGCAACAACAAGTATGGCAGCAAGCAGTAGAAGTTGCAGGCAATAAAATTCCCTCTGGTCGCATAGTCCAAGATATTGTAGACAGGATTCGAGAAAGAACTCCTATCCCAAATCCCTACAGAAAGGGCGAAATCTGCATTCTCGTACCTAAAGACAACCCAGACTTGCGAGGTAAAGGCGGTTATTGGGGAGTGGTTACTCATGTTGGTGAATACAGTTGCACACTCCAGACCTGGGACGGGGACTATACAGTAAAAATCGAACACCTGAAATCTCTGGAATTGCTAGATGAAGATTGCCTCTTTATGCAACAGCTATGTATGCGGTTGCGGCAGTTGAATGCAGTGGCCAGCCGTGACCCGTCAGTAGATTGGCTGTTGCAGGGGTTGGGTAAGCAAGCCAAACCTTATCTGTCTTCGTTGCAGGCGAAGCTGTTGGTGGCAGTGGAGAAGGAGTATAAGATTGAGTGGAAACAGAAGAAGTGATGTGGAATAAGTTGCTGTAGTCGAGCGATCGCTTTTGCCAACGCTGCTGGACGAACACTTTATTGCAAGCAAGCATTAAAATCTTTGTTTACTTACTGCTCAACGGTGTCCAGTTACCAGAAGGAACAAACGCTGCCCAAAATTGTGGATGCTGATATTGCTCAGTGTTGAGCATTTCCAACTGTGTAGCACGCAAAGCCTCATGTCTGCCAAGACCGACTTTTAAATTCTGGTAATACTTCACCATTAAATCTTTAGTCGCGGCATCATCCACAAGCCATAGACTCAACACTTGAGATTGCGAACCAGCCATTACCAAAGCACGTCGCAATCCATAAACACCATCGCCAACGCGCACATCACCCTTACCAGTGTCACAAGCTGACAGGACAACTAACTCGGTGGATTGCAAATCTAAACCAGCCACTTCTAACGCTGTTAACACACCATCATCATTACCGTTAGTTACTTGTTTGCGTTTATTGAACCCAGCCAAAGCTAACCCGGAACGCAACAAGGGATTCTCAATATTGATAATTCTCGGTTGACGGGGTGTTAATTCTAATTCTGGTGAAGCGTTAATATCTTGTTTGCCATCAGCAATGAAAAAACCATGAGTAGCTAAATGTAAAATACTGGGACTTTGTAGTTGTTTGACTGCGGTTTCTGTAGCATCTTGACCTAACAGCACTTTCGCATTAGGTAAAAGTTTTTTGATGGCTGTGGCTTCATCTTTAGTAGCAGCTAAAGCTTGAAATTTTAAGGTGGCTAGCTCACCAGAGCGACGATTTTGAGAACCTCGTGAAGGGGATACTTTAGCAGAGGCTACAGTTGGCGAGGAGTTGTTGTAATCAATATCTGCCAACACAAGGGGCGCAGAAGCATTGTTAACATTTGATTGGAAACGCAACAAATCCCGTCCACTGGTGAGGTAAGAAAAAGCGTAACGCTCAATCAGGAATTTATCTTGCTCATCAATGAATGCTTCAAAGGGAATTAATGTTAATTCCCCATCAGGAGAAATCAAAATATGACGCGCATCACCTAATAAAGGACGAATGGGTGCGATTAATTTTTCGTATATAGTGCGGGCGAGTTTTTTAATTGGTCTACCTGTTGCTAAGTCTGCTCTAAAATCTACAGCTAATTTATTAATTTCTGCTACTTCGCCTAAATCAACCCATTTGGGTTCACCCCTTGAGCGTAACACCGCCGCAGCATAACGCGGCTGACCCCAGTATTGAGCATTTGTCTTGGCTTTAACGTTGACAGGTCGATACTGTACAATTTCTACCAAGGCTGCATCAGTGGGTATTTTGGCTTGAATGGCTGTTAACGCAACTGGTTGAGTATGAGAGCGGAATTCGGCACTTTTAGCACTAATAGCTGTTTCTAATTTTTCTTTTTGGGCTTCTAGTTGCTCAAGCCCAGTTTTCGGGTTAGCAGTTTGTTTCCCTAAATCAGAGAAAACTAAGGCTGAGAGTTGTTGTTGTACTTGCAGCCATTGAGTAAATAATTTTTGAGTTTCGGGGTTGCTGTCAAGTTGAGCGCGTAATATTTGGATGCTGTCAGCAACAGCATCTAACACCAGCCCTTTGCGGCGGAGTACGGTAGTTAAAGCTAAGGAAGCTGCTGTTTCTTGATTGAGTGCTTCTTGCAGGGATAGAGAAATGGTACGATACGTTGTCCTACTAAAAGTTCTCACATAGTCCTGTTTTCTTTGTTCTGAGCCGACAGCAAAAATCAAATTGAAATTTTGTGCTTCAACTTCTAACCCACGGCGTAAAAAATCGGTTGTACGAGTAATGTCACCTTGTGAGAGATATAGTGCAGCTAAATTATTCAAGCTATTGGCGACCAAGGGATGAATATTACCCAATACTTTCTCATAAATAGCGAATGAGCGTTGATACAGAGGTTCTGCCTGTTGATATTTTCCCTGTAAGTGATACATTAGAGCCAAATTATTCAAGCTAGAGGCGAAATCGGGGTGAACATTCCCTAGCACCTTCTCTCTAATAGTGAATGAGCGTTGATACAGAGGTTCTGCCTGTTGATATTTTCCCTGTAAGCGATATAGTTCAGCCAAATTATTTAAGCTAGCAGCAACTGAGGGGTGAACATTCCCTAGCACCTTCTCTCTAATAGCGAGTGAGTGTTGATACAGAGGTTCTGCCTGTTGATATTTTCCCTGTGCCTGATACAGTGCAGCCAAATTATTCAAACTAGAGGCGACAGAGAGGTGTTCTTTACCTAGCACCTTCTCATAGATAGTCAGAGAGCGTTGATACAGAGGTTCTGCCTGTTGATAATTTCCCTGTGCCTGATACAGTGCAGCCAAATTATTCAAGCTAGAGGCGACAGAGAGGTGTTCTTTACCTAGCACCTTCTCATAGATAGCGAGTGAGCGTTGATACAGAGGTTCTGCCTGTTGATATTTTCCCTGTAAGCGATATAGTATAGCCAAATTATTCAAGCTAGTAGCGACATCAGGATGAACATTCCCCAGCACCTTCTCTCTAATAGTGAGTGAGCGTTGATACAAAGGTTCTGCCTGTTGATAATTTCCCTGTAAGCGATATAGTTCAGCCAAATTATTCAAGCTAGAGGCGAAATCGGGGTGAACATTACCCAATACCTTCTCTCTAATAGCGAGTGAGCGTTCTGCTTTGGGGATAGCGGTAGTGTATTTCCCTTCTTGGTATAACTTAATTACTTGCTCATTCAGGTTTTCAGCTTCCTTTAAAGCTGCTTGCTGCTCTTGTGAATATACAGGAGCTTGCTGTTGCCCTATCCCTGGAACTGGCACACTTAAAAGTAGCCCTGTTGTCATCGCAACTGTTGTTGTCCAAGGTGCTAGACTCCTAAGCGCAGCATTAATCGCACTGAATAACTTTTTCACAGTTAACTCACCAGCTTTTCGGTTTGACTATGAAGTAAATCATGCTGTGAGCAGCACTTTTCGGACGGTTTTACGTTATATAAGTACAAGATTTAGATCAAACTGGGGATACCGGGATACCACATCGCGGAGAAATTAGGCTTACCCTGCTTTTTTGCATCAGTTCTGCCGTTGACTCCCACAGGAATGTTTGGATTTTTGAGATTCGCTCGACCAACAAAAAATCCGCTCAAGAAAGTCATCAATTATGCCAGCTACTTGATTGCAGAGTTGCTCTACTGGCAAAAGTATCGAAAACTGCTGAATGAGTTTAGAACCTCTACGCTGAACTTGCCCACACTGCCGTTTTTGGGCAGTCGGTTTAGACGTAAAACCCCGGCTAACGTAGCACGAATCCCCGTGTTATATGGGTTTAGCCCGCACGTTATCCCAAGACCAAAGGATTGGCCAGCATGGGTGTACGTGACTGGGTTCTGGTTTATCGACCGTGCCGACGAATACGAAGACGAGGCTCCCGACGAACTGCTAGATTTTCTGGGGCGAAAGCAAGCACCTCTATGCTTTGGATTCGGCAGTATGACCATGCCCAATCCAGAGTATCTCACACACTATATTGTGGAAGCCTTAAAGAAAACGCGTCAAGGCGGCATTATATTGTCAGGCTGGGGTCGGGTTGGAAGAACAGTCAATCCCAAGGATTCGCTACGAGTGTTTACGATAAGCGATGTTCCCCATGATTGGCTGCTGCCTCAAGTGTCAGCAATGGTTCACCACGGAGGAGCAAGTACGACGGCGGCAGTATTACGAGCAGGGATACCAAATCAATTCGCAATTACCAGTTCGCAATTCGCAATTTTCTCTCACTGAAAGGTTAAAACCCAAAAAACTAGCCAATTATTCAATTAGATGAGTGCGTATTTTAATTGCGAATTGCGGATTGCGAATTGCGAATTGAAGAAGTACCCTTCTTTGCAGATCAGCCAGTTTGGGGACAAAAGTTAGCAAAACTAGGAGTCAGCCCTCAACTGATACCGTACAAGGAAGTCTCAGAAGAAACTCTAGCGGCAGCGATTGAAGCTGTATTGGGTGATGAGGCGATGCAGTTAAAAGCCCAGGAGTTAGGGGAGAAGATTCGGAGTGAAGATGGGGTGGCAAATGCTGTTAACGCTTTTCATCGGCATTTGGGATTGATTGAGTAAGTTAAGTTACTATGGAATGCGCGCTCATTCAAGGGGCGACAATCGCCTGTAAACCAAGCCAGCTAAAGGTTTTGGGCTTACAGACCCCTTAAAAAATTTGGGTGTTTATTGAGAATGAACTGTATAGGGATAGTAGACTTTTCTGTGGAGAGTG
>JAESGN010000605.1_pt1 | contig 23080 bp, 27 predicted proteins | sample 9269731 | NCBI WGS metagenome assembly JAESGN01 (sample SAMN15720683, study PRJNA650826) | algae metagenome | isolation source: Mojavia pulchra JT2-VF2 and co-occurring heterotrophs from desert soil | place: USA: Cadiz Valley, Joshua Tree National Park, CA | collected 1998-06-08
CTCTCCACAGAAAAGTCTACTATCCCTATACAGTTCATTCTCAATAAACACCCAAATTTTTTAAGGGGTCTGTAAGCCCAAAACCTTTAGCTGGCTTGGTTTACAGGCGATTGTCGCCCCTTGAACTACCAAGCCCTAGATTTAATTCCATCTACCTATATCTGGAAATAGTCGCGCCAACTTTTGGGTAAAGCTTCAAGTTGAGCAGCACGATAAAGTAACTCTGGATTGTTTTCCGCACGCAGATAAAGTTGAGTGATATTTGAGAAAGTTCAAATTTGCGCCATGCCGCCATCGACAAATAGCTCAATACCGTTGACAAAGCTGCTGTCATCGGAGGCAAGGAAAACAACCGCTTTAGCGATTTCGTCCGGTGTACCCACCCGCCCAAGGGGGATAGTGTCAGCCTGACTTGCGACAAATTGCTGCACCTGCTCATCGCTCAGTCCCATGAGATTGTAGCCAGGAGTAGGCACGACACCAGGGCTGATGGCATTAACACGAATCTTGCGCTCTTTGAGGTCGAGTGTCCAATTACGAGCAAACGATCGCACAGCGGCTTTAGTTGCGCTGTAAACGCTGAAGGCTGGGGTACCCACGGTAGAAGCAGTTGAGGCGTTCAGAATGATGGAAGCGCCCTCTGGCAACAGAGGTAGTGCCTTCTGCACAGTAAACAGCAGACCTTTGACGTTAGTGTTGAACGTTTTGTCAAAGTGTTCTTCGGTGATGGCTCCAAGTGGGGCGAGTTCTCCACCCCCAGCATTGGCGAAGATTACATCGAGGTGTCCTTGCTCTTGCTTGATCGTAGCGAACAGGCGATCAAGGTCTGCCAAATTAGAGGCATCGCTCTGAATACCCCTGATGTTTTCACCAATTTCTTCCACAGCGGCATCCAGTTCAGTTTGGCGACGACCCGTGATGAAGACGTAGGCACCTTCGGCGACAAAGCGCTTGGCAGTAGCAAGACCAATGCCACTGGTGCCACCAGTAACAAGACTGACTTTTCCTTCTAGTTTTTTCATTTTGGATGAGTCCTATAGTTGTTGAGCGTTGAAAGAGTTGGTGTAAAGAATTGTGAGGTGTCTGCGCTTGCTACCTGCTTACACGTTTGAAAACAGCATATTTAACCCTTCAGTCATCGTGGGATGAGTCAAAATTCCATCGCGCAGAACGGTATAGGGCATCTGAGCTTGCATCACCATTTGCACTGTCGAAATTACTTCACCTGCTTCATGGCACAAGAGTGAACAACCGAGAATCCGACCTGTCTCGGTATCCACGATCGCTTTCATGAGTCCATCGGTTTGACTTTGTGTTACCGCTCGCATAATATCTCTTGCATCCAGCTTCGCCACTCGAATGGCATACCCTTGTTGCTGCGCTTCGGTTTCAGTCAGACCTATATGAGCCAGTTCTGGGTCGATAAAAAGACAGGATGGAACCAAGCGACCTTGTGTACTGCGGTTGCCGCCATCAATCATATTCGCTTTGACAATCCGATAATCGTCCAGTGCCACATGGGTATATTGTGGCCCCCCATTGATATCGCCTAACGCCCATTCGGTACGTTCGTCTCCAGGCGCTCGTTAACTGGAATGAATCCGCGTGCATCAGTTGCCACACCAGCAGCGGCTAGATTTAAGGTATCGGTGGTTGGCGCACGACCGACGGCTATTAGCAAATGCGAACCTTCAACGCTGATCTCACGATCGCCAACTTGAATCAGAAGTTTAGTTGCATTGTCAGAGCGATCGATCTTTAATACCTTCGCTTTCAGCAAGAATTCAATGCCATCTCGTTCTAAGAGTGTTTGAACGGCGATCGCAATATCTGGGTCTTGCTGCGATAAGATTTGCTCACTTTGCCCAATCACAGTGACGCGAGAGCCAAAGCGCCGGAACATCTGGGCAAACTCCAACCCAATGTAGCCACTACCGAGAACGATTAGGTGCTCAGGCAACTCTTCCAATTCCATGATCGACTCACTGGTCAAAAACCCAGCTTCTTTGAGTCCAGACACCGATGGGATCAACGGTCGCGTGCCTGTATTGATAAACAATCGTTCTTGTCTTTCAGTCCTTGCTGAATCGTCGCTTGAGCGCTTGGTGACACAAACTCGTCGTTTCCACTCAGATGCAATATCAGCGGTTTCTGAATCTTTGTCGCCTCTGCTAAATTCTTGTCAATTTCAACACCGTAGTAACTAACATTGGCATCCGCATCAGTACGTGTTGCCATGAAATATGCCAGTTTACCACCCATACAAAAGCCCACACTGCCGACCTTGCCTGTGCTGCTGGGATACTTGCCGCAGAAAAGACAGGGTTGCCTTTAGGTCTTCTACGCCGCTATCCACATCAAACGCTCCGAGTAGCTCAATGGCTTTAGCCCACTGATCCTTATCGTCAGCATCAAGTTGCACTCCGGGTTCCAGTCGCCAATATAAATCTGGCACGATCACCAAATAGCCTGCCTTAGCATAATCATCGGCAATCTGTCGCATAGTATTATTGACCCCAAGAATTTCTTGAATTAGCACAATTCCTGCACGAGGCTGAGTATTGGGTGCTGCTAGATAGGCGCTAAAACTGCCCCCGGACAAGGCTGGAATGGTTACATTTTGAGTTGTCATGTGTTCTTCTTAACCAACGAATGGGGGTTGAAAATCAAAATTTGATTAGGTTGGAACAGGTTGCAACCGTGACGAGAGAAATTGACGGATGTAGTTGGCGATCGCGTCCCCATCTTCCTCCAGCGCAAAATGTCCGGTATCGAGTAAATGGAACTCAACGTCTTTCAGGTCACGCTGGTAGGCATAAGCACCTTCAGCAGGGAAGATGTCGTCGTTCTTACCCCAAACAATTAGGGTGGGAGGTTGATGTTTGCGGAAATACTCCTGCCATTTTGGATAGAGTTGTGGATTAGTTCTATAGTCATAAAACAGCGCCATTTGAATCTCAGCATTTCCAGGGCGATCAAGGAAGAGTTGATCCATGTTCCAGGTATCAGGGCTGATCGCTTCAGGATTGCGAGTGCCATTGGTGTATTGCCACTTCGTTCCTTCCAGGGTAAGAAAGTCTCTCAGCTTTTGAGCATTAACAGAAGAGGGATCTTGCCAGTATGTCTTCATGGGTTCGGTAAACTCCCGCAACCCCTCCTCGTAGGCATTCCCGTTTTGCACAATCAGGGCTTGCACTCGCTCTGGATATTTAGTAGCAATCCGATAGCCAACGGGCGCACCATAATCCATCACGTAAAGACTGTATTTTTTGAGGTCGAGCGCGCTAATAAACTTCTCCACAATCTGGGCCAGGTGATCAAATGTGTAGTCAAACTCATTCACAGTTGGCATCGAACTGTTACCAAAACCTGGATAATCGGGAGCAACGAGATGGAAGCGATCGGCAAGCGCAGGTATCAGATTGCGAAACATATGAGATGAGGACGGGAATCCGTGCAACAGCAGAATAGTTGGATTATCGCGGGAACCAGCTTCTCGATAAAAGATATCTAAACCGTCGATAGAAACTGTGCGAAATGCAGTCATGAAATTACTCCTTGCAAGTTTTACGTTGAGTCCTCATATTGTCATTGCTCAGAAGGCGGAGGAATAATCTCAATGCCGTACTTAGGTGCAGTAGTGAGGATTTTATCTAAGTCTTCAGAACTCAATGGTGGGGCAGATGTAATTTGACCATTCACCGTCTTTCCCACTTCGGCAATAAATTTCTCAAATCCTGCGGGTGTCACCCAAACCAACATTTTGGCAGGTACAGAGGTAGTGTTGGTGAATTGATGAAGCTGACCTTTGGGCGAATGGAGGAAGGTTCCATCTGTTGCAATAAGGATGCGCTCGTCAAGTTGAAATTCAATCTCTCCGTCTTGCACATAGAACGATTCATTTTCTCGGCTGTGTCGATGGGGAGGAGTACCACCACCAGGTGCAACGATTACCTCACAAAGCGCATAAGCTTCACCTGTCTCTTCACCAATTGCTTTGAAGGTATAAAGGTCTTGGCCAAAGTAGTAAGAATGACCCCCACCTGATTCAACGAAAAGTCCGTTTTGGTTGATTGTCATTGTCGTCTCCAAGTCAACAAGTTGTTTATTCGTAAACTAATGTTAGTGGTACACAATTTTGTTGCAATCTCGATCGCGCACTCAATTTAGATGAAGATACACTACCGCAGGAAATAGTCGCGCCAACTTCTGGGTAAGGCTTCAAGTTGAGCAGCGCGGTGAAGTAACTCTGGATTGTCTTGCTCACGAACATAAAGTTGAGTGATATCCGCAACCGTAATATTGTTTTCATCTCGGCTTACTAACTCTAGAGTGTCTCCGGCTCCAACTTCGCCCTCTTGCAAAACACGAAAGTAAAATCCGGTTCGACGACTCGCAAGAAATCGTTTAACCATATCTGGTTGTCCAAACCGAATCCCAAGTTTGTAGCAGGGTAGGCGAGGTTGTGTCACCATAAGGTGAACATTGCCGATATGAAAGCAATCCCCAATGTTCACTTCCTCTTCTCTCAACCTAGTGATCGTGAAATTTTCACCAAAGATGCCTAGCGCTAGCTCTGTGTCTGGCAATTCACCTCGCCAGTAATCGTAATGCTCGAATGGATAGACATAGACTGCTTTGTCTTCTCCGCCATGAACGGTGAGATCGGCTTGTCCGTCACCGTCTAAATTGAGCGAGCGCACCATTACCCGTTTGCTGACTGGCTCTTTGAAAATTCCAGTTGTAACTGTTTTCCCTTTCCAGATGACTTCACGCGGAAGTCCGACGTTGACAGAGATAAGTTTCATCTTCAGCTCCAAGGTTTTGGACGGCATTCGATTACGGCAGTTTAGATCGCTGTTTAAGCGCAACAGATACCATTGATTTTAGGTGGACTTTGGAATGCTGATTAATTTCCTTTAAGAAAGTCAAGTAGCGCAGGGTTGACTTGATCGGCATGAGTCCAGTTGATGGCGTGCGGCCCTCCAGGTATAACCACAAGGCGACTGTCTTTAATTAGCTGCGGCAGTCTCGCTCCGGTTGAATGATGAGGGAGGATGCGATCGGCATCCCCCTGGATGATCAGGGTTGGCACATCGATGCGTGGCAGATCGTCACGGAAGTCGGTCAACCACGACGGCACACAGTCCAGAGTCCCCTTAGCAGAAGCTCCTGCCGCGACATTCCAACTCATTTGGATGGCTTCGTTGCTAATGCGATTGCCCAAAAACACATCCACGTTGAAGAAGTCTTTGAAAAATGTAGACATATATGCTGGGCGATCGTCTACGATACTCTTCATAATTCCGTCGAAAACGCTTTGAGGAACACCCTCCGGGTTATCCTCTGTCTTTAGCAAGAAGGGTGGCACTGGAGCCATTAACACTGCTTTACTGACGCGTTCCGAACCGTACTTACCGAGATAACGCGTCACTTCGCCTGTTCCCATTGAGAAGCCGACCAATACGGCATCACGCAGGTCAAGTTTTGTCATGAGCGTGTTCAAATCTGCTGCAAAGGTGTCGTAGTCATAGCCAATTGATGGCTGGCTGGAGTTGCCGAAGCCTCTGCGATCGTAAGTGATGACCCGGTAGCCCGCCTCTAGCAAAACTCTCACCTGCTTTTCCCAGGAATGACCGTTAAGAGGAAACCCGTGGATTAGCACGACGGGCTGACCTGCTCCAAAATCTTCATAGTAAATATCAATGCTTGCAGAGTTTTCTTTACCGACAGTAACGTAAGGCATTGGAGTCTCCTGTTTTTATTAGTTTCGTTGTCTCAAGCTTCCGGCTAAGATCAAGAAGGCATTCATGCCGTCAACATCGCCTCATGTACCAGGTAAATCTCCAGGCGCACCCAAAATTTCGTCGCCAATTTCGGCACAAATGCGCTCAAATAGCTCCATGTCAGGTGTTTCTGTTTCATCCTGCGTCCCCACTGCTTCGATCAGCCGAGCAAAGGCACTGGGCGCAGCAACAACCAACCCGCGAGCAGGCTGATCGCCGAGCGCAGCGACTACGTGGGGGGTGTAAGGCGGAATCAGGAAGCTTTCACCAGCACTCAGCACAACTTTGTTCTCACCTGCCCAGACCGTGAACTCCCCGGACAGCACATAGAGTTGTTCGGAATAGCGCGTGTGACGATGGAGGAGTCTGTGAGCCAGGTGGGAAGTAACCTTCGATCAGATCGTACTGACCCCCGGTTGTGGTGTGATCGGCAACAATGTTGAGGCGAGAACCAAAAAACCAGAAAGATTGTGTCATGAAATTGCTCCTATTGATGAATAATTTGTGTGATAAAATCTCAAACTTCCGACTCAGATAAAGAAGGTGTTAATGCCGCCAAAGTAAGATCGCGATCGCCAATTCCCATATAGATTATGTGGGCTGAATTTTGTACGTTAAACTTGTGGTCAATGGTTTGCGGAGTGCGTGTTGCTTGATTAAATCGGCTGCTTTTTCGGCAATCATAATGGTGGGCGCGTTTGTATTTCCTGTGGTGATCGTTGGCATGATGGAGGCATCCACAACACGCAACCCCTCAACGCCATGTACTCGTAGTTCAGGGTCTACAACTGCCATTGGGTCAGTGCCCATTTTGCAAGTGCCGACCGGATGATACACCGTATCACAAGCTTCTCGGACATAAGCAACCAGTGCTGCATCACTCTGCTTATCCGCACCAGGAGCGATTTCTTTACCGCGAAACTCATCAAAGGCACTTGTACCGAACAGGTTACGCAGTAATTTAATCCCTGCCACTAACTTTTGCACATCAGCTTCACTTTGGAGAAAGTTCATTTGAATCATCGGTGCGTCTTTGGGGTCGGGGGAACGCAAACTGACACTGCCAATGTTTTGGGGATGAGGCAAACAGACGAAACTTGTGAATCCTGAACCAGAGTGGGCATAACCAGGCGGCACTAACACAACAGGACCGAAGAGAAACTGTAAATCTGGTGCAGTATCCAGATTACCCTCGGTATGCAAAAACAAGCCAGCTTCAGCGATACTACTGGTGCTAGCCGTGTGTAAATCCTGAGTTGCCTTGTGTGCCACGGACACGACAGGGTGATCTTGGAGGTTTTGACCAACACCCGGCAAATCAGCCACTACCGGAATTCCCAAGGCTTGCAGGTGTTCTGCATCACCAATACCGGAAAGCATCAGCAGCTTGGGCGAATCGAACGCGCCAGCACTTAAAATCACTTCGGAGTTGACCCTAACCTGGTGCAGTGTGCCCTTGTGCAGGTATTCCACCCTAACCGTGTGAGTGCCTTCAAACAACAAGCGAGTTACTAACGCTCCTGTGGTTACAGTCAAATTGGGACGCTGAAGAATGGGCACAAGGAAGGCAGCAGCAGCACTGTGCCGTTTACCATCCTTAATGGTCAATTGATAAAGTCCTGCCCCTAACTGCTGCATCCCATTAACATCAGGATTATGGTCATATCCTAGCGCCACTGCTGCGTCTACAAAGCGTTGGGATACCACAGCAGGTGCAATCAGATCGGTTACGCTCAACTCCCCATCAACCGCGTGGTGTTCAGACGCACCTCGCTGCTGATGTTCCGATTTCTTGAAGTAGGGCAAAACATCTTGGTAACTCCAGCCGGGATTGCCCAATGACTGCCAATGGTCATAATCGTGAGGATTACCTCGCAAATAAATCATGAAATTAATTGAACTGCTGCCCCCCAAAACTTTGCCACGGGGACAAAAGATTTTACGGTTATTCAGGTAGGGTTCTGGTTGGGAGAAATATGCCCAGTCCACCTCAGAACCTAGTAGACTGAGACATTGCGCCGGGATGTGAATCTCTGGCTTTGTGTCAGGAGTACCCGCTTCGAGTAGTAACACAGTTGTGTCGCTGTCTTCTGTCAGACGGTTGGCAACAACGCATCCTGCCGAACCTGCACCAATCACAATGTAGTCATAGTGAGTCATAAAATTCTCTTCCTCTGTTGCCTGGAATGGATTTGCTATGTTCTCGTAGCACCAGAGGGTAGGGCTCCAGGCGGGCCAAGGGTTTCATCGCCCATCTCGGCGGAAATGCGTGCAAGCAGCGCCATATCCAGTGTTTCTGTCTCATCCCGCATCCCCATTTCTGTAATCAGCCGAGCAGGCCCACTTGGTGCGTTAATGACTAACCCGTGTGCTGGCTGATCGCTGAACACGGCGACCATGTGTGGTGTGCCAATAAGTATCAAGATGTTGTCACCAGCACTCAGTACGACCTTGTTCTCACCAGCAAAGACCGTGAACTCCCCGGACAGCACGTATAGTTGTTGGGAATAACGCGTGTGGCGATGAAGGGGTGTCTGTGAGCCAGGAAGGGAATATTCTTCGATCAGATCATACTGACCTGCGGTAGTTGTGTGATCGGCAACGATGGTGAGACGAGAACCAAACAACCAAAGTGATTGTGACATGAGATTGCTGCTTTCTCCTTTTGGATAGGTATAAAGTTGATGTTTAATTGCTGTACTAATCAGAGTGGTCAATTGCTGCTAAGGTGCGATGCTCCGCGCCATCGCCTGCTTTGTAGGTCAAGTTCTGTCATTTCTGCTTCAAATATTTCTCAAACCAGTTCAACGCAGTTGTACTGGCAATCTCAAAGCCCTCACCTTGGAAACCGTCAAAGTGCCCGCCCTTCAAGATTGTTAGAGACTTAGGCTCCATCGCACGCGCATGGACATCGGCGGTTATGTCGGCAGGTGAAAGAAAGTCCTTCTCACCCGTAATCAGGCATAAGGGGGTAGGAAAGATTGCTTCGAGGTGAGGAGCCGGTTCGTAATAGAGACAGTGTTCAATCGATTCAAAGGAGATTCGATTCTCCCATCTTCCTTCACTTGCGCTTTTGTTCGATTCAACCCAATTGAATGCGTCGGGTGTCGCAAGGAAGCAGGGTTCACCAGGCGGGGCAACCAAAGGAAGGTAACTCACCTCTCCGGTTTGATACCGTTTTATCCGGTCAAGTGAAACCATCTTTGTGAGTTCTTCCAGTTGAAGTGGAGAAGCCACACGGCGGGAGATGAGAAACGCATTCACCGCAGGCATCTGTGCTACGATCGCTTTCACGCGCAGATCGAATGCAGCCAGATGCAGCGCGTGACCGCCACTGTAAGAAAAACCCCACAGACCTATGCGCTCAGGGTCAACTTCACTTTGTAGTTGAGTCCAGGTGATGGCATTACGAAAGTCCTCATGCTGCTCTGTAGGAAGCATTTGTCCGCGAGGTTCTCCCTCACTAGCACCAAGGTAGCGATAATCGAATAGCGAAACGACGAACCCGGCTTGAGCGAATTTCTCGGCAAACTGCGGCAATCCCATTTCTTTGGTTAAGCCAATCCCATGAGCCATGACAATGGCAGGATAGCGATGCCTTCGGCGAGCGCAGCTATCGCCAGATGCGACTTGATCCGGAGTGTAAAAGGTGACGGAACACTTTAGACCTTTACTTTCAAAACTGGTTCTTCTTTGCATAATTGCTGACCTTCTCATTAATTACTTGCAGTGGCGATAGCTGCCATCAACTGTTCAAGGTTCCAGCGACTGGTATATCGAATTCCATTAATAAACAAAGCTGGGGCAGCTGTTACTCCACTGTGTAATCCACTTTCAATATCTTGATTGATGTGAGCAATATGTACTTTACCGGATATATCTTGCAGAAATTGGGGAATATCGAGTCCTAGATTATTGGCATACTCTACAAGATAATCGTTTCCTAACCCTTGTTGATGGGTAAACAAAATGTCATGCATCTGCCAAAACTGACCTTGTGCGGCAGCCGCTTCGGCCGCTTCAGCCGCACGTTGAGCATAAGGATGTATTTGCTGCTGGGGGAAGTGGCGAAATACAAAACACAAGTTGTTAACCTGTTGCTGGATTGCCTTGATTAATCGGTGAGCTTCGCCACAAGGGGGACACTGGTAGTCACCATATTGGACGAGTGTCACTGAAGTACTCACCAATCCTTGAATATGATCTTGTTCTGAAATCGGCACAAGCAACCGATTATAATCACCGAGGCTCATTTGGCACCTTTAAGGAAAGGAGTGCAGCAGGTAGATACAGATGATTGCTATAAAACCTCTTTCATAATTGGGTAGACCAATGCCGCTCTGTTATCTGCTGCATAACCTCAATTTAGAGGGTTCACTCGATTTTGTCGCTGAGAAAAACTTCAGTTGATAAGCTGACAATTTAGACAGCTAATAAACTGACAAATTTGACAGGTATGACGCTACAAGCTAACAATACCCCGCCTTAATGCAACGATTACAGCCTGAGTGCGATCCTCCACGCCCAGCTTACTTAAAATATGATTGACATGAAAGTTTACAGTGCGTTCAGTAATATATAGAGCTTTGCTAATGGCTTGGGTACTCTTGCCCGTTGTAATCAGTTGAAGCACCTCTAACTCGCGATCGCTCAATTCTGGACTCGCCATGCGCTCTAAAAGTTTGGCACCAACGCGGGGTGGAATGTGCTTCTGTCCTTTGTGCACAGCGCGAATCGCGGACAGTAATTCTTCTGGCTCGGCATCCTTGAGTAAATACCCTTTAGCCCCTGCCCGCAATCCCTGATAAATGTCTTCATCGCCCTCATAAGTCGTCAATACGATAATCCGAGCAGCAGGAAACTCGGTGCAGATGGCAGTAATCGCAGCGACTCCATCCATCTGTGGCATTCGCAAGTCCATTAAAGTTGCATCTGGCTGTTTTTGACGAAAGATAGCGAGTGCCTCCTGACCATTCCCAGCTTGTCCAATAACAAGGATATCTGGCGCTTCTTCCAGCATTGCAACCAAACCCTGACGTACAACGGGGTGATCGTCTACAACTAGAACACGAATGGTATTAAGTTGACTCATGATGGTTTTTCCTACTGATTCACGGACACAGTAATTTCTGTTCCTTGCCCAAGGGCACTCTGGATCTGGATCTGTGCCCCAATCAGATCGGCACGTTCTGCCATGCCTAATAAACCAAAGCCATTGTGACTAGAAGAACGGTCAATTACAAATCCCTGTCCATCGTCCTTGATTCGTAATATGCACTGCGTGGACTGATAGATTAGTTCAACACGAATTTCAGTTGCCTTTGCATACTTGAGTGCATTCGTCAATGCTTCCTGTCCAATCCTTAGCAGATTATTCTCCACCTCAGAGGGTAGCGGATAGGGGATACCGATGGCTTCACACATAATTGTTATACCAGTGGATGATTCTAGCTGACTTGTCAGATGTTTGAAAGCGCTGAGTAAATCACTATTTTCTAACAAGTAGGGACGGCGTAGCGCCTCTACAGAGCGGCGTGCTTCTGAGAGTCCAGTTTGGGCTAAGTTCTGGACTTGAGCTAGGTGGGCCTGAGCTTTTTGAGGGTCTACTGTTATCTTGCTCACAGCAGTTCTAGCGTGAATGATAACACCCGTGAATGACTGGGTTAGTGTGTCGTGAATTTCTCGCGCCATGCGATTGCGTTCTTCCAGAATTAAAGCTTCTTCGGCGCGTTTGCGTTCACGCAGTGCAGCGTTTCGCTGTTCGCTAATGTCTGTGATTAAACTGTAGAATCCTCTCACTTGAGCATTGTAATCAAAATCGGGGATCAAGGTAGCACTGATGGATTTTTTACCAAGCGGAAAGGGAATTTCAGCTTCTAGGGTTACAGTTTGCCCTTCAAACACTTGATTAACATATGGCTCAACCCTTTGATAAACCGCCTCACCCAGGAGTTCACAAACAGACTTGCCCAGAATCTCATTTCGATTACAGCTAAACCAGACCTCGTATGTACGGTTGATAAATTGATAGCGTCGATTGGCATCCACATAGCTAACAAGAGCCGGTAGAGCGTCGGTAATCAGTCGTAATTCCTGTTCTCGATGACGTAGTTCTGCTTCGCTTTTCTGTAAAGCTGCCGTTCGTTGGGCTACCTGTTGCTCTAAGGTACGGTTGTAGTTGGCTAAGAGGTGTTCTGCTTGTTTCCGCTCTGTAATGTCTTGAAAGGCTGCGATTGCAAATGCTACATTACCCTGTTCATCAAAGATAGGAGTTCCCCAAACCTCAACTGGAACTATTGCACTGTTTTGGTGAATTTCCAGATCGTCAACTGTGGTGCATTCGCCGCTTAATGCCCGAATAACTGGTAGTTTCTCAGTTGGATAATTTTGATCAGTTCCCGCCAGATAAAATTGATAAATCTCTGGGATTTGATCCGGTGCCACAAAAGGATCAATCCCTTTACCCATTAGCTGAATTCCCCGTTGATTGACGTAGTAAACGCGACCAGCCGCATCCAATACTCCAATTCCTACCGGGACAGCTTCTAGAAATTGTTTCATTCTACTTTCGCCTTCGCGGAGCTTTGAGTAGAGTCTGGCATTTTCAATGGCGATCGCCGCCTGAGATGATAACAGATTCAAGACCTGCGTTCGTTCTGGGGTAAATGCTCCAGCCGCTAATTTATTTTCTAGATACAACACGCCCACTAGCTTACATTGATTCAGCAGAGGCAAACATAAAATTGATTGAATTTGATTGTGTTGAATATATGGCTCATGAATAAAATTACCTTCACGAGTAGCATCATTTAAAATGACACATTCATGAGTACGAATCACATAATTAATAATTGATTCAGGTAGATTATTTGCAGTTGGAATAGATTGTAGTAATTGTGTAGTATAGGTATTCTCACTTTCCTTGAGTTCACCAGACGCTTCAATCACCCATTTTCCTGAGTTTTCTAAAATTAGAAAACCTGTTTGTGCACCAGCATTTTCGATTAATATCTTCATCAAGGAACTGAGTAACTTATCCAGTTCAATTTCACTCGAAATCGCAAGGGAAGCTTTCATTACCGCTGCTAAGTCGAAAGTAATGGGTGAGTGATTAGAGGTGGTGACAGAAGTTTTATGGGTTGGCGAAGCCGCATCCGACGATTGAGGAAATAGCTGTGGATAGCGAGTTTCTAAATCTCTTACTTTCGCAGTTGCTCCCCACCGTTCATAGCAGTAGTGAGCTTCTTTCATGTAGGTTTGGGCAAACTTTTCTCTACCACGAAATAGGTAAAACTTGGCAGCTAATTCATAAGCTAATGCTTCTTCTTGAAGATAGTCATTGTTTCTAGCACCAAGAATTGCTTGTTCGTAGAACTCTTCTGCTTTAAACCACTGACCCAAAGTTCGCGCTTTCTCTGCCTCGACTAAATGATATTTATGCAAATAATTCATTGGCGCATAATACGCCCATTGTTTCATTTTCTTCTGGTTAACAGCGACTTTTTTGAGGATTTGTGATTGCGTTTGAGCGCTGCTTTCGGGGTATATGGCGAGTCTTGCCAGAGCATCATATAGGTAGTAAAAAGGGCCAAGAGGTGAGCCTGTTACTCGGATTAAATAAAGTTCTGCTATAGTTGAGTTTTCAACTGCCTGAACATACTTGGAAAATAGGTAGCACAGGAAAAGTTTATTGAAATAGACATTAAAGATTGCAGTTCCATCATTTGCTATTTTATGTTGTGGCAATCCATTCTCTTCATTGTAGAATTTACCAACTAGACGGGTTGGATTGGTCGAGCATCCCATCAAATTTGCGATCGCCTGCTGAAATATTTGATTCCAGATTAGTGCTGTTTCCTGTTTGATTTGACGAATTGCTTCATTGTATTTCGTCATCTCGCGTTCAACCTCCACGAGTTCGCTTCCGACAGCATAGGAATTAAAGCAATAAGAATGAGCGCCATAGGCAGCAAACTCTAAATCTCCGGTTTCTAGCCCACTTTGATAGGCTTCTAGTAATGGTTGTGATGTGTCTCTCACATGATCTTTCCAATGAATGATGAAGGTATTCACGATCACCAATGTTCTAGCTTTGAGAGAATGGGGCTTAGGTTGTGACAACTGCCTTAAAGCTAACTGTCCAAACTCGTAGCCGGTCTCGATGTCTCCAACCTGCCTACACAGAATTAATCCAAAGTTGGCATAAACAAAGGGAGACGCAAACGCATTACCATATTCGATTGACAAGCTGACTTGTTTAGATATCAGTAGCGGCATCAAAATAGGAGCAGCACTATAAGCAGCAGTCGTGATGCTAGATAGGATTCGCATTGCTGCTAACTTATCCGGCTCGTGCATTTGGGGCAAATGAATCAAGTCTTCGTAGACGCGCAGAGGTGAGTCAGCGCTGCGAAGAGAAGTGCCTTGCGCGGGTTCCCCGCGTTGTGGCAACTTCGGGGAGGGTTTCCCTTCGCAGGCGACTGCAAAGCCATTCCCCAAAGGGGTTCCCGCAGGGTAGGGCTTGTCGTTAGACATCGATTTCTCACTAAGAAGGCATAAGATTGCGTCTAGTTCAAGCTGAATATCTGACTGGCTTGGCTGTTCGGGAAAACTAATTTCGATCTGTTGCAACACTTGCAATCCAATATTGATTGCTTCTAATAGTTGATTTTGTGCGATGTAACTTTGAATTTTGACTTCGCACGCTTTCACGCTATCAAGGATCGTTTTAGCCTGTTGCAGAATGATCGCTGCCCAGTACTCCACCTGCTCAAAATTGCCACACAAGTACGCTACTTCTGTTGTTTCTGCGTATAACTCTAAGGTCAAGTCATAATCTGTTTGCCAGCTAGATGCTGCCAGCCAAACTCTAGCTGTAGTTAAATATTTTTTTGACACGCCATAAGCGATCGCCCCTTTTGCTTTCTGACCTGCGATTAAATTTAATCTGGCAATTTCGTTTCGTTCTTGTTGATCTGTGACCAGTTCAATTCCATAATTGAGATGATCCACAATTTCAAACAACCGCTCTGAGAGTCGCTCTGGTAAGGTTTTTTCAAGTAAATTGTGACCAATTTCGAGATGAACCAACTGTTTGTGCGACTCATCGGTTAAGGCATAAGCTGCTTGCTGTACACGATCGTGCAGAAACTTATATTCTTGAACTAACAAGTTTTCATCTAATTCAGACAGGGGTTGAATTAATCCAGCTTGGATAGCTACGAGTAAATCTAGAGAAACTGCTTTAAGGGATTGCTCACAAACGATTACTAACGTATCTAAATTAAATTCAGCACCAATACAAGCCGCTAACCGGAGAATTTGCTGTGTGTTCTCTGGCAGTTTCTTCAACTTGTGAAGCATCAACTCCACAACATTATTAGTGATATTTTGAGCTTGAATCTGAGCAATGTTCCACTGCCAGCGGTAGTGTTGTGCATCAAATGTCAATAAATTTTCGCTATACAGTATCCTCAAAAATTCGTTGACAAAGAAAGGATTGCCCTCGGTTTTACGTAACACTAACTCTGCTAAGGAACGAACGCTGTCTACATTTTGATGCAGCGTCTGGGCAATCAACTGACTCAACGGCAAGAGCGTTAATGGTTCCAAGATAATCTTTTGAAGCACTGCCCCTTGTTTTCGCAGCCTCTCCAAGGTTAATACTAATGGATGCGTTGGATTTACCTCATTATCTCGATAGGCTCCAATCAAAAATAAGAATTGGGTTTGCTCATCAAGTAGCATCAGTTCGATTAATTTCAGCGTGGCGGAGTCGATCCATTGCAAATCATCTAAGAAAATCGCCAGGGGATGTTCTGCTGAACAAAACACCCGCACAAACTGCCCAAAGACACGATTAAAGCGATTTTGAGCTTCCGCTGCTCCAACTTCTGGTACAGGTGGCTGCTTGCCAATAATGAGTTCTACTTCGGGAATCACATCAATGATGAGTTGTCCATTGCTGCCTAATGCCGTGAGCAGGCGATTTCGCCACTGTTGCACTTGGTCGTCTGGTTCACCCAACAGTTGCTGCACCAATTTTTGCAGGGCATTTGCGATCGCGCTGTAAGGGATATTGCGCTGGAATTGATCAAATTTCCCAGAGATAAAATAGCCACGCTTTTGGGTAATTGGTCTATAGATTTCCTGCACTAATGCTGATTTGCCAATTCCGGCGTAGCCAGAGACCAGCATCATTTCAACTTGGAATTTTGGATTGCCCGTTTGTTCGCTTTGTGAAGTCGTTTCTGAATTGTTTGGTAAAGAAGTAATGCGATTGTTTTCTTGACACGCTACACGATCAAAAGCCGCCAGTAACATTGCAACTTCCTTGTCCCTTCCATATAGTTTTTGGGGAATTTGAAACTGATCCCAAACGTCTTGCTGACCCAATTTAATGCTGTTAATTTGACCGATGTCTGCTAATTGGTAAGCACAGATTTCTAAATCTGCTTTGATTCCCCAGGCACTCTGATAGCGATCTTCTGCATTTTTCGCCATCAGTTTCAGAATGATATTTGAAACGAGTTTGGGAATCTTTGTATTTATTTCATGAGGTGAAGGTGGCTGTTTGGCAATATGACAATGGACTAGTTCCAGCATATCCGTTGCTTTAAACGGTAGATGTCCGGTTAGCAGTTCGTAGAACGTCACCCCAAGCGAGTAAAAATCGGTGCGGTAATCAAGCAAACGGTTCATTCGTCCTGTTTGCTCTGGAGAAAGGTAGGCGAGTGTCCCTTCTAAAACATAGTGGCTCTTAAAAGCCGGATTCGTGCGGTTAAATTGGGTGGCAATACCAAAATCAATAATTTTGACAACGCCAGTATCCAGATTTAGGACTATGTTTCCAGGGTTGATATCTTTATGAATGATATTGGCTGCATGGATTCTGCCCAGAATGTCGCAAACTGCGATCGCAAGATCTAAAAAAGTGGATAATGGCATAGGGCAGAAAATATCTGGACGCTTGTGCATCCATTGCTCTAGGGACTCTCCCCCAAAATCTTCTAAGAGAATCACCAGAGTACGTTGATAGTTTTGCTGGCTATATGCCTTGACAACCCCTTCCAAGTTGAGGGAACGGGTAATTTTATATTCCTGTCTGTAACGGATTAGTTCTTGAGGAGAGGGATAATCTTCCTTGAGTATTTTTACTATGATCGCTACTCCATCCTCTCTAATGCCCCGATAAACCAGAGAATTAGGACTTTCATATATCTTGCTTTGGATGGCAATACCAGGTAGAGCAATCATAGAGCAAATCTTGAGAGTACGATCTCGAATACCTCAAACTATACAGCAATTGTCATTCCAAAAATAATTACTTACTATTTGGTAATCGAGAATAAATTTGATAAGATTAAGGGTCTAAACTATGATTTTAAACTTCAGCACCCTCAACACCTTCTCCTCCAACTCCGTCAAATAAGCCCGCTTCAGCTTCTCCAACGACTCCAAAAACCTCTGCACCGACTCCAAAAGCCCACTAGAATACACCAGATTGATGCGAGCGCAGATATCTTGCATCTGCTGGCATTCCTGCGGCAGATAATTCGGCGTGGGCATTAGTCGCATCGTTGATTGCTGAGGTGTAGAACTTGTGGGTCTGTCATCCTGAAACCGCTTTTTAATCTAAACTGTAGCTTTTCTCGGAATAATTGAGTAACTAATATATTCATTAATTTCTAATGATGCAGACTTCATAAAAGCGGAAATCGATAAACCTCCTAGCTTCATAACTCCATCACCCTCTAACACCAATCTAGGTGCAGCTAATCCTGGGTAAATTTCGCTTATCTGTTAGAGGGAGACACAGTAAGCTAAAGATTTGATTTGCTTTACTTAGAGTAAAGATACTCATGCAGCTTCCTGTGGCGGTAGCAGTTGCATTTGAGATTTTGGTTTCGCTTTATTTTTAATTGAACCGTGGTTCTCTTCTGAACTATCAGATTGAGAAGATTCTACAGAAACCCCTTTTTCAGGCTTCTCGCTTTTGGGAACCCACTCTAACACTTCACCCGGTTGAACCTCATAAGTATCACATATTTTACTCAGAACCGTAGATGAAGGTAACTGGTCAGGATTATTGTACAAGTCATACGCGGTTCTTTGAGCTATTCCTACATCTTTTCTAAACTGGTAGGCTGTTATGCCTCTTTCATAAAGAAATTTCTTGATTTTGTTTTTCACAGACACGTCCTCAACTCCTATATAGTTAATACTATCATCTAGCTAGTAGTGCTAACTAATTAATATTAGTTATGCAAATTGCACTCAACCATAACTAAATGATATTACTAAAGTATTGCATATAGTATCATCTAGTTAGTAATATTAAAACATAACAAAAGACGACCGCCGCAGTCTGGAAAACGAAGCGATCGCCTTTTAAAACACCCACCATACAGATGGATAACCAATATAATGACACACGCAACATATAGTCATCAACAGCTGCACCTGAAATCCATAGCCCGGCTCAAGCAAATCTACAGCGAAATCGGCTGCACAATCAAAGTACAAGACAAACGCTGCAAGGACGCATGGATTAGCGCAATCATCTCCCACCAATCCGCCCAGCTTCAGAAGGTTGGCGAACAAGCCACCGCCCAAGCTGAACTCGACCGCCACATCGCAGACCAAGCCCAAGCCGTAGCACCCGAAGAACTAACGATAGTCGAAATATCTTTCTACGATCACGAATACTACGCAGGCAACCAGTTGATAGCCGCAATCACCCATGATGCCGACGATTTTGTAACGCAACGCTGGGTAGTGATGGTGAACGGTGCGGAAGCCCATCGTGCTGCTACCCCAATGCAGTGCCACCGCTACATCTGTACGCACTACAAAGATGGGTCATTACCAATGCAAGAGCAAGAAGCACGGGGGCAGGGTGCAGGGAGCGGAGGGGAAGAATTCTCTCCCTTGCTCCCTACTTCTTCTACTGGCAATGAAATCATGGTGCAGATTTTCAACGAGTGTGAGCAGCACGGCTTGGAATTGCTCGACGATGGGATTTATACGAGTGATGGCGAGAAATTGGGCGAAGTCGGCTGTACAGAGGGCAAATGGTGGATCATCCGCGCTTCTTCAGAACATCAGCAGAAGGTAGCGTGTGAGTCTGCAATGGAGGCTGTACGATCGCTATTGGTCAATCCTGTGTGTTGCGATGAACTCTTAGACAAGGCATTTGATGAACTGACGGCTGATGAATGGTGGAAGCTGCTGGAGTCTGAAGCGTACAACAGTGAGCTAATAGCGGCATAGGGAAAGAGTGGGCATCACACAATTCGCAATTCGCAATTCGCAATTCGCAATTTAATATAACCAACCTTATTGGGAGAAACCTCAGTAATTTTCTCCCAAAATTCCACCAATCCCTTCAATCACCAATTAAATATATGCAACCCATGATCACGATACCCAAAGGCTGGGAGTATCCCCGCTTTATCTTGGGTGAACGCACAAAGCAGGGAATTATCGTTGGGCTTGAGTACTACGCCCAAGATAGTTTTTTGGCTGAAGAATATGGACAAGGCTGGCGTTACGCTTTGATGCCTCATAAGAATTCCCAAGACTTGCTGCATTACCAAGAGCATCAGATAAAAACGCTTTCACGACAAGAATTATTCTCACAAATCACTGCTGAAATTGACGCTCATCAGCAGCAGATAGACGTTCTCAAGCAACAGTTAGCTGCTGTAACTGGAGGTAGTACAAATGGCTAAACCACAGAAAATTTCTTCTGAGTTGACTGCTACTAATTTATTGCATTCTCTCCGTTGCCGTGGAGGTTGTGCGCCTTTGCATACTATCAAGTTTTCCAATGTGTCCATCCAATATTTGCTCGATAGAAACCTTGTGAGAGTGCAAAACACTGGCTGTGGTTTTCTGTTGGAAATTATCGAAGAAATGCAATAACAACTCAAATCAATTCGTAGGAGCAATCCAAATGTCTCATCCCAATTTGCGTACATTAATTGATGCGGCACAACTAATCCTTGAAGAGATAGCCAAGCACCCAGATTTTAAAGCACTTGATTATCAGCCTGATTTAACAATCGTGGATGCTCAAACTGCACTGTCTTACTTGAAGTGTGAACTGGAGAGTAATCAAAAGTCTGGTGTTGCATCAGAAAGTTCTGTTTAGGAAAAAGCGATTGTCTGAATGAGCTTATATCCAGGCAATCGCAAATACTCGGATTACATCTCGCTTAATGAATTTAATTATTGCACACTTCATACATTGTCAAGGTCAACATGAATACTGACATAAAATTAGGTCTTTGCAATCCCCCAGAACCCATTTATCTGTACGTCAAAAACGGTGAAGTCAGTGGGGAATCATTCTTGTGGTATCACTACAAGAATGACCAGGATAAGACGATCCCTGTTCAGCAACGCGGTTTAACAGGTTATTTATCAGAATTGCGTTTGACAACGAAAGAATACAAGGGCAAGGACAACATGAAGTTAGATATTGTTGTCGCTGCGGATGAGATTTATATCATCAGAACTGGCATAGAAACTAACTTTGCGAAAACATTTCTTTTGCCTGCGTCCCTGATACAAGACTTCTCTAAACCCCTGATTATTGCTGCTACTGCCGGGGAAGAAAACACAGTCTTTTGCCGGCTTTATGATGCAGCTACTAAAGTACGAATTCGTGCAGAATGGAACCCGAATGCTGACTGGGGAGCAATCATTCACGGCATTCAATCTCTATTAGGTGGCGCGCGAACTCAGCCACCATCTACTGTAGATCCCCAAGATTTACGAGTAAGAAGAATACGTACTTTACTTGATTACCCGCTCGATTTAGTTAAGGAATGGTTGCAGTTTCAAGATGCTATTAGCCCCAGCCAATTGCATATTAACAAAGTCGATGAACTAGTGAAAACAATGTGCTTTGCTTGGGCTGCTGATAAAACTGAACACCCGAATCATGCCGAGTCTTCATATCAAAAGCAAGTTGTTGATGCTGTTGCTAAGGGGGTTGATGAATTAGCGGCAATCAACGAGTGGATGCAGCAGTTGCAAGGAACAAAATCTGAGGCAGCTTGAAGAATACAGAAGCCAGAGCGTAAATATTCTGGCTTCTTCTTATCAATTGATTACACAGATTTATCCCATGAAACTCATCGTTACTGTAGTTGAAAGAATCACTAGTGAGGCTCATATCAATATTCCTGATGGGCTGAACGAATCAGCAATCAAGCAGTACATAACAGACCGATATAACTCTGGGGAAATGCTAACTGATTTAAACATTTTTCAAGTTGATTTTGAATCTATCAGCGCTCGGATTCTTCACAAGTTCCAACAATCAGAATAAATCTCGCTGGTAAATATTCTCTCTATATCAAATATCGGAGAGTTACAAATGACTAGACATTTGACAGATTTAGAAAATTACAAATGTCATGAAATCGCTAGTATCCTTTCGCTGAATTTATCAACTATCCGCTTGTGGGTGCATCGCGGTTGGCTCAAAGCAAATAAACGCTATCCCAAGCATTACGAGATTAAACTTTGGCATCTCAAACAGTTCCTTGAAAATCCACCACATCAAATCAAAAAACGTATTGCTGCTCTTGACACCGAAGCCATCAATTATCTTTTGGGGAGAAAAGCGTAATGGAAGCAATCACCGAGTTAGAAAGATGCTGGTTCCTCTCGCCACCCTGGGGTAATCAAATTCCATCTGTTGGAATCAATTTGTTGGAGAAAGTCTATCTCAAAACTGATAGAACATTCGGACATTGTTGTGGAGTGCAGTGGTATCAAGGTGAATGGAACTACGTTATCGATGTTGAGAACGATATTGTACGCGCAACAAAACATGAAATTCTTGGCACTGGTCGAATAAAACCTACCACTGTGAAAAAACCAGCTTTTGTTTTGGGCGAACGCGTACTGTTGCAATTTCCCAATCGCGGCACAAACCAAAGGCTGATTCTGGGAATTGAGCTAATCGAGAAGTCCTGGTTTTACAAAGTCGAATTGGCATCACCTACTTTTTCCCCACCATCCAGCATGACCAATCGCTTTTCATTAGTCAGAGAAGAAGACTTGATGCGGGTCAATGTCTAATTTTCTGCGCCAAACTCAACAGATTTTGAATTGTTCTGATACTCACACAACTAAAGCTATGCCACAAATTGAAGCCGCCCAAATTATCGAACAGATTAAGGAAGAAATCACTGTTGACTCTAATGGCCAGGGTAGAGCTAGTATTCGGGCAACAGCAAGACTAGCGAATGTCAACGATGCTGGATTGCTCAGAAGCCTTAAAACTGCTGCTGACATTTCTCGGTCTAAACTTGTTGAAAAGCTTATCCGTAAAGGCTTTGAGCCTGCTGACATTTTAGAGTGGTCGCAGTCGGGTATACCTGATTTAGCCGTTGCCGCAATCCTTCATTATTACGGTTACGAAGCAGGTAAAAGATGTAGCGAACAAGCAACAAGAGCCTGTGAAGCATTTGAAACTATCGGTGTTCGCGCCTGGATGCAAGATATCACTGGCTGGACAAAGACCCCGCAACAACCAGAACAGCCACCTGCCCTTGCCCTTCCTCCAGTTGAGCAACGGTTGCAGACATTAGTGTAGTGGATGCGATGAAGACTTTAGCTGAACAGGGGGCAGACTCAATCCTTACATCGAGCAGCATTTTAAAGACTTTGCCGCTAATCTTCTGGCTGAACACAACAGAAAATTGCTAACCCCTTCAGAAGAACGCTGGTTAGGCGTGGTCAACTTTGCAGAGAGTGAGCTTGGTAAAAAAGTGCCTCTGCAAGGTTCACATTACCGGGGTCATCTGGGGACATGGGTGAGGACATTTTACCCCCAGTTGGGATCTCGCCAAGAGAATCGTCTCGTCAACGGCACTCAGCAATCAGTCTATATCTACGCCTGTCATGATCCTGCCGTTGCTGCCGGACTGACTAAAGCAATTGAGGAGTTTTTCGCACACCCGAATCCAACTGCGGCACTCAAGCAGGCGGGGGCTTTCACTGGCAAAAAGCAAATGACGTTGGTGAAAAAGTAAGAGCGATTGCTTAACGCGGGGAAGAGCATAAGCAATCGCAGGAGAAAAATAGGTGTTTTGTATGTGTTCGCTACCAAAATAACACATCTGTTTACAAAACTTAAAAAAGCTGGCGAGGTGATTGCAGCGCTGCGACAGGTTCATAAATCAACAGGGAGAAATTATGGATGCAGTAACATTTCAAATCAAAGACGAATTGGGATTTTGCACTCGTAATAGTGATGGGGTTAGTGGAATGAC
>JAESGN010000611.1_pt1 | contig 22636 bp, 15 predicted proteins | sample 9269731 | NCBI WGS metagenome assembly JAESGN01 (sample SAMN15720683, study PRJNA650826) | algae metagenome | isolation source: Mojavia pulchra JT2-VF2 and co-occurring heterotrophs from desert soil | place: USA: Cadiz Valley, Joshua Tree National Park, CA | collected 1998-06-08
GCGGCCTCGGCGCGCTTCGGGCGCGGCCGGCGGCGAAGGGCCTCGACGCCGACCTTGCGGAGCTGGTCGACATAGGCGTCGATGAGCTGGGAGACGGCGCCCTCGGCGAGATAGTCGGAAGCGGCGGCCTCGGTGCGGGCGACGGCATCCTCGTCCTCGATCATGGCCTCGGGGGCGATCTCGTCGCCATCGGTGGCGGTGAGGGCGCTGAGCGAGACGGTGGTGGCCTCGACCTTCTTGGCGGAGGGGCGCTGGTCGGTCATCAGGCGGAAGCGCAGGCTCTGGAGCTCGCCGCGGATCTGCCAGTTCACGAAGGTGGTGAACTGGGCCTTGGTGGGATCATAGGATTCGATCGCGCGGTGGACGGCGATGGCACAGCACTGCTCGGCATCTTCCCAATGCGCGGTCAGGCCATATTGGCGGACGAAGTGGCGGATGCGCGGGGCGATCAGCTTGAGGATCTGGGCAAAGGCGCGGTCGACATACACACGCTGGCGGTTGGTACGAGCGGCGCCGTCCTTCGGTGTATTCTCGATGACGGTAGCCACCGCTGCTTCCAGCGCGATCGTGATCTTCGACATGTCTGCAATCCCCTGCCGCCGCAGCGCCCGCGCTGCCGCCATCGTGTGTCGTGCGGGGAATATGAACAGGGGCAACGGGCCCGCCAATCTGGCGGGAACCCTTAGGGTAATCGCACCTTACGGACGAATCCGGGTTGCCCATGGGGCATTTGGTTAACCATCGCGGCGACTCGCCCATTCGCTCAGATATCGATCGACTCGCCGGCTCGCGCTGCCCCTGCTCTCGGCCTGCGCGGGGCGAGCCAGTGCCAGGCGAGCAGCACCGGCTCGAGTATCGCGAAACCGATCAGCACGCCGGCGAGCCGCGTCAGCGCCGGCCCGATCTGCGCATCGGCATAGCTGTCCGGCACCAGCGCGATCAGGATGGCGAGGGCGAACTGGGTGCCGACATAGCGGTGCGGATGGTCACCATTCTCCAGGTGGCGGCCGATCACCACGCCGAGCATCGTGCCAAGGATCAGCAGCACCGGCGATCCATGGGCGACGAACAGGATCAGCGCGGCGAGCCCGGCGCCGGCCAGACAGCCGAGGAAGCGCTGGGCCAGCCGCCGGCTGACCGGCAGCAGCCCGCTCGCCCCGATCGAATCGGCAGGGACGATCATCACCGCCATGATCCCGATCGCGGCCTGGGACAGCGCCGGCAGGCGCAGCCATGCCGAGAGCCCGACGAGGAGCGCGAGCGCGGTGGCAGCCTGCAGCGCGTGGCGCGCGGCCTCGGGATGCCAGCCGAGCGCCGCGGGACGCGGGCTCGGCCGGGCCGGCCAGCGGCGGCGCAGGGTGAGCGTGGAGGCGAGGCTGACCGCGACGCAGGCGAGCGTCCCGGCCACCGTCTCCAGCACGCGCGTCTCGACGAAGCGCGCGAGCGCGACATCGGGATGGGCGAGCTTGTCGAGCACCACCATCGCGAAGGTGAGCCCGAAGAACAGCCAGGCATAGGAGCGCTTGCCCGTGATCGCGGCATAAAGGGCCCCACCCCCGACCAAGAACAACGCCGCCGCCGCCGCCGGCCACCAGCCAAGGAACGGCGCGGCGGCGAGCGCGAGCAGTCCGCCCGCGCCGGTGCCGGCGATGCGCAGCAGCCCGCGCACCAGCGTCTCCGCCGCATGGCCGCGCATCACCATATAGCCGGCAAAGGCGGCCCAATAGACGCTCGCCGCGCCGATCCAGTGCGCCGCGGCGATGGCGAGCAGCACCGAGGCGGCAGCTTCCGCCTCGTCGACGGTCCGGGCGGTGACCCGGTCGATCAGGCGCTTGCGGGGAGCCGCCTCCACCATCGGATCAGGCGAAGACTTCCTCGAGGAAATTGGCCATCGCCTGCCAGCTGCGGCGATCGGCCCTGGGCTCGTAGACCACGCCCGGAATGGTGGCCGTCCTGCGGTCCCGGTCGGTGAAGGCGTGGCCGGCATGGCCATAGGCGTGGATCTGCCAATCGGCGCCTGCTTCGGTCAGCTCCCGGGCCAGCGCCACGGCCTTTTCGGGCGGCGCGATCGGGTCCTCCCAGCCATGGCAGACGAGCAGCCGGGCCGCGATCGGCGACACGCTGGCATAATCGGGCGCGTCATAGACGCCGTGGAACGAGACGCCGCCCAGGATCGAAAGGCCCGAACGCGCCATGTCGAGCACGCACTTGCCGCCGAAGCAGAAGCCGATCGCGGCCAGCTTCGCCGGATCGACCCGGTCGAAGCCGGCGAGCGCGGCGAGCGCGGCGGCGAGCCGGTCGCGCAACAAGGCGCGATCGGCGTTGAGCTGGTTCATATAGACACCCGCATCCGGCCCGTGCCGGGTGCGCTTGCCCTGGCCATAGACGTCCGCCGCCAGCGCCACATAGCCAAGCTTGGCGAGGTTCTCGGCATGGACGTTGTCGGCTTCCTTCTGGCCGAGCACATTGGGCAGGACGAGCACGCCCGGACGCAGCGTCGTCACCTCGTCCTCATAGGCGACCACCCCTTCGAAGGGGCCGCCAGGGCCTTGGTACACCAGAGTCTGCCGAACGATCGCCATCGCCTGTCTCCCTTGTCCCCGCCGCTCCTGCCGCTAAGGACGCTCGCAACCGGTTGCAAGGAGTTCGCATGCCCAAGCTCGTCCTGATCCGCCATGGCCAATCGGCCTGGAACCTCGAGAACCGCTTCACCGGCTGGTGGGACGTCGACCTGACGGAGCAGGGCGTGCAGGAGGCGACGGCCGCCGGCACGCTGATGCGCGAAAAGGGGCTCGACTTCGACCTGTGCTTCACCAGCTTCCAGAGCCGCGCGATCAAGACGCTGCACCTGGCGCTGGAGGCGATGGGCCGGCTCTGGCTGCCCGAGGAGAAGAGCTGGAAGCTCAACGAGCGCCACTATGGCGGGCTGACCGGGCTCAACAAGGCCGAGACCGCGGCGCTGCACGGCGACGAGCAGGTGAAGATCTGGCGCCGCAGCTTCGACGTGCCGCCGCCCCTCCCCGAGCAAGGCTCGCCCTGGGACCTGGCCAAGGACGCGCGCTATCACGGCGTGGCGATCCCGCAGACCGAAAGCCTGAAGGACACGATCGCCCGGGTGCTTCCCTATTGGGACGAGCGGATCGCGCCCGAGCTCAAGGCCGGCAAGCGCGTGCTGATCGCCGCGCACGGCAATTCGCTGCGCGCGCTGGTGAAGCATCTCTCGGGCATTCCCGACGACGAGATCGTGAACCTGGAGATCCCGACCGGCCAGCCGATCGTCTATGAGCTGGACGACCAGCTGAACGCGCTGGATCGCTATTATCTCAGCGAGCGGTGAGCGATCAGCCGGTGATCACGGTGCGGCGCGTGCGCAGAATGCGGACGCGCTGCATGTGGCCCGGGAGATAGCGTGCCCGGGCGCAGACGTAGAATTCGCCCCATAGCCGCTGCTCGAACGGGCGACCGTTCCAGAATCGCCGTATCGCCGGCGGCGCGTCTTTCTCGCTGTCGGCGTCGTGCAGGTTCAGCACATGCTTCGTGCCGCGAACCCATAGCCGGTTGATGCCGCTGCCATTGGCGACGTAGAAGCCGCCCCGCACCCATTGGCATTGCCCCGCCCGTGTCGGGAAAGGGGTTTGACCGGCGGCGAGCAGGGCGAGAGCGAGCAGCATGGGCCGATGCTATTGTGGCGCGGCCGGTTTCGCCAGCGGGCCAGTTCTTCCACTGAGGATGGGTTGCCCTCCCCGCCCCTCCCCTCTAGGAACGCGCCTTCCACACGAGACGGGGCAAGACGTGGCACCTCTGGTCGGCATCATCATGGGCAGCACTTCCGATTGGGAGACGATGCACCACGCCGCCAAGGTGCTCGAGAAGCTCGGCGTGCCGCACGAGACCAAGGTCGTCTCGGCGCACCGCACCCCGCAGCGGCTCTACGACTATGCCACCGGCGCGGCCGGGCGCGGCCTCAAGGTGATCATCGCCGGGGCCGGGGGCGCGGCGCACCTGCCCGGCATGGCCGCTGCGATGACGCACCTGCCGGTGCTCGGCGTGCCGGTCGAGTCCAAGGCGCTGAAGGGCATGGACAGCCTGCTCTCGATCGCCCAGATGCCCGGCGGCATCCCTGTCGGCACGCTGGCGATCGGCAAGGCGGGCGCGATCAATGCCGGCCTGCTCGCCGCCGCGATCCTGGCGACTTCGGACGAAGCGCTCGGCCAGCGCCTCCAGGCGTGGCGCGCGGCGCAGACCGAGAGCGTGGCGACCGACCCCGAATGAGCGGCGCGCTGCCCCCCGGCTCGACGATCGGCATCCTGGGCGGGGGCCAGCTCGGCCGCATGCTCGCCGTCGCCGCCGCGCAGCTCGGCTATCGCACCCATTTGCTCGCGCCCGACGAAGAGAGCGTCGCCGCGCAGACCGCCTCCAGCTACACCCGCGCCGATTATCACAGCCGCATCGTGCTCGACGAGCTCGCCGCCCAGTGCGACGTGATCACCTATGAATTCGAGAACATCGCGATCGGGCCGGTGGAGTTCCTCGCCGGCAAGGTGCCGGTACGCCCCGGCGCGCAGAGCCTGTCGATCGCGCAGGACCGGGCGCGGGAAAAGGCGTTCGTCGCCGCGCTGGGCGGGCGGACCGCGCCCTGGGCGCTGGTCGAGACCCGCGCGCAGCTCGACGCCGCGATCGCGGAGATCGGCGCGCCGTCGATCCTGAAGACGCTGCGCCTTGGCTATGACGGCAAGGGCCAGGTGCGCATCCGCGACGCGGCCGAAGCCGCCGCGGCCTGGGAGGAGATCGGCGAGCGGCCGGCGATCCTCGAAGGCTTTGTGACGTTCAGCCACGAATTCTCGATCATCACGGTGCGCGGCGTCGATGGCGCGCTGGCCAGCTATCCGCCGCCCTGGAACGAGCACAAGGACGGCATCCTCGACAAGTCGACCGTGCCCGCCCCCGCCGAGATCGCCCGCCACTGGACCGAGGCGGCCACGCTGGCCGGCCGCGTCGCCGAGGCGCTCGGCCATGTCGGGGTGCTGACGCTGGAGTTCTTCGCGACCGACGATGGCCCGGTGTTCAACGAGATGGCGCCGCGCGTGCACAATTCGGGGCACTGGACGATCGAAGGCGCCGAATGCTCGCAGTTCGAGAACCATGTCCGCGCCATTTGCGGCCTGCCGCTGGGCAGCACCGCGCTCACCGGCGCGGGCGTCGAGATGGAGAACCTGATCGGCGACCAGGCGAACCGCTGGCCCGAGCTGCTCGCCGAGCCGGGCACGCATCTCCACCTCTATGGCAAGGGCGATGCCCGGCCGGGGCGGAAGATGGGGCATGTGACGCGGGTGCGGCGCTCCTGATTCCTCCCCTGCCTGCAAGGGCGGAGATCGAGGGGTAGGTCGCGGCCTGAGGATCCCACCCTTACCGGGAGGGGGGCGTTGGGCTCAGTGCGCGGCCTTCTTCCCCGGCACCAGGTGCAGCACTCCCACGATCGCCGCGCCGACGATCATCCCGCAGATTCCCGCCCCGATCGCGCCGACCAGCCATTGGACGAAACCCTGCGCGAACGGCATCGCATGGCCGGCAATCTCGGCGAGGTGGTGCACGAAATGCGGCACCGCGTTCAGGCCGAACACCTCCAGCCCGTGCAGCAGGATGCCGCCGCCGACCCAGACCATCGCCGCCACGCCGACATGCGACAGCGCCTGGAGCAGCACCGGCATCGCCCTGACCAGGAACGCGCCGGTCCGCTGCGCGATCGCCGAGGGGCGCTTGCTCAGATGCAGGCCGATATCGTCCATCTTCACGATCAGCGCGACCACGCCATAGACGCCGATGGTGATCGCGATCGCCACGGCGGCCAGCGCCGCCGCACGCATGCCGAGCGAGGCGTCCGGCAGCTCGGCCAGCGCGATCGCCATGATCTCCGCCGACAGGATGAAGTCGGTGCGCACCGCGCCGGCGACCTGGCGCTTCTCCAGCTCGGCCGGCGTGGCGATTTCGGCGACTTCCGCCTCGGCATGGTGGCCGGCCAGCGCCTCGACGATCTTCTCGGCCGCCTCGAAGCACAGATAGGCGCCGCCGATCATCAGCAGCGGCGTCACCGCCCAGGGCGCGAAGGCGCTGAGCGCGAGCGCGACGGGCAGGATGAAGAGCAGCTTGTTGCGGAGCGAGCCGAGCGTGATCTTCCAGATGATCGGCAGCTCGCGATCCGGCGTGAGGCCGACGACATAGCGCGGCGTGACCGCGGCATCGTCGATCACCACCCCCGCCGCCTTGGTGCCGGCGCGCCCCGCAACCCCCGCCACGTCGTCCAGCGAGGCCGCCGCCAGCTTGGCGAGCGCGGCAACGTCATCCAGCAATGCGACCAGACCGCCCGGCATGTTTCCCCCTTCATGAACTGGAGTTCAGCACATAGCGGCGCCGGGCCGGCGCGCAACGCTCCCGCCTGCATCATTTCTCCTTGCCGGCCGCATCCGCACTGCGCGGCCGCCTGCAAGACAGCGGGCCCGGCCGGCGCCTGCGTCCAGCTCTGGTGCGCTCGACGGGCGCCGGCCCGGGAAGGCGCGGGGCCCCTGGCCCGGCGGTTCCGCGTCTTGCGGAAGCGGGGGTAGCGGTTCGCCCCCGCTTCCGCGCTTCTCCGAACAGCAAGGCGCCCGCCCCGCGCGGTGCGGGACGGGCGCCTCGTTACCCTGTCCAGGCGCGTGCGCTCAGGCGCGCGTGCCGGTGAGCGGGAAGGCGCCGAACGCCCCCGCGGTGACGGTGCCGGCCATGCTGTCGCCGTCCACGGTCGCCTCGCCCGTGAGCGTCATCGGCATGGGAACCGAGACGTCCATCGTCCAGCTCAGCTTGTCGCCATCGACCTTGCCGCCCTTGGCTTCGGCATTGCCCATCGCGCCGGCGAAGGTGCCGGTGAAGGTATCGCCGTCGGTCGTCACGGTGAACACCGCCGCCTGGTCGCCCAGCGGCGACTTCACGACCGTGTTCCAGCTGCCGTCCACATTCGCCATGAGAACTCTCCTGATCAATTGGCCGCCGGCTTGGTGCTTGCCAGCGACGCTGCGGGGACCACCTCGACGGGCAGGCCGATGCTGTCAAGCTGCGGCCGGACCTTTGCGGCATCGCCGACGACCACGAAAACGAACTTGTTCGGGTCGAGAGCCGCGCGTGCCGCAGCGTCAAGCTGGGCCAGGGTGAGCGCGCGATATTTTTGTGCGATGGTGCTGAAATAATCGTCCGGGCGGCGGCGCAGGTCGTTCTGCTGCATCGCGTTGAGCACGGCGTCCGACGTTTCGAAGCGGCCGGGCAGCTCGCGAGTCGAGCCATTGACTTCGCGCGTCAGCTCCTTGGGCGTCACGCCCTCGGTGGTGAGGAACGCGCGCACCTGCTGCTGGATCGCCTTGATCGAATCGCCCGTCTTGTCCGCCTGGACCGGGGCACTGATCGTGTAGGGCACGGCGTGCTCCAGGAAGGAATAGCCGCCGCCCGCGCCATAGGACCAATGCTTGGCTTCGCGCAGATCCATGTTGATGCGCGAGAGGAAGCCGGAACCGAGCGCCTGGTTGGCGGTCGTCACCGCCAGCGTGTCCGAGAAGGGATCGACGCCGGTCAGCTGCGCGGCGACGATCTGCGACTGGGGCGAATTGGGCCGGTCGATCAGGATGATCCGCGGCGTCATCGCCTGGGCCGAGGCCGCGAAGGCCTTGGTGCCGGCCGGCCCCTCGCTCTTCCAGCCGCCGAAGCGCGCCTCGAGCGCGGCCTTGATCTCGGCGAGCGGACGATCGCTGACGACGAAGATCTTGGCCTTGTCCGGGCGGATCCAGGCATTGTGCCAGGCGACGAGATCGGCGCGGGTGATCGTCTTGACCACCGCCGGATCGCCCGAGCCGGCGCCGAGCTTCGCATAGGGGCTGCCCGCGCCATAGAGCACGCGCGGCACCATGCGGCCCGACAGGCCCGTCGGGCTGGTCAGCTCCTGCGCGATGCCGGTGAGCATCTGGCCGCGCACGCGCTCGATCTCGGCCGGCGCGAAGGCGGGCCGCTCGACCACGTCGGCGAACAGATCGAGCGCACCGGCCAGGTTCGGGCTCGGCGCATCGACGCCCAGATAGGTGCGATCGGCCGAGCTGCCCGAGCCGATGGTCGCGCCCAGCCGTTCGCGCGCTTCGGCGAGCGCAGTCGAATCGAGGCTGGTGGTGCCTTCGTCCATCATGTTGAGCGTCAGGCGCTGGGTGCCGAGCTTGTCGGCCGGATCGGCGGCGACGCCGGCATCGAAGCTCATCTCGATCTGGGTGACCGGCACCGCGTTGCGATGGGCATAGACCAGCTCGATGCCGTTCGAGAGCCGGGTGCGCTCCACCTTGGGGAAGACGAGGTCGCCGATCGGGGCGACGGCGGGCATGTCGCCGCGCGTGCCCTTCACCGGCGCGGTCTTGGGGCCTTCCGCCGGCTTGGCGGCGACGGCGGCGGCTTCCTGATAGGCCTCGCGCTGGCCGGGCACCACCATGACGGTGAGCGCGGGCCGCCTGAGCCACTTGTCTGCCGCCGCGGTCACTTCGGCCGGCGTGACCCGGGCCATCGCCTCCAGCTCCTTCTTGAAGTGGAGCGGATCGCCCGAATAGAGTTCGCCCGAAGCAAGCGCCACGGCCTTGCCGCCGAAGCCGCCGACCGATTCCAGCCCGGCGATGCGGCCCGAGACATTGGTGGTGGCGACGCGCTTCACTTCATCCGCGGTCGGCCCGTTCTTGAGGAGATCGGCCAGGATCTCGTCGAGACGCTTCGACACCACCGCCGGATCGACGCCGGGCTTCACCACCGCCTGGATCGTGAAGATGCCGAGCTGCGCCATCGACTGGACGTTGCTCGACACCTGGACCGCGGTCTTGTCCTTGCGGACCAGCTCATTGTCGAGCCGCGAGCTGGCAAGGCCGCCCAGCACCGAGGCGAAGACGTTGAGCGCCGTCGCATCCTTGTCGTTCAGGCCGGGCACCGCCCAGCTGCGCAGGATCAGGGTGGCGGCGACATTGTCCTTGATCGTCACCGTCTTGGGCGCGGCCAGCGTCGGCACGGTCACCTGCGGCAGCACGCTCTTCGGGCCGGCCGGGATCGCGCCGAAATATTTCTCGACCAGCGGCCGGGCTTCCTTGACGTCGACATCGCCGGCAAGGACGAGGATCGCGTTGTTCGGGCCATAATGGGCGCGGAACCAATTCTTGACGTCGTCGAGGCTGGCGGCATCGAGATCGGCCATCGAGCCGATCACGTTATGGCCATAGGGCGTGGTGCCGAGCAGTTCCTCGAGCACCTTGTAATAGACCAGGCCATAGGGCTGGTTGTCGCCCTGGCGCTTCTCGTTCTGGACGACGCCGCGCTGCTCGTCGAGCACGCCCTGGGTGATCGCGCCGAGCAGATAGCCCATGCGGTCGCTCTCCAGGAACAGCGCGCGCTCGAGCGCCGGGCGCGGCACCGTCTCGAAATAATTGGTGCGATCGAAGCTGGTGGTGCCGTTGAAATCGGTGGCGCCGACCTGCTTGAGCGGCTCGAAGAAATCGTCCGGGGCATTTTCCGAGCCGTTGAACATCAGATGCTCGAACAGGTGGGCGAAGCCGGTCTTGCCAGCGGGCTCGTGCTTCGAGCCGACATCATACCAGGTGGAAACCGCGACGATCGGCGCCTTGCGATCGGTATGGACCAGCACGCGCAGGCCGTTCGCGAGCGTGAAGCCCTCATAGGGGATGTCGACCTTCTTCACGAGCTCGGCCACCGGGACCGGCTTGGCCTGAGCTCCGGCGGCAGCGGCGGCGGTGGCGGTGGGCGCCTGCTGCGCGAAGACGGGCATAGCGGCGCCGATCGCCAGCGCGCAGATCGACGCGCCGCAAAGCATCCGGAACGATTTCATGTTGCTGTTACCCCGAGAGAGAGACGATGGTGGGACGAGCATAACGCCGGGCAGGGTCGCCGCAAGCCGGTTGCGCCCGCATCCATTTGCTCTAGCCTGTGGAAGATTGCGCCATTCCGGGGAGAAATCCGTGCACTTCAGACCGTTTCTCATCGCGCTGGCGCTCGGCCTGGCGCCGGCCGCCGCATGGGCGCAGGCGGGGGCCGGGGAACCGGTGTTCAGCCCGGACGAAGTACGCGCGCATGTCGAGTTCCTCGCCGACGATCTGCTCGGCGGGCGCGACAACGGCACCCAGGGGTTCGAGATCGCGGCGCGCTATGTCTCCAGCCGCTTCGACGCGATGGGATTCAAGCCCGGTGGAACGCAAGGCTGGTACCAGCCGGTGAACATCGCCGATTATGTGCTCGATGCCGGGAAGCCCGCCTCGCTCACGGTAGGTACGAAGCGGTTCGCGAGCGGCGAGGACGTGCTGTTCGGCCCGAGCCCGCTCTATGGAAGCGAGACCCAGACCCTCACTGCCGACGCGGTGTTCGTCGGCCATGGCCGCGAGGCGGACTATGCGGGGATCGACGCGGCCGGCAAGTTCGTCGTCACGCTGCTCGGCAATCCGCCGGGCACCGCGCCCGGCAAGCTCGACAAGGCGGCCGTCGCCGGCAGGCACGGCGCGCTCGGCCTGATCTATCTCCTCACGCCGGACAATCTGAAGGGCGCTTTCCCCTGGGCCCAGGCCGTCACCTATTTCCAGGGCCCGCAGACCAACTGGCTGAGCCCCGACGGCTTTCCCAAGGGCGAGAATCCCGGGCTCAGGATCGGCGCCTATGTGAAGGGCGCCGCCGCCGAGGCGCTGTTCCGGGACGCGCCGATGCGCGCCGGCCAGCTCTATGCCATGCTCGCCACGCCTGGCGGCATGCCGGGCAGCTTCGCGCTCAAGCCGCGGCTCACGCTGCAGCGGACCAGCATCGTCACGGTGAAGAAGAGCGAGAATGTGATCGGCATCCTGCCGGGATCCGATCCGAAGCTCGCCAATGAATATGTCGTGCTCTCCGCGCATCTCGACCATGAAGGCACCGATCCGGGACTGGAAGGCGAGGACAAGATCTACAATGGCGCGATGGACAATGCCGCGGGCGTGGCGACGATGCTCGAGGCCGCGCGCGCCTTCGTCCAGAGCGGCAGGCGTCCGCGCCGCTCGATCCTGTTCGTGGCGCTGACCGCCGAGGAGGATGGGCTGATCGGCTCCGAGTTCCTCGCCCGCTATCCGGTGGTGGGCAGCGGCAAGGTGGTGGCCGACGTCAATCTCGACATGCCGATCCTGCTCTATGACTTCCGGGACGTCGTCGCCTTCGGCGCCGAGCATTCGACGCTCGGGCCGATCGTCGCGCGCGCGGCGGCGAGGATGGGCGTGACGCTCTCCCCCGATCCGATGCCCGAGGAGCAGCTGTTCCTGCGCTCGGATCACTATAGCTTCGTCAAGGCGGGGGTGCCGTCGATCTTCCTGGTCACCGGCTTCGCCAATGGCGGCGAGAAGGCGTTCCGCGACTTCCTGAGGACGCATTACCACAAGGTGAGCGACGATATCCGCCAGCCGTTCGACTGGCAGGCCGGCGCCAAGTTCGCGAAGATCAACTATCTGATCGCGCGCGAGATCGCCGATGCCGATCAGGAGCCGCGCTGGTACCAGGGCAACAGCTTCGGCGAGCGCTATGCCAAGGATGCGCCCAAGGCGCCGCGCCCGGCAGGGGCGCCGGCCGCCGCGCAAAAGCTGCTCTCGATCACCGTAGCGCCGCCGGCGAAGAACTGAGCGGTGCGGAAACGGGGCTTTCTGTGCTTTTCCGCCGGGCGGAAAGGCGGCAGGCTCGCGCGGTAGCCGTGCGAGGATGCAACCCGCCGTGTACCAGGCCGACAAGCGCAAGCGGATTGCCGATCGCCCGGCCGCGCCCCGGCTCGTGGCGTCCACGCCACCCGTGCAGCGCGCGGCGACGCCCGCGCCGCATCACGCCCTCCCCGCCAGCGTCGGGATCGGCCCGCCCGATCGCACCGGCCTGCCCGACGGGCTGAAGAGCGGGATCGAAACCCTGTCGGGCCTGTCGATGGCCGATGTCCGCGTGCATCGCGGATCGCACCGGCCCGCCGCCGTCCGGGCCCATGCCTATACCCAGGGCAGCGAGATCCACCTGGCGCCCGGGCAGGAACACCACTTGCCGCACGAGGCCTGGCACGTCGTCCAGCAGAAGCAGGGCCGGGTGCGCCCCATGTTCGATCTGAACGGCACCGCGATCAACGACGACGCCGGACTGGAGGGTGAGGCCGACCGGATGGGCACCCGGGCGCTGGCAAGCCCCTCCGGGCCTGGCATCGTCACGGGCGGTGCTCCACGCTTGGCCCCCGCAACCGGCGGCGTGGTGCAGGGCAAGCTCTATATGTCGGGCACACCGCTCAACACCGACAAGGAAAGGCTGCAATGGTTCTACACGCAGAAACAGGGAACCCAGGCCCGCAAGCTGGCGGGGTCGCAGGTGACCTTCGGCGAGGTCTATGCCCAGATCGATAGCTGGGCGAAGGACGATGTGGAGGGAACGGCCCGCGAGTATCAACAATATGAGCCATTGTTCAGAGCCGCGGTGGGCGCGGTGCTGGAGCGCAAGAAGGCCGAGCGCGGCGTGGTCGCGCCGGTCTCCACCTTCGACCCCGTGGGCATGCCGCGCGCGACGGGGCCCCTTGGCGAGGAGGCCGACAAGATCGAGCGCAGCGTCAAGCTGCGCCGCCGAGCATCGGAAGTCGCCGAGGACACGCAGGGGCTGCGCACCAGCGACAAGCGCTCCTTCCGCCACAGAGATGACGAAGCGTTGGAATATCGCGTGACCACCTGGGGGCACAAGCTGGACGGCGGTGCGCTCGATCACAGCTATTCCGCGCTGATCGGCAAGCTGCGCAGCCGCGAGCGCACCGATCGGGATATCGCGAAGATCCTCGCCGATGCACTCGAAGGCGGCGACTATCCCGAAGGCGCGCGCGATATCATCCGCAAGTTCGTCGCGATCGTGCACAGCTCGGAGCTGGCGCGCGCCGCGATCAACCCGACCGCCATGTACGCTGCGCTGCGCAACTTCGCGAACGGCCGTGCCACGGATGACAAGGGGTTGTTCCACTATCTCCAGAACACCGTGCTGTTCGTGATGGCGGAGGACGACAATAATGGCCTGGGCGGTTCGCGGATGAGCCAGCATCATCGCGGGAATCTGGCATTCGATCGTAACAACGCGGCGTTCAAGCGCATCGCCGTCGCCGAGCACGATGCGCTGGCGCTCTTCGCCGCCCATTCGGGATATGATCTGAGCGCGGAAGGCAATTTCGAGACCTTCGTGCAGCAGCTTACGCGCTATCTCGAACATGCGCGCGCGCAACTGTTCCCCGAACAGCACCGCAACTTCAAGAAACCGGTTTCGGCGGCAGTGACGTCGAGCCTCGCCCATTCCGAGGCGACAGGGATGGAAGAGGAGATCGAAACGTCCGAAAGCATGCAGCCGAGCCAGGCCGGGTCCAGCCACAAGCGAAGCCGAAGCGGGGAAGAGATGAAGCCATCCCCCCTGGAACAGCCCGGGCATGAAGAGGAGCGCGCGCCGCGAGGGCCGCGGATCCCGGACATGCGCGACGCCGTGGAGTTCGAGGGCCATCTGTTCTCGCCCAATGTCGAAGATGTGCGCGACCTTGGCCAATGCCTGTGGGACACCCTCCGCTGGCTGGGCGTCCCCCCCATCAAGCTCGCCGCCGCCGCGGAGCAGGCGGAGTTGACCGTCGACGCGCATGTCAACGTCCAGGAGCTCGCCCCGTTACTGGTCGCGCTCAACCACCAGGGCGTGCAGATCCGCATCCGGCTGGTCGGCTTCGACCTGATCGATCTCGCGGTCCGCGAGGCGATCACCTATGGGGATGCCGGCCCGATGGCCTATATCGGCCTGTTCATGCAGGGCGAGGACGGGCATTTCGTTCCGGGCATCCCGACGGAGAAATAGGCCCTGCCGCCTGGCTTCGAGATCGCGCGCCGCACGCCCTGCGCGAGCAAGCCGCGGATCCCCACGCTCGAGTCCGGCGCCCGCGCATGGTGAGAAAGGCCGGAGCTTTCGCCCCGGCCCTCCCGTTTCTTCCCCTGCTGTCCGTGGGGAAGAGACACTCAGAACCCCGCCTTCAGCGTCACGAAGAACTGCTGCGGCGCGCCGACCATCAGCGTCTGGTTGTCGCCCGAATTGCCGAAGCCGTTCGTGCCGATCGTCGAGACATATTTCTTGTCGAGCAGGTTGGTCGCGTTGGCCTGGATCTCCAGGCCATGGCCGCCCAGGTCGAACTTGTAGCCGAGCATGGCATCGACCAGCACGCGGCCGGCGATCGACTGGTCGTTGGTATAGGTGAAGTAGCGCCGGCTCATATAATTGGCGCCGATCCGGGCATTGAAGCCGGCATGGTCGTAGGTCAGCTCGCCCTTGAGCAGATGCTTGGGAGCATCGACCACGGTCTTGCCCTTGGTCGCCGCGAGCAGCGTGCCGCCGGCGTTGCGCACATCGTCGCGATAGGTCGAGTCATTATAGCTGTACGAGACGAACGCGCCGAAGCCGCTGCCCAGGCGAAGGTCGCCCGTCGCCTCGAAGCCGATGGCGCGGACGTCGCCGACATTCTGCAGCGTCACCGGATTGCCGACGATGCCGGCACCGGTGGTGACGCCGAGCAGGCGGTTGCGGAAGTTGACGTAATAGCCGGCGAGCGAGCCGGTGAACGGCCCCGAGCGCAGGCGGCCGCCCAGTTCCCAGGTGTCCGACTGCTCGGGCTTGAGCCTGGTCGAGCCCGAGAGCAGCGCGTTGAAGCCGGCCTGGGTGGTCGCGAACGGGCCGCTGGTGGCGGAGGCGACGAAGGCGCGGGTCACCTGGGTGAAACCGCCGAACAGCTCGGCCCCGGCGCCGAGGCGATAGTTGAAGCCCGCGGTCGGCTGGAACCAGTCGGTCACGTCGATCCTGCCGCGCGCCAGCGTGCCGGCCACGTTCGGATCGGCCGCGTTCTTCACCTTGAAGCCCTTCCAGCCCAGGTTCAGCGTCAGGTCCCCGAAGGTCAGCTTGTCCTGGACGTAATATTGGAAGGTGTCCGTCGTATAGTCATAGTCCCACTGGGTCGCGAACGGGTTCGCCTGGAAATCGAGGCTGCGGCGCGACGGCGCGGTGCGGCTCGACAGGGCGTAGAAGCGGCGGGCCTGCTGGAAATCGTTGCGCTCGTACCAGAAGCCGATCGTCACGTCGTTATGCTCGCCGAGCTTGCCGCCGGTATGGCCGAACACGCCCTTGCGGTTGATGTCGTACTCGGTGGTGCGGATCGAGATGGGCGAGGTGCCGCCCGGGCTCGGCACATAGGGCGTGAACCACAGGCCCTGGCCGTGATTATTGTGGTAATAGCCCTTGAGCGCGAAGCGCAGGCCGCCGCTCTCGCCCTCGACGCCGAGCGAGCCCAGCCAGTCGCGACGCAGGCCGGCGGCGTCGAAATAGGCATCGTCCAGACTGCCGATCGGCGCGGGGAAGACCTTGCCCGCCGCCGGATTGCTCGGCGCCAGGCCGGTGATGTCCGAAAGGCCGTCGGGGACGGGCGCGCCGGTGGTGTTGTTCACATTGTCGATATTGTTGGCGACATCGGCGACGCGCACCGCCAGCGCATAGTCGTTCGAGATATTGTCCCATTTGTAGCCCAGCCGCTTCAGCATGCCGAGCGACAGGTCCTGATAGTCGTTCTCGCGGCGATCGGAATAGCTGATCGTGCCGACCAGGCGGACATCGTCGGCCACCGGGGCGACGATCTTGCCGTTCGCCTGGTTGGTGCGCTGCGAACCCCAGCCCTTCCACTTGTCCATGTCCGAATAGACATAGGAGGCATAGGCCTTCACGCCGCCGCCGATATCGCCGCTCTCGATCCGGCCGAAGATGCGCTTGGTGTTCGCGCTGCCATAAGTGCCCTCGGCGCGGATGCCGAACTGGTCCGACGGATCGCGCGAGAAGAATTCCAGCGTGCCGCCGAGATTGTTGGTCGCCTGGGTGCCGAGCGAGCCGGCGCCCTGCGACACCCGGACCTCGCCGACATTCTCGCTGGTGATCGCGCGGCTGATATGGAGGCCGTTGACGTTGCCATAGCTGGCGTCGCCGAGCGGTATGCCGTCGAGCGTGAAGCCGAGCTGGTTCTGGTTGAAGCTGCGGATCGAGACGCGCGTCGCCCATTCATAGGCACCGAAGGGATCGGCGGACTGGAAGTTGACGCTCGGCAGCTTCTCGATCGCCTTCAAGGGGCTGGTGCCGGCGGCGAGCTCGGCGATGTCGCTGCTCGAGAGCTGCTGGACCTGGCGCGTCTCGCCGCGGCCGATCACCACGATATGGTTCTGGTCCGCGCCGTCGTCGGCGGCGGGAACCGGCGCGGCCGGCGCGTCCTGCGCGAAGGCGGCACCGGAAAGCAGCATCGAAGTGCCGGCGAGCAGAATGGAAAGCTTGCGCATGAGCGGGTTCCCCCCAGGGTTTGTTTTCGGCACGGGCACGGTGCCCGGCAGCCGGGGGCTAGAATTTGTGCGTTGCAACATCGCGTAACCGCGATGTCATTTGCACGACCTTGAAGTTACAGCTTCGGGGCAAGCGGCGACGGCGGCGAGCGGCCCCATAACGAAGCAAATCGGCGTTCCCCTTTGCGGCCGGGTGCGCCATAGTGGGCCGGGAGACGGTCCGCAGAGGAGGCAGCGGATGCATGCTCGTCTGCAGACCCGGCCCAGACAATCGCCCCATGGCCAGCCATCCTGCCCGCTCCGCGGCGCGCCGTCCGCCGCACCGCGCGCCGAGCCGCGCGCGCCGGGCACGGTCCTGCAGATGGCCATAGCGTCCGAGACGGTCGCCGATTATGCCCGCTCGCATGCCGCCGGCGTGGCACGCACCGCCGGCCCCAACCGCACCGGCCTGCCCGACGGGCTCAAGCACGGGATCGAGACGCTCTCGGGCATATCGCTCGACGACGTTCGCGTGCATCGCAACTCGTCGCGCCCCGCGCAGCTGAAGGCGCACGCCTATGCCCAGGGCTCGGATATCCATCTGGCCCCGGGCAAGGAGCGCCACCTGCCGCACGAGGCCTGGCATATCGTCCAGCAGAAACAGGGCCGGGTCGGCCCGACGGCGCGGGCCGGCAACCTGCCGGTGAACGACGATCTCACGCTCGAGAACGAGGCCGACAGGATGGCTGCGCGTGCGACGCGCGCGCAGCCATCATCCGGCGGGGCGATGGCTCCGGCGACGGCGCCGCCATCGGCCGCCGTGGCACAATGCATCCAGGTGGACGAGGACGATATCGGCGAATCGTTCGACGTGACGACGGTCGACGGCGTCCGCCAGGAAGGCGAGCTGGAGGAGATACGCGGCGGCGGCTGGTACCTGTTCGACGTCGGGCTGGTGCGCGGCCAGCGCAACATCCATGCGCGCGCCGGCGCCATGGTGGAATCCGACGATTCGGATCTGGATTCGGGCAGCGATTCGGATGTTGAGGAATCGAGCGACGACGAGGACATGGGCGGCACGTCGAGCTCGATCACCTACAGCAATGCGCGCGTGTCGACCAGCGATGGCGAGTTCGACATCGGCGAGATCGCCCGCGCCAACAATGTCAGCGTGCGCACTGCGCTGATGATGATCCGCAACAGCTACCGGGTCGTCCCGCGGACGCTGCGGCTCCACTATCCGTTCGGCAGCAAGACCATGTCGCGCGGCGGCGAGGCGTTCGACACGCCTTCCGAGACGACCAAGCAGCCCCAGGGCATGGTCGGCTACCGCGCCAAGGACTATGGCAAGAAGCACAAGAAGGTCGGCAAGGACTATGACGACTGGGCCGACGAGCTTTCGGACAGCGACGAGGACGAGGAGGACAAGAAGGATCGCGCGCGCGACATCCTCGCCTTCCTGAACGACGACGAGACGATGAAGTTCAGCGACATGACCAGCCGGCAGAAGGCCGCGCTCGGCGGGCTGCTGTCGGTCGCGCTGCTCTCCGACCCGATGCGCACCGAGTTCAACTCGCGCCGCACCGAGCGGGACTTCATCCGCCAGCTGCGCGCCCGCGCGCGCGGCGAGACGAGCTTCCACGCGATCTTCGGCAGCAAGACGGGTTCGACCTTCCTGCCGGCGCGCAAGGGCGGCTCGAAGGACCAGCGCAAGGCGCTGCGCGACGAAACCAGCAAGGCGACGAAGGAGCTGCAAGGCCGCGCGGCGCTGTGGCAGAACAATTGCCTGATCAATGCGATCTGCTGGGCGGCGCACGGGCGCAGCGCGACGCTGATCGAGCTGCTCAACATCCGCTTCAATCTCAACAATGTCGGCGAGATGATGGTCGCCACTCCGCAGACGGTCGGCGTGATCCGGCAGGTGCTGGGGATCAACAACCAGATACTGGTTCGCTATCCGGTGGGCAGCGGCGCGCTCAACGAGACGATCATCGGCATCCCGCCGACGCTGACGATCTACCATACCGGCGGCGACCATTTCCAGCATACCATGCCATTGGGCGTGTTCTATCAATGAGGCACGCGCAGTCCGCTCCGCCGCGCAAGGCACCGGCCGTGCCGGCGGCGCGCATGAATCCGCTGTCGCCGCAATCCAGTGCGCCGCAGCCATGGGCGACCGGGACGGTGCTCCAGTTCCGCGCCGCCGATCCGGGAGGGACGGTGGCGGCGTTCGCCCGGTCGCGCGCCGATTGCGCTGCCCGTGCCGGCAACCGCACCGGCCTTCCCGACCGGCTGAAGAGCGGCATGGAATCGCTGTCGGGCATTGCCCTGGACGATGTGCGCGTCCACCGCAACTCGGCGCGGCCGGCCCAGCTCCAGGCGCTCGCCCATACCCAGGGTAGCGAGATCCATCTGGGCCCCGGCCAGGAACGCCACCTGCCCCACGAGGCCTGGCACGTCGTCCAGCAGAAGCAGGGCCGCGTGCGCCCGACGATGCAGCTCGGCGGCACCGCCATCAACGACGATGCCGGGCTGGAGCGCGAAGCAGACACCATGGGCGCCCGGGCATTTTCCTCCGCAGCCCCGGCGCAGCGCGCGGTCGCGCGCCAGGCACGCGCGCCGCTTGATCCGCCGCTCCAGGCGGTATGGCGCAACACCAGCTTGAACGAAGAATATTATCAATGGGACAAGCCGCTGGCCGGGTTGCGCTGGTATTTGAGCAAGACCGGGCCGGACATGTATTTCATCGTCGAGAATCCCAACGCCCAGAACCGGCACGTCATCCCGCGGCAAGGAACCCTGGCGACGTTCGATCAATGGGTGGAAAGCGGCCTCTTCTCGCCGATCGAAGCCGACAGCTCGGTCGACGAGAGTCCACCCGTCGCGCCGGATCGCAGCAGCATGAACGCCAAGGCGTACCGGCCCTATGTGTTCGGACCGGTGAAGCATGCGTTCAAGGGCGGCCGCTTCCAGGTTTCCACCGCCCATTACGAGAAGCTCGACCAGGATGCCTTCGAGGGGGCGACCGGCACCGCTTTCAGCAAGCCGAGCAGCGCGCTGAAACCGGGCGACACGCATCCGTCGCTCAAGCAGGGGCGCAATGTCGGACGCTATGTCTATCACCTCACGACATTGCGGAACCTGATGATGTCCCCCGATACCAATGACGTGGAACGGGGCATCTTCGCCACCGGCCTCGATCCGAGCAAGGGGGGCGGCAAGGGCGGCGCGAGCGAAACCAGCGCCGTGATGAAGAACGAGAAGCTCACCACGGATTCGTTCCGGCATTCCACCGGCGTCGTCGCGGTCACGACGTCCGCGACCAACATCAAGATGTATGCCAGCCAGCGCACCGAGCATACCGCCGAGGAGTTCGCCGCCAAGGATCTTCCGGAAGAGGAACTGATGGCCCGCGAACCGGTGCTGCTGCGCTTCGCGATCACCCAGGCATATCATGATGCGATGGAGGAGGATCCGGTGCACAGCAAGGACAAGACGGTGCGGCTGATCCGCGGGCAGCTGATCGCGCCCGACGAAATCGAGGCATTGACTTCCGACGGCTGGCAGCCGCTGGCCGCGCTCGCGAAGCAGATCTATGCGATGTTCGGAATGGGCTGATCCATGCGCATGCCATCGGAAGCGAGGCGCAGGCGATGAGGCAGGCCGCTCCCGCACGCCGCCCGAACCCGGCCCCCGCGATCCCGGCCGCACGCAGCGCGCCGGCGGCACCCGACCCGCTCCGCGGCCACGATTCCGCCCCGGCTGCGCAGCTGCGCGCCGCGCCGCGCGAGAATATCGCCAGCTACGCCGCCGCGCGCGCCAGCAGCCAGGCACGTACGGTCAACCGCACCGGCCTTCCCGACCGGCTGAAGAGCGGCATGGAATCGCTGTCGGGCATTGCCCTGGACGATGTGCGCGTCCACCGCAATTCGGCGCGGCCGGCCCAGCTCCAGGCGCTCGCCCATACCCAGGGCAGCGAGATCCATCTGGGCCCCGGCCAGGAACGCCACCTGCCGCACGAGGCCTGGCACGTCGTCCAGCAGAAGCAGGGCCGCGTGCGCCCGACGATGCAGCTCGGCAGCACCGCCATCAACGACGATGCCGGGCTGGAGCGCGAAGCCGATACCATGGGCGCCCGGGCCGCGCGGCCGGGGCCGCTCGGATCCGGCCTGGCGCCGGGCGGGCTCGCCCCGGTCCAGCGCGTCGCCGGGCCGCCGGTCGTCCAGCGCGCGATCGGTTATGAAGTGGAGGTCGGCGATATCCGCGTCACCTCGACCACCGACGCTCCGCCCGTCAAGGGCCAGGTCCTGTGGACGGGGCCGGGCTGGGACGCCTCGGTCGACGAGGCCCCCTTGCCCCCCGACCATCATGCGGAGGAGGATGATGGCGAAGCCAAGGAGGAACGGGCGCCGCGGGATCCGGGCAGCGTCTTCGACCTCGAATTCCGCACCAAGCCGATCGACGACGTCACGCCCGCCGGTCGCAAGGAGGCGCAGAAGATCCTGACGGCGATCGCCGCACAGTGGAACGCCGTTCAGAACGGCTATCCGCGCCGCTATGCGGGCGCACCTCCCGGCATCGACATCAGGCCGACGGCGCCAAACTGCGTGGCGCAGGTCCAGGCCAGTGTCGGGCTGTCGCTGGACGGCCTGCGCCGGATGCGCTCGGGCGAAGCGCTCAGGCGCATCAACAACCTGGTGCCTGAGAATGCCAGTGTCACCGTGCGGGACGCGCTCGCCGAAGGAGGTACGGCCGATCCCGCCATCTCGGAGGCGGTGGAAGCGCACAAGGCCCGGATCCGCACGGCGCTGCACCTGGCGGGGCATGTCAATATCGACAATCTCTGCGCGGTGATCGGGATGATCGTCAACGTGCCGATCGCGGCCGCCCAGGGCGGGCTCCTCTATCCGAAGAGCGCCGCCGGCCCGTTGATGGCGCGCAGCAACTTCACCACGATCCTCCGCCAATTGCCCCCCGATCAATTGCGGGCGATCCAGAGCAATCCCGTTGCCTGGACCAATGTCCTGCTCGCGATCACCCGCGCGGCGATTCGCGAACGGGAAGAAGACGATGGCGCGCCGGTGTTTCGGGAAGCTGCATTCAGCAAGCCGAACGAAGGGACCCGCCACCTTTCACGGCACCTCTCCCGGCGCGACTGGTTCTCCGGGCTCGCCAATGACGAGGATCGGCTCACCGGGGCGGACTATCAGGCCCGGCACGGCAATCAGGACGCCGCGGACGAGCTGGAATCGCTCGGCGGCTACGGGACCAAGCTGGATGCCAGCAGCTATTCGATCAGTGGCAGGGGCTATACCGCGATCGCGCTGGGGGTGGTCGGCATGGCAGCAGGCATCGCCACCGGCGGGCTCGCGGGCGGCCTGCTGGCGCTCGGCGGGCTCGGCACCGCCGCGCTCGGCTATTCGAAGGGGACCCAGCCCAACCGGACCCGGCCGATCTTCGAACTCCGTTCGCTCGGCAGAGTCTATGCGGACGACCTGGTCGAAGCCGGGCTCATAATCTGGGACTATGTCGCGCAGGCAAATACCGAAGAGCGCGAGGCGGACTAGCATCTGCACCCGGCGCGCCAGCCCTTGTGTTGCACAATGGCAACACTACATCCGGGCTGACCGAAACAAGGGGCCAGCATGAACCTCGAGAAATTCACCGACCGCGCCAAGGGCTTCCTCCAGTCGGCGCAGACTGTCGCGATCCGGATGAACCATCAGCGGATCGCTCCGGAACATATCCTGAAGGCGCTGCTCGAGGACGAGCAGGGCATGGCGAGCGGCCTGATCCAGGCGGCGGGCGGCGACCCGAAGCGCGCGCTCGGCGAGACCGACCTGGCCCTTGCGAAGATTCCCGCCGTCTCCGGCGGCGGCGCGCAGCAGACGCCGGGGCTCGACAATGACGCGGTGCGCGTGCTCGACCAGGCCGAGCAGATCGCCCAGCGCGCCGGCGACAGCTTCGTCACCGTCGAGCGGCTGCTCGTCGCGCTCGCGCTGAGCCTCAACACCGCGGCGGGCAAGGCGCTCCAGGCCGCGGGCGTGAAGCCCGAGGCGCTCAACGCCGCGATCAACCAGCTGCGCGGCGGCCGCACCGCCGACACCGCGGGCGCCGAGGACCGCTATGACGCGCTCAAGAAGTTCGCCCGCGACCTCACCCAGGCGGCAAGGGACGGCAAGCTCGACCCGGTGATCGGCCGCGACGAGGAGATTCGCCGCACGATCCAGATCCTCGCCCGGCGCACCAAGAACAAT